>ERZ1699241.118-NODE-118-length-18957-cov-5.239618_pt1 | contig 18957 bp, 19 predicted proteins | sample MGYA00581545_ERZ1699241 | MGnify/ENA primary metagenome ERZ1699241 (study PRJEB42319, sample SAMD00040323) | human oral metagenome | material: saliva | host: Homo sapiens | study: EMG produced TPA metagenomics assembly of PRJDB4115 data set (Metgenomic analysis of... | reverse complement strand
CTTCTGTATAGCCTTCCTTACCATGCTCATCTAGCATAAAGTTGTAAATAGCACGTTCCAAACGAGCTCCAAGGCCTTTATAGAAGAGGAAGCGCGCTCCAGTTACTTTTCCACCACGTTCCCAGTCAAGAATACCGAGGTCTTCACCTAGATCCCAGTGAGCTTTTGGTTCAAAGTCGAACTCGCGAGGAGTTCCCCAACGGCGAACTTCTACGTTATCATCTTCGTCTGCACCGATAGGCACGCTGTCAGCGGGGATGTTTGGAAGAGTAGTGGTAAATTCTGTTAATTTAGCGTCAATTTCTGCCAACTCAGCATCGAGTGCTTTGACCTCTGCAGAGAGAGTTTGCATGGCAGCAATCTTGTCATCGGCATTTTCCTTGTTGCGCTTAGCTTGAGCAATCTCAGCAGAAACTGTGTTACGCTCTGCCTTGAGGGTTTCAACCTTAACCAAGATGTCACGACGTTTAGCATCGATTTCTTTCATCTCGTTCAAGATAGCAGCATCTACACCACGTGTAGCTAGTTTTTCTGCGACAGCATCAAAGTCTGTACGAATACGTTTGATATCTAACATATAAACTCCTTTATGAAAAAAGCACACCTGACAAAGCGTTGGAGTGGCAGGGCCACGGTTCCATCCAACTTCACAGGTGTGCACTTGATTCTGTATTTGATTTAAAACAACGGTAGAATTTCACCTATCTCTCCTATCTGCTCGCAGCATCCGCAGACTTTCTGGAAGAAGAGGATAACCTACTTATCCGTTTCTATGATTATACTAAACTTTCTATTTTTTTGCAAATAGATTTTTGATTTTACGACCGATGATTTGGAGTAAGGTTGGAAGCTTCACAACCTTTTCATTTCCGATTTTTTCCCGAGCAATTTTAAGAATTTTTCCGGAGTCTTTTGAGGCAAAGAGGAATTTTCCTTGGTCTGTAAAAACTTCAAAATGACGACTAACCTTACGGCCTGAAACATTGGCTCCGATTTGATTAACGCTAGACCATGGGATTTGAATATAATCCTCAATATTGCGATCTGAGTAAAACTCCAAGGCTTGGTCTCCTACCAGAAATTTTCCAACTTTTCCTTGTATAGAGAGGTAAGAAGTTCCAGTAGTTTGTAAGTCAACGACTTTGTTGAGAGATTGTGCCATGTTTAGTCTTCCTTACTTTCACCGAAAAATGCTTGGTAGAGAGCCTTAAGAGCCGCTTTTTCTTGGTCTTTGTGGACAACGAACATGATAGAAACTTCACTAGAACCTTGTGACATCATTTGAATGTTGATATTGTTTTCAGATAAGGCACGAGTGGCTGTAGCAGTTACCCCGATATGGCGCTTCATTTTTTCGCCAACAATCATTATGATAGACAGGTCATGTTCGATTTCAGCATGGTCAACTTCAGCTTTTTGAACTAATTGACGAAGGATTTCTTCTTCTTTAATAGGAGTTAATTCTCGTGAACGTAAAATGATAGATAGGTCATCGATACCAGTTGGCATATGTTCCCAACCAATATTCAGGTCTTCTAGAATTTGAAGTACTTTACGACCAAAACCAACTTCGCGGTTCATCAGGTACTTAGACATATTGATGCTGACAAAACCAGAATCACCAGCAATCCCCACTACTGGGAATTCATCACTGCTGTGTTTCAGAACGATGCGAGTACCTGGATGGTCAGGATTATTGGTATTTTTGATAACAAGAGGGATTTTTCCGCGGTAGGCTGGAAGGAGTGCTTCGTCATGTAGTACAGAGAAACCTGCATAGGCCAATTCCCGCATTTCACGGTAAGTCAATTCAGGGATTGAGTGTGGCTTGTGAATGATACCAGGGTGGGCAGCAAAAATTCCGTCAACATCAGTAAAGTTTTCATAAAGGTCAGCTTTAACTCCAGCTGCGATAATTGAACCAGTGATATCAGATCCACCACGTGAGAAGGTACAGATTTGATTCTCTTTAGTCACACCGAAGAATCCGGGAATAACCAGAACTTCCGTTCCATTATTGAGCTCTTCGATTTTATCATAACTTGAAGGAATGATACGAGCATTTCCAGGTTCGCTTGTAACAACAATACCAGCCTCTCGTGGATGAACATAGCGAGCTTCTAATCCATTTTGGTTAAAGTAAGCTGCAATGAGTTTAGCGTTGTTATTTTCCCCTGCAGCAAGGAAGGTATCGTAGAGAAATTCATTGTTTTCAATTGGAAGGGTAGCGAGAGTTCGGATACTTTTAGAGATTCGTTCTAAAACAGCTGGTTTAAGTCCTAGTTCGCTAACCATTGCAGCGTAACGATCGATAATCCAATTTTGACTAGCACTGATATCATTTCCTGCTACATAATCACGATAATATTTAATCAAAGCATCCGTAACCTTGGTATCTTTAGCATCGCGCTTTCCTGGTGCAGATACAACTACAAAACGACGTTCAGGGTCACTTTTTACAATGTTTAAAACCTTTTTCAATTGGCTTGCAGAGGCGAGTGAACTTCCTCCAAATTTTACAACCTTCATAAGAACTCCTCAGTTAGTATTTTATACGATTATAGCAGAAAGAAGGGCTTTTTTCAATCTGCAATAGGAAAGGCTACATCTTATTAGAGGTCTGGACATGATTAGCTTAACTTAGTTATTTTTAGTATAGAAAATACTCTTTAAAAATCGGCCGAGACACTTTCGGTCGATTTTTCTCTTGTCTTATAAACAAGAAAAAGATATACTTTGAAGATAAAATAATTTAATCAGCTTTTTAAATTAAAGGAGTGGCTATGAATCATATTATCTTTCAAATTCAAGACGATTTAGCGGTGATTACTTTAAATCGTCCCGAGGTGGCAAATGGTTTCCATATTCCTATGTGTGAAGAAATTTTAGAAGCACTGGAATTAGCTGAAAAAGACGATTCTGTTTCATTTATTCTCATCAATGCTGCTGGTAAGGTGTTTTCTGTCGGTGGCGATTTAGTTGAAATGAAACGTGCTGTCGATGAGGATGATATTGCTTCCTTAACTCGAATTGCTGAATTGGTCAATACTATTTCTTATAAGATTAAACAGATTCCTAAACCTGTTATCATGGAGGTGGATGGAGCAGTTGCTGGAGCTGCAGCCAATATGGCCTTGGCAGTTGATTTCTGTATCGCATCTGACAAGTCTAAATTTATCCAGGCTTTTGTAGGTGTAGGATTGGCTCCTGACGCGGGTGGCTTATTCTTGCTGACAAGATCGCTCGGTGCAACTAGAGCAACTCAATTAGCTATGACTGGAGAAGCTTTCACCGCTGAAAAAGCAATGGAGGCAGGAGCTCTATATCGTCTATGTACTAGTGAACAATTAGAAAAAACAAGAGAACAATTGTTGAAGAAGTTGAGACGTGGTTCTTCAAATTCCTATGCTGCGATTAAGAAACTTGTTTGGGAAAGTGAATTCAAGCAGTGGCATGAATATGCTCAACTTGAATTGGAACTACAAAAATCACTATCCTATACGGAAGATTTTAAAGAAGGTGTTCGTGCACATTCTGAAAGAAGACGTCCAAAATTTATCGGGAAATAAAAAATACTTGCACTATTCTTTGAAGTTTGATATACTTTTCTTGTCAAATGTTTTGATTATTAAACTTTTTTTGATAAAGGAGGGAAGAGAAATGGACTACCAACAAGTCAATGACTATTTAACATCAATTTTTAACAACGTCCTAGTGATCGAGGAAGTAAGTTTGCGAGGTAGTCGTTTCAAAGATATCTCTATCAAAGAAATGCACACGATTGATGTTATCGGTAAGTATCCAGAAGTGACTCCAAGTCAAGTTTCCAAAGAGTTGATGGTAACACTAGGGACTGTGACAACGAGCTTAAACAATCTGGAGCGAAAAGGATACATCGAACGGATTCGTTCAGATCAGGATCGTCGTGTAGTACATCTTCATTTGACAAAGAGAGGTCGCCTTGTACATCGTCTCCATAAACGTTTCCATAAGGCCATGGTCGAAAGAATTATCGAAGGCATGAGTCCTGAAGAGATGGAAGTTATGGGTAAAGGGTTGACTAATCTTTATCACTTTTTGGAGGATTTGAAGTAATGGCTTTTGCAAAAATAAGCCAGGTCGCTCATTATGCTCCAGAGCAGATTATCACTAACGAAGACTTGGCTCAGGTCATGGATACGAGTGATGAATGGATTTCAAGTCGGACAGGGATTAAAGAACGCCATATTTCTAAGACAGAATCAACAGGAGATTTGGCTACAGAGGTTGCAAAACAACTTCTAGAGAAGGCAGGGATTTCTGCTGAAGAGCTAGATTTCATCATTATAGCGACTATGACACCTGACTCGATGATGCCTTCAACCGCAGCTCGTGTTCAGGCAAAGATTGGCGCTCATAAGGCTTTTGCCTATGATTTAACAGCTGCTTGTAGTGGATTTGTTTTTGCCCTATCGACTGCAGAAAAGTTCATTTCTTCAGGAACATATCGCAAGGGTCTGGTTATCGGTAGTGAGACCATGTCAAAATCTTTGGATTGGTCTGACCGCTCAACAGCTGTCTTGTTTGGAGATGGAGCTGGTGGTGTACTACTAGAGGCGAGTGACCAAGAACATTTCTTAGCTGAAAGTCTCAATAGCGATGGTTCTCGTGGTGAGTGTCTCACTTATGGACAGACAGGATTGATTTCACCATTTTCGATTCAAGAAGAACCAGATGTTTTCTTGAAAATGGATGGGAGAGCAGTTTTTGACTTTGCAATTCGAGACGTGGCTAAATCTATTAAACAGACCATCGAAAAAAGTCCAATATCAGCAGATGAACTCGATTATCTCTTGCTTCATCAAGCTAATATTCGAATTTTAGATAAGATGGCTAGAAAAATCGGTGTCGATCGTGACAAGCTTCCTGCTAATATGATGAAGTATGGAAATACTAGTGCGGCAAGTATCCCGATTTTACTTTCTGAGTGTGTAGAAGAAGGGCTCATCCATTTGGATGGTAGCCAAAAAATTCTCTTGTCAGGTTTCGGTGGAGGTTTGACATGGGGCACACTTATTGTTACAATTTAGGTAATCATGTGGTGATCACATTGTTATAAAAAACTATTTATTTTAAAGGAGTCTATCATGGCAGTATTTGAAAAAGTACAAGAAATTATCGTTGAAGAACTTGGAAAAGATGCATCAGAAGTAACACTTGAATCTACTTTTGATGATTTGGATGCAGATTCATTGGACTTGTTCCAAGTAATCTCAGAAATCGAAGACGCTTTTGATATCCAAATCGAAGCTGAAGACAACTTGAAAACAGTTGGCGACTTGGTTGCTTACGTTGAAGAGCAAACAAAATAATTAGAATAAATAAAGAAGGAGTAGGGGAGACCCGCTCCCTCTTGTTTAGGTAATAGTTTGACCGTCAAATTATAATAAAGTCGAACTATTACGTAAGCAAGACTTATGGAGGCAATATGAAAACACGTATCACTGAACTATTAAATATTAAATATCCTATCTTCCAAGGTGGAATGGCCTGGGTGGCAGATGGCGATTTGGCTGGAGCTGTTTCAAAAGCTGGTGGTCTCGGTATCATTGGTGGAGGAAACGCACCTAAAGAAGTGGTTAAAGCCAACATCGATAAGATTAAATCTTTAACAGACAAGCCTTTTGGTGTCAATATCATGCTCTTGTCTCCATTTGTTGATGATATTGTTGACCTCGTTATTGAAGAAGGGGTTAAGGTAGTCACAACTGGTGCAGGGAACCCAAGTAAATATATGGAGCGATTTCATGAAGCAGGAATCACCGTTATTCCTGTAGTTCCTAGCGTAGCTTTGGCTAAACGTATGGAAAAAATCGGTGCAGATGCTGTCATTTGTGAAGGTATGGAAGCCGGTGGACACATTGGTAAATTAACAACCATGACCTTGGTTCGTCAAGTTGCAGCAGCGGTTTCAATCCCTGTTATTGCTGCTGGTGGTATTGCAGACGGTGAGGGAGCTGCAGCTGGATTTATGCTTGGTGCAGAAGCTGTGCAAGTAGGAACTCGTTTTGTAGTTGCTAAAGAATCAAATGCTCATCCAAACTACAAAGCTAAGATTTTAAAAGCTCGTGATATTGATACAACTATTTCAGCACAACATTTTGGTCACGCAGTTCGTGCCATCAAAAATCAATTGACTCGTGATTTCGAGCAAGCTGAAAAAGATGCCTTTAAACAAGAAAATCCAGATTTAGAAATCTTTGAACAAATGGGCGCTGGAGCCTTAGCTAAGGCTGTTGTCCATGGTGATGTAGATGGCGGTTCAGTAATGGCCGGCCAGATTGCAGGTTTGGTATCTAAAGAAGAAACAGTTGAAGAAATCTTAAAAGATATCTACTATGGTGCAGCTGAGAAAATTCAAAAAGAAGCCGCTCGTTGGGCAGGAGTTACAAGAAATGACTAAAACAGCCTTTCTATTTGCAGGTCAAGGAGCCCAGTACCTTGGAATGGGACGTGAACTATACGACCAATATGCTATCGTCAAGGAAACAATCGACCAAGCTAGCCAGGTCTTAGGTTATGATCTTCGTGACTTGATTGATAACGATGAAACGAAGCTAAATCAGACTCGTTACACACAACCAGCTATTTTGGCTACATCCGTTTCCATTTACCGACTACTAAAGGAGAAGGGTTACCAACCAGATATGGTGGCAGGTCTGTCTCTTGGTGAATATTCTGCCCTCGTAGCTAGTGGTGCTTTGGATTTTGAGGATGCGGTGGCTCTAGTTGCTAAGCGTGGATCTTATATGGAAGAAGCGGCACCTGCTGGGTCTGGTAAAATGGTAGCCGTACTCAATACTCCAGTTGAAGTTATTGAACAAGCTTGTCAAGAAGCTTCTCAACTTGGTGTTGTGACTCCAGCTAACTACAATACCCCAAGCCAAATTGTTATTGGTGGTGAGGTGGTTGCTGTGGATCGTGCAGTTGAACTCTTGCAAGAAGCAGGAGCAAAACGCTTAATTCCGCTAAATGTTTCTGGACCTTTCCATACAGCTTTATTGGAATCTGCTAGTCAAAAATTAGCTCAAGTCCTAGAAGATGTTGAGTTTAATGACTTTGCTTGTCCACTTGTTGGTAATACAGAAGCAAAGGTCATGGAAAAAGAACGAATTGCAGAACTCTTGACTCGTCAAGTTAAGGAACCTGTTCGTTTTTATGAAAGCATTGCAGTCATGCAAGAAGCGGGAGTCACTCGTTTTATCGAGATTGGCCCTGGAAAAGTCTTGTCAGGATTCGTCAAAAAGATTGATAAAACTGCTCAACTTGCAAATGTTGAAGATCAAGCAAGTTTACAAGCACTCTTAGAAAATTAGACCAAAATAGTAGAAGTTCTGAAAGGAGAAAAATGAAACTAGAACAGAAAAATGTCTTTATTACAGGCTCAAGTCGAGGAATTGGTCTTGCCATTGCTCATAAATTTGCTAGCTTGGGAGCCAACGTTGTCTTGAATAGTCGTGGTGAAATCTCCGAGGAGCTTCTAGACGAATTTAAACCTTACGGGGTGAAGGTCCTTGCTATTTCTGGTGATGTTTCTGACTTCACAGATGCAAAACGCATGGTGGATCAAGCGATTGAAGAACTAGGTTCAGTTGATGTCCTAGTGAATAATGCTGGGATTACTCAAGACACCCTCATGCTGAAGATGACAGAAGAAGATTTTGAGAAGGTCTTGAAAATCAATTTGACAGGTGCCTTCAATATGACACAAGCTGTTTTGAAACAGATGATAAAAGCACGTGAAGGTGCCATTATCAACATGTCGAGTGTTGTCGGTTTGATGGGAAATATCGGTCAAGCAAACTACGCTGCTTCTAAAGCTGGTCTGATTGGATTTACTAAATCAGTAGCACGTGAAGTTGCCAATCGAAATGTTCGCGTCAATGCCATTGCTCCAGGAATGATCGAATCAGATATGACTGCAGTCCTATCTGATAAGGTAAAAGATGCCATGTTGGCACAAATTCCGATGAAACAATTCGGCCAAGCTGAGCAAGTGGCAGAGGTCACAGCCTTTCTTGCAAGCCAAGATTATCTAACGGGACAAGTCATTGCAATTGATGGTGGACTTACCATGCAATAAGAGTTAAAATAGAGGTATGAAAATGAAACTAAATCGTGTAGTAGTAACAGGTTATGGATTAACATCTCCAATTGGGAATACGCCAGAAGAATTTTGGAACAGTTTAAAGAATGGAAAGATTGGGATTGGTGAAATCACCAAGTTTGATCACAGTGCTTTTGACGTCCATAATGCAGCAGAGATTAATGATTTTCCTTTTGACAAATATTTTGTAAAAAAAGATACCAATCGTTTCGATGACTATTCTTTGTATGCCTTGTATGCTGCTCAAGAAGCAGTTGACCATGCTAATCTTGACGTAGAAGCACTTGATAAAGACCGCTTTGGTGTCATCGTTGCATCAGGTATCGGTGGAATCAGAGAAATCGAAGACCAAGTCCTTCGACTTCACGAAAAAGGACCAAAACGTGTTAAACCATTAACACTTCCAAAAGCTTTGCCAAATATGGCTGCAGGAAATGTAGCTATGCGCTTTGGTGCCAATGGTATCTGTAAATCTATCAACACAGCTTGCGCTTCATCAAATGATGCTATCGGAGATGCCTTCCGTTCTATCAAATTTGGTTTCCAAGATATCATGCTAGTTGGTGGTTCAGAATCTTCTATTACACCATTTGCAATTGCTGGTTTCCAAGCCTTAACAGCTCTTTCAACAACAGAGGATCCAACTCGTGCTTCTATTCCATTTGATAAGGATCGTAATGGATTTGTTATGGGTGAAGGATCAGGTATGTTGGTTCTTGAAAGTTTAGAGCATGCGGAAAAACGCGGAGCAACGATCCTAGCCGAAGTTGTTGGTTATGGCAACACTTGTGATGCCTACCATATGACTTCACCACATCCAGAAGGTCAAGGGGCTATTAAAGCTATCAAACTTGCCTTGGAGGAAGCTGAAATTACACCAGACCAAGTAGCCTACGTTAATGCACACGGTACATCAACTCCAGCTAATGAAAAAGGAGAAAGCGGAGCGATTGTAGCGGTTCTCGGTAAAGAAGTACCTGTATCTTCAACCAAGTCATTTACAGGACACTTGCTCGGTGCAGCAGGTGCAGTTGAAGCCATTGCAACAATTGAAGCAATCCGTAACAACTATGTTCCAATGACAGCTGGAACAACAGAATTGTCAGACTACATTGAAGCAAACGTTATTTATGGACAAGGTGTGGAACGTGAAATTCCTTATGCTATCTCAAATACTTTTGGATTTGGTGGGCATAATGCAGTTCTTGCTTTCAAACGTTGGGAGAATAAGTAAAGATGAATTTAAATGAAATCAAAGACTTGATGGCACAATTTGACCAGTCAAGCTTGAAAGAATTTTCTTATAAAAATGGAACGGACGAGTTGGTCTTCAGTAAGAATGAAGCGAAACTTGTGGCAGAAACAAGTCCAGCACTTCAACCTGTAGTTCCAGCAGCTGTACCCACAGTTGCACCACAAGCTCAAACTACACCAGCTGTAGAAGCAGTTTCAGAATCAAGTGCTAGTGAATCTGTAGCTGAGGGGGACCTTGTAGAAAGTCCACTTGTCGGAGTTGCTTACTTGGCTGCCGGACCAGACAAACCTAATTTTGTTTCAGTTGGTGATACTGTTAAAAAAGGCCAAACCTTGGTCATCATTGAAGCTATGAAAGTTATGAATGAAATTCCAGCACCTAAAGACGGTGTCGTAACAGAAATTCTTGTTGAAAATGAAGAAATGGTTGAGTTTGGGAAAGGCTTGGTACGTATCAAATGATTGATATTCAAGGAATTAAAGAAGCTTTGCCACACCGCTATCCCATGCTCTTAGTAGATCGTGTCTTAGAAGTTAGTGAAGATACAATTGTTGCCATTAAAAATGTGACGATTAACGAACCTTTCTTCAATGGTCATTTTCCTCAATACCCAGTTATGCCTGGAGTCCTCATTATGGAAGCCTTGGCTCAGACAGCAGGTGTTTTGGAATTGTCTAAACCTGAAAACAAAGGGAAACTTGTCTTCTATGCTGGCATGGATAAGGTTAAGTTTAAGAAACAAGTTGTTCCTGGTGATCAGCTTGTCATGACAGCAACTTTTGTCAAACGTCGTGGCACAATCGCCGTAGTAGAAGCGAAGGCAGAAGTAGATGGTAAGCTTGCAGCAAGCGGTACTCTGACCTTTGCTATTGGAAACTAGGGAGGTTTTCCATGTTTCGTAAGATTTTAATTGCCAATCGTGGTGAAATTGCTGTTCGTATTATTCGTGCGGCACGAGAGTTAGGAATCGCAACAGTCGCTGTCTATTCGACTGCTGACAAGGAAGCTCTCCACACGCTTTTGGCTGATGAGGCTATCTGTATCGGCCCTGGGAAGGCTACAGAATCTTATCTGAACATCAATGCCATCCTATCAGCTGCGGTCTTGACTGAAGCTGAAGCTATTCACCCTGGATTTGGTTTTTTAAGTGAAAATTCCAAGTTTGCAACCATGTGTGAAGAAGTTGGTATCAAATTTATCGGACCATCAGCTGGTGTCATGGATGTCATGGGAGATAAAATTAACGCCCGTGCTCAAATGATTAAGGCTAATGTGCCTGTCATTCCAGGATCAGATGGAGAAGTCCATACTGCAGAAGAGGCTCTGGCTATTGCCGAAAAAATTGGTTATCCAGTTATGCTGAAAGCTTCAGCTGGAGGTGGTGGTAAAGGGATTCGTAAGGTTGAAAAGGCAGAGGATCTTGTGTCAGCCTTTGAAACAGCCTCTAGTGAAGCTAAAGCCAACTTTGGTAATGGGGCTATGTATCTTGAGCGTGTGATTTATCCTGCTCGCCATATTGAAGTACAGATTCTTGCTGACCAGATGGGACATGTTATTCACCTAGGTGAGCGTGACTGTTCGCTTCAACGGAATAACCAAAAGGTTTTAGAAGAAAGTCCTTCGATTGCTATCGGGAAAACACTTCGTAATGAAATTGGTGCAGCGGCAGTTCGTGCAGCGGAGTCTGTAGGCTACGAAAACGCTGGTACCATTGAATTCCTGCTAGATGAAGCGACTGGTAAATTCTACTTTATGGAAATGAATACGCGTGTCCAGGTGGAACACCCGGTAACTGAATTTGTTTCAGGTGTAGATATTGTTAAGGAACAAATCCGTATCGCAGCGGGTCAACCATTGACTTTGAAACAAGAAGACATTGTTCTAAAAGGACATGCCATTGAGTGCCGTATCAATGCAGAAAACCCAGCCTTTAATTTTGCACCAAGCCCAGGGAAGATTACCAATCTTTATCTACCAAGTGGTGGTGTGGGCTTGCGTGTTGACTCTGCAGTTTATCCTGGTTATAGCATTCCGCCATACTATGATAGTATGATTGCTAAAATTATTGTTCATGGTGAAAATCGTTTTGATGCACTCATGAAAATGCAACGAGCTCTTTATGAACTCGAAATTGAAGGGGTCGTCACCAATGCTGATTTTCAACTCGATTTGATTTCAGATCGTCGCGTGATAGCAGGAGACTACGATACTTCATTCTTGATGGAAACTTTCTTACCACACTATCAAGAAAAAGAATAATGTAAAAATAGTATAAGACTGAAAAGGGGGATGTATGGCTCTATTTAGTAAAAAAGATAAATATATACGAATTAATCCCAATCGTTCACTTAGAGAAAAGCCCCAAGCCAAGCCTGAGGTTCCAGACGAACTCTTCTCAAAATGTCCAGGTTGTAAACATACCATTTACCAAAAGGATTTGGGGAGTGACCGTATTTGTCCTCACTGTGGCTATACCTTCCGTATTTCAGCTCAAGAGCGTCTTGCTTTAACCATTGATATGGGAAGCTTCCTAGAGATGTTTACAGGAATTGAGACGCAAGATCCATTGGAATTTCCAGGCTACCAGAAAAAATTAGCCTCTATGCGTGAAAAAACAGGTCTTGATGAGGCTGTTGTCACAGGAACTGCTTTGATTAAGGGTGAGAAAGTTGCTCTCGGAATCATGGATTCTAATTTTATCATGGCATCTATGGGAACAGTAGTTGGTGAAAAAATCACTCGTTTGTTTGAATACGCGACAGCTGAAAAATTACCAGTCGTCTTGTTTACAGCATCTGGTGGAGCACGTATGCAAGAAGGAATCATGAGTTTGATGCAGATGGCTAAAATCTCTGCAGCAGTCAAACGTCATTCCAATGCAGGTCTCTTTTATCTGACTATCCTAACAGATCCAACAACCGGAGGTGTTACAGCTTCCTTTGCTATGGAAGGGGATATCATCTTGGCAGAGCCTCAAAGTTTGGTAGGATTTGCTGGACGTCGTGTCATTGAAAATACCGTAAGGGAAGATTTGCCAGAGGATTTCCAGAAGGCAGAGTTTTTGTTAGAACATGGATTTGTGGATGCGATTGTTAAACGGAGAGAATTGCCAGATATGATTGCTCGATTAGTAAGGTTACATAAGGGGGATTGTTTATGAATATTGCAAAAATCGTCAGAGAAGCACGTGAACAAACCCGCTTAACTGCCTTGGACTTCGCAACCGGAATATTTGATGACTTTGTAGAGCTCCATGGTGATCGCTCTTTCCGAGATGATGGTGCTGTTATTGGTGGTATCGGTTGGTTGGGAGACCAAGCAGTAACTGTTGTTGGGATTCAAAAAGGTAAAAGTTTACAAGACAATCTTAACCGTAACTTTGGTCAACCTCATCCAGAAGGCTATCGAAAAGCCCTTCGCTTGATGAAGCAGGCTGAAAAATTTGGTCGTCCTGTTGTAACCTTTATCAACACTGCGGGTGCCTATCCTGGTGTCGGTGCAGAGGAGCGTGGTCAAGGTGAAGCTATTGCTCGTAACCTCATGGAGATGAGCGATCTTAAGGTGCCAATTATTGCCATTATTATTGGTGAAGGTGGTTCTGGTGGAGCCCTAGCTCTTGCAGTAGCTGACCGTGTTTGGATGTTAGAAAACTCAATCTATGCAGTTCTCAGTCCTGAAGGATTTGCGTCTATTCTTTGGAAAGATGGCAGTCGTGCCATGGAAGCTGCAGAGTTGATGAAAATTACTTCTTTCGAATTGCTAGATATGAAGATTGTAGATAAGGTTATTTCTGAGGTGGGCCTATCAAGCAAAGATTTAATCAAGCAAGTCAAAGAACAACTCCGAGCAGAACTTGATGAACTTGGGAAACTTCCACTAGATCAACTTATTGAGGAACGTTACAAACGCTTTAGAAAATATTAAGAAATATAAAAAAGCTAGAACTTATAATAGTTCTAACTTTTTTGTTAACCTGGACTCCAAGTTTCGATGGAAGTGTAGTAAAAAAGTGTTTGATAATAGTCAAACACTTTTTTCTATATTTAGTTTTCTTCAGTTACAAACTGGCTGAGCAGTCCGTTGATGAAACGGGCTGATTTTTGATCTGAAAAGCTTTTTGCAAGTTCAATAGCTTCATTCACAGCTACGAGTTGAGGAGTATCAAATGAAGTGATTTCGAAAACTCCCAAACGCAATAAATTCTTTTCAACTAAGGTTAAACGTTCAATCGTCCAACCAGCCTTTAAATGCTGAGTGATTTGTTTGTCTAGTTCCTCTTTTTGAGCTTGAACACCAGATACAAGATCGATTAGGAAACTAGGGAGTTTTACCTCGTCGTCTTCTCGATCATGAGTATAAGCGAAGCGACAAGCAGTTTCAATATCAGAACCATATTCAAGACTCATCAGTGCTTGGAAGGCACATTTTCGTAGTTCGCGTCTAGATTCTAATAATGGACTAGTCATTGAGGAAGTCCTCATCAAACAAATCTTTTAATGCTGGTTTTGGTGTCTTATCTGGTGCAATACCAGCAACGTGAATATTCACAGCATTGAGTTCAACATCAGCCATATTACGAACGGCATCTTTTACAGCTTTTTGAATAGCCATTGCAACCTTAGGAACCTTGACACCATACTCAAGATAGAGATAGATATCAGCTGTTAGCTCTTCTTCAGATTCTTTTAGATAGACACCACGGCCGAGTGAAAGTTTTGAAAGGGTGTCAGATACTGATTTGTTTGAAAAAGAGTGGACACCATCAACTTTAGCTGTAGCGATTGCAATGATTTTTTCAAGTACACGTGGGGCGATAACGATTTCGCCTAATTGTTCTTCAATTCCCATAGAATGACCTCTTTCTAGAGATTAGGCACGAGAAACGTAAGTTCCTTCTGCAGTGTTGATAACGAGTTTTTGTCCTGCTTCGATGAAGTCTGGAACGTTAACGACAAGTCCAGTTTCCATTGTAGCTGGTTTACCAGAACCGGTAACAGTAGCACCTTTAATAGATGGTTGAGTTTCAGCAACTGTCAATTCAACAGTTGTAGGTACTGTTACACCGATTACTTCAGTTCCATAAAATTGAATTTTAACTTCAGAATTTTCAAGGATGTAAAGCAATTCATTTTCAACATTTACAACAGGAATTTCGTATTGGTCGTAAGTTTCAGTGTTCATGAAATAAGCTGTATCATCCATTTTGTACAAGTATTGTGCTGGCACAGTTTCGATAATCGCTTGTTCAAATTTTTCCTCTGGGCGGTAGCTAGTTTCAAATGTTGAACCAGTACGGACATCACGCAATTTCATACGCATGATAGTGTTTCCTTTACCTGGTTTGTGGTGGCTAGCTTCCAAAACGCGGATCAATTTTCCGTCAGCTGTTTCAAAGGTCATACCAGCCTTTAATTTACTTGCTTCAATCATGTTTTTACCTCTTTAATAAAATAATTTACTCTTTATTGTATCATAAGTCGTAAGATTTCTCAAATATCAGGGAAGTGAGATTAGTTGACAGGAACGATGTTTCCTTCTTCATCTTTGGTTACTAATACGTACTTGCCATCGACTTCGATGTAGAAGTTTTTATTAGTTGGTTTTTCTTGACTAGTAGTTTCTACTGAAGGAGTTGTTACTTCTTGAGTTGTAGATTCTTGAACAGGAGTTGTTACTTCTGGATTAGTAGTTTCTACTGAGTTAGCGGGTTGTTCAGGGATAACAGTTTCTACTGGGCTAGCAACTTGCTCAGGACTTGCAGTTTGGGTCGGAGTAAATGCTTGGTTTGGATCAGCAGGTTGTACTGGGGGAACAGTTTGATTTGGACTAACAGGTTGAGCTTGTTGGGTGAGTTGGCCACCGAGAGTTTGACCGAGATTCATACCCATAAACATGTTCATACCATTGCCATTACCTTCGTTATTGGCTGCCGCAATTAGAGCTTCGTTACGAGCACGACGTTCTTCAATTTCGATGGTATTGTATTTCATAGCAACGAGTTCGCTATCAAGTTTACGAACAATTTCTAGACTTTCTTGGTCGTAACTGAGATCTTCAAGCAAGATATTGGTTGCTTCGATACCATAAAGTCCTGTCCAAACCTTGTTAACTTCTTGTTTAGCTACTTCATTGAAAGTGTCTTGGTTAGCATTTAGGCTATAGATATCAACTCGGTACTCATTAGTGAATTTGGAAATTGCGATAGCAATTTTAGGAGAGATATTTTGTCGAAGAGTTCCTTGAGCAATATCTTGGAGTGTAAATGGTTTATGTTCTTCAATCTGTTGACTGATTGAGCTAACGTAGAAAAGGACTGGATCAGAAATCTTGATATCAAATAAACCATAGAAACGGATGTTGAGCAATTGTTGGTAACGTTCACTGAAGTATTCTACAGCGTTTTGGGTACCAAATTTATTACCCGCAATCGGTTGGATACGGACAAAGATGATTTCTTGTTGAGTAACGACTTGACCAGCGAATGAAAAGCGGTGCTTGAAGTTTTCCCAAGTGCCCTTAATTCCCCCTTTTTCTAGAAGCCAAGCGTTTTCGCCAGAGCGCCATTCATGGCTACCAGCTTCTAAAACATCACCAAGGAAAGTACCGTTATTTACAAGGATAGCAACATAACCTTGTGGCACAATTACGACAGAACCATCTGTTAAAAGTCCTGTATGTTGATTACCTTGTCTAGAAACTCCGTCAGGGTCTTTTGTAAGAAGAATTCCTTTAACAGCTAATGCTTCTGATGATACGTGTTCTGGAAGTACAACGGCTTCCTTAAATTTACTGTCATTAAGACTATTAATTCCAGCAGATTTGGCAACATCAACAACTCCCTTAATTTGCTCTTTGGCCATACGAATAAATCCCATAATTTCCTCCTAATTATATAGTTCGTCTTCATCCACAACTTCATAGGTATCAAGAACCCATTGGTTTGGACTACGGGTGATATCAGATCCGCAATAGTCACATTTGCTGATAGCTGATATTTTCAGTGGAGCGCCACAGTTTGGACAGCGGTCGCTAACGGCTTCATCTTGGACAGAGCTTTCGGTTTGACTGCCATGTTTGCGGATGAAGTTCATTTGATAAACTGTAAATAAATCTTTTTGAGGGTCTCCCTCAATAACCTTACGAGTCTTATCTTCGATGACATAGTCTCTCAAAGTAGATGAAAGGATAACAACTAGAGTATCATTTCCATCTGGATTTTCGTAGAAATCTTTGATTCGAACATTCTCGACATAAACTCGTTCCAAAATATTCGTTGTTTGAGATTGGATATAGTCTTCCAGTTGGGCACTATGTTGAGAGTAGAGGCTGGCACTTTCAAGAGAACGCACCAAATTCCAATCTTTTTTAGTCCAGGCTGCCTGTAATTGGATATAGACTTCTTTAACCCATGAAGTGAAAGTGTCTGCATCAAAGTTTGGGTCCCCAGAACGGACACGATCGATAGCCAAGGTGTTGTTTATCACTCGACGGTGAAGTGTTGGTTCAGCATTGTAGCTAGGCGAGCTGCCATAAGATTTACCAGATGATGAATTCTGGTCACTCAAATATTTGATGAGCATGAAGAGTAAGAAAGCTCCGACACCAAACATGATAAGAATGCTCATTCCTGTCCCTAGAGAACCATCTAAACTTGAGTAGCTACCGCCAGAACGATAGCTGCTTCTAGAAGAAGAACTACCATTTGAACGACTTCGGCTAGAACTACTACTTCGAGAACTGCTACTGCTTCGTGAGCTACTGTGACTAGAGCTACCACTTCGAGAATGTCCAACACCTGCATCGATTGATTGCAGGGGTGTCACAAAGAGAAGAAGCAAGAAAGTAGCGATAAGAGTATATAACTTTTTCATATGTCTCCTAACTATGTGAGTACAAAAATAGTTTTTGCTAAATTTTATGTCTATAAGGAGTTTTGGAGTTTTATTGTTTTATTTTCAATAAACCACCCTATAATCCAACCAAATACGAGTAAATAATTCTCGATAGCACCAATCGCATTAACAGGAGAATGATATTCAATAAAATTTAACAAATGATTTGTTCCTATTCCTATACCACCAATAATAAGGGCAAGAAGGGCAATTCTCAGGTAAAACCAATCGTACTTAATATTAACGGCAAGAATAATAATTAAGACAGCTAGATTCCAAATTCCAATTTCTCTTTGCCATCCTGCAGAAATACCGTAACCAGAATGCTCTCCCATATAGGATGGGAGAAAGATTTGTAGAATAGAAGCACCCAACATGGCGATAATAACTAAAATAAATAGTACTCGTAAAAATTTGTTCATTTATTCTCCTTATTCTATTTTTTAGTAGAAAAGGCTATTAACGAAAGTATATTTACTCGTTCTCTTTCAACTTAGCCAATTCTTGGGCAAGTAGTTTAAGAGCAACTTGTGGATTGGCTTGGCCCTTGGTTGCTTTCATGAGGAATCCTGTGAAGGCCTTGTCAGCGTTACGTTTTCCTGACTTGAAGTCGGCAACAGCAGCTTCGTTATCGGCAAAGACTTGATGGATGATTGGAATCAAGATATCTGGATCTGAGATCTGAACCAAACCGGCTTTTTCAACGTATTCACGAGCACCTCCACCATTTTTAGCAAGGTGGACAAAGACTTTCTTGGCAATCTTAGATGAAATGGTTCCATCTTCGATGATGGCAATCATTTCTACCAAGTTTTCTGGAGTCAATTCGATTTGTTCCAGTGTCTTGCCTTCAGCGTTCAAGAATTGAGCGACTTCACCTTGGAGCCAATTAGAGACTTGCTTAGCATCACCACCAAGGGAAACTGCTTTCTCAAAGAAGTCAGAAGTGACTTTGTTTGCAGTCAACTGGCTAGCATCGTAGTCTGATAATCCGAGTTGAGAGACATAGCGAGCACGGCGTTCTTTTGGAAACTCTGGTAACTCAGTACGCATTTCCTCAATCCACTCATCTGAGATTTCAAAGAGTGGTAGATCTGGTTCTGGGAAGTAGCGGTAGTCTGCAGCACCTTCCTTAACACGCATGAGGATAGTTGCTTTATTAGCTTCGTCGTAACGACGTGTTTCTTGGCGAATTTGACCACCTGAGCGAAGGATTTCAGCCTGACGTTGCACTTCGTATTCAAGACCCTTACGCACGTTTGAGAAGGAGTTGAGGTTTTTCAACTCAGTCTTGGTACCGAATTTCTCTTGACCATAAGGACGAAGAGAGATATTGGCATCCACACGCATAGACCCTTCCTCCATCTTAACGTCAGAAATACCAGCGTACTGAATAACTTCCTTAAGAGCTGTTAGATAAGCGTAGGCTTCTTCTGGTGAACGCATGTCTGCTTCAGATACGATCTCAATCAACGGCACTCCTTGACGGTTGAGGTCAACATAAGAGTAGCCATCTGTACCGTGGGTATTTTTACCAGCGTCTTCTTCCAAGTGAGCACGTTCAATACCGATTTTCTTAGTCGTACCGTCTTCTAGCTCAACTTCAATCCATCCATTGTACCCAATTGGTTCATCAAACTGAGAAATTTGGTAGGCTTTAGGAT
>ERZ1699241.114-NODE-114-length-19091-cov-5.015503_pt1 | contig 19091 bp, 12 predicted proteins | sample MGYA00581545_ERZ1699241 | MGnify/ENA primary metagenome ERZ1699241 (study PRJEB42319, sample SAMD00040323) | human oral metagenome | material: saliva | host: Homo sapiens | study: EMG produced TPA metagenomics assembly of PRJDB4115 data set (Metgenomic analysis of... | reverse complement strand
CTGACAGAAGGAGACTTTAGTTTTATTAAAAGTAACCTTCTGACAGAAGATCTTTTCGTAATAGAAGAATATCTTAAAAAATACAGTGAATTCGCCCTTTAATTCTTAATAGACAGCTGGCATTCATCAATAAACATTGATTTCGGCGGTCCTTAAAATGTAAATAGGAATTAAAAGAGGAGGTTCATTGTGCTCATTTTTAGTGATTATGTCTTTGTTAAATTATCCGTTGATCTTCCAAATGCAGCAGTTGGTGTATTCGACTACGAGGGAGAAGCTTATATAAAACAACTTATTATAGAGAAAGATAAGGCCTATCTGAGAAGTTTTAACAAGAAATACAAAGATATACCGATAAATTCAGACAGTGATTTTAGGATTATCGGTAAAGTTGTAGATGTGTATAGAGAAGAAAAATAAAAACCATCGCAAATTAAATGATGGTAGTTGAAAGATTATACAGGCTAGTGGGATAGCCAAAAGGAGGAAAATATGAAAAAGGTAACATTAGGAGCAATCGCAGCACTCACTCTATTATTGACTGGTTGCAGTCAACAAGAATCAGAAAGCAAACCAAGTCAAGAGCAAAGCGCAGAACAAGTATCGTCATCAAGTGAAACTTCCACTTCAACTTCTTCTAGTGATGTTTTACAAGGACGTTCTGCTTATGATGTTTTTGTGGAGAATTTCAAAGCATGGGTACATGGAGTTGATCCTAAAGCGTCTGTTAATTCAACTGAGAAAGATATAGCAATCACTATTTCAGACGCCCTAACCGATGAACAGATTAAACAGGCTCAACCTATGGTTGACGGTATGCTTAAAATAAAACAGTCTGGAGAGAATGAGCTTAGACAGTATGACCCAAACTTTAAAGCTCCAAACCTTATCGTTTTAGATGTTAATGCGAAAGTTATTGCACAGGAGCAAGACGGTAAAATGATTTTAGACAAATAAAAAAAGCCCCACGCTCTCAAACTTTGGCGAGTCTGAGCGTGAGGCAATGCAAGATAAAGAAAGGTTTCAAAATGACAAATTTTGAAAGGTGTCTTTCTATACTCTATTTTATCAAAAAAGGAGTATTAAGACAATGAATGAAATTAATAAAGTGGCTCTATATGTGCGCGTGTCTACCACTTCCCAGATGGAAGAGGGCTACTCGATAGAGGAACAGAAAGCAAAGCTGGAGAGCTACTGCGATATTAAGGACTGGCATGTTTACAAGATTTATACAGACGGGGGCTTCTCTGGCTCTACAACCGAGCGCCCAGCACTCGAACAACTGATAAAAGATGCCCAGAGCAAGCTATTTGACACAGTATTAGTATATAAGCTGGACCGATTGAGCCGTAGCCAAAAGGACACGCTCTATTTGATCGAGGATATTTTTTTAAAAAATAATATTGAGTTCGTAAGCTTGCTGGAAAACTTCGACACTTCTACACCCTTCGGGCGGGCCGTTATAGGACTTTTGAGCGTATTTGCTCAACTTGAGAGGGAGCAGATCAAAGAGCGTATGCAATTAGGCAAGCTGGGCCGGGCTAAATCTGGCAAGTCCATGATGTGGGCCAAAACGTCCTACGGATACAACTACGACAAAGAAACAGGGTCAATGACCGTCAACGAATATGAGGCGCTAGCAGTTAAAGAAATATTTACTTCTTACTTGGCCGGTATGTCTATCACTAAATTAAGAGACAAGATAAACGGGGAATACCCCAAACAACCAGCTTGGAGCTATCGCACAATCAGAGGAATACTAGCCAATCCTGTATATTGTGGTTTAAATCAATACAAGGGCCAGACTTTCCAAGGCACACACAAGGCTATAATCTCGCTAGATGATTTTGAGCAAACGCAAAGAGAGCTGGCCAAACGGCAGCAGACAGCCAAAGAACTGTCGAACCCTCGACCATTCCAGGCCAAATATATGCTATCTGGGCTGGCTCAATGTGGATACTGCCACGCGCCCCTTAAAGTCATTTTAGGCCAAAAGCGAAAGGACGGCACACGATTTAAAAGATACGAGTGCTACCAACGACACCCACGAAAGACAAAGGGTGTCACGGTCTACAATGACAATCAAAAGTGCGACTCTGGATACTATGACATGGAACTATTAGAGCATTATGTACTAACACGCATCGCTCAGCTACAGAACGACCCAGACAAGATACAAGAACTATTTTCGGACGATACCAGCCCAGCGGTTGACAAGCAAGCAATCCAGAAGCAGATAGACAGCCTAACGCTCAAACTGAGCAAGCTGAATGATCTATACTTGGACGACAGGATCACGCTGGACGAATTAAGGGCCAAGTCTTCAGATTTTATCAAGCAAAGAAACGCGCTGGAAGAAGAAATGAAAAAAGCCTTGAATGATAAGCAGGCGGGCAAAAGAAAGAAGATTGAAAAGCTATTAGATGCTAGTAGTGTGCTTGATATGTCTTACGATAATCAGAAAGTTATTGTCAGAGAGTTAATTGACAAGGTACAAGTCACATCTGACAAGATAGTTATTAGATGGAAAATTTGATAAATTTGGTTACGCTGTTTTCAATAAGTGTAAAGGCTTTAACCTGATAGGTTTTTAATTTTTTCATAAATGAACCTCCATATTTTGATAAATCGGCAGCAACATGGCTGCATAGAGTAACACAATCACAAGAGCCACAAAGACAAACACCAAGGGTTGTATCACATTCATGGCCTTGTGAACCTGACGAAAGAAATCTTCCCATGTTTTTTCAGCGTAGATCTCTAACTCACTTCCGAGCTTTGATTTGACTTCACCATATTCAATCATAAGGGGCAATTCTTTTTTGAAAAAAGGATACCCCCTGACCGTTTCTGAAAAGGACTGGCCACGATCTAAAGAAAGAGCTAAGTCCCTTCCAATTTCTTGAAAAAGCTGGGATTTTTGCTCCTGCATCATGGAAAAAATCTGAGACAATTCCAATCCTTGCCCAATCAGATTGCCCCATTCTCTGGCATAATAGGCTGTCAAATAAGCTTGAATCATGCCTTTTCCGAAAGGCAGATGAGACAAGGTTCTAAAAACCTTGATCTTGCCTGACTTTCGATAATAGAGAAAGCCGAGTAAGAAGAAGCCCACAAGTCCCGCTCCTAAGGCCAAAAAGAGTTGGGGGAAGGAACTGATCAATTGCGTCCCAATATTTTGAGCATCCATTTGAGGAAGCAAATAATTGCGCAAGCCTAGCATAATTAGAACTAAAAATCCAAGCAAGATGAGAGGATAGGTGCTCACCTCGATCAACTTTTTCTTGACCTTGCGCATGTTTTCTAGGTAAGCACTGATTTTCTCCAAGCTCAATGCAAGATTGCCATGGAGCTCAGCGAGAGACAGCTGTGTCGTCACTGCATCTGAAAAACCGATCCCCGCCATCATCTCTGAAAAACTCCGGCCCCGCGAGAGATCCTCTCGCATCTGGGAAACCAAACGACTCTCCACTAGGTGGGAGCGATCCAGAAAATCGACGATCTCAGACAGATGAAAACCACTCGAATAAAGATTCAAAAACAATTCAATAATTTGCTTTTGTTTAGCGGTAGATAATTTTTTCGGCTTGGGCCTGAGCCAGCTGGATATATCCCGATTGAGCCAAGAGATCCATTTGTTGGTTCCAGCGGCTGGCTGAGTGCTCTTGGTAGTTTTCCGTCGCAAAATCGACCACACCTCCTCCTGCAATTAATCGTTGGTAGCAAATACCTTGTAAAACAATCTTGAGCTCTTCCTCACTCACTCCAAGTTCTAAGAGCCTCTCATAAACACCTCGAACGCTTTTCGCATGAATAGTAGAGAAGACGGTGACTCCTGTCAAACTAGCTCGTACGACCGCACGAGCTGTTTCCCTATCTCGGATCTCTCCAATAATGAGAAGGTCCGGCCGATGGCGTAAGGAGAGTTTGATCAGGTTGTCATAGGTCATGCCGATCTGGTCATTCAGCTGAAGTTGAAGCATATTGTCCTGCTTGATCTCGACAGGGTCTTCAATAGACATGACTTGCTGGTCCGCAAAGCGCTCTTGCGCCAACGCATGCATGAGAGTGGTCTTTCCCGAACCAACAGGACCTGCAAAGAGATAGAGGCCACGACCAGCCAATTTCTTCTTCAAGTCCGGCAACTGATCAAACCAAAACCGCAATTCACGTTCCTCATCATGCAAGAGCCGAATGACCAAGCTTTCATAACCACGATAATCCCCCACCGTCGACAAGCGAATCGAGACCACTCCATTCTCCAAAGGGTAATCACACGATCCTAGCTGGCTGCGCCTTTTTTCTCCCACATTCATCCCTGCCACGAACTTAAAGTGGCTAATCATAGCCGTCATGTCCTCAAAAGGGAAGGACTGCACAAAGCGCCTCTCGTCTCCCACCCTCATAAAAACTTGGTACTCCTCCTTCCGAGGAATGAAGTAAAGATCCTGAGCCTCTTCCTTCTTTCCCATACGGATCAGTTTTTTTGCAATTTCTTGAACCATAGTTCCTCCTCTCACTTATACTATTCGAAAAAGAAGACAAAAAAAGAAGACTTTCTAGATCGCTCTAGAAAATCTTCCGAATGTCTCTTATGACAGGGTTGTCCCCTTTTTTGAATCGAGTGTATATTGACAAGAACGGTGTTTGCGACTGCCTCTTTCCTTTTCGTAGCCTGGGCGGAGCTTGCTTTTAGGGATCTTGTGCTCGTCTTCTAGAAGGACAATCGAATGGAAAAACTGCACATCTTCACTGCAGTCCTCACACCACTCTTGCTCCTTGGTATCCCAAAAGATCGTCATGAGGTCACTCCGACTCTTATAACTTGGAAAGTGCTCATTTAACTCCAACCACTTCTGCTTGTAGTATTTCAAAGCCTGGTAATAGTCTTCAAACTTCCGACTACTCACGATATCTTCTTCCCAACCTTCTAAAAACCACCAGGGTTCACAGTCCCCGTACATTTCAATCACTCGATACATAAACTCTTCCATCCTTTGTATCCTCTATTATATAGAAAATCCTTTGAGAATAAAAGTTTTCTGCTCAGAGCATGATTTTTCAGGTAGTTTTCAGGTGATTTTCACCATTATTTTTCAAAAATAGACTGCCTAATTGCTATTGGTTCCTTTTTTCGAGAATCAAAAGAAGAGAGTCCCAACAAAATGGACAGACCATCCTGGGGAACTCTCTCTTCTCAAGTATTTAGAACAATTCAAGTGCAATCATGGTTGTCATGGTTGCATCGTAATAGTTGTTCAGAGGTAGATCTTGTGTAAAGATATACTTGTTCTGTTGCACCAACTTCAAATAGCCTTTTTCATGTTCAGAGGCATAGACAATCGGTGCCAAAAAGCTTGCTGCCTGATGATTGTTCAAGGCCTTCCCTTTCAAGTCATAACCTGCATACAGGTTTCTTTGACTCTTGAAAAAGTTAAGCATCTTTTTCACCAATTGTTGACTGGTTTTGTCCTTACTTTGAACAAGGTTGTATGGAAGGCGACAAGCATTATACGAGTAGGCACCATCATACTTGGATTCAATCGTCTTTGGATCCGCTACGCGCGTTCCTTGCTCATCTACCCAGATGAAATCAGGTAGTAAACCTGTTTTTGTTTGGGAGCTGATCGCTTGGAGTTGTTGCAACATCTTTTCTTTGATGTCCAACCACTTTGAATCTTTTGTCACTTCATAAAAGATCTGGAATTGCGCTGGCAGTGTATCAGACGTCCGCATCAAATGATAAAACTCCGAGTCCTGATTGGCCCAATTCCCCACCGTTAACACACCCGTTTCTTCATTGTAGTTGTGTGCGAGAATATCTTCTAAAATCGCTTTGGCTTGAGCCTGGTAGTCTTTGGCTTGCTTTGGCCATTTCTGAGCGGCTTTTAGAAGAGCATAGGCGATGTAGAGATCTCCATCTGTAGCGTTATGATCCTCATCCTTTGCTTTTCCATTGCTGATGGTTTGTTTCCAAGACATCAATTGGGTACCTTCTAAGCGATGATTTAGATAATAGTGATAGAGTCGGTCAAAGTCTGCTTGTTGGGCTTGTCCTTTTTCGGCAGCTGCAACAGTAATGAGCATTCCATAACTTTGTGCCTCGGATAACACTACTGTTTGATTGCTATCATTGGTGGTTCGAACATAGGATTCTTTCCCTTTTGAAACAACAAAATGCTCATTCCACTGATGATAAATTCGATTTCGCATCTCCACTTTACTTCTCGTTCTCGCTAAAAACAAGGTCAAACAGAAAATGCAAAGGATGACTAGAAACCATACATATCTCATCTTTTTCGTTTTCATAATTTCTCCTATCCTGCGAATCGTTTTGTTTTAACCCATTTGGTTTCTTTCCGGTGCAATAGTTTATCCATCACAATCGAAGAGATGGCATCAATCGACACAATGATAAACAGTTGAGAATAGGTGAAATAGGCAGCCAAGGCCAACCAAATTTGCTTGGTAGTGGCTTGACCAAATTGTGAGGCAAGAGCCACATTAATCTGAAGCAGGTAAAGCCCAATCATCAAGATCCAATTGAAGAGCATCAATTGCGCAATGTAGATATTTTCAGAATCAAAGGCAAATGGAATTTGCACACCTGGCACCACTGTATGGATACACATGGCCAGAATATTGGCAAAAAAGATCAAGTCCGATAAGACGATGGCCGCATTAAACCAGAAGAAGACACAGGAATAGTTGGTCACTTCCAACTTCACGCGCCAATTTCCCTTACCAAATAAATGCTTGAAGTTGGAAAGAACCACTTCATAATTCCCTTTGGCCCAACGTTTCCGTTGCATATAGTAACTCTTCAGAGTCTCTGGCTCTTGTTGGAAAGCTTCTGAATTATAGGCTAGCGCAATCAACTTCCCACTTTGCATAATCTTGAAAGAAATATCCGTATCCTCAGTCAAGGCACCGTTTTTCCATCCTCCGATACTCTTTACAAATTCGGTTTGAATAATGAAGTTAGTTCCTGGAATCCGTCCAATCTTAAAGAGATGCCACATGCCCACATGGTGGACCCGTTGGGTGACAACAATCTCTTGGTTGATACAGCGGGTCAAGAAGTTTTGATTGGCATTCCGCGTTTTATTGCGGCCGAAAGAAGCCACATGACGTTCTGGATCTTTGAGGACTTCTTTCACAAGGAAATAAAGGGCGTTCTTTTCAGGCATGGCATCTGCATCATAAACACAGATATAGTCTCCGGTTGCCATCGCCAAAGCGTCATTTAGCACACCGGCTTTCCCACCTGTCCCACTTCGATTGATAATGGTCAAATCACGTCCTGCATACTCTGGCAATGCTTTAACCGTCAAACACTCCTCATAGGTGTGATCGGAACAATTATCCGCAAAGAGCAGTAATTCAACACGATCATGTGGGTAGTTCATATCAAGGATCGCTTTGGCTGTTTGTGCAATGACCACATCCTCATTATGGGCGGGTACGACGATCGTTACTTTTGGATAATAAGGGAGCGGATCCGTATTAACACGAAAATCACTGTGTTTAAACCAAAAATGAACGGCTGAAAAGAGGATTACTAAGCCCCAGGCTAAGGATAACCAAATCGAAATCAAGGCAATAATCATCACAATTTGACTAATCATGGTCCACCGCCTTAAAGTTTTTATTGACACGGCGGTAAATCACCGTATAAGCTACAAATAATACAATAAAGCACAAGGCAAAAAATACACTAATGCCTACAGCTATATTAAAAAATATATTTGTAAGAGACATGTTTTCCTCCTAATATTCCACAATAATATCTGTTTCAAGTTGACGTTTTAAGTAACGAATCATTTCTTTATAGCGATGGTATTTGGTTCGATTGGATTGATCCACTACAAGAAATCCTGACTGAAATTGGATGCCCTGAACCCCATCTTCTCCTTGGAACACCAGTCCTTCCAACTGTGGTTTTAAGACCGTCATATAATCGCTCTTCAGATCCCGCTCGCTATCAGAAGATAAGATCAAGAAATTACCGTCTGATACATAATACAAGCTTTCATTTGGCTTCAGATGATGCGTTAACAAATAGTTGATTTGGTTCAAGGTCCGATTGTACTCTCTCGGTTGCAATTGGAAGAACAATTCCTCGTGCGACCAGTGAATGAGTAAGGCCTGAATTGTATCATTGGTTTGTCCGCCATAAGAAGCGATGCGGTTGCGATAATCTGCGTAAGCTTCTGGCTCTTGATCCTTCACTTTTGCAATCTCTTTAAAGAGGTGATAGCGAATTCGGGTCAAGATTCCAATCAAGATTGGAAAACTAAAGAGCAAGAGCAAGGCTTGATGAAATGGGATATAGACAACACCCGCCACCAAAAAGACAATCCCAAGGGCAAATGACAACAGGATGGTCCATGTCAACAATAAATCCGATAAAACAATAGCAGAAAATAATCCTAAAACAAAGAACAATCCTTCTTCAATCAGAATCTCTCTTGCAAAAAACAAGCAGTAAAGTAAAAGAAGTACTTCGAAAACAATCAAAATCAGCAACCATCTACTTAACTTTTCCGTTTTTTTCATTTATTCTTTCTCTCCCTCATGAAATTCTTCGGCAACCTCTCCCTGGCCAAAGTAATGTTTAATGGCTTGTACGATTCGCTCAGAAGCTTTTCCATCCCCATAAGGATTTCGGGCATTTGCCATTTGAAGATACAGGCTTTCGTTGCTTAAGAGCTCTGTCATCGTGGATTTTACGACGGCAGGATCCGTACCAACTAATTTCAAAGTCCCCGCTTTAACCCCTTCTGGGCGTTCCGTTGTATCGCGCAATACCAATACCGGTTTTCCTAATGATGGCGCCTCCTCTTGCACCCCACCTGAATCCGACATGATAAAGTAACTTCTCGAAGCTAAGTTGTGGAAATCCAGCACATCTAGAGGCTCAATGAGGTGGATCCGATCATGTTCTCCTAATAGATCGTTTGCCGCCTCTTGGACCGCTGGACTAAGATGCACTGGGTAAACCACTTCAATAGTCGGTTCTTGATCCACCATTTCTCTCAGAGCCCCAAAGACCGCTCGCATGGGTTGGCCTTGATTTTCTCTTCGATGCATGGTGACCAGGATGACTTTTTTAGCTGGATCTAATTGATCTAACACTTCGTGGTGATAATCCTCTTGAACCGTGAGTTTCAGTGCATCGATGGCAGTATTTCCTGTCACCACAATAGAGGATTCCGGATGATTTTCTTTTAAGAGATTGGCCTTACTTTCGCCCGTTGGCGCAAAATACAGATCCGCTAAATCATCCGTCATTTGACGGTTCATCTCTTCTGGATATGGAGAATATTTATCAAAGGTTCTCAAACCAGCTTCGACGTGACCAATGCGGACTTGATTGTAAAAGGCAACCAGACTCGCTGCAAAGGTAGTAGTCGTATCTCCATGGACGAGCACCATATCCGGCTTTTCTTTTTTGATAACTGGATCTAATTGATTCAGAATTTTAGAGGTAATGTCCAATAAGGTCTGGCTTTTCCCCATAATATCCAAATCGTAATCAGGTACGATGTTAAAGGTTTCTAAGACTTGGTCCAGCATTTGACGGTGCTGGGCAGTAACCACTGTGATGGTCTCAATAACCTCCTTTTGTTTTTGCAACTCCAACACCAATGGGGCCATTTTAATGGCCTCCGGTCGCGTCCCAAACACAACCATAATTTTCAATTTTTCCATAAACTTCCCCCGTCGACATGCATGTAATTCGACATTTTTTTAATTTGTGTACATCTTTTTTCATTCTACCGCCAATGACTTTAAATGTCAAACCGATTTTGGGTTTTATAAAGAAATTACTAATAGTTAGTCATTTTATTATTTTGGTGTTTAGAATACATATCCATATAATCACTAATTGTAAGTATTTACAGCACGAGTTTTACCGGGCTAATATTTTTGGTAAAAAAACAATTCAATAATTATACAATTATTTTTTAAATAATAAATTTTTATAATTTTTTCAAAAAAAGCCGGAACTTGTAGTTCCGACTTATTTTCTTATTCTTCTACGACTTCAGCTGTTTGAACTTCATCGACTGTTCCATCTGTTACTGGCACTTCTTCGATGATTTCAACTTCATTGACTGCTTGTGGTTCCAAGTTACGGTAACGAGCCATACCTGTACCTGCAGGAATAATCTTACCAATGATAACATTTTCCTTAAGTCCAAGGAGATGGTCTTTCTTACCACGGATCGCTGCGTCAGTAAGGACACGAGTTGTTTCCTGGAAGGAAGCCGCTGACAAGAAACTGTTGGTTTCAAGAGAGGCTTTGGTAATTCCCATAAGGACTGGACGAGCAGTCGCAGGAACTCCACCAGAGATAAGGACATCCTTATTAGCATCTGTAAAGTCTGTAATGTCCATCAGAGTACCCATGAGAAGGTCTGTATCTCCTGGATCCATGACACGTACTTTACGGATCATTTGACGAACCATTACCTCGATGTGTTTGTCGCCGATTTCTACCCCTTGGCTACGGTAAACTTTTTGTACTTCCGCAAGAAGGTAAGTTTCAACAGACAAGACATCACGAACGGCAAGGAGACGTTTTGGTTGGATAGACCCTTCTGTCAGAGCCGCACCACGAGAGACTTGATCTCCCACTTCGACTTTCATGCGGGCTGTGTAAGGGACAACGTATTCACCCTCACCAGTTGCTCCGCTAACAAAGACTTTCTTGGTCCGTGTAGAAGCATCTTCTTCAATGGCTGTGACTTCCCCTTTGACCTCAGTGATGACCGCTTCCCCTTTTGGATTGCGGGCTTCAAAGATTTCTTGGACACGAGGAAGACCTTGCGTGATATCGGTATTTGAGGCAACCCCACCCGTGTGGAAGGTACGCATGGTCAACTGTGTACCAGGTTCCCCGATAGATTGGGCAGCGATGGTTCCGACTGCTTCACCCACTTCAACCGCATCACCAGTCGCCAAGTTGATACCATAACAGTGACGGCAGACACCATGGCGGGTGTTACATGTAAAGACAGAGCGGATAGTGACTTCTTCAACACCAGCTTTGACAATTTCACGTGCTAGGTCTTCTGAAATCAAGGTATCTGGACCAACGATGACTTCACCTGTTTCAGGATGTTTAACAGATTTCTTGGTATAACGACCAGTCAAGCGTTCTTCGAGTGGCTCGATCATTTCCTTACCATCAGTAATGGCACGGATCACAAGTCCACGGTCTGTTCCACAGTCATCTTCACGGATAATGACGTCTTGGGCCACGTCAACCAAACGACGAGTCAAGTAACCTGAGTCGGCTGTCTTAAGGGCCGTATCGGTCATCCCTTTACGGGCACCGTGAGTTGAGAAGAACATTTCGAGTACTGACAAACCTTCGCGGAAGTTTGAAAGGATTGGCAATTCCATGATCCGTCCGTTTGGAGCGGCCATCAAACCACGCATACCGGCAAGTTGCGAGAAGTTTGAGATGTTACCACGGGCTCCAGAGTCCATCATCATAACGATTGGGTTCTTCGGATCTTGGTTATCCACCAAGCGTTTTTCCAATTTCTCACGGGCTGCACGCCATTCAGCTGTAACGGCATTGTAGCGTTCGTCATCCGTGATCAAACCACGACGGAATTGTTTGGTGATTTGTTCCACACGTTTGTGAGATTCTTCAATGATTTCTGCCTTATCTTCAACGACCGGAATATCGGCAATCCCCACTGTCAAACCAGCAAGGGTTGAGTGATGGTAACCCAAGTCTTTCAAGCGGTCCAAGAAAGCAGATGTTTCAGTTGTACGGAAGCGTTTGAAGATTTCTGCGATGATATTTCCAAGATTTTTCTTCTTGAATGGAACGTTTAATTCCAATTTCTCAATCGCTGCTTTGACATCTTGACCAGGCTCCAAGAAGTACTTAGCTGGAACGCCTTCTGTCAAGTTGGCATTATTTGGCTCTTGAAGATATGGAAGCTCTGCAGGCATGATATCGTTAAAGAGGATCTTACCAACAGTTGTCAAGAGAATCTTGTGTTGTTGCGCTTCTGTCCATGGTTTGTTCAAGCTATCTGTCGCAATTCCGACACGGGTATGCAAGTGAACATAGCCATTGCGAAGGGCCATCACCGCTTCATCACGGTCTTTAAAGACCATGCCTTCGCCTTCACGACCAGCTTCTTCCATAGTGAGGTAGTAGTTCCCCAATACCATATCCTGAGATGGGGTAACAACTGGTTTACCGTCTTTTGGATTCAAGATGTGCTCAGCAGCCAACATCAAGATACGAGCTTCTGCTTGAGCTTCTTCTGAAAGCGGTACGTGGATGGCCATTTGGTCCCCGTCAAAGTCGGCATTGTAGGCTTCACAGACAAGTGGGTGCAAGCGAAGAGCTTTCCCGTCAATCAAGACAGGTTCAAAGGCTTGGATCCCCAAACGGTGAAGGGTCGGTGCGCGGTTCAAGAGAACTGGGTGTTCTTTGATCACTTCTTCCAGGATATCCCAGATGCGTTCATCTCCACGTTCGACCAAGCGTTTTGCAGCTTTGACGTTTTGTACGATATCACGCGCAACGATTTCACGCATGACGAATGGTTTGAAGAGCTCGATGGCCATTTCACGTGGCACACCACATTGGTACATCTTAAGAGTTGGACCAACGGCGATAACGGAACGTCCTGAGAAGTCCACCCGTTTACCGAGCAAGTTTTGACGGAAGCGTCCTTGTTTCCCTTTGAGCATGTGGCTCAATGATTTAAGTGGACGGCTACCTGGTCCTGTGATTGGACGACCACGACGACCGTTATCGATCAAAGCATCAACGGCTTCTTGGAGCATCCGTTTTTCGTTTTGCACGATGATACCAGGGGCATTCAACTCAAGCAAACGTGCTAAACGGTTGTTCCGGTTGATCACACGACGATAGAGGTCGTTCAAGTCAGAGGCAGCAAAACGGCCACCATCCAATTGGACCATCGGACGAAGATCTGGTGGAATAACTGGAAGGATGTTGAGAACCATCCATTCTGGCTTGTTACCAGATTTGTAGAAGGCATCCAAGACATCCAAACGACGGACAGCCTTCACACGTTTTTGACCAGTTGCAGTCTTCAATTCTTCTTTCAAGAGAGCAATTTCAGCTTCCAAATCCACTTGTTTCAAGAGGTCTTGGATCGCTTCTGCACCCATCTTAGCTACAAAGGAACCTGGTCCGTATTCACGCAAGCGTTCACGGTATTCACGTTCCGTCATGATGGATTTGTGCTCAAGTGGTGTATCTTTTGGATCGATGACCACATAAGCTGCGAAGTAAATGACTTCTTCAAGGGCACGAGGGCTCATATCCAAGGTCAATCCCATACGAGAAGGGATGCCTTTGAAGTACCAGATGTGTGATACAGGAGCTTTCAACTCGATGTGCCCCATGCGTTCACGACGAACTTTCGCACGTGTTACTTCAACCCCACAGCGGTCACAAACGATCCCTTTGTAACGGATCCGTTTGTATTTCCCACACGCACATTCCCAGTCTTTTGTAGGTCCAAAGATGACTTCATCAAAGAGACCTTCACGTTCTGGTTTCAATGTACGGTAGTTGATTGTTTCAGGTTTCTTGACCTCTCCATAAGACCATGAACGGACCTTGCTTGGAGAAGCTAGGGTGATTTGCATACTTTTAAAACGATTTACATCAACCACTATTTCTTACCTTTCCTTGTTTTCATACTTGTTTCATTTGGATACAGCTTAGGTGGGGAAAGAAAGAAAACTTTCTTGCCACCTCCTTGTGGTCTGTATCTTGTTATCGAATCATCCTGTCAGAAGCATTGGTTTCTCACAAGACAATCATTTTTACTGATTATTTTTCTGATTCTTCAGCATCAAAGGCTGCTTTTGCTTCCTTGGCTGCTTTTTCACGTGCTTTTTCAAGGTCATCCACATGAATCACATCATCGTCTTCCCCTTCATCGAGGTCACGAAGTTCCACTTCTTGATCATCTTCGTCCAAGACACGCATGTCAAGACCAAGAGATTGCAATTCTTTGACAAGAACGCGGAAGGATTCTGGTACACCTGGTTTTGGAATTGGTTTACCTTTGGTAATCGCTTCATAAGCTTTCAAACGTCCGTTGACATCATCTGACTTGTAGGTCAAGATTTCTTGAAGGACATTTGATGCACCATAAGCCTCAAGGGCCCACACTTCCATTTCCCCGAAACGTTGTCCACCAAACTGAGCTTTACCTCCGAGTGGTTGTTGGGTAACCATTGAGTATGGTCCGACTGAACGGGCATGGAGTTTATCATCAACCATGTGGTGAAGCTTGATCATGTACATGACACCGACAGAAACACGGTTGTCAAACGGCTCACCTGTACGTCCATCGTAAAGAATCGTCTTGGCATCACTATCCATACCAGCTTCTTTCACAGTATCCCAGAGGTCTTCTGAGCTTGCTCCGTCAAAGACTGGTGTTGCGATGTGAATACCCAAGTTACGAGCGGCCATACCAAGGTGAAGTTCCATAACCTGACCGATATTCATACGTGATGGCACCCCAAGAGGGTTCAACATGATATCAACCGGTGTACCGTCTGGAAGGTAAGGCATATCTTCAACCGGAACAATACGAGACACAACCCCTTTGTTTCCGTGACGACCGGCCATCTTATCTCCGACGCGGATCTTGCGTTTTTGTGCGATGTAAACACGAACCAACATGTTGACACCCGATTGCAATTCATCTCCGTTTGCACGCGTAAAGATCTTAACATCGCGAACGACTCCATCTCCACCGTGAGGTACACGAAGAGAAGTATCTCGCACTTCACGAGATTTATCTCCAAAGATCGCGTGAAGGAGACGTTCTTCAGCAGAAAGGTCTTTTTCACCCTTCGGTGTGACCTTACCGACAAGGATATCGCCTTCTTTTACTTCTGCACCAATACGGATAATACCTGTTTCATCCAAGTCACGAAGAGCATCTTCCCCAACGTTTGGAATTTCACGGGTAATTTCTTCAGGGCCTAACTTGGTATCGCGTGTTTCTGATTCGAATTCTTCCAAGTGAACAGATGTGTAGACATCTTCTTTCACCAAGCGTTCGCTCATGATAACGGCATCCTCGAAGTTATACCCTTCCCAAGTCATGTAAGCGACGATTGGGTTTTGACCAAGGGCCATTTCCCCTTTTTCCATCGATGGACCGTCAGCGATAAAGTCGCCTTTTTCAACGACATCGCCAACTTTTACAAGGGTACGTTGGTTGTAAGCAGTACCTGAGTTTGAACGACGGAATTTTTGGACGTGATAGACATCAAGAGATCCATCTTCCCGACGAACTTCTACCTTGTCCGCATCCGCATAAGTAACTTTACCATCGTGTTGAGCAATGACTGCAGCTCCTGAGTCATGGGCTGCTTGGTATTCCATACCAGTACCCACATAAGGGGCTTTTGGATCGATCAATGGCACAGCCTGACGTTGCATGTTGGCACCCATGAGGGCACGGTTGGAGTCATCGTTTTCCAAGAAAGGAATACATGCTGTCGCAACGGCAACTACTTGTTTTGGAGATACGTCCATGTAGTCGACTTGATCAGATGGGAATTCTTGGTTGTTACCACGGTGACGTCCCATAACGATTGGCTCAGCAAAGCCACCTTTTTCGTTCAACTTAGAGTTAGCCTGAGCGACGATGTACTCATCTTCTTCATCGGCTGTCAACCAAACGATTTCGTTGGTGACTACACCTTTTTCCCGGTCCACTTTACGGTATGGCGTTTGGATGAAGCCATATTTGTTCAAGTGTCCGTAAGATGACAAGTTGTTGATCAAACCGATGTTTGGTCCTTCAGGTGTTTCGATTGGACACATACGACCATAGTGGGTATAGTGCACGTCACGCACTTCATATCCGGCACGGTCACGTGTCAAACCACCAGGCCCTAAGGCAGACAAACGACGTTTGTGAGACAACTCAGAAAGTGGGTTGTGTTGGTCCATGAACTGTGACAACTGTGAAGATCCAAAGAATTCTTTAATTGCTGCAGTTACTGGGCGGATGTTGATGATTTGTTGTGGTGTCAAGACATCGTTATCTTGTACAGACATCCGTTCGCGAACGTTTCGTTCCATCCGTGAAAGTCCAAGACGCACTTGGTTGGCAAGCAATTCACCAACGGCACGAATCCGACGGTTTCCAAGGTGGTCGATATCATCCACGCGGCCAAGACCTTCTGCAAGGTTCAAGAAATAGCTCATTTCTGCCAAGATATCAGCTGGAGTTACGATGCGCACTTTGTCAGATGGGTTGGCATTTCCGATGATGGTAACAACGCGGTCTGGATCTGTTGGAGCAACAACTTTGAATTTTTGCAATTCTACTGGCTCTGTCAAAACAGCAGCATCATTTGGAATGTAGGTGATTTTGTTCAAACCGTTATCCAATTGTTCTGAGATGCTGTCGATCACATCGCGCGTCATGACAGTACCAGCTTCTACAAGGATTTCCCCTGTTTCAGCATCTACCAATGGTTCTGCGATTGTTTGGTTCAACAAGCGGTTCTTGATATTGAGTTTCTTGTTGATCTTGTAGCGACCAACTGGTGCCAAGTCATAACGACGTGGATCAAAGAAACGGGCTACCAACAAGCTACGTGAGCTTTCCGCTGTTTTTGGTTCACCTGGACGAAGACGCTCGTAGATTTCTTTGAGGGCTTCATCTGTCCGTGAATCCATTGGATTTTTGTGGATATCTTTTTCAATGGTATTGCGAACCAATTCGCTGTCCCCAAAGATATCGATGATTTCATCATCTCCAGAGAATCCAAGAGCACGCACAAGAGTTGTAAATGGAATCTTACGTGTGCGGTCGATACGTGTGTAAGCAATGTCTTTTGAGTCGGTTTCAAGCTCTAACCAAGCCCCACGGTTAGGGATAACAGTTGATCCATAACCAACCTTACCATTCTTGTCCACCTTATCATTGAAGTAGACACCTGGTGAGCGGACCAACTGAGATACGATAATCCGTTCTCCACCATTGATGATGAAAGTTCCCATTTCAGTCATGATTGGGAAATCACCAAAGAAAACTTCTTGGGTCTTGATTTCACCTGTTTCTTTGTTGACCAAACGGAAGGTCACAAAGATTGGTGCTGAGTAGCTGGCATCGTGGATGCGCGCTTCTTCAAGCGAATACTTAGGTTCGCGGATTTCATAACCCACAAATTCCAATTCCATTGTATCCGTGAAGTTTGAGATGGGAAGCACATCTTCAAATACTTCCTTCAAGCCATGATCCAAGAAATCTTTGAATGAGTCTGTCTGGATTTCAATCAAGTTTGGTAAATCAAGAACCTCTTTGATTCTTGAAAAACTACGACGGGTCCGATGTTTCCCGTATTGAACGTCATGTCCTGCCAAAGTTTTTAGCTCCTTTTTCCATACTAGGATAGCTTGGTAAAATGACTTTCACCACCTATCCGGTTTTAACTACAATTGTGTGATTTGCATCACGTGAAGAGCTATCTCTTCACCTCATTCGTCGCTTTTTGTAATTTTTAGAAAAATTAAATTTGTGTAACAAACTAGGATTTTTCTGAAAAATAGGCACAAAAAGAGCAGCTAAATCGACTTATTCAAGTAAGATTTAACTGCTGTAAGCTCTTATTTGGACAATATTTCAAATAAAGCACACGACAAATTAGTTGTCACTATTATACCGTTTTTTGCTCCAAAAATCAAGGCTTTCTCTAGGTTTTCTACTAGATCCGACTAGCGTCGATTGCCACGATTTGAGCTGTTTCGATTTGAACTATTGCTTGATGAACTATTGGTTGTCGAATTGTTCTTATTATTCGACTGATTTCCACTGCTATTACCCAGAATCGCTGCCCAAGCACTTTGATAATCGCTATCCGATCCCCCGATGGCAAAGTGGTATTGAGTAGTTGGCGCTCCGTTTTTAGCCCAAAGACTCGTCACCGTTTGACCGCTCACATCGATATCCCGGCCATTGACATTGACGCGGCCCGGTCTTTCACCCGTCGATTTGAGCACTTCAGAACGGATCACACTCTTATCGAGAGTGAATTTATCCTGAATTCCAAAGAGACTTGGATCTGCTTGGTAGATTGCATTCGCCAACTGCGCCATGTATTGGGCATTGTTGTTGTATCCAGTCAAGGTCTGCATGGAAGCATTGTTGTCATGACCGATCCAACCTCCTAAAGAAACATTAGGGGTGGACAGCATCAACCACATATCTCCATTTGAGTTAGTGGTACCGGTTTTTCCAATCCAGTCTGCACCTGCCAGCGTTGGGTTGACTTGGCTAATCCGTGACTTAAAGGTCGTTGTAGCACCAGATGTAATAACCCCACGCAAGAGATCCTGCATAATCGTTGCTGTTGCTGGAGAATAGACACGAACCGGATCTGCCTCGTGCTTGTAGACTACATCCCCATCTCGGTCGATGATTTGCTCCACCATGTAGCGTTTGAGGTAGTTCCCATTGTTAGCAATGGTTTGGAAACCGTTGGTATGTTGGGCAACAGTGACCTCAATTCCTCCCCCCATTGGTAGACTCTCAATGCCATATTCAGGGATATCATAGCCCATTTTCTTCATGTAGGATGGGACATCCACACCCTTTTCACGAAGGGTTCGGTAAGTCCAGTAAGCCGGAATATTCCACGAGGTATTGAGGGCCTCACGGAGATCCATCATGGCTGTTCCTCGGCTATCCACGTGCATGATTGGCTCCCCACTTGAGAAATTAGTGGGGTAGTTAGAAAGGATGCTATTACTTCCCATCAAGCCTTGGTCAATGGCAACCCCATAGGCCAACAGCGGCTTGATAGTAGATCCTGGGGAACGTTCTGTATCAAAGGCATGGTTGTTTTGGTTACCATCAAAATTCCGACCACCGATAAATCCTAAAACAGCACCCGTTCGGTTGTCCATCAGGACATTCCCAACTTCTACCAGTCCCGTTCCATCATCCAAGACGCTTCCAAAATTCGCGACTGCAGCCTGCATCGCATTGTGAACCGGTTTGTTAATCGTGGTTTGAATGGTGTAACCACCTTCGCGT
>ERZ1699241.111-NODE-111-length-19311-cov-4.196987_pt1 | contig 19311 bp, 18 predicted proteins | sample MGYA00581545_ERZ1699241 | MGnify/ENA primary metagenome ERZ1699241 (study PRJEB42319, sample SAMD00040323) | human oral metagenome | material: saliva | host: Homo sapiens | study: EMG produced TPA metagenomics assembly of PRJDB4115 data set (Metgenomic analysis of... | reverse complement strand
TAACAGATATTATCGAGGGGCGCAGGGTGCTCGGGCCACCAAAGGATATTCACGAGGTGCAAAATGCGTATGAGGCATATGAACGCGTCTTTTCGATGAATCCGTATAGCGTGGAGAATTTCTTGGAGGCACATCGCTTGTTAACGAATGACCTCATCAAGCATCCAGGTCAGTTTCGCTTGAGTGATGTTGGCGTTTATGATGCGAGTGGGCGAGTGGTTCATGTGGGCGCACGTCCGCAGTTTGTTCCAGGGCTCGTGGAAGAGTTATTCGCCTGGGCTAAGAACAGTGATTTACTCGATTTAGTGAAATCGTGTCTTGTACATTTTGAGTTGGAAATCATTCATCCGTTTGAAGACGGGAATGGTCGAATGGGCCGCTTATGGCAAAGTCTCATCCTTAGCCGGTGGAATCCGTTATTCGAATGGCTCCCGATTGAGTCTGTGATTCATGCGCATCAGCAAGGCTACTATGATGCACTTGCTATCAGTAACAAGGAGAATGACGCATCGGTCTTTGTCGAGTTTATGCTTGAAGTGATTTTAGAAACGCTGGAAGAGGTGAAAGTACAAGACCGTATCGAAGAAGAAAATACGGAGTATATCGCCTTGCCATCCTTAAAACCAAAAGAGCGAGAAATCTTTGAACAAGTAAAGGCTTATCTAGAGCAGTACGGCAATATCGGTAATCAGCAAGCACAAGAACTCACTGGGCTCAGTGCCGCAACCGTTAGACGCTACTTATCGTTGTTTGTCAAAGTTGGTTTGCTGACTTCAAGCGGAAGTACGAAAGGAAAGTTATATTCATTAGGTTCTATTTAGATTCAAACGGTCTCCTCATAACTTCATTTCATCATAAAACACCCCAAAAGTTAGATTTTCTGTCTAACTTTTGGGGTGCGCTTCATAAAAGAGGTTCCTTTTCGCATCTATTGTCTTTTAAAGTGAATAAGTAGCATATTAGAATTAATTTTTTAAAGCGTACATTTGATTTTTAATATACAACTCCATCTCATTAAATGCCTCATCTGTAACTTTTCCATTTTTTTGTTTGGCTAAATATAAATAAAATTGGACAGGTTCTGGCTCGTCCAGGTCAATCAATTGAATACCGTCCAGTTTTAAAAAATCGACGAGAAGGCCGATAGTGTTTTTCTGTTGGATAAAGTTTTCGAAGCCTTGAATATCGCTAACTTCGGCCAATATATTTGGGATGATTCCGTATGAATTCATAAATTTCCAAAACACTTCATTATGAATGAAATGTTCATTAAAGAGGATAAATTTTTCATGTTCTACTTGCGAGAGATGAACATGAGACTCTTTTGATAGTGGATGTTTTTTCGGAACGGCTAATTTAAACGGGAAAGTTGCGATTTTTTTCAAATCAAGGTTGCTGCTAAAAACTTCTTTACTCGTTCCGAATAAAGCAATATCTAATTTGTTCGAAATAATTTTCTTTGTGATTTCTTTAGAGCCATCTTCTAATAAGCCGATTTCAGTTCCAAAAATTTCTTCTAGCGATGAAATATGTTTTGTTAAATCGAAGAAACGCGAAAGAGCTGCAGTAATCCCGATTTTAATACGTCCATCATGAGCGTTCTTTACTGCCGTTATTCCCATGTCCAGTTGTTGAAGAGCATTGAGCGAATATTTTTTAAAAAGTTCGCCTTCTTTAGTAAGAGACACATCTGTATGAGATTGGTTCCGTAGGAAAAGCTGCACACCGAGATCTTCTTCTAATGATTTAATGGCGTAGCTGACAGTAGGTTGACTGACTTTGAAAGTTGAAGCTACTTTTGAAAAAGATTTTAAACGGCATAGAGCATTAAAGTATTTGAGTTGTTGAAGTTTCATAAGTAAGACTCCTCATATTTAAAAAAATTATAACACATCCTCTATTTGACTATGCTAAAAGGGAATCGTTAAAATGTCAATAGGGAGCACAGGATGGGGAGAAAGAGTTTATTGGTGATAAACTTTTCTGTCTCCGTTTTTTTTTACGCTCTTAAACAAAGCATCAACGGCAATGAAACGCCATTTTGCAGATGACTATTTTATAGGAGGAATCACCATGCGTGGACACCAAATTTTAAATGATCCTTTTAAAAATAAAGGGACAGCATTTACACAAGAAGAACGTCAAGAATTAGGATTGGTAGGATTATTACCACCTTACGTTCAAACGTTAGAAGAACAAGCCGCGCAAACATATGCGCATATGCACCAAAAAGGTAGTGACCTTGGAAAACGCCTTTTCTTAATGGAAATTTTCAATACAAATCGTACGTTATTTTATTATTTATTCTCACAACATTTAGAAGAATTCAACCCAATCGTGTATGATCCAACGATTGCTGACACTATCGAAAACTACAGCGAACTTTTTGTGGATCCTCAATATGCGGCTTACTTAGATATCAATCACCCAGAAAATATCGAAGCAACCTTGAAAAATGCTGCAGGGGACCGTGAGATTCGTTTAATCGTCGTAACCGATGCGGAAGGAATTCTGGGAATTGGTGACTGGGGTACAAACGGTGTAGATATTTCTGTAGGGAAATTAATGGTGTACACAGGCGCGGCTGGCATCGATCCAGCAAGTGTTTTGCCTTTAGTGATTGATGCTGGTACAAACCGTCAAAGTCTATTAGATGATCCTAACTATTTAGGAAACCGTCATGAACGTGTTCGTGGGGACCGTTACTATGCATTTATCGACCAATTTGTTGAAACGGCAGAGCGTCTTTTCCCTAAATTATACTTACACTGGGAAGACTTCGGACGTGGCAACGCGGCCAATATTTTAAACAAATACAAAACTCAAATTCCAACCTTCAATGATGATATTCAAGGAACAGGAATTGTAACGCTTGGTGGGGTGTTTGCCTCAATGGATATCGCTGGTGAAAAATTAACGGATCAAGTGTATTTATGTTACGGTGGTGGTACTGCAGGGGCAGGGATTGCTTCTCGTGTCCTTCGTGAAATGGTTGTCGACGGTCTAAGCGAAGAAGAAGCCTATAAACGTTTCTTCATGGTAGATAAACAAGGATTGTTATTCGACGATATGGACGATTTAACTCCTGAACAACGCCCATTTGCGAAAAAACGTAGTGATTTTGCCAATGCAGATAAATTAACAGATTTATTAGAAGTAGTGAAAACTGTAAAACCAACCATCTTAGTGGGGACTTCAACTCAACCGAATACATTTACAAAAGAAGTTGTAGAAGCGATGTGTGAAAATGCAGAGCGTCCTGTTATCTTCCCATTGTCTAACCCAACAAAATTAGCAGAAGCAACAGCAAAAGACATCATTGAATGGTCTAACGGAAAAGCATTTGTTGCAACAGGAATTCCTTCAGATGATGTTGAGTTCAACGGAGTAAACTACGTGATTGGTCAAGCGAACAATGCGTTGATTTATCCTGGTCTTGGATTAGGAATGTTGGCTTCAGAAGCGAGTCTATTAACAGACGAAATGATTGGGGCTGCAGCGCATGCTTTAAGCGGTATTGTGGATATTACAAAACCAGGTGCACCTGTGTTACCTCCATTCAAATATGTGGCAGAAGTGTCATTGAAAGTGGCAACAGCAGTCGCTAAAAAAGCACAAGAACAAGGTCTAGCACGCGCATCTGAACAAGATATGGAAAAAGCTGTTCGTGACTTCAGATGGACACCAAAATATTAGGAGGCGATGTGGATGTTATTTCTAACATCTCTTGAGTCCATTATTCCAATTATTGCACTGATTGTGCTTGGATATTTCCTACAAGTAAGAGGCTGGTTCCATAATGATTTTGGCAATGATTTGTCTAAATTGATTATGAACGTAGCGATGCCAGTATCAATTTTTGTTTCCGTGTTAAAATATTTAACTCTAGAAAAATTGATTAGCTTATCAGGAGGACTCGTTTATACATTTGTTGCTTTCGCTCTTGGATATATTGTGGCATTTTTAAGTGTCAAAGTCTTTAAAGTAGCGCCAGGACGAAGAGGAACAGTCATTAATACATTCGTCAATGCGAATACAATCTTTATCGGGTTACCTTTAAACATCGCACTTTTTGGGGATGATGCCTTGGCATATTTCTTGATTTACTATATTACGAATACAATTTCCACTTGGACATTAGGTGTCTTTTTAATGACAAGTGATAGTAAAGATGGAAAGAAAAAACAAGAATCGCATTTTGATTGGAAGAGATTACTTCCAGCTCCATTACTTGGGTTTATTGTTTCTGTAGTATTTTTAGTAATCAATATTCCACTCCCAAGTTTTGTGTCTAGTACATTGGGATATATCGGAGGGTTAACAACTCCGCTTTCGCTCGTATATATCGGAATAGTGTTAGCGAAAGCAGGAATTAAAACGATTCGATTTGATAAGGATAGTATTGTAGCGCTAATAGGTCGATTTATTGTTGCGCCTGTATTAATGTTTCTAGTCTTGAAATTAATGGCGCCGGGTATGGTAAATGCAGAATATCAAACCTTTATGATTCAGTCTGCTACACCAGCCTTAGCGGTATTGCCAATCTTAGCAAATCAAGGGGATGGAGATGTCGAATTCGCAACGAATATCGTGACTTTAAGTACAGTGCTATTCGTTATTGTCATCCCAATTCTTCAAACCATTATTGGATAACTGGGTTTCCCGGCTAACATGCTGGGACCCTTTTTTTATGGGCAAAAGATTCTTTGTAGTCAGAGTTTTCTTGAAAAAAACAACATTCTACTATACTATTAGAGGGTAGAAATTCAAAGAGCAAGGAGCTTATTATGAAACAAAAATTCGGAATTATTTTAGCAGCCGGTAAAGGGACTCGTATGAAATCTTCCCTTTACAAAGTGATGCATCCAGTTTGCGGGAAACCAATGGTAGAGCACGTTGTCGACCAAGTTGAAAAAACAGGAGCTACTGAAATCGTAGCTATCGTTGGACATGGTGCTGAAATGGTACAAAATCATCTTGGAGACCGTGTTTCTTATGCCGTACAAGCAGAGCAATTAGGAACAGGACATGCGGTGTTACAAGCAGAATCTCTTCTAAAAGGAAAAGAAGGAACAACAATTGTAATTTGTGGAGACACTCCATTATTAACAAGCGAAACTCTTTCAGCTTTAATGGAAGAGCATGAACGTACAGGCGCAAAAGCAACGATTCTGACTGCAATTGCCCAAGATCCAACAGGATACGGTCGTGTGATTCGTGACGCTGACGGTTCTGTTCTAAAAAACGTGGAACAAAAAGACGCAACTCCTGAAGAACAACAAGTCAAAGAAATCAACACGGGTACTTACTGCTTCGATAACGTAGCTCTTTTCAGCGCGTTACACGAAGTTGGTAACGACAACGCTCAAGGCGAGTACTACTTACCAGACGTATTAGAAATCTTGAAGAAACGTGGAGAAGTGGTTTCTGCTTATCCAATGAAAGATTTCGACGAAGGAATGGGCGTGAACGACCGTGTAGCTCTTTCAAAAGCTGAGAAATACATGCGCCTTCGTATCAACGAAGAACATATGCGTAACGGGGTTACTTTAATCGACCCAGAAGCAACTTATATTGAATCGACTGTTCAAATCGGTGCGGACACTGTGATTGAACCAGGTGTTATGTTAAAAGGTAACACAGTCATCGGTTCAAACTGCTTCATTGGAGCACATAGCGTGGTTCGTGATAGCGTGTTAGAAGACGGCGTTCGTCTTGTAGCAGCGAACATTGAAGAATCTCATATGAAACTTGACAGCAATGCAGGTCCATTTGCACACTTACGTCCAAATGCTGTATTAGGCGAACGTGTTCACGTAGGAAACTTTGTAGAAGTGAAGAACTCAACACTTGGGGCTGATACAAAGGTGGGTCACCTAACGTACATCGGCGATGCGGATCTTGGCGAAGATATTAACGTTGGTTGTGGAACTGTGTTTGTAAATTACGATGGTAAAAATAAACACCGTGCGACAATTGGTAGCCATGTATTTATCGGATGTAATGCGAATATTGTTGCGCCAGTTACAGTGGGCGATGACGTATTTATCGCTGCAGGGTCAACGATTACTGAAGATGTTCCAGCTGGAGCACTTGCGATTGCGCGCAGTCGTCAAGTAAATAAAGAAGATTACGCTTCAAAATTACCATCTGCTCAAAAAGACTAAAATTTTTTCCAAAAATTTTTAGCAAAAATATTCAAAAATCAAACAAAAAACGGTATGATAGTACTATAAAATAAACTTCGGGGGTTATCATTGTGGAACATTATTCCGATCCTAATTTAAAAATATTCGCTTTAAGCTCAAATCGTCCTTTAGCGGCAAAGATTGCTGAAGAAGTCGGTTTAGAACTTGGTAAAGTTTCTGTCACTCAATTCAGCGATGGCGAAATCAAAATCAACATCGATGAAAGTGTACGTGGTTGCCATGTGTATATCGTTCAATCAACTTCTTATCCAGTAAATGATAACTTAATGGAGTTATTAATCATGGTGGACGCATTACGCCGTGCGAGTGCAAAAACAATTAACATTGTTATTCCTTACTATGGATACGCTCGTCAAGACCGTAAAGCACAATCTCGTGAACCAATCACAGCAAAATTAGTTGCAAACATGATTACTCAAGCAGGTGCAGACCGTGTGTTAACACTTGATTTACACGCTGCACAAATTCAAGGGTTCTTCGACATTCCAGTGGACCACTTATTAGGAGCTCCACTTCTTGCGAACCACTTCTTAGAAAACAACTTCAAAGATAAAGATATCGTTGTTGTCTCTCCTGACCACGGTGGGGTAACTCGTGCTCGTAAAATGGCTGAGTTCTTACACGCACCTATCGCGATTGTTGATAAACGTCGTCCAAAAGCAAACGTGGCAGAAGTCATGAACATCATCGGTGAAGTAAAAGGAAAAGTTGCCGTATTAATCGACGATATGATTGATACAGCTGGAACAATCACTCTTGCTGCACAAGCGATTAAAGATGCAGGTGCGCTAGAAGTATACGCTTGCTGTACGCACGCTGTATTATCTGGGCCAGCATTAGAACGTATTAATGACTCAGTGATTAAAGAAGTAGTTGTAACAGACTCAATCGAAGTTCCTGAAGAAAAAACAGGTGGTAAGATTGTTCAAATCAGCGTTGACCAATTAATGGCGGAAGCGATTCGTCGTATTCACGAAAACCGTTCAGTGAGTCCGTTGTTTATCGAGAAATTTACTATTTTAGATTAATAAAGAATTGTTAAAATAAATGAGCCGAGGCTATTGCCTTGGCTCATTTTTGTTTATACTGAATCTAACATAGGAGGTTCGTATGGAACAAAAAGTGTCAAATAAAGCAGGGTGGTTTACTCTTATCTCATTTATTTGTGGGGTGATTACACTGCTGACGTTTGAAGAGATGGATTCATCTGTAAAAACTATTGAAAATATGGACGAAATCGGTGCAGCTATTTTATTGCTATTTTCAGCGATGACCATCGGCGGAATCTTCTGGATGGGGATGAATTATTGGAGAAAAACGCGTCTAGCAATTGAGGAGTTGCAACATACATCGGCCACTCCTGAAACGATTGAAGACTATTACCAAGCAACCGCAAAGGCTGTTCGCAAGGTTGGCTTTTCTGCCATCATATTGGCGCTCATGATTGGAGTGTTCTCGCAATTCAATAGTATTATTGAAGTGATTGGTTTGGTGGTGTTCCTATTTGGAATTGCTATTTGCTTATTATCGCTAGCTCCAAGGTCAATTGCCAAACAAATTCAGAAACAAAATATTCGATAATGTTGGAGGTCTTTCATGAAACTAGAGAAAGCAAAAAGTATTGCAGAAGCCTTGATGTGGTTTGGATTAGTGCCACAATGGATTTTCATGACCAGTCGTGGCGTCCCAGGAGGACTGTTGATTGCCATCTTCATCATGCCGATTCTCATGATTATGACGTTTGTGAGTTTCATGATGTATGTTTTCATTGCACTCGAAGAAAAATCGGTTAAAGATACTTGGTGGCAGCTACTTCTTACAGGTGCTTGGCTCATCTTTTTGTTATTGCTCTTCACTGGAGTCATTAGATATTGATAAAAAAGGTTTAGGAGGAAGAGATTTATGGAAGCACGACATTTTGAAAAACAACCAGGATTAGTAAAAATGCATAAAGTCGCTACTGTCTTGATGTGGATTTCGTGGGCCCTTTTCTTTGTGGCGATGTTAGGAGCGGGTAACTATTTCTTAGTAGGGGAGAAACTGATCCTTGTGATGCTGTCTATTATAGCAGTGGCGGCAGTGGGGTTCCTTCTCAGTTTCTCATTGTTTAGTTGGATTTCATTTCAACTAAAAACAGTGAAAGAAACGGGATGGCAGTTGGCCTTAACAGGTGGATTTTTGATTACGTTCTTGATGTTTACATTGAGACTCCTTTAATAAGGGGAATCAAATGCAAGAAGGCGCGGGTTATGGTACAATAATCCGGCAAGAAATAAGTGAACTTAGCGCACGAGTCGCACTCACTATTGGTGATGCAGCTCGTGCTTTTCGATTGAGTTAGAAAAAGTCGTTCACTTGATAGACGATTCAAAGATTGAAAAAGGAGATTAAGATGAGTTTCAAAATTGGAGATATTCAAATTGATAATAGCGTAGTTGTGGCCCCAATGGCTGGGATTTCAAACTCTGCTTTCCGTGTCACTGTAAAAGAATTCGGTGCTGGTTTAGTCGTGTGCGAAATGATCAGCGACAAAGGGATTCAATTTCGTAATGAGAAAACATTAAGCATGCTTCATATCGAGCCAAACGAGTATCCACTCAGCGTTCAAATCATGGGCGGAAATAAAGATACTTTAGTCGAAGCGGCCAAATACGTTGCTGAAAATACAGAAGCGGCGATTATCGATATCAACATGGGATGCCCTGTAAACAAAGTGATTAAGGCAGAAGCCGGAGCGAAATGGTTACTCGATCCAAATAAAGTATACGAAATGGTAGCGGCGGTTGTAGACGCAGTCGATAAGCCTGTGACCGTGAAGATGCGTACAGGGTGGGATCACGAGCATTTATATGCGGTTGAAAATGCCCTCGCTGCAGAACGTGCCGGTGCGAGCGCCGTTGCGATGCATGGGCGTACACGTGTGCAAATGTATGACGGGAAAGCCGACTGGGAAATCCTAGGAGAGGTGAAGAAGAACTTAACGCGCATTCCTTTAATCGGGAATGGGGACGTTCGCTCTCCAGAAGATGCCAAACGTATGATTGATATTGCAGGCGTGGATGGCGTTATGATTGGACGTGCAGCCTTAGCAAACCCATGGATGATTCGTCAAACAGTTCATTATTTAGAAACAGGCGAATTGCTTCCTGAAAATACCGTTCCAGAGAAAATCGAAATTGCGAAATTACACTTACAACGACTTGCGAACCTTAAGGGTGAAGCGGTCGCAACAAAAGAATTCCGCAAGCTTGCAGGCTACTACTTAAAAGGCGTGCCACGTGCTTCTAAAACAAAAGTAGCCATTAACGAAGCTGAGAATTTACAAACCGTAGAAGCGTTATTAGACCAATTCGTGGTCGAACATTTAGAACGTGAAGAACGTCAAAAACAACGCTTGGCAGAAATTTAAGCAAAAAGCCTTGAAATACTTTCAATAAAGCCTCTTCTTTTGGTACAATAAGGAGAGTTATGAAGAATAAGCAGCGTTCAAAGGAGGAACAAACGTGTCTTTCGAAGTAGAAACACAAGAAACATTAAATGACCAATTACAAGTTCGTCGTGAAAAAATGAGTCAATTACGCGAAAAAGGAATCGATCCTTTCGGTACTGGCTTCAAACAAAAAAATACAACTGAAGAAATCCACAAACAATTTGAAGGAGCTACAAAGGAATCACTTGCTGAGCAAGAGCCTGTAACCGTTCAAATTGCTGGACGTATGATGACAAAACGTGGAAAAGGGAAAGCTGGTTTTGCCCACATCCAAGACGGCAAAGGCCAAATCCAAATTTACGTGCGTAAAGATGCTGTTGGAGATGATGCGTACGAAGTCTTCACAAAAGCAGACTTAGGAGACATCGTTGGTGTTGTAGGGACTGTCATGGTCACAAACACTGGTGAGTTATCTGTTAAAGCAGAACAATTCGTTCATTTAACAAAAGCGCTTCGTCCACTTCCTGATAAATATCACGGATTAACAAACGTAGAACAACAATACCGTCAACGTTACTTAGATTTAATCAGTAACCGCGAAAGCTTCGACCGTTTCGTAACACGTAGTAAAATCATCCGTGAAATCCGTCGTTATTTAGACGAACGTGATTACTTAGAAGTTGAAACTCCAGTACTACACACATTAGCGGGTGGGGCAAATGCTCGTCCATTTATCACACACCACAATGCGTTAGATATGGAATTATACATGCGTATCGCTACTGAGTTACACTTAAAACGTTTAGTAGTAGGTGGGATGGAACGTGTATATGAAATCGGACGTGTTTTCCGTAACGAAGGTATTGATACAACTCACAACCCTGAATTTACTTCAATCGAAATCTATACAGCTTACACAGACTACAAAGATGTCATGGATTTAACAGAAGGAATCATCTCAGACGTTGCCAAGAGAGTATTAGGAACAACATTAGTTCCTTATGGCGAACATGAAGTAGAATTAAAAGCTCCATGGAAGAGAATTCATATGGTCGATGCGATTAAAGAAGTAACAGGTGTTGACTTCTGGCCACATATGACAGACGAAGAAGCACGCGCTATCGCGAAAGAAAAAGGCGTGAAAGTCGAAGATTCAATGACATTCGGCCATATCGTGAATGAATTCTTCGAAACATTCGTTGAAGAAACATTGATTCAACCAACATTTATCTACGGACATCCAGTGGAAGTATCTCCATTAGCCCGTAAAAACGATGAAGACCCACGCTTCACAGATCGTTTCGAATGCTTCATCTGTACAAAAGAGTACGGAAATGGCTTCACGGAGTTGACTGACCCAATCGATCAACGTGAACGTTTCATGAAACAAGTAGAAGAAAAATCTGCTGGGAACGACGAAGCGCATCCGCATGATGAAGACTTCATCCAAGCGTTGGAATATGGTTTATCTCCAACGGGTGGGGTAGGTATCGGAATTGACCGTTTAGTTATGTTACTAACAAACAGCCAATCAATCCGTAACGTCCTATTATTCCCAACGATGAAAAACTTAGACTAATATTGAATTTAGTGCCCCGTTTAAGGTTCGCCTTAGACGGGGTGCTTTTTATTTAACCGCAATTACCAAATATGGAATTTGTACTGACCCCAAAAAGTTAGACAATTAATTTAAGCAAAGGATTTAGTTCTGTATTGCACAGGACTAAGTCCTTTTAATTTTACTTTGATTCGTTTGTTGTTGTAATAATCAATATAGTCGACGATTGCCCTCTCAAGTTCCTTTATAGACTTAAATGTCTGCTCATAGCCATAAAACATCTCTGATTTAAGAATGCCAAAGAACGATTCCATCATGCCATTGTCAGTACTATTACCCTTGCGGGACATAGATGGCTGAATGCCCTTATCTTCTAAAAAACTATGATAAAACTCATGCTGGTATTGCCATCCCTGATCACTGTGGAGAATAGTATTCTCGTATTCTTCTTCTCTAAAAGCTTGTTCTAACATATCCTTTACTTGTTTTAAATTTGGCGAAGATGATAGAGTATACGCTATAATCTCGCTGTTATAACCATCTAAAATTGGTGATAAATATAGTTTTTGATTACTTGTTGGAATAGAAAACTCTGTAATGTCTGTATAGCACTTTTCCATCGGTTTTTCAGCTGTAAATTGACGTTGAATAATATTCTCAGCTTTCTTACCAACTTCTCCATGATAAGAAGAATACTTACGTTTTCTACGAATACGAGCAGTTAGCCCCAACAGTTTCATCAAGCGTTGTACCTTCTTATGGTTTACGATGAACCCACGGTTTCTAAGTTCAAGAGTAATACGACGATATCCATAATTACCTTTATGCTCGTTATAAATGGTTTCTATTTCGTTTTTTACGGCCTGATTCTTATCTTCTAGGTTTAGCTGCTTTAAGTGATAGTAGTAAGTTGAACGAGCAAGTTTAATAATCTTTAGAAGAATATCTAAAGGAAACTCTGACACTAACTCTCTGACAATCTGCGTCTTTCTTCTTTCTCTTTTTCCTCCTTCAAGCGGAGTTCTCTCAACTTTTTTAGAATGGCATTCTCCGCTCTTAAATACTCATTTTCAGCCTGAAGGCGTTCTAGTTCCGTCATCTCTTCTGGTTTTTTCTTTGGCTTACGTCCCATTTCAGGTACTCTCCCTCTTGTTTTCTCAACAATAGTATACTTATTTTTCTTGTATTGTGCGAGCCAGTTGTGAAGAGTGGCACGCGCAGGGAGGCCGTATTCGAGAGAAACTCTTTCTTTACTCCAACCTTCGAGTAAGACTTTATCAATCATTTCTTGTTTTATTTCTGGAGAATAATAATTATTTCTCCCTTTTTTAACTATCTCTAACCCATAACGTTCAATCAATTTAATCATGTAGGAAAGATTTCTCGCATCTATACCGAACATATCTGCAAGTCGTGAGTAGCTAAATCCTTGTTTTCTGAGTTCATAAATCTGAACTTTATCTTCATAAGTTAATTTCATAATAAAAACACCCCAAAAGTTAGATTTTGTGTCTAACTTTTGGGGTGCACTTCAAAAATGTTACACGGGTTATTTTTTCTATTCAGCATTAGGATAAACAGAAATCTGTCTTCCTTTTATCCTGTTTGTAGCTCCATCATAGATTGTATTTATCATATCTCGATTCCTTAAAATGAAGTTAAAACCATTGAATAGAGAATAAATAAGTCCATAGAGCACTAATACTAATAAAGGGAGCAAAAGGAATTTTTGCATACAACTGATTTCTTTTCGATAGAATCATACAGCCGATCACCACTCCTCCGCCAATGACAAACGAAAAGAGGCCTATAAAGAGAATTTGACTTGTTGAAAAATAAGGGCCTAAAGCTGCTAAAAAATAAACATCTCCCATGCCGAAAACTTCTTCTTTCCAAATCCATTTGCCAACTCCATAAACCGTGATGTATAAAATGAGACCAGCCACCATTGACAATATTACGCCCTCTACTGCATCTAGTCTGATAGAAAAACCAACCATTGTTAGAACTAATAACAAGCGCAAATCTATTTCATACGAATCCACATCCATCAATGCTATTAGCATACACATTGTGCAAAAATAGTACCCTACAATATCCGTAGGTTGCTTCAAAAGTGCTACTAAAATAAACAAGACTGTAAATACTATCTCTACTAAGAAATACCGTACAGAAATCGACTGTTTACAATAGCGACACTTTCCACGTAAAAAGAGATAAGAAAGAATCGGTACTAAATCCAGTGCATGTAGTGAATGTTGACAATGAGGGCAATAGGATCTTCCGTGAACAAAATCTTCCCCTTTCGCTTCTCTCACACTGACTACATTCACAAAACTACCAATAACGGCTCCAAGAACACCAATCGCAAAAAGCATAAAAAAACCTCCCTTACTAAACATTACGTTTCGTAAGAGAGATTCGGTTTAATTTTCTTCTGTTATAACAACTTCAATGATTTCTTCAACTTCCTCTTCGGGAGTGTAATATAAACCAGAATAGTCTTTATACCATGCAAAGAAGTGCGTTACAAATACTTTAACTACTGCATAAACAGGGACTGCGATTAACAATCCTGTTAGCCCAAACATTTTACCAGCAGCTAGTAAAATCACTAAAATCGTTACTGGATGCATCTTGAGTGATGAACCGAGGATTAATGGTTGAAGTAAACGACTTTCGATCAATTGTTCAATGACATACACTAAAAACACTTGAAGCGCTAGCGATGGATTTGTAACAAAAGCAATAATAAACGCTGGAACTAATCCGATAATTGACCCGATATATGGAATAATCGTTAATACTCCTGCAATCATCCCAATTGTTACCCCATATGGTAATCCGATAATCGAATATCCAATGGTATAAGTAATCCCAACAAAAATCGCAACTAAGATTTGGCCACGAATATATGAGCTGACTTGTTGGTTCATTTCATGTAACATCACGCTAATTTTATGTTGAGAGCGAGTCGGGAATAAACGTGTAATCGAAGGAATGACTTTATTTCCATCTTTCAATAGATAATAAAGAATAACTGGCATTGTCATTAGCGTAATCACAATATCACCAACGATTCCGACTACACTACCAATTCCACTAAAAGTAAGATTTAACACCCCGTTGAGACGTTCTGTAATCGATTGGATGAAATCCATATTAATCGTGTTAAATTGCTCTTGCAACGCTGTAAACCAACTTGATTGCATGAACCTTTCAACTTGATCACTAATAATTTGATAGTAGTAAGGCAGTTGAGAAACTAAGTCTAATAATTGCTTTTGAATAATCGGTACCAAACTTGTGACTACCCCGATAAATAGGAAAATAACTCCTAACATCACCGCTAAAATCGCAATGCCTTTTGGCACCTTTTTATTAACTAGAAAATCATAAACGGGTTTTACTAAGTAGTAAACTACCGCGCCGCAAGCAACGGGCACCCCAACAGCAGAGATGAATCCTTTAATTGGATTAAACAAGTACGATGTCTGCGAGAATAAAATCAAGTTAACAAGGAGCAATAATAAAATAAGCAATCCTGTCACCAATTGATTATCTAAAAACCATTTCCAAAACCATGTTTTCTTTTGGTTTTCCGGTTTATGATCCATAAAATTCCTCCTTTTCACATTTTTCTCTAGTGTATCATATTTTTGCCCTCTATGATTAACATTTGATTAGATTTTAGAAAAAATTGTATAATTATTTTATATTGTGATTCGGAGGGAATCGTATGAATGAAAAATTTTATTTAGGAACTTATACAAAACGCGATAGTAAAGGAGTCTACTTTGTAACTCTTAATAAAGAAACTGAACAACTAGAATCTCTGATATTAGAAGCGGATATCGATAATCCAACGTATCTTTCGTATTCAAAGAACGACCAATTATTATTCACTGTTGGAAAAGGTGAAGAGCATTGCGGAATTTCGGCAAACAATGCAAAAGTTTCTCCTGTAGAAAGATTAGCAAGTATTGAAGATCAACAAGCGGTGCCTTGCTATATTCGCTATAACGAAAAAACAGGAGACGTGCTCACCGCTAATTATCACGGAGGATTCGTGGAATTATACCACTACGACAAAGAAGACGGTGCTTTTACTTTTGTAGATAAAAAAGTCCACTCTGGATCTAGCGTTCATGCAAACCAAACTTCTCCACATGTTCACTACACTGATTACACACCAGACGAAAAATGGATTGTAGTTTGTGACCTCGGAATCGATACTGTATTTACGTATAGACGTACGGAAACTGGATTAGAAGAAGTTGCTCAATATAAGACGAAAGCTGGTAGCGGACCTCGTCATCTAGCCTTCCATCCTACGTTTCCTATCGCTTATTTGATTTGCGAACTGGATGCTACTGTTGAAGTGCTCTCTTATGATAAAGAAAATGGAACATTTACAAACTTAGATAAGATTGCTTTAACAACCGAAGATCAACAAGCTTGGGGAGGTGCTATCCACCTCACTCGTGATGGACGTTTTGTTTATGCTTCAAACCGCGGATTCGACGCGTTATACACATTCTCAGTCGATGCCACAAATGGTTTACTCACTCTCGTACAAACTGTTGATAGCTATGGTTCGGTCCCTCGTGATTTCCATTTAAGTAACGATGAAGCCTATATCGTTGTTGGACACCAAGAGTCAGACAACTTAACGCTATTCAAACGCGACTTAGAAACTGGTCAACTCACGCTTCTTCAAAAAGATTTTTACGCCCCAGAAGTAGTTTGTGTCGTACCTCAATAGAACTCATTTTACAGTCTCTTCTTTTTTTGAAGAGACTTTCTTGTTTATTGTGGTAATCCTTACCAGAAAGCAGTATAATCGTTGTTAGCAGACTTTATAAAGGAGTGGAAAAATGCTTAATCTTATCGAGATTATTAAAACTATTATTTTAGGAATTATCGAAGGCGTTACTGAATGGCTACCAATTAGTAGTACTGGCCACTTAATTTTAGTGAACGAAATCATTCAATTAGACGTATCCGCTAAATTCCAAGAAATGTTCAACGTTGTAATTCAATTAGGTGCCATTATGGCAGTTGTCCTTGTGTATTTCAACAAATTAAACCCATTTGCTAAAAGTAAAAACCGTAAAGAGTTTATCGAAACAATTAGTCTTTGGAAAAAGGTAATTATCGGATGTATCCCTGCTGTGATTCTTGGATTCATTCTTGATGACTTTATGGATGACTACTTCAACAAACCAATTGTTATTGCATTAGCCCTAATCGTTTACGGGATTGCGTTCATCTACATCGAACGTGCACATAAAAATGTGGAACCAAAAATTAATGACTTCAAAGAATTAGACTTCATGACAGCCATTAAAATTGGTCTTTTCCAATGTTTAGCACTTGTACCTGGCACTAGCCGTTCTGGTTCAACAATCCTAGGTGGTTTATTAGTCGGAACAAGCCGTTCAATCGCAACTGAATTCTCATTCTTCATGGGGATTCCAATCATGTTCGGTGCGAGTGGATTAAAATTATTGAAATTCGGATTCCACTACTCCCTAGCTGAATTCGTCATTTTATTAGTCGGTTCTGTCGTTTCATTTGTTGTATCTCTATTCGTTATCAAGTTCTTATTGAAATACATCAAACACCACGACTTCCAAGCATTCGGTTGGTACCGTATCGCTCTTGGGATTATCGTTCTCGGAAGCTTATTCTTCAAATAGTCAAAAAGCTGGATTTATTCCAGCTTTTTCTTTTTGCCCAATTTCGGGTATAATAAAACTATTCAATTAAGAAAGAAGGATACTATGTCACTACTCTATGTCGGAATTGGCGGTGCCATTGGAGCAATTTTACGGTATTTATTATCACAGCTTTCTCTGCAGCACTCTCTTCCCATTAAAACATTATTCATTAACTTATTAGGATCGCTTGTCATCGGATTTTTAAGCGCTAAATTTCAACAATCACACTGGTTCGAAGGCGATCAACTACTACTCATTACAGGAGTATGCGGTGGCTTTACAACCTTCTCCACTTTCAGCTTAGAATCTCTTCAATTAATCCAAAATGGAGATACTCCACTCGCTCTTTTATATATGGCCATTAGTTTAGTAGGCGGACTTGCTTGTGTAGCATTCGGATATTTTATTGGCCAAGCTTCATTTTAAAATAGCATTTTTATAAGAAACGGTTTACAATAGATATAAGAACAAGAACGGAGGTCATTTTATGACGAAAAAAGGTGTAACATTGTATTTCATGAGACATGGAGAAACCATCTTTAACCGCTACAATCGTATGCAAGGATGGTCAGATACTCCTCTAACAAAAGAAGGACGCCTAGATGCTATTCGTTCTGGTTTGGGAATGAAAGACGTTCATTTTGATGCGGTCTATACCAGCGACTTAAGAAGAACGGTTGAAACTGCTCAACTCTTCCTTAGAAATCATCCAAACCGTGAAAACCTCACGATTGAAATGATGCCTGAATTCCGCGAGGTATTCTTTGGAAGCTTAGAAGGAAAAGATGCTGGCGAGCTCTGGGGCGAACTCTACAAGAAATTACAACGCAATTTTGATGATTTAGGTGGACGTAATATCCAAGAAGAATTAAACGGATTGAAGGAATTAGATCCAGACCATCTTGGAGAAAACTTTATGGAGTTTTGGTTACGTGTAGAACAAGGCTTACTAAAAGTAATCAATAAGCACCGTGACCAAAATCAAAATATTCTTATCGTGAGCCATGGAATTACAATTCGAAATATGCTTCATGAGTTAATTCCTGACTTCCAACTGTCAGAACTAATCGGAAATGCATCTCTCAATATCGTTGAGTATTCAGATGGTAAATTCCACTTAAAAGCACTCAATCAAACAAACCACTTTGTACTTCGTAAGGAAGCCAAAGAAGAACCATATGAGATGCTTCCTACAAAAATGCACGATTAATAAAGGTTTGCAAGTACAACTGAACTTTGTTACAATGAGAGTCTAGGCGTAAGTCTAGGCTTTTCTTTATACGGGGTCGTTACGGATTCGACAGGTATAGGTTGAGCTTTCAATGCATTCCGTAGGTTACGTCTACGTAAAAACGTTACAGTTAAATATAACTGACAAACAACAAACAAACACTTTAGCTTTCGCAGCTTAATAACTGCTAGCTAAGATCTGTCCGGCATCGCCCATGTGCTCGGGTCCAGGTCCTATAACCAGTGGGATACGATTCACTTTTCCGTCTGTCTAAGTGAATAAGAGATTATCAGACTAGCTTAAGATGATGCTTGTTTATCAGCTAATCGGTAGCGAAACTTAAATAGATAAACTATGAATGTAGATTTGATTGTGTCGATATACTTGGACAGGGGTTCGACTCCCCTCGGCTCCATTATTTTTACGAAAAAACTCTTCTTATCTATGATGATAAGAAGAGTTTTTCTTTGTTTTACACTTTATTTTCAGCAATAAAAAAAGCCTACACAATGTAGACTTAAGGATGACCCGTACGGGACTCGAACCCGTGTTACCGCCGTGAAAGGGCGGTGTCTTAACCGCTTGACCAACGGGCCAGGATAATATTAAAGCGGGTGACGAGAATCGAACTCGCGACAACAGCTTGGAAGGCTGTAGTTTTACCACTAAACTACACCCGCATTTTATAAAGAGCGGTCCCGACGGGAATCGAACCCGCGATCTCCTGCGTGACAGGCAGGCATGTTAACCCCTACACCACGGAACCACTATGAGATGGAGGTTAACGGGATCGAACCGCTGACCCTCTGCTTGTAAGGCAGATGCTCTCCCAGCTGAGCTAAACCTCCAAATATGACCCGTACGGGACTCGAACCCGTGTTACCGCCGTGAAAGGGCGGTGTCTTAACCGCTTGACCAACGGGCCAGGATATGAAAATAATAAAACGGAGAAGGAGGGATTTGAACCCTCGCGCCGGTTTCCCGACCTACACCCTTAGCAGGGGCGCCTCTTCAGCCTCTTGAGTACTTCCCCATCATCCAAGTTTATTATTTCTCTGATAATAACAAAGTTATTAATGGGCCTAAATGGACTCGAACCATCGACCCAACGCTAATAACAGTACCTTATACCCTATTCCGAGCCCACGAGTCTCCTGAGC
>ERZ1699241.108-NODE-108-length-19838-cov-3.069098_pt1 | contig 19838 bp, 17 predicted proteins | sample MGYA00581545_ERZ1699241 | MGnify/ENA primary metagenome ERZ1699241 (study PRJEB42319, sample SAMD00040323) | human oral metagenome | material: saliva | host: Homo sapiens | study: EMG produced TPA metagenomics assembly of PRJDB4115 data set (Metgenomic analysis of... | reverse complement strand
TTGATGATCAGACTATTCAGCTATGGGAGAACAAACTTAATAATAGGCCACGAAAATGTCTTAACTGGAAAACACCTTATGAAGTATTCTATGGGGAAAGTATGCACTTAATTTGACAATTCAAGGTTCATAAAAGTCCCCTTTTTCATTGATATTTCCATTCTACCAGAAAAAAGACTCCAAAGCTATTTGACTATTTTCATATAAAGAAAAGCGATACCAGAATGGAGTTTTAGCTCTTCTTCTTGTACCACTTTACTCATTTACATCATTGGCTGATTAAATTTTATCACTAGATTTTTTACTACTATCACTTGAATCTGATTTTGATCCACTATTCTTACCGTCATTATATCCGCCATAGGTGTCACCATAGTCATTACCATAACCATAGCCGTAATCGTAGCCATAACCATAACCGTAGTCACTATATTCGTCATACTTGTCACTAATCTCTTTTAGGTCTTTCTTGTAATCCTTAACGGCATCATCATAATCATCCTTACGTTCTTCACCATCTTCCCGGCTCATTAGCTTATAGGTAGTAGTCATTTTTAACTTACCCTTTTTATCATAAATATTAAGCGTAAATTCATCGCCATGTTTTACGTAAGTGCGTGTTTCTTTAAGAGTATCTTTATATTCACTAACTGCTGTTTTTACAGTTTTCTTAACATCATCTTTTGAGTAGAAAGAATACTCTTTAGACATTTTTTTCATATAATCAGTGACAATATCTTTAACATCATCTGCACTAAGTACTTGACTTTGAGTTCTGTTCCAAGGATCAAATTTCTGAGGAATCGATTTCTCATTTTGAATTAGACTAATTGAAGATTTCCCATCGCTTTCTAAATAATTGTAATGATTAGATTGATTTTTCTTTACAACTAAAAAATCTAACAATTTTGTGTCTTCATCCTTGTATTCTTTAATGCCGTCGATCATTCTATTCTTATCTTCATTGTAATAAGAAAAACTTACTACCTCATATGTTCCATCCGCAATCTTACCTGATTGGTAGCGCCATAGTGAGTAGCCCCCAACAATAAGTAAAATCGCTGCTAAGGAACCAAAGACTGATGCCAAAATAATCTTAGTTTTCTTAGACATACCTTTTTTAGCAGGTACGACTTGTTGGAAGGTTGCTGTTGTTTGGGCAAACTGAGGCTGCTGCGTCATCGTTATCACAGGTTCAGCTGGCTTAATCGGTCTTTGCTCCGTCACCTGTCCATTTGAGCCAAAGACATTAGGTCGTTCAAGGATAAACTCGCCTGCTGCCTGAGCTTGAGCTAACTCTGCGGGAGTTGGTTTGCGACCGTTGACTAATTCAAAGTACTCAATCCACTCTTGCTGGTTCATAATAATCTCCTTTTTTATTGGTCTACCGTTCTATTGTACCAAAATAAATGGTGAAATAGTATTTGACAATTATCATAAAGACTGTAAGGTTTTTTAATAAAACATTAGGTTATGATTCCCGATAGTAAAGAGGTGCTTGATCGGTAAGTGGTTCAACGCCAGATGGCATAATCCCCATAATGCTCCCTGTATTTATAATGCTTCAAGGCATACTCATAATCCCAATCATAACCACTTTTGACCTCTTTGGCTTCCTCTGAGCTCAATCGTTTAAAAGTTCTACGCGACTCAATATGTCCATCATTAGCATAAACAGTCAGAACGAGACCATTAGGGAGCTTTTCATAAGTTCTTTTTTGCTTCAACATTTTTTTATAATCGTCTATACACCTTTGGACAGATACTTCTTTTACTCTTGAATACTCCTCTCCCTTTTTAGAAATCTTATCAATATGAGACATCACTAGAGCTTTATATTCAGAGACTGTTAAATCCTGTTTTAAAGTCCCTGTACGTGGGTCAAAAGTCTGTGGGAGCTTTTCATCGTGCTCAAATGGTGAGACAGAAGGTTCCCCATCCCCATAAAAAACATAATAAAATTGAGATTTCATATTCTCAACTACTATAAAATCCTCATATAAGCTATCATTATTCTCTCCCCGCTTAGTCCGATTTATCAATTCATTGGAATATGCCGATTTAGTCTCGTATTTTATCATCTAATAAGTACCGTCTGGAATATAGTTCTCTTGATACTTCCAAAATCTTCCCTCTCCTATGGCTATCAAGACTGTCGCAACAAATCCAAGCAATACAATGATAGCAATCTTCCATTTTTTTGCTTTAGTCATACCTCTCCCCCCTTACTGGCCTGTTATTCAATACTATTTTACCAAAACTAGGGGAAAAGCTAATGACATGACTGTAAAGGAAAAAGAGGCTGAGAATACCACTCTCAAACCTCTTTTTAGCTATTTATTTTTTAAGATCCTCAGCACCAATAACTGGGTATTCGGTCAATCCTGACGCTGCTTCTTCTTCAACCTTGTTTGCTTCTTCTGTTTTTTCCTCAAAGTCAAGCTTAGGTGCATCTTTTTCATAGGCATTAATGATATCAGCTACAACTGGGTGACGTACGACATCGCTAGCAGAGAAGTGAACAAAATCAATAGCCTTGATTCCCTTCAATTTCTCCATAGCATCGACAAGGCCTGATTTAACACGACGTGGCAAATCAATCTGACTCATGTCCCCATTGACAATCATCTTAGAGTTAAAACCAAGACGGGTCAAGAACATCTTCATCTGCATGATGGTTGTATTTTGTGCCTCATCAAGGATAACAAAGGCATCCTCAAGGGTACGACCACGCATATAAGCGAGGGGGGCAATCTCAATAATTTCACGTTCCATAAGGCGGGTCGTCTGCTCCTTACCGAGAATTTGATAAAGGGCATCATAAACAGGGCGAAGGTACGGATCCACCTTTTCCTTGAGATCACCAGGCAAGAAACCAAGGCTCTCACCCGCCTCAACCGCCGGACGTGTCAGAACAATACGTTTAACTTGACCACGTTTAAGGGCTGTAACCGCAAGGGTAACCGCTAAAAAGGTCTTCCCTGTACCAGCTGGACCAATTCCAAAGACCACATCATGGTTTTTAATGCTATCAACATAAACCTTTTGTCCTAAAGTCTTTACTCGGATAGGCTTACCACTGTTGTCCTTGATAATCTCTTCTTCATATAAAGCAACAAACTTGTCAATCGAACCATCTTGAGCCATGGTTAAGGCTGCAACAACATCTGAGGTGTTGACTAGCATCCCACGCTCCACTAAAACAAGGAGAGCTTGAATGGTCAAACGGGCCAATTCGACACTTTCTTCGTCATCTCCAAGAATCTGCACACGCTCTGTTCGGGCATGAATGATAACATTTAGGTTTTCTTCGATAAGTTTTAGATGGCGCTCATTGGTCCCAAAAAGTGACAAGACATCATCTGGGTGATTTAGGGTAATTTCAACAGAATACTCTTGCAAATAGAGTTCCTCTTTCTTTCGTCTTTTTCTCCATTATATCAAAAAAATCACGCCAGGCGTGACTTTTTGTAATTCTTAATTATGCGTTAAATGACACGTGAACGTGGTCATAGTGGTTTTCAGTAATGCTACCACGGTCAGGCATTTGGTTCCAAGTGTTTGCTGGTCCGTAGATATTATCTACTGGTGCGTAGAATTGTTGTCTGTAGATGATATATGAGATACCTGCATTTGAGATATTGTCTACTGCATATTGAGCGACTTGATTACCAACTTCTGAACCAACTGGAACCATAACGTCAACGGCAAGTCCTTGACCATGGTCTTGTGGATCACCTTCACGGTAACCACCGATATCAGTAAGACCGAATTGTGCTGCTACATCTTGACGGAAAGCTTCAGCTTGTGGTTGAAGGTGTGGATCCGTTGGAAGTGTATTTGTTGATGCAGGTTGTACTGCTGGTGCCTCTGAAGCTACTGGTGCTTCTGATGCTACTTCTGATGTTGCTGCTGGTTCTACCGCTGGCTGTTCTGCTGGTGCTTCTGAAGTCGCTGGTGCCTCTGAAGAAGCTTCTGATGTTGCTGCTGGTTCTGCCGCTGGCTGTTCTGCTGGTGCTTCTGAAGTCGCTTCTGATGTTGCTGCTGGTTCTACCGCTGGAGCTTCTTCTTTTACTTCAGGTTGTGCTGGTGTTTCAGCAGTTGGAGTAGTTTCTGCTTCAGGTGTAGCTTCTGCTGACGTAGTGACATGATCAATAGCATCAGCAACTGGTTGTTCAGTTTCTGCATATGCTGGTGCTTCTGATGCTGATGCGATAGCTTCTGTTACTTCTGAAACAGCTTGAGTTGATTCTTCTGTAGCAGGTGCTTGAGTAGCTGTTGTGCTTACTGTTTCAACTGGAGCTGTCAAGTCCGCTGCAACTACAGATTGACCATTTACAGTCACTTCGTTAGTTGTCAAATTAGCTTCTGCAACTACAGGTGTAGTTGATGTTTCTGAAGCTGGAGTTTCAACTTTAACAGAGACTGCGTGATTATCAGCATTGTAAGTTGCTGTCAAGACTGTTCCAGGGTAAATCAAATCAATGTTTGTAATTTGATTGATGTTAGCCAAAACGTTCACATCGATACCCATAGCTTCAGCGATACTTCCCAAAGTATCACCGTATTGAACTGTATAAGTTTGTTGGTTATCACTTACAGCGATATCTGCTTTGATTTGATCTACTGAACGTGCCACCCAGTTTGAAGTTTCATCGGCATGTACGTGACTTGCAGCAAAAAGTGAAAGTGCTGCGGTCGAGTAAAGAAGTGCCTTTGTTGTTTTAGATTTTGATAACATGTATAATTCATTCCTTTTTTAACAATTTTAACATATACAATAATACCACACTTTTTGTCAAAAGAGGGGTGATTTACTGCACTTTAAAGCAATTACTAACTAGTTGTAACAAGCCTAATTTATTGAAAAAAAGCTGAGATATTTGTAAAAAATTGTAACAATTCATACCAATTCAAATGGTAATTACTTTTTAAAGAAAATGCTAAAAGTCATTATGCTTATCGTAGACTTAGTCGCTATTAATGAGCCAGATAATCTTCCCAAATCTGGTCAAACTGCCCCAAATTAAAGGAAAAACTAGCTTGATCTTCCAAGTAACGACTAACTTCTTCGAAGTCATCAGTATGCTTCGGGAAGGTTGAATCTTCAAAAGCCAAGTCAGCCAAGATTGCTACTGGTTCATTGGATTTTGGATTACGCTGGGCCATCAACCAAGTATAAAAGGATTTTCTCATGCCTTCTCCTAACCGATTAATTCTGTTCCAAACTGGTCTTGTTTGACTTTTTTAGCCTTCATCAGACCACCTAAAGCTTTCTTAAATTGTCCCTTAGAAATACCGAAGGTTGCCTTGATATCTGCTGGTGATGACTTGTCATTAAGCGTCATAAAGCCACCATTGCTCTCTAAATAAGTCAAAATCATCTGAGCATCATTTTCAAGCATTTCAAAAGAACGTGGTTTAAGAGAAAGATTGAGGGTACGGTCAACTTCTCTGAACCCAATCACACGCGCTTCAAGGACCTGACCTAAGCGTGGCTCAGCATAACGTTCTGAGGGATGGATGAAACCAAGCATGTTATTCTCTGGTAGATAAACAAAGGTTCCTGAGAGTTTGAGACGGTAGGCAATGGCTGGCCATTTTTGGTTTTGCATATTATCGTAAGCGGGACCAGCCATACGTTGAAAGACCTCAGGTTCAGCAGGAAGCCCCCAAATACGGTCTTTTTTATCCACATCGAGTTTGATATAGAGCTTGTCACCTTTCTTAGGCCAAAGCTCTTTGAGTTCCGGTAAAACATCAAGAGAGACAACAATCTCCTTATCTGGAATTCCCACATCTACAAAGACACCCAAATCCTTACGAACTTCAGTGACCTCTCCCCAATCGTAAGAATCACGAGTTGCTTTGATTTCCTTTTGAGTCAGACGTGATTTTTGCTTGCTATCTGTATAGGCGAAACCTGTCACCATGTCACCAATGGCGTGTTCCCCTTCTTCTTTAGACAAGGCAAAGGTCACACCGTCCTTTTGAACAAAATAAAATTTGTCATTTTCATCTGTTACTAGGGCAGTAATAATTGTTCCAAGTAATGTATTCATCTTTTTCCTCTAAAAAGAGAGTCGGACAAGGAAGCTAACATAGTCCATGCTCTTTTGCTTCTGTCCCACTCTCCTTATTTTTCTATTGATTAAACAGTAAGGAGTTCTTTTTCCTTTTCTGCTGTCATGCTGTCAATCTTCTTAACAGCGTCATCAGTTGCTTTTTGGATATCTTTTTCCAAAGCTTTCAATTGATCTTCTGTGATTTCTTTGTCTTTTTCTTGCTTCTTAGCTTCATCCATAGCATCACGGCGGATGTTACGGATAGCGATTTTAGCATTTTCACCGACTTTTTTCACTTCTTTAGCCAACTCTTTACGTGTTTCTTCTGTAAGTGCTGGGATAACCAAGCGCACAACAGAACCATCGTTAGCTGGGTTGATTCCAAGGTCAGATTCGTTGATAGCACGTTCGATATCAGCAATTGATCCTTTATCAAATGGTGAAATCAAAAGGACACGTGCTTCAGGAACAGTGATTGAAGCCAATTGGTTAAGTGGTGTTGGGGCACCATAGTATTCTACAGTGATACGGTCAAGAAGTGATGCATTGGCACGACCTGCACGGATAGATCCAAATTCACGGGCCAATGACTCGTGTGAGTGGGCGAAACGTTCTTTTGCTTTTTCAATAATTGCGTTTGTCATAAATTCTCTCTTTCTTATTTGTGTGATTCTGCTTTGTTAGATACAGTTGTTCCAATTTGTTCACCAAAGATAACACGTTTGATGTTTCCTGGTTCGTTCATATTGAAGACAACAAGGTCAATGTCATTATCCATTGAAAGGGTAGAAGCTGTGGCATCCATAATTTTCAAACCACGTTTGATAACTTCCACATGTGTCAACTCGTCAAATTTAACAGCATCAGCGTTTTTACGAGGGTCGTCATTGTAGACACCATCAACGCCGTTTTTAGCCATAAGAATAGCATCAGCTTCGATTTCAGCTGCACGAAGAGCCGCTGTTGTATCTGTTGAGAAGTATGGTGAACCAATACCTGCTGCAAAGATAACAATACGACCTTTTTCAAGGTGACGAAGGGCACGACCACGAATATAAGGCTCTGCCACAGATTTCATATCAATCGCTGTTTGAACACGTGTATCAACACCGAGTTGTTTCAAACTATCTGCCATAACAAGGGCATTCATAGTTGTTCCAAGCATTCCAGTATAGTCCGCTTGAACACGATCCATTCCTGCTTCAGCTGCAGGTTCTCCACGCCAAAGGTTACCACCACCGATAACTAGAGCAATTTGAATACCTGAATCCGCTACCTCAGCAATTTCTTTAGCCATAGCTTGGACAGTTGGAAGATCAATCCCAACACCTCGTTCACCAGCTAGAGCTTCACCTGAAAGCTTAATGAGGACACGTTTGTATTTTGGTTCTGCCATGATTTCTCCCTATTAACTATTTTGTTTTATGATTTGATTCTTAGCTGAGATTTATCTTTCCTAAGTCGTCCATTACCAGCCTTTTAAGGTGGTTAAGGGGTCTCATTCGAGCATCTCCTTTTTATGATTAGGATAGGAAAATGGTTTCTTTTTTGCAAAGGAAACACTAAATCTTCATCCTTACTATTTTATCATAAATTAGGGTTTTCACCTAGTCAAATATTTAAAAAATATCCTTACAAGATAACCGTAAAGGTGATGGTGTCATTTTTATAAGAGGCAAAGATACGACCCTTAAACAATTTGACCATGCTTTGAGCCATGGAGAGGCCAATACCAAAACCTTTGTGTTCCTTGTTATTATGGGATTCTTCAATACGATAAAAACGCTCAAAAAACTTACTATAGTCAACATCCTTACCATCTTTATAGGTGTTTGACACTTCTAGACGAGCCCGTTTTCGTGTCCTTCCAATCTGACGGAGCCTTACGGTTACTGTCCCTTCTGGATCACAATACTTGTTAGCATTATCCACAAGGAGGGTTACAAGTTCAAAGAGAGACTTCTCCTCTGCTTTCACATGAATATCCGGTGTGATGTCCATAACGAAAGATTTACCATCTCGGACGACAGGCCCCTTAAAGTCCTCTGCTGCATCCTCAGTAATATAGGAAAAATCTACATCTTGAAGAACGATATCCGGCTGCTCCTCCAGACGAGATAGGGCTACCAGAGAATTGATTAAAGTGGTCAAACGTGCCACCTGGTCATTCGTCGACTTGGTCCACTCATTCTCTCCAGTCATGAGTTCTTGTAGCTCCGTATTAGCAGAAATAATGGCCAATGGTGTCTTTAATTCATGACCAGCATTGGTAATAAAACGTCGCTGCTTTTCGTAGTTTCGAATGAAGGGACGAATGACAATTCCTGATAGGGCACTGACAATGATGACAAAAAAGATAAAGCCAAACATTGATAAAAGGATAGAAAGACTTAACAAGGCTTGGGAAGAATTATAATAAGAGGTTGTGTCCAGAAAGACCACAAGGATCTTATTTTTGCTGACTTTACTAACCTGATAACTGAGATTAATATTTTTTTCTCTAATGGTTCCAAGAGTACTCGTCATTCGGCTAGCTGCACGGGCATAAGTAGCGGCCTCTTCATCATTTATCAAGGAAGTATGACTGGTATCCTGACTGACCACTTCATCACCAGACAAGGTCACGCTGAAAAAACGAAAACTATCTGATGGAATTTCACGCCCTTGATTGATCTCAATTTTTTTCGTTTTTCCAAAACTACCATTATTTTCTGTGAGTGTATTGAGAACCTTACTAATTTCCTGCTCCGTCTGAAAGGACCTCACAGTATTGATGATTCCCACCGTAAAGACCAAGATAAAGAGGATAGCCAAGGAAGCAATCGTAATAAATTGAAGTCGTAAACGTCTAAACATGAGCTACTCCTCTCTAATTGGCGAGAAGGCAAAAGTCGCCACCTTTTTCACCAAGAATGCTGATGTCAGCCTGGATGGCTTGCAATTTCTGACGCAGATAGGAAATATAGACCCAGACAATCGACTCGTCCACATCTTCCTCATCCTCCCAGATGGTCTTAAAAAGGTGCTCAGTCGTTAATTTCTTGGCAGGATTGAGCATGAAGTGGGCCATTAACTTGGTCTCTCTGCTTGAAAGTCGAATGGCGTTCCCAGCTACCAACTCCTGCTCTTCTTGGTCCAAACGAACAGAACCAAGAGTCAAAATTTTGGCAGTGAAGCTCTCACTCACACGACGTTCTAATGAGCGCAGACGAGCCAAAAGTTCCTTAAGGGAGATTGGCTTGGTCAAGTAATCGTCTGCCCCAGCATCAAGCCCGGTCACACGATCATCAATTTCAGCCATAGCTGTCAACATAATGACATGCGTCCTATCTCCAGAGGAGCGAATCTCTTTCAGGGCCTCAATACCTGTTTTAATGGGCATCATAATATCCATGATCATCACTTGATAGGCATTTTGTGCAGCTAAATCAACAGCCTCTTGCCCATTGAATGCTTGATCCACCTCATAACCCTGATGCTCTAGGGCTGCCTTGTAAACTCGAGAAAGAGCCTCTTCATCCTCAGCTAGTAGAATTTTCAAAGCCATTCTAGTCCCCTCCTTCTTGAATTAAGTTACGGATGGTCTGCATGGTCAAATCACATGAAGCTAATTCATCCGCACAACGCTTAAGCTCACGGGTAATCATTTCTGGATTCTTGATGTCATGCTTGTACTTCATCTGATGCTCCAAACTGGCCCACGAATCCTGAGCGATGGTCCGAAGCTGAACCTCAACAAAATAGGTCCCTCTCTCATTTCCTAGCACATCTGGAAACTCGGTTTCGATTTCCAAAATGAGATGGTAAGAACGATAGCCATTGGGCTTAGCATTTAAAATGTAATCTTTCTCGTTATAGATAGAAACGCCAGGGATAGCCTTGATAACATCAATAGTTTTGTAAATATCATCGACAAAGCCACAAACGATTCGAATCCCAATACTGTCACGAATTTCCTTGAGAGCAGATTGGCTGGTTTCAGGCAAATTTTTCCTACGACACTTTTCACGCATAGAATCGCTTTCTTTGATTCGTGAAATAAAATGTTCATAGAGTTTAAAGCCTGTTTCTTTTTTGCTAGTAATATTAGCCGCAATAATCGGGTCTGTTATTTCTTGTAAAATCTTGGGGAGATACTGAGCATATTCCCCATAAATACTTGGAGTTGACATATAAACCTCCTCTAATAGCGTTTCCTAATTATAGCATAGTTAGACTTAAAAATAAGGAATGAGCCAGACAAGAAGGACTCTAAAGCTAAGAAAAAAATCCAGCCGAAGCCAGATTCATTTTGCTTATCTAAGTTAAATAGCACAAGGCTATGCATCAAGTGATTTGACAAAAGGCCAGTTGCCTAGTTTGTGTGTTTCGTAGGTCAAAACCTTATAACCACATTGTTTGTAGCCATTTTTCTCGTAGAAAGGTACATTGTAATCGCGATTGGTAATCAAACCAAGACTGTGACCTCCTGTACTACGCACAAAAGCTTCAACCCCTTCAAGCAAGAAACGACTCCCTATCCCTTTTCTTTGATAATCTGGAGTCACCGCCAACATCATCAAGTACCAGTCGTATTCTGCAGAATCTTCCAGATGTCTTTCGGACTCTTCAACAAAGTTAAAATACTTGAACAACTTAGTGATGCTTATAAAACTGAAAAGCTTGGTCGCCCCATTTTGAAGATAATTAAGCATAGAAATCGTCTGATGCTGTAAAATAGCTGCCGCAACAATGCGACCGTCCTTTTCAGCCACCAAACATGAGTCCTGTTTAATCGCCAAACGCACCAACACTTCCTGCAAGGCTAAGACAAATTCCTTATACTGTTCAGGCTTCTTTAAATTACTGGCAATCATTGAAAGATAGGGGTAATCTTCAAAGGCATCTGCACATACTTGTGCAACTTCCTGAACTTCGTCTAGTCTTGCTTTGCGATATTGCATCATAATCTCCTAATCTGTCTGTTTTTTTCAGTATAACACAAAACGCATGACTGACAGTCATACGTGCTATAGATTTTTGTAAAATCTTATAATTTTATAAGAAAAGTTTAGGCAACTTCTTCTGTAAATTGACTATTATAAAGATCAGCATAGAAACCATCTGCTGCCATGAGCTCATCATGATTGCCCTGTTCAATAATGTTACCATCTTTCATCACAAGGATAAGGTCAGCATTTCGAATGGTTGATAAGCGGTGAGCAATGACAAAGGAAGTCCGACCTTCCATAAGCTTGTCCATGGCTTTTTGAATCAATTCTTCTGTTCGGGTGTCAACTGATGATGTCGCTTCATCCAAGATAAGAAGAGGGGCGTCCTTAAGAAGCGCACGCGCAATGGTCAAGAGCTGTTTCTGACCAACTGATAAGGTCACAGAATCATCCAAATAAGTATCATAACCCTTTGGAAGTGTGGTGATGAAGTGGTGAACACCGACAGCCTTAGCTGCAGCAATAACTTGCTCATCAGAAATATTCTCTTGGTTGTAAATCAAATTATCACGAATAGTACCTTCAAAGAGCCAAGTGTCTTGAAGCACCATAGAGAATTGATCATGAACAGTTTCACGTTTCATGTCGTTAGTATCCACACCGTCAATGGTGATACGACCTTGGTCGATGTTATAGAACTTCATAAGCAGGTTAACAATAGTCGTCTTACCAGCACCCGTTGGACCAACGATTGCAATCTTTTGACCTGGCTTAGCAAGAGCTGAAAAGTCATGAATAATAGTCTTTTCAGGAGTATAACCAAAGGAAACATGGTCAAAGACTACTTGACCTTTAGTATCTGTCAACTCAGCTGTCTTAGCTGACTCGTCGTCCATATCTTTTTCTTCCAAAAATTCAAAGATACGACCAATGGCTGCAGTAGCTGATTGGAGTTGTGTAATCCCTTGTGCAATTTGATAAAGAGGTTGGGAGAAGATACGAACATAGGTCATGAAGGCTACCACATCACCAATCGTCAAGATACCATCAATAACTTTGATGGCACCCACAAGACAGACCATGACATAACCAAAGTTCCCAATGAAAATCATAAGTGGCATCATAATACCTGAGATAAACTGTGATTGCCACATCGATTTATAGAGTTTATCATTAAGTCCCTTGAAAGCTTGACTGCTTTCTTGAGCAGCATTGTAACTCGTTACGACTGCTTGACCCGTGTAGATTTCTTCAATATAACCATTAATATTAGCCAAATTTTCTTGTTGGCGTTTGAAAAGGGGTTGCGAGAAGCCCATGATGAAGGCTACCAGAACAAATCCTATCAAGACAGAACCAATCGCAGTGAAAGCCATAGTGACATTTGAGTAGAACATCATAATAATGGCTGCCACCAAGAGAACACTTGAAGTAATCAATGTACCTAAGCCTTGGCTAAGCGATTGTCCCAAAAGGTCAACGTCATTAGTCACACGAGAGAGGGTATCCCCTTGAGAGTGACTATCGAAATAATTAAGAGGGACACTGTTGATTTTCTTTTGGATAGCTGTACGGAAACGTTGTGAAAAGCGTTGTGTAACTGTCGCAACCGTAAAGCTTTGTAAGTAACCCACAATCGCTGAAATGGCATAGAGAACAGCCAAGGTCATAGCAATACTTGCTACCTTGTCCAAATCAATACCTGGAATCGTCCCCATTTTTGTAGGTGTGATACCTTCAGTAATAGTATTGGTAATTTCTTTAAGTTTATCTGGTCCAATAACTGTAATGACCGCTGAAATAATTGCTCCAAAAATCGCAAGGACAAACGGAATTTGGAAACCTTTAATATAGGGTTTTAAGCGTTTATAGGATGATGTTTTTGGCTTATTTTCCATTTTCTAACTCCTCCTTAGACAATTGTGAATAGGCAATTTCTTGGTAAACCTCATTATTTGCCAAGAGTTCCTTGTGGGTTCCTTGACCAACGACCTTACCTTGATCAAGAACCAAGATTTGGTCCGCATCCATAATAGTAGAGATACGTTGAGCAACAATCAACTTGGTCATCTCTTGCGTTTTTTCAGCCAGTTCTTGACGTAACTTACGATCGGTCTTATAGTCCAAGGCTGAGAAGGAATCATCGAAAATCAAGATTTCAGGCTTACGTGCCAAAGCACGCGCAATAGCCAAACGTTGCTTCTGTCCACCTGAGAAGTTAGACCCAGCTTGGGCAACTTCTGCTTTAAGTTGACCTTCTTTATTTTCAACAAAGTCTTTTCCTTGAGCCAATTCGAGAGCTTCCCAAATCTTAGCATCATCAAGAGGACTATTATTGCTCGTTCCCATTGTCATATTTGACGTGATATTCCCTGAGAAAAGCACAGCCTTTTGTGGAATATAACCGACTATATTGTGCAAGGTTTCGTGGTCATAATGTCGCACATCGACACCGTCAACCTTGATTGTTCCTTGCGTGGCATCATAAAAACGTGGGATAAGGTTGACAAGCGTTGATTTACCAGATCCAGTCGAACCAATAAAGGCAACCGTGTCACCTTTTTTAGCTTTGAAGCTAACATGCTCCAAAACAGGCTCTGAAGTTTCAGAATAACGGAAGGAAACATCATCAAATTCGACAGTACCCACTTCATTAGACTTTTCAGAACTATTTTCAGGGTAAGAGACTGAAGATTGGGTATCTAGAACTTCATTGATACGACCAGCTGCTACAACTGCACGTGGAAGAAGGAAGAAAACAATAATCATCATCATGAATCCCATAACAACCTGCATGGCATAAGATGAATAAACCACCATGTCTGAAAAAAGATGGATCTTATTTTCCATGGCACCAGCAATCTTAGTTGGATCTGTTGGAATCTTAACATCTTCAATCAAATGTGCACCAATCCAATAAATAGCCAGTGTCAAACCACTTGATACAGCAGTCATCACAGGTGTCAGTAAGGCAAAAGAACGACCAATAAAGAGATTGTTTTGGGTCAAATCAGTATTGGCCTTTTCAAATTTATCCTCTTGATAACTTTCGGCGTTATAGGCACGCACCACACGAATTCCTGTAAGAGATTCACGCGTTACGCTATTCAGTTTATCGGTCAGAGTTTGAATCAAGCGTTGCTTAGGCATAACCATAATCAAGAGGAAGAGCATGAGAACGGCAATCACTGCCACAGCGACAAGCAAAGCAAGAAGCCAATTTCCATTTTTATCGGCAATCTTTGTAATCGCCCAAATGGCCATGATAGGCCCCTGTGTAATAACCTGTAACCCCATAGTAAGTACCAGCTGCAATTGGGTAATATCATTTGTCGTACGGGTCAAAAGACTAGGAATTGAGAATTTCTTGATCTCTGCATCCGAAAAATCTAGAACCTGATGGAAGATATCATCACGAAGACGGGTGGTAAAACTTGCCGCTGTTCTGGCAGCTAAGAAACCAACAACTACAGAGGCCATAAAGCCTGCAAATGACATTAAAAGCATTCGCATCCCTGGGGCATCCGTATTCCAGGCAAAAATATCCGACGCTTTAGTTCCCTTAGTTGATAAGAGTGTCGTAATATCCGACATATAGTCTGGAATTTTCAAGTTTAGATAGACGTTCAAGCAAACAAAAATCACCGCTAAGACAATCATGATTAACTCTTTTGTCGTCAAACGTTTAAAAATTTTAAACATAAGTTACTCCTTATTTTTTTCTAAATTCTTACGAATTTGGTGAAAGACACGAAAGGCTGTTTCAGCATCTTCTTTGGAAATACCTTCTAACAGCTGTTCATGGATGGCCTCTCGAAAATATTTGACATCTCGAGCTTTCTTTTTACCTAAGTCTGTCAGATGAACATACTTGTAGCGTTTATCCTTGTCCGATGTCACCAACTCAACAAAACCATTTTTTTCCATTCGTTTGACCAAATTACTAGCCACTGATTTAGAAATACATAGTCTTTTTTCAATGTCTTTGATAAAGATTTCTTTATCTTGATTGTCAGACAAATACTTGACGGCAAATCCTTGTGGGCCAGCTAAATGCTCAACCCCATGGACCTTTCCTAACTCTTGCACGCGAGATTCCATAGTATTGATGAATTCTCTGAATTCACTAAAAGTATCTTTTCCATGCATCGCAAGTCCCTCCTTGAATAATTCTCATGGAAACTATTTTAGTTCTTATGAGAACTAATGTCAAGAAAAAAGTTCTTATGAGAACTAAAAAGAGTGAGAAAGAAAATTGCTTTCCACTCTCACTCCCATAACTATGATTATTAAGGCTTTGAACTCTAAAATCTAACAACGCTTGAGCTAGGCTATCTAAATAATAATCCCCTCCAAATGATCCAATTCATGTTGAATAATTTGGGCTGGCATGCCAGAAAAACTTAACTGTTTGGGCATCCATTGTTCATCTAAATAAGCAACCTCAATCGACTCATAACGTTTTGTTGGACGACTTCCCTCTAATGACAAACAAGACTCCTCTGTTTGAAAAGGTGAGGACTTGCTGACTAAAACAGGATTAAACATAACTAGATTAACAAAACCGATATTGACGATAATAACACGCTTTTTAACGCCAATCATATTGGCAGCCATCCCCACACAAGCATCCTTATGAAACTCCAGTGTATCACGTAAATCTTTAGCCAAATAGAGGTCTTCTTTAGTCGCTTCTGTCGATTTTTGTCCAAGGAAAAAGACATCCTTTACGATAGTTTTTATCATCTATTTACTCCCTTTTCTTATCTAAACTATGAAATCATATCTCCTTCTTTTATCAGAGACGAAGGTTTTCAATTTCATATTAATCACCTTGACCTATTATATCAAAAGGCCTACCCTCTAGTAAAACAGACAAAAAAAGAAACCCGCAGGCTTCTTTTTAGTCATCTTTCTTCACTCTATACAAATAACCAATAAACGCCAAAAGACTAATAGTTGAAACACCGATTGCCAATTTGGCAACTGGGGTATAGCTATAGGTCAAAACGACACCATGCTTACCTGGTGGTAGGACTAGATTAGTTGGATTCTTTTCCTTAGCTAAGTAAGTAGTTACTCGCTTTCCATCAATCCTCGCTTCTTGTCCTTTGTAGTAGAAAACTGGTAGCGACAAGATCTTAGCTTCTTTTGACTCGTTATCTACTGTAAGTGCTAGCTCCTTTGGAGAACGGCTGATGGTTGACTTAATTTCCTGATTATCCAAGAAAAGATGTTTGTCAAAGACAAAGCCAAAGGGCACTTCTTTATTGGTGTAATCGCCATTTATATTTTTATAAGTTCCCTTAGCTAGCATTTCTCTCGTGACTTTTGTATTGCTTGGCAATATATTCTTGGCTTTAGTCATCTTATCTTGGACAGTAACAATCTGAAACATATTCAGACAAAGACCCAACAAGACAAACAACATCGCTGCCTTCATAGAAATATTTTCTAAGACATTAGCCAAGGCTAAGCTGAAGAAAAGCAAGGCAAAACTCCATAATCTCCAAGGAAATTGAAGGTTGGACACTGGACTCTCCTGTAATAACTGCCAAGGAAAACTATTCAAAGTTAAAAAAGCCAAAACAAGAGAAATAAAAAGGTAAATTCTAGCTTCCTTATCCTTCACAAAACGCTTAGCAAAGATTAGGCTTAGCAATAAGCCCAGGAGATAGAGAAGATTAACTGATGGAGTCCTTAAATCACTTTTTAGAATCAACTCCCAGTTGTCTGCCAGACTTAAAGCTGTCTTTGATAGGAGCGGTTTAAAAGTCGTTCGTAGAGTGACATACTTGAATTGCTCTATCATAGGAACAAAGAAAGCTAGAGACATACTAAGAGTGACAAGGGTGGCCTTAAGAAATCCTAGGACACGTTCTTTTTTATTATCCCAAATCCAAAAACTAGTTACCACCGCAAAGAAAATTCCAACAGAAACCAAGAGGACCGATAAGACATGGGAATAAACTAAACCAAGCATCCCAAGAGTCAAGATCCACCATTTCTTGTAATCTCCAAAAGTTATCAAACGAACGCCAACGAAAACTAGAGGTAAAAAAATCATAGCCAGCGTTTCGCCAACGGCTGCCCGGTAATAAGAATTGTGCAAGAAATAACCCGAAAAGAGATAAAAGGTAACAAATATCATCACCTGTTTATCAGAATAGTTCAATAAACGTAATCCGTAAAAACTAAGCAAACAAGTTACAAAGCGAACAAGAAATTGAAAACTCATCCAGGCTACAAAGACTGACTGAGTCAGCTTATAGATTATGAAAATAGGATAATAAGTTAACCAGGGATAAAAGGTATTGATTAATTGTCCGGTCCCTCCGTTAGTTGTAAAATTGATAGGACTCTTCCAGACAGTATCCAAGGATAACAGTCGGTTAATGTGAAAGACAATATCATCACCATAAAGCTTGTCCCTAAAAAAGAACATAGGCAGTATTGACACCATACTGATTAAGAAACTTATTAGAATGATTGTCTGATTAGTATACTTCTTTTCTTTTGCCCCACAGGGATCCTTTCCAAGACTCACGATTATTCCTCTCATATTCTAATTCATAAAAATCTACTCTAGAAAAAGATTTCTTACTAGCTCATTATACCAAAAAAGGACAAATCTCCTCTTCCTCCTAAGTCTGTCTAAACAAAAAAAGAAACCCGCAGGCTTCTTTTCTTATTTTATCGAGAGGCTATTAGTAATAATCTATCAATTAAACGATACCTTGTGCTGACATAGCATCTGCAACTTTAAGGAATCCAGCGATGTTGGCACCAACAACAAGGTTACCTTCATGACCAAATTCTTTAGCAGCTGCTGCAGCATTTTCGTAGATACCTTTCATGATATCGTAGAGTTTAGCATCAACTTCTTCGAATGTCCATTGTGTACGTCCGCTGTTTTGTGCCATTTCAAGAGCTGATACAGCAACACCACCAGCGTTAGCAGCTTTGGCAGGACCAAATGATACACCAGCTTTAAGGAAGACATCAATAGCTCCCAAAGTTGAAGGCATGTTAGCACCTTCTGAAACAGCCAATACACCATTTGCTACAAGTGTTTCTGCATCTGTTTCATCCAATTCATTTTGAGTTGCACATGGGAATGCCAAGTCAGCTTTAACTGACCAAACTGTCTTTTCACCACCAGCAGGTGTGAAGGTTGCGTTTGGACGTGCTTCTGCATATTTAACGATACGTTCACGTTTAACTTCTTTGATTTCTTTCAACAAGTCAACGTCGATTCCGTCTGGATCATAAACAAAACCAGATGAGTCAGAACATGTTACCGCTTTAGCACCAAGGCTTTGCAATTTTTCAATAGCGTAGATGGCAACGTTACCAGCACCTGAAACAACTGCTGTTTTACCGTTAAAGTTTTCACCACGTGCATTAAGCATTTGTTCTGCAAAGTAAACAGCACCGTAACCAGTTGCTTCTGTACGAGCAAGTGATCCACCCCAGTTCAAACCTTTACCAGTAAGAACACCTGTGTACTCGTTACGAAGACGTTTGTATTGGCCGTAGAGGTAACCAATTTCACGTCCACCAACACCGATATCACCTGCAGGTACGTCTGTATCTGCACCAATGTGTTTGCTCAATTCAGTCATGAAGCTTTGGCAGAAACGCATGATTTCGTTATCTGATTTACCTTTAGGATCGAAGTTTGATCCACCTTTACCACCACCGATTGGTTGACCAGTCAATGAGTTTTTAAAGATTTGTTCGAAACCAAGGAATTTGATGATTGATTGGTTTACTGATGGGTGGAAACGAAGACCACCTTTGTAAGGACCAATAGCTGATGAGAATTGTACACGGAAACCACGGTTTACTTGTACTTGTCCTTTATCGTCAACCCATGGCACACGGAATGAAACGATACGTTCTGGTTCAACCAAACGTTCCAAAAGGTTTTCTTCAATATATTTAGGATATTTATCGAAGACAGGAACAAGTGAATCGAAAACTTCTTCAACTGCTTGAAGGAACTCAGCCTCATGGCCATTTTGAGCTTTCACTTTTTCAAAAACGCTAGCAACGTACTCTTTACCTGTTGTCATATCAATGTTTCCTTTCAAATAATTACCTTAGTAATTTAATTACATGAATAGTATAAATTTTCAGAATCTTCTTGTCAAGTATTTTCTGCTATTTTTTTGATTTTTATGTTAGGTTTTGTGACATAGCAAGTGACCTCTCTTTTTTTAGTTAATCCTAAAATGTTATCAATTCAACAATGTAAGCGGATTCTATTTTTCTAGTTTTTCTCCAAAATTTTTTAAACTTTTTTTGAACTTTAAGACCAAAATGGGTTAAAAATAATTTAGTAAATTTACTATTTTTACATTTACAAAGATTACCAACTATGCTATCATAAATTTAGTAATTTTACTAAATCTTGAAAAAGGATCATTTTTTATGAAAAGAAAACAATTATCAGGAAAGCGCATCGGCATTGTTTTTGGAACTTTCGCTCCAATGCACGTTGGACACGTTGACCTCATTACCAAGGCAAAACGTGCTAATGACAATGTGCTCGTCATCGTAAGTGGCAGCAACACACAAGAAGATCGTGGGACACGCGCAGGCCTATCACTCAATCGACGTTTCCGTTATGTTCGAGAAGTGTTCTATGATGATGAATTAGTCGTTGTGGATAAACTAGACGAAGCTGGGATCCCAGCCTATCCTGAAGGCTGGGTGCCTTGGGTTAATCGTGTCAAAGAGCTTATCGCTAAGAATACGGATGATCCTGAAATGATTACCTTCTATGTTGGAGAGCCAGAGTATGTGACTGAGCTCAATTACTATTACCCTCAAGCTC
>ERZ1699241.77-NODE-77-length-23567-cov-3.991596_pt1 | contig 23567 bp, 28 predicted proteins | sample MGYA00581545_ERZ1699241 | MGnify/ENA primary metagenome ERZ1699241 (study PRJEB42319, sample SAMD00040323) | human oral metagenome | material: saliva | host: Homo sapiens | study: EMG produced TPA metagenomics assembly of PRJDB4115 data set (Metgenomic analysis of... | reverse complement strand
GTAGAACGTTGCTTCCTCGCTTTCGATACGGACATTAAACGGCGCTGAGGTATAGTTAGACACTTCGTCACGCACTAATGAAACGATATCGACCGGTGTCACATACTCTAAATTAAACTCGCGACCATCCTTCATAATGATACTTGTCTTTACAACCCCATCGATTAACACATACGTATACGCTTGTTCTAACCCACGATAAGCAAGATACATATGTTTTTTCTTCTTTATAATAGGGGTATTTTCTTTTTCTAAAAAGTTGATTAAATATTCTTCGTTGTTCAAATTGAACACTCCTCTAATGCAAATTCCTATACACACTATTATCATCTTATCACAGAAAATAACGTTAACAAATGTTACTAACCTTTGAGACTTCCAAGTGACTTATTTTACGTATACTTATAATCGTATTAAAAATTTAAGGAGATGTTATCATGGTCGAAATTAAACTACCTTATGACAAAAAATCTATTACTGCTGTAATTCCTGACAAAAACTTTGCTGGATTACTTGAATCAAAAGCTGAAAACTACCACAACCCACTTTCTGAACAAGAAACAGTGGAAAAATCAATGGATAATCCAATTGGTAGCCAAACATTAGAAGAATTAGCAAAAGGTAAAAAAGATATCGTGTTAATCAGTTCTGACCATACACGTCCAGTTCCTTCACATATCATCACACCAATCATTTTACGTCGTATCCGTAGCGTAAACCCAGACGCTCGTATCCGTATTTTAGTTGCGACTGGTTTCCACCGTCCTTCAACTCGCGAAGAGTTAATTAACAAATACGGTCAAGAAATCGTGGACAACGAAGAAATCGTAATGCACATTTCTACAAACGACGAAGACATGGTTAAAATCGGTCAATTACCTTCAGGTGGTGACTGCATCATCAACCGTATCGCTGCTGAAGCAGACTTATTAATCGCTGAAGGATTTATCGAAAGCCACTTCTTCGCTGGATTCTCTGGTGGACGTAAATCAGTTCTTCCTGGGGTTGCTTCATATAAAACAATTATGGCAAACCACAGTGGTGACTTTATCGATTCAGAAAAATCACGTACTGGTAACTTAGACCACAACCCAATCCACGAAGATATGTTATACGCAGCACGTACTGCAAACTTAGCCTTCATCGTAAACGTTGTATTAGACGGTGAAAAACATATCATCGGTTCATTTGCCGGAGACATGGTTGAAGCGCATAAAGTAGGTTGCGAATTCGTTCGTGAATTAGCTCATGTAACTAAAATCCCTTGCGACATCGCCGTTTCTACAAATGGTGGTTTCCCATTAGACCAAAACATCTACCAAGCTGTTAAAGGAATGACTGCTGCTGAAGCGACAAACAAAGAAGGCGGCGTAATCATCATGGTTGCTGGATGTCAAGATGGTCACGGTGGTGAAGGTTTCTACCGTAACTTAGCAGACGTTAAAGATCCTAAAGATTTCTTAGACCAAGCCATTAACACTCCAAGACTTGAAACAGTTCCAGACCAATGGACTTCACAAATCTTAGCGCGTATTCTAGTGCATCACCATGTAATCTTTGTATCTGACTTAGTTGAACCAAGTCTTATCACAAACATGCATATGGAATTAGCGAAAACATTTGACGAAGCTCTTGCACGTGCCTTCGAACTTCAAGGAGCAGACGCAAAAGTAACAGTTATCCGCGATGGATTATCTGTTATCGTTGAAGATAAATAATATGAAACAAGAAGAAATCCTACAACAAGTTAAAGATGGACGCCTCTCAATTGAAGAAGCGTCCACCCTTCTGAAAGGGATTGAAGACATTGGTTACGCGGCCATTGATCTTTCTCGCCAAAAGCGCAATGGATTTCCAGAAATTATCTATGGTGAAGGAAAAAACATTGAGCAATTAATCGGCATCATCACGGCAATGAATGAGCATAAAACAGCCATTCTTGCAACACGCGTGAACGCTGAAAAAGGGGAAGCTCTTAAAAAAGCTTTCCCAGAGGGAGTCTATGAACCACTCGGACGTACCTTCGTCCTTAACCCAATCGCACCAAAACATGAGCACTACATCGCAGTCGTTACAGCTGGTACAAGCGACATTCCTGTTGCCGAAGAAGCGGCTGTCACTGCTGAGACATTCGGAAATCACGTCAAACGTATTTACGATGTCGGAGTTGCTGGGATTCACCGCCTCTTCAATCGTCTCGAAGACATCCAAGGCGCTAGCGTCGTGATTGTCATCGCCGGTATGGAAGGTGCGCTTGTCAGTGTCGTTGGTGGTTTAGTAGACGTTCCTATGATTGCCGTTCCAACCAGCATCGGATACGGAACGAATCTTCAAGGCGTGACGACTTTACTCAGTATGCTGACTTCTTGCGCAAGCGGCGTTACTGTCGTGAACATCGACAACGGTTTTGGCGCAGCCTATTCAGCAAGCATGATTAACAACATTCGAGGAGGACTCGCATGAGCACATTATATTTAGAACCATTTTCTGGGCTGAGCGGTGATATGCTAAATGCTCTTCTACTCGATTTAGGAGCCGACCGCAAGCATCTTGAAGAAGCCCTTAAGACGATTTCGCTCGACGGTTATCATCTTCATGTAGACCGTATCGCGAAAAGCAGTATTTGGGGAACAGACTTCGATGTGCATATGGAACACGGTGAAAAAGACCATGGCATCGCTGGTGACTTTGATCATCATCACCATCACGAACATGACCATGACCACCACGAGCACGAACATCATCATCATGAACATGCTCATTCACATACACACGCAGAACACACTCATGACCACGATCATCATCATGAGCATGAACACACTCATGACGGTCATTCTCATGAACATACACATAGTCATCATCACCATCACGGAGAAGTTCGTGGGTTGAAAGAAATCGAAACGATTATTCTTTCAAGTGGTGTCAGTGACTTTGTAAAAGAAAAAAGTTTGGAAGTATTCCGTGACATCGCACAAGCGGAAGCAAACGTACACCAAATGCCTGTGGAGGAAATTCACTTCCACGAGGTTGGCGCAACAGACTCTATCATCGACATTATGAGTTTCTTCATTTTGTGGGAAACACTCGACATCGATGCGGTTTACAGCACTGCTGTGACTGAAGGTAGCGGAACAATTACCGTTGCACATGGAGTCATGCCTGTACCGGTTCCTGCCGTAATGCAATTAAGACTCGGAACAAGCATTCCATTCTCACAAGACTTTGACATTCATACCGAGCTTGTGACACCAACCGGCCTTGCTCTCTTTAAGGCCATTCACCCAGTATTTGCACAACCTTCAAACCTAACCGCTACTAAAGTGGGTTACGGTTTTGGAAAACGTGACACTGGTAAATTCAATGCGTTACGCGGAACACTCTTGGAGAAAAGTTCACTTTCTCATCAAGTCGTGACTTCCAATAACGATGAAATCATTCAAATCGATACAACCATCGATGACCAAAGCGGTGAAGAGCTTGGCTACATCATGAGCCTTTTATTAGAAGAAGGCGCGCTTGATGTGCACTACACTCCCGTTTACACAAAGAAAAACCGTCCAGCAACACATCTCACACTTCTCATTCAAGAAGGAGACCTCGAACGGTTTACAGCCATTTTATTCGAACAAACGTCAACCATTGGCTTTCGTTATCAAAACGTCCAACGTAAAGTCATGACGCGCACTTTCGAAACGCAACAAACGAGCCTTGGAGCCGTGAAAGTAAAGAAAAACCAATATGAAACTGTTACAAAATCAACATTAGAATATGAAGACTGCGCGAGAATTGCCAAGGAAACAGGATTATCGATTCAAGCCGTCTATCAACAATTAACAAAAGAATTACATTAAGGAGAATCAACCAATGGATCAAACATTTATGCATTTATTATTATCAGAATTTATGGGAACAGCCCTCATGATTATCTTCGGGGTCGGCGTACACTGTGATGACGTCTTGAAGAAAACTAAATACGCTGGAACAGGTCACTTATTCGCCATCACAACATGGGCATTCGGTATCACTGTTACTTTATTCATCTTCGGTGGTGTAAGTATCAACCCTGCTATGGCGCTTGCTAAAGTAGTTTTAGGAGTACTTCCTGCAGAACAATTCATCCCTGTTGCTATCGCTGAATTCTTAGGCGCATTCGCTGGTGCGGTGATCGTATGGTTCATGTACGCAGACCACTTCACAGCTTCTGAAGGTCAAGTAGACGGAATCGCAATCCGTAACATCTTCTCAACAAACCCTAACTTACGTAACTTACCACGTAACTACTTCGTCGAAGCATTCGCAACTTTCATTTTCTTAACAGCTATCTTAGCAACTGAAAATGTAAACAAAGAATTATTACCAATCGTGGTTGGTTTAATCGTATGGGCTGTCGGTATGGGTCTTGGAGGTACAACTGGATTCGCGATGAACCAAGCTCGTGACTTAGGACCTCGTCTTGCTTACCAATTATTACCAATCAAAAACAAAGTCAATAACGACTGGCAATATGGATTATTAGTACCTGGTACTGCTCCATTCATCGGCGCTGTATGTGCTGCATTCTTCGTTCGTTACTACTTAGGTTACTTTATCTAAAATGATATCTGTTTAAAAAAATACGCGGAAGAGAATACTATTCTCTTCCGCTTTTTCTATATCATTTACTGATTCTTTTCTTTTATTAATTGTTCTAACTGCGGGGACCAACCGCCTCCACCAGAAACTAATTTCCCGTCAGAGTCATTTTTATGTAAAAACACAGATACTGTATACTCTTTATGATCATTTACAAACAAATACACAATAATCCCGCCCATCGGATTCTTTTCAAAGGAGGAGATTTCATATGACTGAATCACTCCGTTCGGTGTAAAAGCAGCTTTATCTATATACTTTAAATCTTTCTCGTATACTTTCTTAGCTTCTTCGCTATTTACAATAGAACTCATCTTCATCTGCTCTATGTATCCCATCGCTTTAAAACAAACAAATACAATAGCCACCACTACAAGTAATGCAGCTATAACTTTCCCAATCCGTTTAAACATTTTTGTTATTAACTCCTTTTTATCATCGTCAGTTATAGTATAACAAAAAACTTCTTATACAAAAACAGCCGACTATTTCTAGTCAGCTGTGTCGTTTTTACTTGCATCTATTATTTTCTTACGATAATCCTTGTTCCGTCTCAATGTGAAATAGTCTGGAACGGGATCTTGGCCGCCTCTTATAAATGGATGGCATCTGCAAATGCGTCCGCACCCCATCAACACGCCTTTTAGCGCGCCATGCTTTTCAACTGCCTGAATCATATAGCTCGAGCAGGTTGGTCTGTAGATACATGAAGGCGGGAATAATGGAGAAATCCACTTTTGATATCCTCGCACGAGTGCAATCATGATTTTTTTCATATCGATACTGCTTTCTTAATTAAATAATCTGAAGAAGGCTTGTACTCCTGCTGCTGCAATCAGCGTATAAACGTATAATGTGACTGGTTTAGCGATTAAACAAATGGTCACGAATTTCTTAAAGGTCATATGACTGAGCCCTGCCACCATACATAAGAAGTCGTCTGGGAATCCAGGAAGAACCAGCGCCCAAAAGAAAATGCGCTCGAAGTGTTTTCCTTTGTCCAAATAGCCAATGTATTTATTGTACGTATCATCATCCACGAACGCCTTCGCCAACGTCTCACCGTAGCGACGAGCTAACCAGAAGTTGATACAAGAACCAATCATGATTCCCACAAAATTATAAATCCAGCCGTAAAGAGGCCCGAATACGATATGCCCGATGACACAGGTTAAGCCTCCCGGAATAATCGGGTAAACCACTTGCGTAATTTGAATCAGGATAAAAATCAAAATCCCTACCCATCCGGAATGGGCAATACTTTCACGGAATGGTCCGTCTATCGCAAAATAATCATTCTTGGCCACGAGCCATCCTAAAATAATCGTTAAAATAATCCCGATAATCGTTACGATACGAATGATTTTACGATTGAGTTCTATTGCTTTTTGAGTGTCCACGATATACTCCTTTTTTTGTTGTTACATGCATTATAACAGAGATTGCTAAAAGTTCCTTAGCAACTTTCTTAGATTTTGTTTAAGATTCGCTCTCTTCCAAATTCCAAGGTTTCACAACCGTGATATGTTCCATCAATGCTTCTTGTCGTCCAAGTTGCTCCAAGCGGGCCTTACGACGTTCTTCGTAGCCGCTGCAGATGAATTTCTCTTCATCCGTTTCTGGAACGATGGCATCCACTGTAAAATCACCTTCGCCTTCGCGAGGAAGTGCCACAAATGTCCAAAAGCTTGTCGCCGCTAAATAGCGCTCGCCGTTCAAGACATCTTCTCCGACCACTTTACAGAAGACTTCCATACTCTTCTTCCCTGTCCCTGAGATATACGTCTCTACGCAGACAGAATGTCCTAATGGAAGTGGTTTTAAATAATTCATCGCGTCCACCGATGCTGTTACCGCAAGACGACGGCAATGACGGGAGACCGTAATCGACGCACAGTCATCAATAATTCGTGTTAAATTCCCTCCGAAAAGTGTGTTATGCATATTCACATCGAATGGGAAAATTCTACGCGCTTGAATCGCACGTGTTTGGCTACATGTTTTTGTACTCATTTGATTAGCTCCTTGGATAGTTTACTGTTCCATTCTAACATGAAACCAAATTGCGTTCAAAGACACCTAACTAATTCTGATTTCTACGAATCCTCTTGATTTTTGATAATAGCTGTAACGTTGCACCGGTGAGAGCCTCACGTAGAAAAAAAGACCCACAATGTGAGTCCGGTTACCCCTGTTATTTTTTCTTTGCGCGTTTGGCTTCGTGGATTAGCTTTAACGCTCTCTTTCTTGTTTTGATATTTGGGCTCTTCATTTGACGATAAGCCGTTGCTAAATCTTGTTTCATTAACATTACCCCCTCTTCTACCAGCTTGCTTTTTGAACGCCTGGAATCAATCCTTGATGCGCTAATTCTCTAAACTTAATACGAGACATTCCAAATTTACGCATCACTCCTCTTGGGCGACCATCGATTTCATCACGACGGTTGAGGCGGTTTGGGTTGGAATCTTTAGGAAGTTTTCTTAGCCCTTCAACGTCTCCAGCTTGCTTTAATGCATAGCGTTTTTCAGCGTAACGTTCGATGAGCGCTTGCTGTTTTTGATACTTTGCAATTTTAGATTTCTTTGCCATTTTCTTCTCTTCTTTCTAAATCGAAATAATTACGTTTTACATTGTATCAATTGTTCCTTTTAAAATCAAGTGGTTTACCCAAATAAAAAAGAGAGCTTTTTTCAAAGCTCTCTTTCCTTATCGTTTATTCTAAAATTAGTCGATTCCAACTTCTTTGCGAACAACGTCAGCGATACGTGTTACGTAGTCGTGAACAAGTTCGTCTGTTGGGGCTTCAACCATGACACGAACAAGCGGCTCTGTACCACTTGGACGTACAAGGACGCGTCCGTTTCCTGCCATCTCTGCTTCTACAGCATCGATGACTTCTTTAATCGCTGGAACTTCCATAACGCCATTTTTATCGCTCACACGAATGTTCACTAATTCTTGTGGGTATGTTGGTACTTCACTTGCTAATTCGCTTAATGATTTACCAGTTTGTTTCATTACATTCATTAATTGAATTCCTGAAAGTAAGCCGTCCCCTGTTGTGTTTAAATCAAGGATAACGATATGTCCTGATTGTTCTCCACCGAAGTTGTAGTTGTTTTTACGCATTTCTTCAACAACGTAACGGTCACCTACAGCTGTTTGAAGGGCAACCATGCCTTCCGCTTCTACTGCTTTATGGAATCCTAAGTTACTCATCACTGTTGATACGATTGTATCTTTGCTGAGCGTTCCTTGGTTCTTGAAGTGTTTACCAAGGATGAACATGATTTTATCACCATCCACGATTTCGCCATTTTCATCCACTGCGATACAGCGGTCACCGTCTCCATCGAAGCTTAATCCAAGGTCTGCTCCTGTTTCTTTCACGAATGCCACTAACGCTTCTGGATGTGTTGATCCAACGCCATCGTTAATGTTCACGCCATTTGGTTTGTCACCCATTGTGTGGAAGTCTGTGTCTAAGTCAGCGAATAGACGCGTTAACATTGAAGCTGTTGCTCCGTTTGCGCCGTCTAAAGCGACTTTCATGCCTGATAATGAGTCCACTGTATTTTGTAGGAATTGGCTGTATTTCAATGTTCCTTCTAAATACTCATCCACTGTTCCTAATGCATCTGTAGAAGGACGTGGTAATGTGTCTTCCTCAGCATCTAATAATGCTTCGATTTGTGCTTCAGTTTCGTCCGTTAATTTGAAACCGTCTGAACCAAAGAATTTAATTCCGTTATCTTGCGCTGGGTTGTGTGACGCTGAAATCATAACCCCAGCTACAGCCCCTTGCATACGTGTTAAGTACGCAACACCTGGAGTTGGAATGACTCCAAGTTGCATGACTTCAATCCCTACAGAAAGTAATCCTGCGATTAAAGCATGCTCTAATAATTGACCTGAAATACGAGTGTCACGCCCCACTAATACGCGTGGATGTGCATTTCCTTCTGCTTGTTGCAATAAAACGTAACCGCCGTAGCGACCTAGTTTAAATGCTAATTCAGGTGTTAATTCTGCATTCGCTACTCCGCGAACGCCATCTGTTCCAAAATATTTCCCCATTGTGTTGTTCTCCTTCACCCGTTATTGGGCTTGTGTTGTTTGTTCTTTTGTAGTTTCTGCCGGTTCTTCTGTTGTAACAGTTTGTGTAGTCGACGCTTCTGTCGCCGTTAGACTGTTCCTTGTCACCGTAATTGTAACCTCGATAGTTTCAGGTGAAATGCTATGCACCCCTGAAGGCAGCGTCAACGTAATTGTTTTCGTTGTCGACTGCGTAATATTGCTCACGTCCACCAATACAGGTATTGCCTTGATTTGGTCTAAGCTCGACTGAGCTCCTAAAATTGTAACTTGCTTAGTAGTAGAATTCAATAAATATGAATAGTTCGATGAAGATCCTGTTGTCGTTAAGACTAATGGAACGGTCTTTTGACTCGATGAAATTGGCACGCGAACTTGTACGCGTTCTGGATCAATTTTCACCGCTACCGGTTTTCCTGTTGCATCTAACGCTTGTAATTGAGCCGTAGTCGTATAGTCTGTTTTCGTTCCTTCAGGAATCGCCACATTTGCGACTACTTTATCCACTTGGTTCACGATGGATGTTGCTGCTTTCACCGTTACAGTTGCTGGTGAAGCGACTCCTTCGCCGACTTGATAGCCATTTCCAATACTTGAAGCATCGGCCTTCACGACAACTGGAACTTCCTTCGTCGTAATCTTTTCGATGTTAATTTCTACTGTTTCTGGAGACACGATTCCATGAACTCCTGTCGGTAATCCTGTCACCTCAAGTGTGATGGTGTGTTTTCCTTCTCCTAATTCTGTTAAATTAGGCGTTTTTACACGATACGTCCCATTACCTGTTGTGCTTAGAATTAAGCTGTTTGGTCCTTCCAAACGTAGCGCAACAGAATCTGGTAGTCCTGTGACCGCATATTCATCACTGTTGATATCCACGTAAATCGGTACATTCGAAATCGTATTCGAACTTGATTGTGGATTTAATGATGATGAGCGCAAGCCCCCATTTGCATCGGTTGCTAACGCGAATAGGAAGATGGTTAAAATAAACGACATCACTAGTAAAAATGATTTACGATTCATCCATTCAGCCATTTGAACGACCTCCTTTGAAGAAGTCACGTACCCAACGAACAATCGTTGGCTCTGCATCTCCTTGGTCTTCAACCACTAGTTGTTCAGATAGAACCTCTACTAATTCGCTTGAACTTAACTCACGGTGTAATTTCTCGCGAATCGCAACGCTGACTTTCCCTGTTTCTTCAGAAATAATAATCGTAATCGCATCGCTCACTTCACTTAGTCCGATAGCAGCACGGTGACGCGTTCCTAATTCTTTCGGAATCATCTTATTCTCAGAAAGTGGCAAGTAGCACGCTGCTGCGGCAATCTTGTAGTCACGAATAATTACTGCCCCATCGTGAAGCGGTGTGTTTGGAATGAAAATATTCGTGATCAACTGATTCGAGATATCTGAATGAATCGGAATCCCTGTATTGATAAACTCTTCCAATGAGTTGCCTTGTTCAATCGAAATCAACGCCCCGATACGACGTTTCGCCATATATTGAATCGCTGTATTCAATTCGGAAATCATGACTTCTGCTTCGTTAGCACTTTCGTATTTACGAGAGAAGAAGTTCGAACGACCGATGTGCTCTAACCCGCGACGAATTTCCGGTTGGAAAACGATTAGCGCCGCTACAACTCCCCATTGAATCACGAAGTTCATAATCCAGTCCAAGGTGTTTAAGCCTAGGAAGAAACTAATAAACTTAATCGCTGCAATCACCGCAATTCCCTTCATTAGGTTAATCGCACGAGTTCCTTTAATAATGACTAAAATATTATAGAGTATATACCACACAATCAGAATATCAATCAGATTGCGAAAACTCCCCCATGAAAATAAACTGTTCCAATTTATTTGCATAAAGTTAACCTCTCTTCCACCAATATGTACCTTTCTATTATAGCACAGATAGCCCCTAAACTAAAAAGTGCACCTTTGAACTGACAAAGAAATTTGAAACTCCATTAAGCCATAAAAAAACGCCTTGCTCACTAAGCAAGACGCTTTAAATCTTATGCTGCTTCAATATTTGCAATGTAGTAAGAATAACCACCTGTCACTGCGATTAAAATAATCATAATCATTGTTGCGACAAGGATGGCAACATTATTTCCCATGAAGATTCCTGTAAGCATCATGAGGATACCTGCCACTACAGAGGCAATACCGAAGAATCGTTGTGTTTTACGGAAGGCTGCGTCATTGTTTTTAAGCCATGAAGCACGGAATCCAAAGTGTTTTGAATTCTCTTTAATTTTTGGTGCTAGATTTCCAATAAGGATAAAGAATATCCCTAGAATAAATGTGATGAAGCGGCTCATTTGCGCACCTGCTGTCATTCCACCTAGGTATAACCAGAATTGGAAGTAAGCAATGACGTTCAATAACAGTAAGAGAATCCAGCTAATTGAGCGAGCCGTTCTTACATTGCCCCCTGTTAGTTTTGGAGATGAGCTTGCAACACGAATCGCAAACCCAAGAATCGCTACAAGAATTGGGAAGAGAAAGATTGAGAATCTACTTGCCGTTGCCGTCACATTCCCCGCCAAGTCCATACGCGATACAATCGTTTCAGGTAAGAACCATACCACAAAGAGTGATACAACGAGTGGTGCGAACATCAATGCGAGATAGGCATATTTTTTAAATTGTTTTACTTGTTCCATGTTATTTTCCTCCAATAATTTGATTGATCCATACAATCGCTTCGTCCAGTACGGTCAAATTCAATTCATAATAAATAAAGTTTTTATAGCGTGTTTCGTAGATTAAATCAGCGTTTTTTAGCTTTCTAAGGTGATAGGATAAGGCTTGCGGCGTCATCCCAATCATCGTGGCTAGGTCACCGGTGTTGGTCTTCCCTTTTCGCAGGATTTCCAAAATCTGGCGACGCGTTTCATCAGAAAGAGCGGCCATTACTTCGTTCACTGCCATGATCTCATCTTCTTTCTATTTAAATTTATCTTTAATTAGATTATACTCTTGCGATTCATAAAAAGCAATAGTTATTTAAAAATATTTTTTAATAACTTTGCGTGTAAAAGATGATACCTTCGGGTCCTTACGGATTCCTTCGGTATCATCTTCTTAAATTGGTTATTCTCCTGAGAGTATATCTGCCACTAAAGTGCGTCACTTAAGCGTGCGAACTCTTCAATCGTCAGTGTTTCTGCACGTCTAGATGGGTCAATACCTGCAGCTTCTAGCGCAGCGGCTAAGCTTTCTTTTGTATGGCTATTTCCAACGTAGGCTTTGGCTAAATTATTCCATAGCGTTTTACGACGTTGTACGAAGCTGTTTTTCACGAGCGCGAAGAATTGCGCTTCGTCTTTTACTTCCACGAGTGGTTTTTCGCGACGTTTTAACACCAAAATCGCAGAATCCACATTCGGAGCTGGATTGAAGACCGTCTTCGGCACGATAAATCCAATGCTCGCCTCGCAGAAATATTGAATGGCAATCGTGAGCGATCCGTACGCCTTCGAATTTGGCTCAGCGGTCATTCGTTGCGCCACTTCTTTTTGCATCATCATCGCAAAACCATCGATTGGCAATTTCGATTCCAATAAGTTCATAATGATTGGCGTTGTAATATAGTACGGTAAATTGGCCACCACTAATAACGGCTCGTTGATGTCGAAATGCTCTCCAATCACTTGCTCTAAGTCGACGTCCAAAATGTCACTATGAACCACTGTTACATTATCGTATGGGGCCAATGTTTCATCGAGCACGGGCAATAAACGGCCATCGATTTCAAACGCCAGCACTTGTTTGGCTTCTCTTGCTAGACGTTCGGTCAACGCACCAATCCCTGGTCCTATTTCAATGACGTTGGTTGTTTTATCGACTCCCGCCACTTCTAGCATACGCGTTAAAATATTCGGTTCAAACAGGAAGTTTTGCCCTAGACTCTTCTTTACCGTTAGCCCATGACGTTCCATAATCTCGCGCGTTCTTTTCGGCGTCGCGATATCCTTTATTTCATTCATGTTTGTCCTCATTTTCTAAGACAGCCTCAAGTGCCGCCCTTAATTGTTCTTCTGTAATACCAAATAATTGTAATCTTTTCGCGAACTGTTTTCCATTCGTATGGCCAATTTTTAGAAAATCCGCCACCTTTTGACGTCTCGTTGCTGAATCGGATCGTCCGATAAACCCAAGCGCCATCAGTGTTGATTGCGAAATCACTGGCTCTCCTGTTTCTGTTGAAATCTCATGCACCGATTCGAGTGCTCGCTGAATAGATGCGGTACTCGCGTGTTCCACCCCAAGACTCTTATGATTGTCTTTTCTGACGGCTTCTTCACGTTCGATAAAGGCATGCTTCACTCCAGGTACGCGCTCTTGGATAATATTTCGAATCCGAGTTCCTGGATAATCAGGGTCCGTAAATACAATCACTTCACGCGTTTGTAGCGCCTTTTGAATGAGCGCAATTGTTTCTTCGTCAATCGCAGAACCGTTTGTTTCAATCGTTTCGATATCCGGATAGATTTCTCTCAATCGTCTTGTATCGTCTCGTCCTTCTACGACAATGACTGGATTCATAGCAAGCCTCTTTCTTCCATGCGGAATAGCTTGATGGCATTTTGTGTCGTTTGAGCTGCCACTTCTTCCCAAGAAAGGCCGCGTTCTTTGGCAATCGTTTCAACCACATAGCGCGTATAGCCAGGTTCGTTTCTCTTTCCACGGTAAGGCACGGGCGCTAAATACGGCGCATCGGTTTCCACTAACATACGGTCGAATGGGACTAATTTTGCACATTCACGGACTTGCGGTGCATTTTTAAACGTCGTCACACCGCTAAAGGAAATATGCATGCCTAAATCCAAGAAACGCTTCATAAATTCCACGTCCCCATTATAACTATGCATAATGCCCCCGATATCTTGAATGCCTTCTTCTTTTAAAATCTTGTAGCAATCTTCAGTCGCATCGCGGTTATGAATCACAATCGGCAATTTCATTTCTTTGGCAATCGCGATTTGGCGACGGAACACTTTGTCCTGTTCCTCGGGCGTTGAATCTTTCCAATAATAATCCAGACCCATTTCCCCCATCGCTACTACTTGCGGATGCGTCAGACGTTCCTGTAGCCATTCTTCGATTTCAATATTGTACTGGTAGGCTTCTGTTGGATGCCATCCGATAATCGAAACCACTTCTTTGAACTCTTCGCTAAGCTCCAGACTACGCGTAATCGTGTCCGTATCGAATCCCACCACCGCAAAGCGCGTTACGGCTAGTTCCTTTGCACGCGCGATGACTTCTTTTTCTTCACCTTCAAACGCAGATACATTTAAATGCGTATGCGTATCAAAAATCATAATTTCGCCTCTTATCTTGTTGCGCCATTTAAGAATGGGTTTGTCGCAATTTCATCTTTTAGCGTTGTTGGTTCCCCGTGTCCTGGGAAAATCACTGTTTCAGCAGGTAATGGCAATAAATATTTATGGATGCCTTCCATTAACTCTTTATGGCTTCCGTATGGGAAATCACTACGTCCAACGCTGCCTTTAAACATTACATCTCCACCGATGACGAATCCATTTTCTCTGAAAATGAAGATCGTTCCACCAGGTGAGTGCCCTGGAATACGGGCTAATTCTGGTTCAAAGCTTCCAATTTTCCATTTGCCCATTTCTTTAGGGAAATAGCCGTCCGCTGGCTTTACTGTAATATTTTCGCCAGAGTAGTATGAGCGGTTCAATTCAGGATCATGTAAGAACACCTTTTCCAACTCGTTCATATACATTGGAATATTGTACTCCTCACGAAGCGCATCAATGGCTCCGATATGGTCTCCGTGCGCATGTGTTAATACAATCGCAACAGGCTTCAATCCTTCTTCTTTAATCAATTCTTTAATGTCCTCGGCTTGTGCACCTGGGTCAAAAATCACTGTTTCTTTATTCTCATCAATTAAAAAGTAGACATTTTCTTCCAAACGTCCTACTGGAATGCTTAATAACTCCATTTGTATTCCTCCTTTAGGTCTCTTCTTAACTCTACATAAAATAGTGAGTTCTTGCAATCAAAAAACGCCCAAGCATCGTGCTCGGACGTCTGTTGATTAATCATTGATTAATTTTTTCAAATCGATGGCTTTGTTTAATGCCGTCATCAACGGAATACCCGCTAATAATACGACGATTTCACCAAAGAATGTTTCACCATAGCTTAACCAGAATGGTAATTCTAGCGCTAAGTTCAATTCAATCGCTACTAAGAAAATCATCACACTGAAGACACCTGCTAAAACAAACATACGTGTTTTAACGTCTTTCACTGATTTGAAGATCAATGCGCTGATAGCGAATGAAACAATAGAATGTCCTAATCCGAATACTAAGTCATACCAACCTAGACCAGACGCTGACATAAATACTGAGTTGACAAGTAATACACCGGCAACCACACCGATTCCGTATTTTTTGTCAAAAGCGAATAAGTGGTTTAGCATTTCCGCAATACGGAATTGAATATTTCCAAATGACATAAATGCTGTTAAAGATGTAACAACCACATAAAGCGCTGCGATGATTGCGTTAATCACAATCAATTTTGTTTTTTTATTTTGCATGTTACTGCCTCCTAGTTTTTTATTGAGGGATGGTTTCGAACCTCATCGGCAAAAAAATCGCCACGATCTATTGTACTACAAACCGTTTCAGATTGGTAGTCATAGCCTAAAAAAATAGAGCAACTGAATAATTTTCCAGTTGCTCCATGCTTTCTTACCATTTTTCTCTTCCTACAGGTTCAAATAATGTTACCTTTTCGGCTGTAGGTTCTCCCTCATACTCTTCAAACAAGTCTTGAATGGTTATTTCTACATCCTTACAGTCATCCATTTCATTCTTTTTTAAATCATCCATTACTCAAACCTCCTTTTTCGCCTTTATCTTACCATAAAAGCTGTCACCCTTCCCCAATATAGTCTTTGAATTTCTTCTTGCACCGCTTGTGAGCTCCCTTGATGGACGTGACCGATTTATCGAAATGGTCCGCCATCTCCTCAAAGGTCGCACCGTCCAATACTCCTAAAAACACATCCCTTTCAAAGCGGGAAAGGTGGTGGAAATATTCCTCCGCTTCTTCATGCAAAAGCACTTGCCGCTCGCACGAATCCACCGATGCCGAGAGCAATGCGAGTTCCGCCTTTTCTCCGCGAACGACTAACTCGTGTGGAATGAGCCGCTGACGGTGTTCTCTACGCAGACACTCCACCGCTAGATTTTTCAAGCAGCGCTGGTAATAGCCGGCAAATGAGACGGCATGATTCTCATCGTACTTATGCACCGCCCGAAGCATCATGATACGGGCTTCCTGCGCAAAATCGTCTTGATCCATTTCATGAAAAAAATAATGGTGATGAATGCTCATAATCAATGGGTCAAAACGCCGCAATAATTCGGTGATTGCTTCCTCTTCATCCTCCTTTGCTAAATGGACAACCTCTGCTAACCCTTTGTCTTCCAGAATTTATCCTCCTAATTGAGTGTCAGCTCTAGTATATCCGCGTAAATACACAAAAAACCTTGTCTTTCTCATAAAAAAACAAGGTTAAAGATGAATTATTCGAATCGTTTGTTTTGAAAAGCCAACGTCGGATAAATTCCTGCCCCGTATTCAAAGAGCTATAAGGCCTATTCCTTTTCTCCGACCTTCTTGAAATAATGAACGCCATACGTTTGGAAGAAATCGACTTTCAATTGTACAAATCGTTTCAAATCGCGTAATAACTGATACAATTGCGCACGTTTTTCGAACTCACGACGCGTTTGTGGCAGCGTCCGTTCGCGAAATTGTTCCAACAAGTCTTCAATGTCATCGATTAATTGACTCGCCGTATTTTGTTCTGCTAACTGCTGTGCGGTCTGTTTAAACATCCCCGACAGAATCGCCATCTCTTCTCCGTCCCAGCGGAACTCGTTTAAGTTAGCAGCCATGATTTCCAAGAGCTTGCTTTGATCGCGGCGCATTTCAAAATATTGATAATCGTAAGTCACTTCTTTGGTTAAATGATTTTCCTCTTCGAGTCGTACATACGAGCGGGCCTCATTCAGTTTTTCCTTCAACAACTGAAGCACTTCGCCATCATTTTTTCCATTTCCAATCGTCAGGAATCCTGACATCTTCAAGAGAACTTCACGCATTTTATCTTCAATTTCTTCTCGGACACGTTCGATTTCTTGGCGATACGACGGCATATACCAGTTCAGTAAAATTGCCACGCCAGCCCCAATGGTGACAAGCAAGAGTTCATTGACGAAGAGGCTAAAAGTGAGTTGTTGCTGCGTCCAAAGGTGAATCACAAGGACAGTACTCGGAGCCACGCCAATATCCACTTTTAAGAGATACGCTAAAGGAATGTAGCAAAGAAGATACAACCCGAAACTCGTCACGTCAAATCCAAAAACAGCGAATATCCCCATTCCGATTACAAGCGCCAAAACGGCTGCCGCGAGCCTTTGCCCTGTAGCCGCAAGCGAAACTTTCTTCGTATCCATGACACTGAGAATCGCAATAATGGCTGCCGCAGATGGCGTCGTTAAGTTCAGTGCCTGTGCCACGAGTAGCGCCACAAACGCCGATACAATGACCTTTGCAATTTTAAGCTTCATGCCTTTCTCCTTTCGACACTTTGTCTTTTGTGATGCGATGCCCCTCAAGAGCAAGCAGCGCGCGTTTTCGCTCCACGCCTCCTGCATAGCCCGTTAATGCTCCTGTTGTGGCTACGACGCGGTGACATGGTACAAAGAGACTGATTGGATTTCTTCCAATCGCTGTCCCCACCGCACGCGAGGAAGTCTTTCGTCCTAGCTTTTCGCCGACACGTTCGGCCACGTCTTTATACGTCCACACGGTTTGATAGGGAATTTCTGTTAACACGGCCCACACCGCTTTTTGGAAAGCTGTCCCTCCTACAAATTCAATCGGCACTGATGAAGTTACGTCGTCCACTCCTTGGAAATAGTCTTCCAGCGCGTGTTTCACATTCTTCCACAACGGCAACGAATCGTCCCATATTGGTTTTTCCACAAAGGCGCATTCGTATTTTTGCCCTGCAAACCATAATCCCGTCAACGACTGCCCGTCACTGGATGCAATTACGGTTCCTAATGGTGTTTCTATCTTCGTTAAAACCGTCATGGCGCACTCCCCTCGTTTTTCATTACAAATCTATTTTTCTATTATATAATATTTTCTATCGAATGAAATAGGAAAGGAGCACATTCATGCTCATTAACGAAGCCGTTTTACATATTTTAGATAAAAATTCAGGAAACTTACTCTTATCACAGGCCCCACTGCAACTGGGCGACCCATTTCTCATTGAATACATTACAAAACTCGTAGATAAAATCAAAAAAGGCGACCCGCATATCGGTCAATTGGCTGCAGACGAACCGCTTCTTGGGTATCTGGCAGACGAAGGCATTTCTTTCTTAGAAAAGACGCAACAGTTAGCAGACAAGCTCTTTGCTCTGATTGCTCCAGCAGAAGAAATCGGACCAGCGGACTACTTATTCTTTACAGGAACAAGCGATACAGGTGGGACACTCTTTGGAATGATTCGCCTCGATTACAGTTCAAAAGTCACTCACTTTGTCGATTACGAAGGCGAAGCCGTTAGCAATACGATTTTACAAAACCACGCTATCTTGCCAAACGCGACGCAAAAACCTTCGGAAGCTTTCATCGTGGATTTATCGAACGGAAACTACCACTTAATCGAGAAAAAAGTAGTCATCGAAGGGCAAAAGACGGCCTATTTCTCTGAAAAATTCTTAGAAATCACGGTGCCAGTCACAACGAAAGAACAAATCAAGGAAATCAAAAAAACGGTCACTCATATCGCGAAAAAACACGACGAGGAACCGTACAAAGCGCTGGCAACGACGCAACAAGCCATCTTCCACCAACTTGAAGAACAGGACGAAATCGACGCCGCAGCCATCTTCGACAAGGTGTTCGAGGAAAAACCGCTCGCACGTGAAGCCGCACAGTTGGCCATCACCGAAGAACGCGTTCCAGAAAAAATCGCCGTAACGAACGTGCCAAAATACGAACGCAAATATAGCAAGCAAAAATTCAAACTCGACAACGGTATCGAAATTACCATTCCAAGTGAAATCTACGAAAACAAGGAAATGGTCGAATTCATCAACAATCCAGATGGTTCTGTTTCGGTACTGATCAAAAATATCGAAAGTATCTTAAATAAATTTAACGCGTAGTGCGCCCATTCTATTATTATTTCTAATAAAAAAGCTTTCTACCTCAACTAATCTGAGGCAGAAAGCTTTTTGTCATTATTGTCTATTTAAAAACCAAAAAATTCCGAAATACTCCGTATAAAAATACATTCTAGTAACTGGTTTATTCGAATATAATTTAGCAAGTTTAACTAAAGCAAATGTTACTATCCAATATTGCGCTTGCATATCCTTAGAAAAAACTCCTGAAAAGAATAGTCCCATTTCTAAACAGAATTGTATCATTAAAGGTTGCCAAACTGTTCTAGATGGTAAATCCTCCCAGAGATATCGCCATAGTTTTTTTAGGAACATATTCTTTCATCTCCCATCAAGTACACCATTCACAAAACTATCTTCATTTCCTCAAGTTAATTTTATCACAAACTTATTTTAAATCAAGATGCTGAGATGTTATTTCACTTTTATGGAATAAAAAAACTGCTAACCTCCTGTGTTAGCAGTTCCTTGATTATTTAAACTCTTTCCAATCCATCTTTGTTAAATCGATGGTATCTTCTTGCTTCAATTCTAGGTCTTCTAGTTTGAATTGCATTTTTTCGAATTTCAAAGCATTTACTAGCGTCAACCCTGCTCCTTTTGGTTCCAGTTTGAACACTTTAGCATCTCCATTTCCTGTTCCAGACAAGAATTCAACTGTGTAGAGCAATCCGCCTTTGAAGAAACTAAAGGCACTTCTAGCTCCACCCGCTTCGGCAACGTAACTTTGATGCAAGATTTTTGGAGTCTTGCCATCTAAGTAGTACGCCACGACCGTGAATGGTTTGCCGTTTGCAGTATGTCCGATAAACAATTCATCCACTCCATCGTCGTTGATGTCATAGAATAAATATTGCAGCGACTCTTTTTGCTTATTCAAGCTGTTTGCCGCCCAATAATCTAGCGGTACATTGAGTTTTCCAGCCACATCAGCGCCCAGTTCTTTTACAGTGCGGATATCTTCGAAGACTTTCGCGTACAATTCTTTGTTATCTGGTTTAGGCGCAACCGTTGTCGTAGTCTCAGTCGTTGGAGCTGCCGTTGTAGCAGCTTTCGTCACTTGAGACTTCTCGGCTCCTGCGTCCTTCGTCTGTCCATTTCCACAAGCACCTAATACAAGCGCTAGTAGCGTCATCATTCCTAAGTGAACTCTTTTCATCGTTCTTCCTCCTTTGGTTATAATGGCTTCTTCAATGGAAGACCCGGTTTTCTTGGATATTTATTCGGTGTTTCCTTCGTCTTTAAAATCGTAACAACATGACGGTTTCCGCCTTCATATGGTAAGTCGAAAGAGACGTCCCCTTCTACTTTCCCACCAAGAATCGCGATCGCTTTTTTCGCTTCTTCCAACTCCACTTCTGTATGCGCGGCTTTTAACGCAAGGAAATACCCCTGCTTTTTCACGAGCGGCATGCAAAATTCGCTCAATACACTGAGTTTGGCAACGGCACGAGCAGTCACCACATCAAACGATGCACGGAAATCCTTGTTTTGCCCAAAAGTTTCAGCGCGGTCATGGAAACATTGCACGTCTTTTAGTCCAAGCGTCTCCACTAATGTATTCAAGAAGGTAATGCGTTTATTCAACGAATCCACAATCGTCACCTTCAAGTCTGGGAAGACGATTTTCAGCGGAATACTTGGAAATCCTGCACCCGCACCCACGTCGCAAAGCGTTTGGTCGGTCAATTCGTGATGGAATCCAAGCGCCAATGAATCATAGAAATGCTTCAAGTACACGCCCTCTTCATCCGTAATCGCCGTCAAGTTCATCTTCTCATTCCATTCCACTAATAGATGGAAATATTGGTCGAACTGCTTCTTTTGCTCGTCCGATAATGTAATCCCATGCACTTCTTGGAGTCTTTGATAAAATTCTTCTGGTTTCATACGCGCCTCCTTATTCTTGTACTTTAGCAATCTTGCCTTGTTCGATATAGACCATCAAGATCGATACGTCGGCTGGGTTCACCCCACTAATACGGCTCGCTTGCGCAATCGTTTCTGGTTGAATTAATTTCAAACGTTGACGCGCTTCTGTCGCAAGCCCATTAATCGCATCATAGTCGATATTGGCTGGAATACGTTTGGCTTCCATGCGTTTTAATTTCTCAACTTTTTCAATCGCTTTGGCAATATAGCCTTCGTATTTAATCGAAATCTCTACTTGTTCTTTCACTTCACGAGAGACTTCCACCGTTTCACCGGCAAAGCCTACTAATTCGTCATAGCTTAATTCTGGACGTTTCAACAAATCGCTTAAAAGGATGCCGTCTTTCAATTCTGCAGATCCTTTTTCCGCCAAGAACGCTTGTAACTGAGCAGTTGGCTTCAATCGAATCGATTGCATGCGTTTGATTTCGGCTTCAATCGCTTCTTGTTTTGCTTGGAACTCAGCATAACGTTCGTCGTCAATTAATCCTAGTTCGCGTCCTTTTTCCGTTAAACGTAAATCGGCATTGTCATGACGAAGTAAGAGACGATATTCCGCACGAGAGGTCAATAGACGGTAAGGTTCTGTCGTTCCTTTTGTGACCAAGTCATCCACCAATACGCCAATATACGCATCGCTTCGGCCAAGAATAAATGGCTCTTCTCCGCGAATCTTACGCACGGCATTAATCCCAGCGTAGAGCCCTTGCCCGGCTGCTTCTTCATATCCACTCGTTCCGTTCATTTGTCCGGCAGTGAATAAGTTTTGGACTAGTTTAGTTTCAAAAGTATTTTTCAATTGGTGCGGCACGACCACATCGTACTCGATGGCGTAACCTGTACGCATCATCTCCGCATTTTCCAACCCTTCCACGCTACGAATCATCTTGATTTGCACGTCTTCTGGAAGAGAAGTTGACAACCCTTGAATATACACTTCTTCCGTATTTTCCCCTTCTGGCTCTAGGAAAATTTGGTGACGCGGCTTGTCGCTGAAACGAACGATTTTATCTTCAATCGATGGGCAGTAACGTGCGCCGACTCCTTCGACAATCCCGGTAAACATCGGTGCACGGTGTAAGTTCTCACGGATTGTTTCATGCGTTTGTTCGTTCGTATACGTTAACCAGCAAGGAATTTGGTCGTAGCGGTAGTCTTCGTCTTTTGAAGTGAAACTAAATAAGTTTGGCGTATCGTCCCCTGGTTGAATTTCTGTTTTACTATAATCAATCGATGAGCCCTTGATACGTGGCGGAGTTCCTGTTTTGAAACGCGCCAATTCGAAGCCTAATTCGAGTAAGTTCTCTGATAATTTAATCGATGGTTGAGAGTTATTGGCCCCTGATGAATATTTCAATTCCCCTATAATAATTTGACCACGAGAAGACGTTCCAGCCGTTAAGACCACCGCTTTTGAACGGTAGATGGCACCTGTATTCGTGATAACCCCTTTACATACACCGTCTTCCACAATCAATTCTTCCGCAATCCCTTGGCGTAAATCCAAGTTTTCTTGCTTCTCGATTGTCTTCTTCATTTCTTGCGCGTATAAATGCTTATCCGCTTGCGCACGTAAGGCACGTACGGCAGGGCCTTTCCCAGTGTTCAGCATACGCATTTGAATATACGTTTTGTCGATGTTGCGACCCATCTCGCCCCCAAGAGCGTCGATTTCACGCACCACAACCCCTTTGGCAGGTCCGCCTACAGATGGGTTACATGGCATGAAGGCCACCATTTCTAAGTTCATTGTCAGTAATAATGTTTTTGCGCCCATACGTGCACTCGCTAGCGCCGCTTCACTGCCGGCATGACCTGCACCGACGACAACTACATCATAATTTCCAGCTTCGTAAGTTGTTACCATAGTCTCTCCTTTACTTTCTTTCTCCATAAAATTCTACTTTATGACTAACATATTCGCCTGCTTCATAATTAAACTTCGCAGAAAAGAACGGTTCCTCTCCTAGAATCCACTCTAGGAAAATGCGGTCCCCTTCCCAAGACGGCTTCTCGAGGACTTCATCGTAAGGAACCCATTCCAGCGTCCCTTCCGGCGAATCAATCAACTCTCCTGAAAACTCCGTCACACGAAACACATACGTATACCAATCGTGCCCTGGGGTAAATTCTGGGAAGGTGATGATTCCTTTCATCTCCATCTTTGTTGCCGTCAGTCCTGTTTCTTCAAATATTTCACGCACGGCACATTCTTCCGGAGTCTCTGCTGCTTCGAGCTTTCCACCAACGCCAATGTATTTGCCCTCATGGACATCGTTTGGCTTTTTGTTGCGTAATAACAGTAAAAATTCTTTACCATTGTCGATATAACAGATAGTCGCTAGCTTCGTCATCAGCATTTCCTCCTTGTGCCTTTCGTTGAAAGAGTTATAACTTCAATTCTTTACGGAAGCGCCCGATCCTTGGGAACATCACAGCGCTCGAACGAGGAGCGTTCACTCGTTCTTTTTTTCTGTCTTAGCTTAGAGATAAAACGGAAATTCTTACGGATTCTATAATAGCAGTACTGGGGAATAGCAACCAATGTGAATTACTGACTCTAGGGTAAAACCCGTAGAGTCAGTTTGAAGCTTGGTAGGCATTGAGACGTAAGGCTAAATCCG
>ERZ1699241.67-NODE-67-length-25558-cov-18.114388_pt1 | contig 25558 bp, 17 predicted proteins | sample MGYA00581545_ERZ1699241 | MGnify/ENA primary metagenome ERZ1699241 (study PRJEB42319, sample SAMD00040323) | human oral metagenome | material: saliva | host: Homo sapiens | study: EMG produced TPA metagenomics assembly of PRJDB4115 data set (Metgenomic analysis of... | reverse complement strand
GCCTTGTGGTTCCTTTGACCAGTTTCATGACTACAGGCTATGATCCGGCGGCTCTGGCGGTTGCGCTTTTCCTGGCCCCTGGGTTCCTGCGTGTTGTGCGTGAGGGTCTCTTCTATCTGCAGGGCACCCGCTTTGAGGAGGGGTCTGAGGGGTATCGTACCCTGCGTGTCGTGTGCGTCGGCGTGGCTGGCCTGGCTGGGTGTATTGCGCTCGGGTATGTGGGTTATTCGCTGGTACGTCTGGAGTGGTTGCCTGCGCTGTTCTTTGCTGCGTCGGTGGCAATGAATGGGTGGTCGGTGAAAAAGTACGTCACCGTGGGTATTTCTATTCCTGAGAAGGAAGAAGCGAAGAAGGAAACTCAGCAATCATCAGAAAAAAACTGCTCTTGAGGTTGAATCAGATAAAAAGGTGGATAAGTAGAATACCATGAGAATTATATGGATTGTATTTTGGGGTTTTATGGCAATAGGTACGGTCCTAGGGTCAATTTATATCCTTGTGAATTATGGTGTGCAGCGGTATAAGGATAAGAGAAGGTCTATTCAAGGAACCTATATTAGGCGTGTGAATTGGCCTGAGGCAATACTTATTATCTTTACTCCCGGATTCCCTTGCTTATATTTTGCGAAGTATTTAATAAGTGATAAGGAGTTGAGTTTATTCTACGAAATCCTCGGTATATTTCTTTCGTTTATATTTGTAATTTATGCCTGGTATGTCCATGTTGCCTATGTAAAAATTTCACCAGAAGGCGTCGAGCAACGCATTCTTTCTGCCAAGCCGACCCGTTACCCATTCAATGTGATTGATAATGTTTACTACCGTGAAGCACTCTCAATTGATGACCAAGATATTGTTGGATTTTATACTAAATCAGGTAAACATATTGCTGCGTTTTGCCCGATTATTCATGGTAATTATCGTTTGTTGGCGATTGTACGTTTCAGAATTGAAAACGAACGGTGGCCTGATATGAATAATTCGAGTGATGTGGCTCAGGTTAACTTGTTGGACACATGGGGTGAGACAATTCCATTCTTCAGGGAACGGGGAGAAATCTCCGGCCTCGCCGACGTCGACATGTAGCTCGCTCGATAAGCGCCGACTACCCCCTACATCCAAAGAGCCACAACCGGCGCGAACACCACCACCACCGCGAAAGAGGAGCACGCATCATGCACACCTTTTTCCTTCTACTCTGGGGCACCTGCACCCTCGCATCAATCATCGGCGCCATCATTGTCGTTGTCCTGCATGATAGGCACCTGCGCCAGGACATGGAGCTCCGCGACGAAGGCATCTACATTACGCGCGTGCCCCGCCGTGAAGCACTCATAAGCCTTCTCACACCCATACTCCCGGCAGGTTTCTTCGCGTTCTACCTCTACACGCAGGCAGAGCTCGGTATCCTCTTCAACCTCCTGATATTCATCCTGCTGCTGGTCTTCCTTTACCACCTTCTGCACGTTCACCTGGTGTACACGAAAATCACGCCCGACACTGTGGAGCAGAAGCTCTCACCGTTCGCTACCGTGACCCCCTACCCGATTAGGGCTATCGACCAGGTTTTCTACTTCCAAGGTACGGCGGAGGCGGAGGATTGGGATGGGGAAGAAACCGACAGTGCCACCTTCTATACCAAGAAAGGTAAGCAAATCGCCAAGCTTGACCCCGTTGGAAGGAACCACCGGCTGCTGGCAATCGTACGGTTCAGGCTCGGGTTCGACCGCTGGCCCGATATGCGGGACCCGCAGGATCTGGCGTATGTTGATACGTGGGATAGCCTCGAGTGGACCCGACCCCTGTTCAGGAAGCTGTACAGAAGACGCAACAAAATCACCGGCCTAGCGGATATCAAAATGTAGCACCGCATAGAGAAAGCCCCCGCAGCCGAGAGTCATTCTCTCAGCCGCGGGGGCTTTATCGTATCAGCGTGTCCTCACGCGGCGAGCGCTACGAAGCGCGGCGGCGGGAACGCAGCACCATCACAGTGCCCGCACCAAGCACCAGTGCGCCGCCCACAGCCACAGACACCGCACCAAAACCAGTACGCGCCAGGCCGCCCTGCTGGGAGCTAGCACCGCCAGAAGAAGCAGACACACCGGACTGACCCAGGGAGCCGCCACCAGTACCGCCGCCGGAGATACCGCCCGGGTACACGCCGCCAGCAGAACCATCAGCCGAACCGTCAGAGGAGCCCTGCGCGTTCACATCACCGGCAGCGCCAGAAGCACCAGCCTGACCGGACTGACCACCCTGCGCGGCACCAGACTGCGCGGAGCCGGGCTGGTTAGCACCAGCGGTACCGCCCGGGGTTGCCGAATCCACACGGCGCACACCACTAAAGTCGTCCTTAGCCGCATTCGGGTCCTTCGGCACGGCAGTCTCAAACGAGCACGCATCCGACGCCTTCTTACCCACAGCAACCGCAAGCTGCTGCACCGGGCTGTTCACCTCAGTACCATCAGCCAGAGTCGCAGAATAGTGCACGTCAAACATGTACTGGCCGGGCTCAGAGAACACCCAGTTCGCGTGTGCGTGCGTCGCGTAATCAATGTCGATCGTAGTCTTGCCGGTCGTCGAGTCCAGCAGCACATCCGCACCGTTCAGCGACTCAGTGAACATGCCGAAGCGCGCACCCTCAGGCATGACCTTCGGCACCACGTGCAGGCGCACGGGGCCGCGCAGCTGCGAGTAGTCAATGTCCTGCGTGTTGTAGCCGGGCCAGGGCAGGCCGCTCTGCTGGGTCTGCGGCAGGCCGTAGAAGGCGGTGCCGACCGGGCCCATGAAGTTCAGCTTCTCATCAGCCATACGTTCGGTGCGCACACGGCGGGCGTTCTCGCTGACCGTCCACACGACCGAGTCGAGCGGGCGCACGGTCGAATCAGCGTCAATGATGCCGCTGTCGTCACGCAGACCCACGGACAGCTGGCGGTCCTTCAGGGTCGCCTGAATGTCCAGGTGGCCGTGCGAAATCTTGGTGCGGCCGTCAATCTTGCCGGGCACGCACTGGTGGCCGGGGGTTCCGGGGGTGGACGGCTGCGCAGACGGTGCCGGGCTAGTCGGAGCAGGTGCGCTCGGGGTCGGGTTCGCGGGCGCGGGGCTAGACGGCGCCGGAGTCGTCGGAGCCGGAGTGGAGGGTGCCGGAGCAGGCACGCTCGGCTCTGCGGAGGCGGTCGGCACCGCAGGCACGGTCGGAACCTCACTGGGGGACACCGACGGAACGGTGCTGGGCTCAGCGGTCGGAGCCTCGCTGGGTGCCTCGGAAGGAGCCTCGCTCGGCTCAGCAGAAGGCGCGACGGTAGGCTCAGCGCTCGGCGACGGATCCACCGGAGCAGGCTTCGGCGCATCGCTAATGGGTGCGCTATCGGGAGCCAGCGCACCGTGCGCAGTGTACTTGGTGCCCGGCTCGTAGTTCGCCGCAACCTCAGTGGTGGAGGCGGAAGCATTCATGTCCGGGTGGGTCAGCATCTTCACGCGCAGAGCCGTGCCCTTGTAGAACGACTCGTCACGGAAGGTAAAGCGCGCCACGCCATCCTCAACGGAGCCTTCCAGGTCGAGGTACGGGTAGACCGGGTCATCCTGGGCGTAGAAGCCGCCGCGCATGAAGCCGCGCACCTTCGGGTCCTTGAAGCGGACCTCAACGGTGCTGAAGCCGTTGCCGTTCGGGGTGACGGTCACGTCGTAGTCCATGCTGGTCGGCGTGTACTGCTGGGTGCTGAGTACGGTATTCGCCTGATCCGGGATTTCTTCGGGCCAGGAGCCGTTACCGTCGTCGCTGTACACGCTCTCAGCCTTGCCGGGCTCGTAGGTGAGCTTGTGCGAGATCCAGCGGGACGCCTCCGCGCTATTCTCGTCGGAGGTGTCGGGGGTGAAGACCGCCTGCAGCTGGGAACCCTCGCTACCGAGCATTTCAGACCAGGTGGCGGTACCGTTCACGACCGGCAGGTCGGTCAGGAAGTAGCCGTTGTTGTACAGGGTCAGGGTGCCCTTGAGGTTCTTGTTCGCGGCGGTGAAGGTGATGTCGCTGAGCTTGTCGTCGGCATCCTTGTTCTTTGCCGGGTCGGCGTCCAAGCGGTGCGGTGCCACGGACAGCATGTACTTTGCGGCGTCCAGGTCACCGACGGGTGCCGCATTGTAGCGGTCGACGGTGGGCACGGCGGTGGGGGTGCCGTCACCGAGCACGGGCTGCATGCCGCCAACCTGCCAGACCAGCTTCGACAGCTTGGAGCTAATGATGCGGCCGTCGGTGGAGCGCGCCACGGTGCGGTAGGTGACCACGTAGCGGCCGGGGCGGGTGAAGGTCGTGGTGTTGTGGGTGTGGCTACCCTTGTCGAGTAGCCAGGAGTGCCAGCCGGTCGAGCTGCTGGAGAGCATGCGGTACACGTCGGCGGGGGCGTCGTCCGGGTTGTAGCGGAAGAGCTCCATGCGACCGGGGCCCTCAACGGAGAGAATGTCGGTAGCGAACACTCCGTCACGGAAACGCTCGGTGGGCACCTTCGTGGAGGCGCCCAGGCCAGCCCAGATGGGGTCCTGGTTGCCGTAGGTCAGGTGCGGTGCCATGTAGAGGGTCTGGCCGGGTTCGCCGAGGAACGCCAGGGAGGGCGATTCGCCCAGGGTCATGGTGTACTGCGACTTGCCGTCCCTGGTGCTGTAGCCCTTGCCGACCCAGTTGACGGTCTTGTCCAGTTCGTAGGTGTCTGCACCGGTCTTGTAGGGGTTCGCCTCGTTCATGAGGACGAAGGTGCCGTTCTGCTCGTCCCAGTATGCCTTGGGGGCGTCAACGTGGCCCTTGGTGGTGACAATTTTGCCGTCGTCGGGGCCTGCTGCGGCGGGCAGGGAGGGGGCTGCGCCGGCGAGCGCGAGCAGCGCTGCGGCGGAGAGGAATGCGGCTGCGCGGCGGAGGGCGGGCTTGCCGCCGGGGATGAAGAGTGCGGGGGTGTGTGTGGTGACCCGTCGTTGGGTCTGCTTCTGAGAGCTCATGACAACCTTTCTCATTTTTCTATTTCCTAGGGTAGCTCTTTTGCAAATAATTGTCATTTAGAACCTAAGTGAGTATAGTGATTCTCAGAAACACGTGTGCGCCGAGGCGCGCCCAAAAACGCACACCACGTACATCCACAAAGAGAAAAACACGGCAGAGCGCACCCCGAACCCAAGAGGGAAACCGGCAACAGGCCGCCGGACCCAGCACCGGGCAAGCCCCGAAAGCAACGGGCCCCGCGCCAGCCAACGAGCAGTCATCCAAGGAGCCACCATGCAAGGACGCACCAAACCCCTGAGCCTACTCAGCGCAACCACCCTCGGATGCACCCTCGCACTCGGGGCACCCCTCGCCCTCCCCCAGGTCGGCACCTTCACCGCCGCACAGGCACAGGAAAACCAGGCGCAGGAAAACCAGACCGGCACCCAGGCAGGTACCGAGTCGCGCGCCTACGTCAACTACGAAGGTGACTACGTCATCGCGGGCGTACACACCGAAATGCTCAACGCATTCCTCGACGGCAACCAGTTCACCCTCGCCACCCTCGCAGACACCGGCCCCGGCCAGCAGGGACGATTCAACCCCGCCCGCACCGTCTTCCACCTGCCCGACGTCGAGGATGCACACACCAAGGTCGTAGCAGGCTACGACTACATTGCCCCCGAAGGCACCGACATCTTCTACATTCCCTCCACCCGCACCCGCGGCCTGCTCTACCCCGGTCTCGGTGCAGAAGGAATCCGCCCCGGCGCGCTCAAGGACAACACCATCAACCTTGAACTCGTGCGCAGCAGCGTACCCGAAGGCGGCCGCGCCGAGGTCTTCACCGAATCCGGCCGCGACAACCCCCGCGTCTTCAGCACCAAGGACCAGCTCGCACCGCACACCATCACCGCTGGCGGCCACGAGCACCTCAGCTGGGCATTCACCCGCGCGGGCATCTACCAGCTGACCTTCCGCGCCACCGCAACCCTTGCCGACGGCACCCCGGTCAGCTCCGAGGCAACCTACACCATCGCCGTGGGCACTAACGCTGAGGACGGCTTCAAGCTCCTGAACGCGCAGAACGCCGCAAAGGAAGCAACCAAGGAAGCCACGAGCGAGGCAACCACTACCCCCGAGGCGAGCGCCACCGCCACCGAGAGCGCCACCAGCAGCCCCAGCGCATCTACCTCCGCAAGTGCTGAGGCGAGTGCATCTGCTGAAGCGAGTGCATCCACCGGTATTCGCCGCGTGGATGGATCCGTGAACGGTCAGAATGCCGCGCAGGTGACCGACCCGAACGGCGCGAAGGTAGCGGCAAATGGTGAGCAGGCATCCCAGGGTGGATCCGGTGTAACCGCTATCAGCGGCACCGACAACACTAATAACGGCTCCGACAAGGGTGAAAACAAGGGCGGCAACTCCCGCAGCAGCGTAAAGGGCTCCAACGCCCAGAACATCAGCGCACCCAGCAACGGCGGCGGCATTACCGGTAACGGCGTGCTGTCCTCCGGTCTGCCCGGCAGCCTGAACCAGCAGTGCATCGCCACCGAGGTTCCCGCCGAAGATGCCAAGGACGCTCAGAAGGACAACAAGCAGAGCAACCAGGCAGCCCAGGCACCGACCAGCATCCCCACCCTCGCCGTGGTCAACACCGCCGAGCACAGCGGCCGTGAAGAAGTCACCCACGGCCACTTCGACGTGGGCCCGATCCTCAACGGCGGCAACCTCACCAGCAGCGTGAAGGACGACCGCACCAGCCCCGCCCGCCACGTCTCCCCCGGCGCCCTCGAGTTCGTGCTCAATGACGCCGCGAAGATCAACCTGCCCGCAGGCATGGAGAACATCGCCCCGGCGGGCACCCCCGTGCACATGATCGGTGCAACCCAGCAGCAGGGCGTGCCCTGGCTCGGCTGGAGCACCCAGGACCCCGAACTGCTCAAGCAGCTCGACGGCCCCGTCACCATGAGCCTCAACGGTTTTGAGGGCCCCGGCACCATGTCCACCTTCCTCTCCGGTAACTTCGGTTCCGCCGGTCAGAAGGTCTTCGATTCGCGTAGCGGCGGCTCCTTCCAGGTGCCCGCAAACACCCACCAGCACAGCAACTGGGTGTTCACCGCCGAGGGTCGCTACACCGTGACCATCGGCTGGACTGCACGCCTGAAGAACGGCCAGCAGGTCAGCAGCGAATCGGTTCTGCACTTCACCGTCGGCAACCCCGATAACGCCCCGGCAAGCAACAACGCGCAGGGTGCGGCAGAAACCAAGCATGACGGCGGCAACGCTAACGGCACCAACAACGGCGGCGAGAAGAGCACCGCAAAGAACCCCGTCAACGGCACCGTCGACGAAGCCACCGGCATCGTCACCAAGCCCGACGGATCCAAGGTGCGCATCGTCGGCAAGACCGCCTCCGGTGAGGATTGCGCCCTGACCAGCCAGGAACTCGCGAACGCCCAGAAGGCAGCCGCGGCAGGTAAGCTGCCGAACACCGGTGTGGTCATCGACCCGTTCATGGTCAGCACCTCCATTCTGGCGCTGGCACTCGGTGCCATGATTCTGCGTTCGGCACGCCGAAAGGGCCGCAGCGGTGACACCGCATAGCGGGCATACCGAAAACCGCGCACACGCTTATAGTCGGCGTACCGCCCTCACCCTCGCCTCCCGCATCGCGGTGGGTGCGGGGGTGGGGGCTGGTGCCTTCGCGCTGAGCGGATGCGCCAGCACCGTGACCGCCTCCTCCGACCGGATGCGCGTGGTCGCCACGACCCCGATCCTGGCGGATTTGGCGCAGCAGATTGCTGGCGAGCGCGCCAGCGTGCACTCCCTGGTGCCTGCCGGTGCTGACCCGCACTCGTATGAGCCGAGCCTGCGCGATATCCGCGATGTCGCCTACGCCCGCTGCGCCCTGACGAACGGTCTGCTGCTGGAGCAGCGTAAGCTCAGCAAAATGGTTGAGGCGAACCTGCCCGCCGGGGTTGTGTCCGTGGCGGTTGCGGAGAAGATTGAGCAGTACGGCGGCAATCTGGAAGCCATTGTTGAGGATGCCTCCCTGGACTCCATCTGGCTGGGTTTGCGCGTTGAAGAGGGCGGGCAGAACGAGTCCGCCCCCGCCGATTCTTCGGATGCAGGAATGCGCTTTGAGGTGCAGAGCGTGCGGGCGCGCACCTCTACCGATTCCTCGAATGCGCAGCTGGCGGCGTTCATTACGCAGACCTTCGGCGCGGTGGAAATGCTGTGCGATTCGCATGCGCGCGGCGTGAACCTCACCCGTGAGGGGGACACCGCGATCCGCACCGGCGATATGGGTTCGCTGGAGCTTCCGTTGCAGGCGCATACGCACCTGTCGTGGGCGTTTAGTGATGCCGGCGAGTACGCCATTGAGCTGAGTGCCACCGCAGTCAATGCGCCGGAGTCGGTGCGTTCTTCGCGCGGCACCCTGTACTGCGCGGTCGGTCGTGACCCGCAACAGCTGGTGGACCGTCTGGCGAAGGAACAGAACGTTTCTACCTCGGACATCAAGGTTCTTTCCGCAGGTCACGCCGATATTACGGCACGTACCGGCGACGGCAGGCTCGTACTTCGCGCGGATTCCTCCCAGGGCGCTGTAGAGTACGAGCTGAACCGCACCGTGGTCGCGGTCCCCTCCCGCACCCTGCAGGAGGTGCCCGCCGGCGGAAGCTACCGCTTCCTGCGTTCGGGTGCTTCGGAGCATCGAGGTCAGGTGTACCTGCTGGCGCAGGCCGTTCTGGGCAAGCACGTGCACGGCGAAATTGACCCGCACATTTGGCATTCGGTGCCGAACGCGAAGGCGAGCGTGCAGGTCATTCGTGACGCGCTCATCTCCGCCGACCCGGAGGGTGCGAGCGAGTACGCGACCCGCACCGAGCAGGTGATGAAGGAGCTTGACACCTTGGACGCTCAGCTGCGTCAGGTGTACGGAGCCCTGCCGGAGTCGGCACGCAACCTGGTCACCACGCACGACGGCTACCGCTACCTGGCGAGCACCTACGGGTTGCACATTGCCGGTTTTGTGAGCGCCAGCGCCAGCGGCGAGCCGAGCATTCAGCAGCGTCAGCGCCTGCGTCGCACGGTCGAGGATTTGAAGGTTCCAGCGATTTATCTGGACAAGTCCACGGCGATGCGTTCACCAGTTCTCACGGAGTTGGCTCGGGAGGCTCAGGTGCGTACCGGGGTGCTCTATTCGGATACCCTGGATGCGCAGGCTCCTCACTACGCGCAGATGATGTTGGCGAATGCTCACACGATTGCACTGTGCTCTGGGGCTAGTTCTGGCGGCGATTCTTCGGGTGCTAGTTGCTCGGAGGCAAGCACCTCATAACCCGGTTCTAAGCCCCCCCCCACAAGCTAATATAGCCGTATCAGCATATAGATAATCTTTCACACACCGTTTCGGTCATGATTCCAGGAAGTCCTCATGATGAACTCAACCACCCCCTCCCGTTCCTCACGTAGCCGCGCCCTGCCCGCCCTGGCTCTGGGCGCCAGCCTTATACTCGCACCCCTGGGCGCGGCACACGCAGAGACCACCCCGGCAACCACCGAGAGCGCCTCGACTCAGCCGAGCGACAGCAACCTCAGCCGCGGCGAGCGCGCCCTCACCCAGACCCTGTCGGCGGAGCAGCCGGTCGCATCCGGTCGCACCGAAATTTCTGCCGGTCACGTGGATATGGGTCCTCGTTTCAACAACGGCAAGTTTGAGCTCATGCTCCACGACGACCACGGTGAAACCCCCGTCTGGCGCAGCCTGGACGAGGTCATCTACCGCGGTAGCGACCAGGCAATCCTTGAAGTGCCGAACGACCCGCGCTACTCCTTCGTGGGTGCGCCCGCCGGCTCTAAGGTGTACGTCATTCCGCAGACCGAAACCAAGGGCGTGATTTGGCCGGGTTGGAACACTCAGGACCCGCAGCTGGTGTCCAAGCTGAACCGCGGCGTGAACCTGACCCTGGAGCAGGTGAGCGGCCCCGGCACGTTCAGCCTGTACCTGGAGAACGGCAACTTCTCGGCACCGCAGGTGCTGTGGTCCTCGACCAAGAGTGAGCCGCAGAAGCTGTGGGTGGAGAAGAACACTCACACCCACGCGAACTGGGTGTTCACCGCCCCGGGCGAGTACCTGCTGAAGGTCACCGCGAGCGCTGAGCTGTCTGACGGTTCGACCGTGTCTGATACTCGCTACCTGAAGTTTGCGGTGGGTGATTCTGCGAGCGCTGATGCCCTGTACGCGATGGAGGCGCAGGCGCGCGGTTCCTCGGGTTCGGCTTCCTCCGATGCGTCGTCTAGCTCCGCCTCTCAGGCTTCCGGCACTCAGGCATCCGGTTCTTCTTCTGCCGCCGCAGCGAGTGACCAGAGCGGTTACAAGGCAGAGTTCACTATCCCCTGGGGTGCTATTGCCGCAGGCGTGGCAGCTGTGATTGCCGTGGGCGCATTCCTTTCGTTCCGTCGCCGCTCCTCCGCGCAGCGTGAGGCGCTGGATGAAGTGCGCGGTGACCGTTCGTGAGCGCGTCGGTAACAGCGGGTACTGAACCCGTTCTAGAGATTTCAAACCTGTACGCGGGCTACGCGCGCCGCTCCATCCTCAAGGATCTGTCCCTGACCCTGGAGCGCGGCGAGTTTGCGGGTCTGATTGGTGCTAATGGTGCCGGTAAGACCACGCTGCTGCGCACCATTTTGGGTCTGATTCGCCCGGCGTCCGGTCAGGTTCGGGTTCTGGGTGAGTCGCCGCGTGTGGCTCGTGCGCATATTGGTTACGTGCCGCAGAAGCACCAGTTCCAGTGGGATTTTCCGCTGACCGTCAAGGACACGGTGATGACTGGTCGCGTGCGTGAGATTGGGTTCTTCCGCCGCCCGGCGAAGAAGGATTGGGTGCAGGTTTTTTCGGCGATGGAACGCACCGATGTTCTGCACCTGCAGGATGCTTCCATTGCGGAGCTTTCAGGTGGTCAGCGTCAGCGAGTGTTGCTTGCGCGCGCTCTGGCGGCGAACCCCTCCCTGCTGCTGTTGGATGAGCCGTTTACGGGCGTGGACGCCCCCACCCAGACCACGCTGACCCGCCTGTACCGCGAGCTGGCGGATGAGGGCATCACGATTCTGATGTCTACGCACGACATGCTGGCTGCGCGTGAGTCCTGCTCGCGCCTGTGCGGTGTGCGCGGCAATATTCACCTGGATGGTCCGGCGGACTCCTTTAGCCTGGAGCAGCTGCATACGTGGTTGCACGGTCACGATATTGAGGAGGCGCAGGGCCACGCCCGCACGGGATTCACCTGTGCCGGTGGTGCGTTGGATGAGTACGGCCACGAGCTGCCGGATTCCTGCGCTTCCTCCCCCGCCCACGCTACTTCTACCGGGGGTGCCCATTGATTACTCCTCTCGATTTTCTTGCCGACCTGTTCAACCCGTCGCTGGCGTTCCTTCCGCGCGCCCTGGCGGCTGTGCTGCTGGCGTCGGTGGTCACCGGTGTGGTGGGCTGCCACGTACTGATGCGCGGCATGGTCTTCATTGGCGATGCGGTGGCACACTCGGTGTTCCCGGGTCTTGCGGTGGCCTTCGTGCTGGGCGGCAACCTGGTCATGGGCGGTCTGACTGCGGGCGTGGTGACGGCTATTCTGGTGGCTATTTTTAGCCAGAATCAGCGGCTACGCGAGGATTCTGTGATCGGTATTTTCTTCGCGGCATCCTTTGCGTTGGGTATTGTGATTATTTCGTTGGCGCCGGGCTATTCGGGGTCGGTGCAGGATTTCTTGTTCGGCTCGATTGTGGGTGTTTCGAATGAGGACATTACCCAGGCCGCGATTATGGGTGCCGTTATTCTGCTGGTGCTGTGGCTGTTCCACCGCCAGATTGTGACGGTCAGCCTGGACCGTGAGAGTGCCCGCGCGATGGGCCTGCCGGTGCTTGCCCTGGATATTGTGCTGTACGTTCTGGTGACCATTTCTGTGGTGCTGGGTCTGCAGACGCTCGGTAATGTGCTGGTGTTGGCGCTTCTGGTGATTCCGGCGTCGGCAGCCCGGTTGGCGTGCCGCCGTCTGGGGTCGATGATGGTGTTCTCGCCGGTGTTTGGCGGTATCTGCTCGATTGTTGGCTTGTACCTGTCGTGGGCGTTTAACCTGCCGACTGGTGGCACGATTGTGCTGTCGATGGTGGCGGCTTTTGTGCTGGTGTGGGCGGTGACGGCGGTTCGTTCGCGAGCGCGTGCCCAGCTGAAGAATTAAACTCAGCTCAACCTCGACTCAATCCAACTTTTCTCGATTAAACGCACGAGTAAACGCACGAGGCGCATCCCTGTTTGGGGGGGGTGCGCCTCGTGCGTTTTTTACAGGTCTTAAATACCCAAAGTGAATCATGTTCATGTTTAAAGAACCAAAAGATACACTCCGCGTAATAAAAGCGCATAATTCAACACGTCGGGTTTAATGAAAATACAACCTATCAAATATTTCTTATGGGTTGATACATGTAGTGATAAAGCAGTCACTGCACCCTCATTAGAGCTTCAAAGAAGGAGTCATCATGAAGGCATATGTATACCACGGCCCCGACCAGAAGGGCGCCTGGGAGGAAGTCCCGAACCCCACCATTCTTGAGCCCACGGACGTTATCGCCCGTGTCGACACCACCACCATTTGCGGTACTGACCTGCACATCCTGAAGGGTGACTGCCCCGAGGTGGACCACGGACGCATCCTGGGCCACGAGGCTGTCGGTACCATTACCGAGGTTGGCTCCGCGGTGACTGACCTGAAGGTCGGCGACCGCATCATCATTCCCGCCGTGACCAGCTGCGGTAAGTGCTCCTACTGTAAGGCGAACCAGCCTTCGCACTGCCAGACCGTTGGTGGTGTCGGCTGGATTTTCGGTTACATGATTGACGGCACCCAGGCAGAGTACGTGCGTGTTCCCTACGCAGAGACCTCGGTCCACCTGGTTCCGGAGGGTCTGACCGATGAGGACGTCCTCTTCCTCACCGACGCACTGCCCACCGGCTTCGAGATCGGTATTCTGAACGGCAACACCAAGCCCGGCGACACCGTCGCTGTCGTGGGTGCAGGCCCCGTGGGTCTGGGCGCAATCATGACCGCTAACCTCTGCGGTGCCGGCCGCGTCATCACCGTCGACTTCGACGAGAACCGCATGAACAAGGCACTGGAGCTGGGTGCAACCGATAAGGTCAACGCGGGCGACCCGGACTTCATCGAGAAGATTAAGGCTCTCTCCCCCGACGGCCTGGGCGTGGACGTGGCAATTGAGGCTGTGGGTGTTCCGCAGACCTTCGAGACCTGCACCAAGATTGTTCGCCCCTACGGCAACATCGCTAACGCCGGCGTGCACGGCAAGCCCGTTGAGCTGCCCCTGAACACCATGTGGATCTCTAACGTTCGCATCAACATGGGTCTGGTCAACTGCAACACCGTCGGCAACCTGCTGAACATGGTCCGCTCCGGTCGCCTGAACGCTAAGGCAATGGCAACCCACCGCTTCACTTTCGACCAGTTCGAGGAAGCATACGATTTGTTCACCCACGCTGCCGAGCACAACGTGGTGAAGGTTGTTATCTCCCGTAACCCCGAGGTTGCGGCATAGACTGCGGTAGGCTCATATACCGCTCATACTGAAACCCCAAACGTTTGTTAGGGATTTCAGTGGGATGTCTTCATGACACTGCGAACATCCCCACGATTCGCCTCCGGGTGGGAGAGGGTAGGTCCCACCCGGAGCGCGAATCGCCCTCCCCTACCCCGAAATGTAGTTATTTTCTGAAGAGACAAGATTTTCTGAAAATTCAACTTTGAGATGCGCCAGCTCGGGGTTTTCTGTTCCCTCAACCCATTCTTTGGGCAACCCATTCTTTGGCGGGCTCAACCTGTTCTTTGATGGGTTTAGGGGCGGTTCCTCAAACGTGATGCACCCTCCACCGGGCGCTCTGCCGACCCGCTTCGGCGGGTTCTTCTGCCAGGCAACCTCTACCGGTGGAGGGGCGCATCATTTGACTCTTCTTGGCCGGGCGGTACCTCCGATTCTGCTCGCCCTTGAAGGGAATAGGAAAAGGGTCGTACGCTTACGGTTCAATGGCGAACTCGTAGGCTGCGACCCTTTTCTCATGCCCGGATTTTCGGCGCCCTCGGGCGGGCTATTTAGTTTTTAGGCTTCTCAGTACCGGGTTTCTCAGCGCTGCTTTTCTCATGACCGTCGGCATCGTGCAGGATGCGGGTGAACGCCTCCGTGGGGTCATCTGCCCCAGCTGCGACGGATACCCCAACTGCGGTGGAAGGTTCGGTGGCGCTTCCGGTGACGGGTTCGGTGGGCGCATCCTCAACGGGTACTTCAGCCAGATTCTCGGCAGGTACCTCGGCAGGAGCCTCGACGGACACCTCCGCGACGATGGGCTCCTCCGAGGCGGACTCCGCAGAGGCAGGCGCCTCCGGAGCCTTCTGTGCATCCTCCGGCTTATCCTGAGCCGGCGCCTCTACAGGCTGCCCAGAAACACCCTGCTCAGTAGCTACCGGCTCACCGTGCGCGGATTCCTTCTTCGCATCCTTGTGCGCGTCCTTATGTTCGAGCCTGTAGATGATGCGCGGTTCCAGGCGCTCAAAACCAATCTTGGAGCGCACCCAGTTCACGAAGCGGTCGATACGGTCCTCACCCTCGGTGGTTTCCGCAACCCGGTAGTTGCGCGGCAGCATCACGCTGTCGCTGAGCACGCGCGGGTACTCATCAATCTCCTGAATACCCGCCATGTACATGTTCTCGCGGAACTGGTGAGCGAACTCCTGCTGACCGAGGAACAGCTGGTCGGCGTAGGTTTTAGCCGCCAGGCGCTCGCTGTAGGCGTCCTTGGAGTCGCGAGCGCCCTTCTTGGAGCCGTAAATATCCCAGAAGTAGAAGTACACATTGTTCGCGATAATGGCGGAGATAATGCGGTTCTGCAGGTACACGAGGGCACCGACGGCGACCGCACCAACAATCAGGAGCACCACGGCGAGCGGGGAGAGTGCAAAGTCAGACAGATTGCCGCGGTGGTTCGTGAACAGGCCAATCAGGTAGGCGATGGTGACCACGATGATGGGCACGCCGATGAAAATCACGGCCAGCGGAACCCAAATGTACAGCAGGGCACGTAGAATCAGGCGGTAGTAGCTAATCGAGTCGCCAATGGGGATGGGCGTAGGCTTCACGGAAGAGTGCGCACGCTTCATGAGCAGGCTGAAGATACGGTTGCTGTCGATGCCAACTTTACGCAGCTTCGATTCGAGGGACGCACGCTTGAGGAAGACCCGGTAGTTTTCGAGGACGACGCGCTGGTCGGAGGTGAGCTTTTCGGGGTCGGGTAGGGCGTTGAGGTCCAAGCCGGCTTCGGTGAGGAGCTTGCTCCACAGTTCCAGTCGCGCCAGTTCGGAGGGTTTTGCCGCCGCCTGCGCCTGGTAGTTCTTGTAGGAGATGAAGATGGTGCTAGCACCAATGAGTAGCGTAATAAAGGGTGCTATCCAGTCTTTGAGTCCCATGGTGGCGTTCTTCCTTGATTGTGTGGAGCCGCTGGTTCCTCTGCGGTCGGGGCTGATGCCCGCTGTTTTACCGTACCACCGGCACCTGTGCTGAACCTTTAAATGCGCAGGTGGGTGCGTAAAAATAGCCCCACCTCCTCACGCGTAGAGCGTCAGGAGGCGAGGCTTACGTATGCGTATTAGTGCGCTGGTTTAGTGTTCAGCGGGCTTCATTTCGCGCGGCGCCTTGCGGATCATGAGGTAGCTGATAACAGCCATAACACCCATGAGCACGGCGCTGAATGCGGAGCTCAGCACCACGCCGGAGTCGAAGGCAGCGAATGCGGAGGAGAGCAGCTGGTTCGCCTGCTCGCCACCCACCTGGCTTGCGACCGTCACGGCACCGCCGAGGGTTTCGTGGGCGTGGTCGGCGAGAGTCTCATCCAGGCCGTCGGGTACAACCACATTTGCGCGGTAGACGGCGGTGAGCATGCCACCAATGATGACGGTGCCGAGCACCGTACCTGTCTCGTAGGAGGTCTCCGAGATCGCGGATGCCGCACCAGCCTTACGCGGCGGCACGCTGGAGAGCATCAGGTCGTTCGAAATGGTCTGCGCAATACCGATGCCGGTACCGAGCACAATGAAGATCAGGATAATCACCAAGTCGTTGTGCGCACCCAGGAAGGCGAGCACCGCGAACGCGGCAGCGTGGAGCGCCAGACCGAAAGACACCACCTGCGCCGGGTGGAAGTGCACCGCCACGCGCGCAATCACCAGACCGGCGATAATGATCGCCAGGGTACCGGGAATCAGCAGCATACCGGCGTACATGGGCGGCAGACCGGAGACCAACTGCAGGTGCTGGGAGGCGAAGTAGATGAAGCCAACGTCCACCATCATGGAGATGAGGTTTGCGGTAATCGCGCCGGTGAACACGGTGTTGCGGAAGAGGCGCACATCCAGCATGGGCTGAATATCGTTCTTCTCGCGGTTGAGCTGACGCAGCACGAACAGGACAATGAAGCACAGGCCGGCAAGGATGGTGCTGATAGCCACCGCATCGAACCCGGTTTCGGAGGTGTGAGTCAGACCGAAGGTAATGCCGGTCATGCCGGTCATAATCAGCAGGATGCTCAGCGGATCCACCGGGCTGGGGTTCGGGTCCTTCGACTCGGGAACCATAATCGGGGCGAGAATCAGCAGAGGAATCAGAATCGGCACAGCGAGCAGGAACACCGAACCCCAGTCGAAGTGCTCCAGCAGGAAACCACCCACAATCGGGCCCAGCGCCGCACCCGCCGAGAAGCCCGAAGCCCACACGGCAATAGCGATGCGGCGCTCGGTCGCATCCACAAAGATATTGCGAATAATCGACAGGGTTGCCGGCATGAGCATGGCGCCAAAAATGCCAAGCAGGGCGCGGGCAACCACGAGCATCAGCGCGGAGGGCGCGAATGCCGCGAGCGCAGAGATTGCCGCGAAGCCGGTCGAGCCGATGAGCAGCAGCTTGCGGCGACCGATGCGGTCACCGATAGCGCCCATGGGCACGAGCAGGGCGGAGAGCACCAGGGAGTAGGAGTCAACGATCCACAGCTGCTCCGCGGAGGAGGGGCTCAGCGCCTTAGCGATTGCGGGCACCGCGAAGGCAAGCACTGTGTTGTCGATGGAGACCAGGAGCACCGGGAGCATGAGCACACCGAGTGCCGCCCAGCGCTTGGTCTTCTGGTCGGGGGCGTGAATGGGCAGAGCCGTGGTGTGCGGATTGTGATTCGTCATGGGTTGTTTTCGTGCGTCTATAAGGTGTCGGCTGATGCGGCGGACGCGGCGGCATCAGCTCGGCCTGTCTTTTGGGCTAGGTCTTTTAGTGAGGTTTTAGGGGTCCGGACGGGGCCATAAACGAAGATTATACCAACTGGACGGTATAGTTTCAAGCGGTTAGACTGGTACCCATGACCACCCCCAACCACCGCAAACAGCGCGCCAACAACTCCCGCGAACACATCCTCGACACCTACATCGACCTGCTGATTCGCTCGGGAGAACGCGCCGCAACCCTCGACGCCGTCGCCACCGCCGCCAAGGTTTCCAAGGGCGGGCTACTCTACCACTTCGCCTCCAAGAAGGCGCTACTTGAGGCGCTCGCAGAACGCACCCTCACCCTGGCTGAAGAGGACTTCGCGGCAATGGAGCAGGCACCCGAGGGGGCAAGCGCCTACTACATCAATTCCTCCACGCCAGATAACTCCCCCTTCGACCGCGCCCTCATTGCTCTCAGCCGCCTGGCACAGAGCAATAACGAGCTTGCCCAGCAGACCATGAGCCGCGTACAGGATGGCTGGCATGCGCTCGTCCTCGCCGAGCTGGGTGATGAGCAGATTGCCCGCACCGTGCTGCTTCTGGGTGACGGCATGTACTACAACGCAGCATTTGGAGGCGACTCCGCCAGCCCGCAGAGGGCAGCCGCCATCGCGGCAGACCGTGCGGCGCTGGAACGCGCCCTGCAGGTACTCAAGGCGGCGACTCGTTAAACCACAAAAGCCACTCGACACAGCGGTTAAAGCCACAAGCTAAAACCGCTGCCTCAAACCCTGTTCTTCAGCGCCGGCGAGCACCCGGGGCTTAAACTGGAAGGGTACGTATCTACTCTTCAACCAAGGAGTTCTGATGATTTTCATTGCTGTAAAGTTCCCCGTCAAGCCCGAATACGCTGACCAGTGGATCGAGAAGACCCGCGCTTTCACCGAGGCAACCCGCGCCGAGGAAGGCAATAAGTTCTTCGAGTGGTCCCGCAGTGTTGAGAACCCGAACGAGTTCGTTCTGCTCGAGGCTTTCAACGACGACGCAGCTGGCCCGCACGTGAACTCTGACCACTTCCAGCAGGCCATGAAGGACATGCGCCCCATGCTGACCGCAACCCCGAAGATTATTTCTCGCCTGATCGACGGCGACGACTGGGAAGCAATGGGCGAGCTGCAGATCGACTAGTCTGCACCCCCGACATGCACCCTAGAATTGCATAGTTAGACTCTGGGCGCCCCTTCTGCCTGTTCTATTGGACAGATAGGAGGGGCGCTTTGGTGTGTCCGGTACCTGAACTTTTCCCCTTGACACGACGCGGATGGTACCGGTTTTCGACTCAGTGGGTGCCTTGCGTGCATTTTTACCCTATTAACCCCTTAAAATGGGTAGAGTATGCACACCTATCGATACCCATTCGCACAGGAGGTCTGAATGAGCATCGCATCCCAGCCTCTTCCCGGCGCAGTCGCCGTCGAAGAGCACAACGACGTGGACCACACCTCTGTATCCCTCGCCGTCTCGACCGTTATTCTGGCGCTGCGCCCCAAGGAAAACGAAACCCACCCTACCCTGTGGCTGCCGCTGGTTCGCCGCCTCCGCGAGCCTTATAAGGGCCAGTGGGCGCTTCCTGGCGGTCCGCTCAACCCGAATCTTTCCCTCGAAGAGGCAGCCGCTTCGACCCTGAAGCGCGCAACCAACCTGCAGCCCGGCTACCTGGAGCAGCTCTACGCATTCGGTGACGTTCTGCGCACCCCCGAGGCGCGTGCCGCCCGCGTTGTGGGCGAGCCCGACCCGGCACCCGGTACTGATCACGAGCGCGTGGTTTCCGTGGTGTACTGGGCGTCGATTCCCGCCACCGAGGTCGCGAACACTCGCGTGCACGAGAACATCCGCTGGTTCCCGGTGGATGAGCTGCCCGAGCTCGCCTTCGACCACAACGAAATCATTGAGTACGCGCTCTACCGCCTACAGAACAAGGTCGAGTACTCGCGTATTGCGCACTCTTTCTTGGGCGAGGAGTTCACCCTGGCGCAGCTGCGTGAGGTGTACGAGGCGATTCTGGGTCGCACCCTGGATCCGGCGAACTTCCGCCGCCAGATTGCGGCATCGAAGTCGATTATTGACACCGGCCGCCGCGTGGAGGGCACCCGTCACCGCCCGCCGCGCCTGTACCGTTACAACGACGCTCAGGCGTACGCGGATGCGGGCCCGCTGGGCATGTACCGCGAGCGCCACGAAGCGTAATAGCGTTTCGCGTGTTGTACGCGCGCAGATTTAATGCCTAAAAGGAGGGGCGGCACCGTGCGGTGTCGCCCCTCCTTTTGCGTTCTCTAGGGGATATCGGCACTTGTCAGAAGGTTTTGCGGGAGGGTGTTTGACTCAGCACCCACACAGTTTCTATGCTTGAGCCATCAGCTCTCTATCCGCGCTACCCCACCGTGGGGGTAACCTAAGGAGCTGACCGCAATGTTTGACCGAAGCCACCCAAGGCACGACCGGGGTGCCCTTCGGAATCTAGGAGGCATCAAAGAAATGACCCACCGAGCATAAGCCCGGATCCAACAACACCAGGTCAATGCGCTTTTATGCGTCCACCCCACTACCCGGGCTTACGTGTACCTACAGACCGCGCTCGGGTTTTTTCATATTCTCATGCCTAACGTGCACTACGATGGCGGGAATCCGAGCACCCATTCGAAGGAACTCGGCCCATGTCACGTCACATTACACTCGACCATATTTCGTATGCACATCCGGGTGAGCCCCCACTTTTCACAGACCTTTCCGCGGTATTTTCTGCGCCACTCACCGGGCTTATCGGCGATAACGGCGCCGGAAAAACTACCCTCTTCAGACTTATTCTTGGCGACATAAATCCTAGTCAAGGCACAATCAGTACCCCACCGCGCATAGCGTACCTACCGCAAGATTTAGGGTTGAGTGGGCATCAGCATCTTGCTGATATTTTTGGAATTACAAAAATACTGCAGGCGCTTGATGCGCTGGAATCGGGCGACTATTCCCCCTACCTTTACGACACCATAGGCGACGCCTGGGATATTGAAGAACGTACCCTCGCAGCCCTTGCCGAACATGGTTTTGGTCCTGCCCTCACTACGACCGATACACAGGCCCGTCGCAACCTTCTGATGCGTCCCCTTAGCACCTTTTCAGGTGGCCAGACGGTCACAGCCGCACTCACCGCGCTTCTGTATTCAGACCCAGAGTTCATTCTGCTCGACGAACCGACGAACAACCTGGACTCCGCGGCGAAAGCCCAGCTCTTCACGACACTGGAGGTGCTGCCCTGCCCGGCGCTCATTATCAGCCACGACCGCGATCTGCTGGAGCGCGTGAACGTGATTGCCGAGCTTCACGCCGACCGTCAGGGACTGGCTCATCTGCGCCTCTTCGAGGGTAACTACAGCACCTACCGGCAGGCGCTGGAGGCCGAACAGCAGGCAGCTCAGCGTCACGTGACCGAGGCGAAGAATGAGGCGCGTAAGGCTGTGCGTGAGCGCGCCGAGAACCAGATTAAGCTCGATCGCAACGCCCGCCGAGGCCGCGAATTTGAACGGTCAAAGCGGAAACCTGGCATGGCTATGGGCCTGGATAAAAACAGTTCAGAGCGCTCTGCCGGGAAACTTCACACAGCCCACGAAAGCATGGTGGCGGATGCACGTGTAGCAGTTGGAGAAGCCCAAAAGAACCTGCGTGTGCAGGAGCGTATCTATCTGGAACTTGCTCAGGATGCACTCCCATTGGGGCGGAAGGTACTGGAATTACATCGGGTGAAGAACGACTCTTGCGCGTCTACACCGCAGAGCGCCGACCTTAAGAATGCGTACACACAAAACACCGTTTCACGTGAAACACAACCATATAAAGTTGATTATCTGCTTCAGATCCAAGATTTTCCCGAGGTTCTTATCCTGACCGGACCCGAACACCTGCACATCACGGGCGCAAACGGCAGTGGCAAGACTGTGCTTCTCAATGCGATAGCGCACGCGAATGACCCTGATTACCGTTCCCCAGTGCCGCCTGCATACCAAGTGCTCTACCGCCTGGACAACACCGCATACCTGCCGCAGCGCATCATCCTCGACCCGGAGCTCACCCTCCTTGAAACCGTGCAGAGGGCGAATCCCGGTGCGAGCGAACAGCATCTGCGTGACCAGCTGGCGCGCCTGCTCTTCCGTCGCGAAAGCGTACATCAGCGCATTGGGGATTTATCCGGAGGTGAGCGCTTCCGTGCCGCGGTGGCGCAGGTACTTCTGGCCAACCCGGTGCCGCAGCTACTCATATTGGATGAGCCGACGAATAACCTCGATATTTCCTCGGTGGATTGGCTGGTGCAGGCGCTCGAAGCATACACCGGCGCGCTCATCGTGGTGAGCCATGATGAGGATTTCTGCCGCCGCATCCGCATTGACCGCACACTCAACCTTTCAACAAAAACTCTCGGGAAGGAACCCTTCAGGGAATCAGCACGCTGAATCTTCTCCTACATGGGAAGATGTTTGACTCAGCGCCCAGTCAGTTCCTATGCTGGAGCCATCAGCTCTCTATCCGTGTTACCCCGCCGCAGGGGTAGCTGGCGAAGCTGAACGTATCGTTTGACCGAAGCCACCCAAGGCGCGACCGGGGCGGTATTCGGAATCTAGGAGGCATCAAAGAAATGACCCACCGAGCATAAGCCCGGACCTCACAGAATTTTTCGCGCGCTCACGCAGCTATTTGCGCAGACATATTCCCCTGCGCACGTCCATTTTTCTGCGTGTCTCCATCAGCGCGCACGCACCCGGGCACAGGTACATCCACCGTTACGCTCGGGTTTTTTCGCGCCTTTTTTGGGGCGATCCTCTTACCGCCACGCGCTCAGCATAGGCACCCAAACCGCCGGCACACTACTGCAACGCACCACCGTCGGAACTTGAGAGCACCCGAGCATCCATACCTCAAGGAGCTCGTATGACACACGTACTTCAGCCGCAGGCGACCTTTCCCCGTTCCGCTTCTTCCCGCGATGCCCGCTCGCACGCCACTTCCCACGCGGCGGCGCACGTTAGTATCGCCCATCTACACTTTGCGCACCCGAGCGAACCCACACTCTTCAGCGACCTGTCGGCGGTATTTTCGGCACCTCTGACCGGGCTCATCGGCGATAATGGTTGCGGAAAATCCACCCTTATGAGGTTGATTTTGGGTGATTTGGTGCCGGATTCCGGTTCCTTGGCGGCACCGGCACGCATGGCGTATCTACCTCAAGATTTGGGTCTGGACCGAGAGCAGACCCTCGCTGAGCTCTGCGGAATCTCTGAGATTCTGTGGGCACTGCAGGCGGTGGAATCCGGCGAGTATTCCCCCGAACTCTACGAGACCATCGGGGATAACTGGGACATTGAGGAGCGCACCCTCGCGGCTCTTGCAACCTACGGTTTCACCCCGGCGACCGTGGTTGATCGTGACAACCCGGAATCGGTTCGGGCGCTCTTTGCCCGCAGCATGCGCAGCTTCTCCGGTGGCGAGGCGGTCATCGCCGCACTTGCCTCGCTGATGATTTCTGATCCAGAGTTCATTCTGCTCGACGAGCCGACGAACAACCTGGACTCCGCGGCGAAGGCGCAGCTCTTCGAAACCCTGGAGGCATTCCCCTGCCCGGCGCTCATTATTAGCCACGACCGCGACCTATTGGAGCGCATGCACGTGATTGCGGAGCTTCACGCCGACCGGCAGGGGCTGGCTCATCTGCGCCTCTTCGAGGGTAACTACAGCACCTACCGCCAGGCGCTGGACACCGAACAGCAGGCAGCTCAGCGTCGCGTGAGCGAGGCGAAAAACCGGGTACGTTCTGCGCACCGTGAGTGGGTGCATGCGCAGGAGATTATTTCGAAGAACATGGCGCAGGTGTGGAAGGACGACCAGCCGGATACGATTCTTGATCTGGCGAAGGATGCTTCCCGGCAAGCGGCTGCGAAGCTTCGCGGTCTGCGTGTCGGCAAGCAGGAGCAGGCTCAGGAGGCGTATCAGAACGCTCAGGATCAGGTGCGCATCCAGGAGAAAATCTATGCCGAGCTGAGCCAGCAGCCCCTACCCGCAGGACGTAAGGTGCTGGAGCTGAGCAGGATTGATTCTGCCCAGGTTTCACGTGAAACATTTACCGTTCAGCAACCCACCAAGGTTGATTTTCTGCATTTTTCACCCACCGAGGCTAATAGCGAGAGCCAGCATGGAACCCCGGCGGAGCGTCCCGAACACTTGATTCTCAGCGGCCCCGAGCACCTGCATATTACCGGCGCAAACGGTAGCGGCAAGACCACCCTTTTGAACGCTATCGCCCACGCAGGCGAGGCGGACTACCTCTCCCCCGTGCAGCCCGCCTACCGCGTCGACTATTGCATCGAGGGGGCGTATATTCCGCAGCGCATCACCCTCGACCCGCGACTAACCCTCCTGCAGTGCGTACAACAGGCAAACCCCGGGGTGAGCGAACAACATCTGCGTGATCAGCTGGCGCGGCTGCTTTTCCGCCGCGAGAGCGTGCACCATAAGACCGGTGAGCTCTCCGGTGGTGAGCGTTTCCGTGCAGCGGTGGCGCAGGTTCTTTTGGCGGATCCGGTACCGCAGTTGCTCATGCTGGATGAACCGACGAATAACCTCGATATTTCTTCGGTAGATTGGTTGGTGCAGGCGCTCGAGGCCTATACTGGCGCGCTCATCGTGGTGAGCCATGATGAGGATTTCTGCCGCCGCATCCGCATTGACCGCACGCTGGCGCTCTAGGGTTCGCCTGCGCCTACTTCAGGCGCAATAAACGGGTGCCCGGCACCTCCGAATATGGAGGCGCCGGGCACCCGTTTTGGTTATCTCACCGCGGCCACTTCACCGCGCTGACGAAACCTTAGATTAGAGAACCAGGCCCTTGGTCTGGGACACTGCACGCTCGAAGCGAGCCTGAACGTCAGCCCAGTTCACAATGTTCCAGAATGCCTTGACGTACTCGCCCTTGACGTTCTGGTAGTCCAGGTAGAATGCGTGCTCCCACATGTCCAGCTGCAGAACGGGGATCAGTGCAACGGAGATGTTGCCCTGCTGATCGTAAAGCTGCTCGATGATGAGGCGCTTACCAACGGTGTCCCATGCGAGGATTGCCCAGCCGGAGCCCTGAATGGTCAGTGCAACGTTGGTGAAGTGCTCGCGGAACTTGTCGAAGGAGCCGAAGAACTCGTCGATTGCTGCTGCCAGCTCGCCGGTGGGCTTGTCGCCACCCTCGGGGGACAGGTTGTTCCAGAAGATGGAGTGGTTGGTGTGGCCACCCAGGTTGAATGCCAGGTCCTTGGAGAGCTTGGAGACGTTGCCGTATGCACCGTTCTCGCGTGCCTCTTCGAGCTGCTCGAGAGCTGCGTTAGCGCCTGCAACGTATGCTGCGTGGTGCTTGTCGTGGTGCAGCTCCATGATCTTTGCGGAGATGTGGGGCTCGAGCGCCGCGTAGTCGTAGGGGAGCTCGGGGAGGGTGTACTTTTCAGCCATGATGATGCCTTTCATTAGAATGCTTGGCCTGTATTAAAGATTACCAGCGTAGCGTTTACTTTACTTTTCATGAATTGGGGAGCGTCACATGTGCGCACCAACCCGTGCGGGCCTGTGGATTTTAGGCGGAAACTTTTCCCCACACCTGTGGATAACCCTGTGTATCAACAGGCTTTTCAGGATCGGTGCTCTCTTCTGCCTTGAAATAACAGGGTATGCACTCATGTGAATAACAGTGCTGTAAGTTCTCCACACTGTGGATAACTGCTGTGGATAACAGCCGATTTTGGGGATGCGCAGGGGATAAACTACAGAATTTTTGCCCTTATTCGGGGCGTTTTTCCTTCTACTAGCCAAAATTTTGGACGCCAACAGGGGTGTCGAGCGGTCTTACACACCTCTTTACGCCGGAGGCGGTGGATTAAGTGCACAGGGTTATCCACAGGCGTGGAAACTCTGGTATTCCGCGGATTTAAAGGTGAAAAGGTCTTCTGTTTAAGAACTGACCCTCGGTTTTAACGGCTGTGAAAGCCTGTAATTACAAGAATTTTTCTGCTGAGCCTTAAATTGCGTTCGTGGCGAGCCTCGACTCCGCTCCACCGAATCACATACGTGTAAGTTCTCCACACTGTGGATAACCCCTGTGGATAACGCTACCGGCACAATACGACGCACCAATCCCGCAGGCACATAGCACGACCATGCAACACGACCACACTGTGTAACCTTGCCGTGCAGCCGCACTGTGTAGCTG
>ERZ1699241.15-NODE-15-length-101622-cov-16.793103_pt1 | contig 101622 bp, 78 predicted proteins | sample MGYA00581545_ERZ1699241 | MGnify/ENA primary metagenome ERZ1699241 (study PRJEB42319, sample SAMD00040323) | human oral metagenome | material: saliva | host: Homo sapiens | study: EMG produced TPA metagenomics assembly of PRJDB4115 data set (Metgenomic analysis... | reverse complement strand
ACCCGACCTCCACGATTGAGCTGTCCATGCGCATGAACTTTTTTGACCGCCTGCTCAGCGCCCCGCTTTCTCTGCTGGATCGTTGGCCCTCCGGTCAGTTGCTGACCCGCTCCATGAGCGATTTGGGTACGATTCGCCGTTGGTTGTCTTTCGGTATTGTTCAGATGCTGACTGTTGTGGTGATGTTCCTGGTCGGTGGCTTCTTCATGCTGCGTTCTTCGCCGTCTCTGGCGCTGGTGTTCGTGGTGACCGTGCCTATTCTGGTGCTGTCACTGGTGAACTTCACCCGCAAGTACTACCGCGCTTCACATGAGATTCAGCAGATGACGGGCAATCTCTCCACCCGTATTGAGGAGTCGGTGCGCGGTATCCGCGTGATTAAGGCGCTGGGCCGCTCCCCCGAGCAGATTCAGGAATATTCCGAGTCGGTGGACGCCCTGCAGGTGCGCGAGTACGGCAGGTCGATGCTGGTGGCTCGTGTTGCCCTCTACCAGGGCCTGATTGTGGGTGTCTCCACGGCGGTGGCGCTGGCTGTGGGCGCTTCGCAGGTTGCGGCGGGCACCTTGAGCTTGGGCGCGATGACCGCCTACTTTGCGGTGCAGACGACCGTGCTCAGCCACGTGACGCGCTCGACCGCGCTGATGTCTGCCTATTTGAGCTATAAAGTGGCGTTGGAACGCCACAACGAGGTTATGGACGAGCCCGGCTTTGAGGCGGTGCCGCTGGTTCGTGGCTCCGCGGCTGTGTCTGTGCCCGAGCATCCGCAGGGTGCTTCTGATTCGTCAACAGTAGCTGGAGTGTCTGCCGAGGGCGGCTCCGGGAAGGAAACTATGCAGTACCCCAGCGGTGGCGCAGTATCTGTCACTTTCGATCACGTTCAGTTCAGCTACGACGCAGCCGAGGTCCCTGCCAAGCCTGCTGTTGAGGCAAACTCTGCGGTTAAGGCACCCGAGGTGTCTGTTCTGAAGGACGTAGACTTCAAGGTCTTCCCGGGCGAGATTCTGGCACTGGTCGGTGCAACCGGTAGCGGCAAGTCCACCGTGCTCTCGCTGGTTCCGCGTTTCTACGAGCCGACCTCCGGCTCCCTGCGTTTTGGCACCCGAGATACCGCCGACATGTCCGTTGAGGAGGTACGCGCCCAGACCGCGTTCGTCTTTGAGGAGGCGGTGCTCTTCTCCGGCACGGTCCGTGAGAACGTGCTGATGGGCGTTGCCGAGCAGTACGAGCGCGGCACCGAGGATGAGGACTACCCGAGCCAGGAAGAGCTGGAGGCGACCCTGAACACCGCGCTGCAGCTGGCTGCGTGCGATTTCGTGGCGGAGCTTCCGCAGGGTCTGGATACCGTCATTGGTGAGGAAGGCATGAGCCTGTCCGGTGGTCAGCGTCAGCGCCTGTCCTTGGCGCGCGCCCTAGCGAAGCGCCCCTCCGTGCTACTGCTGGATGACCCGTTCTCGGCGCTGGATGTGAACACCGAGGAGCGTATTATTACCGGCCTGCGTGAGGGCTTGGAGGGTCTGGGCGGTGCTACTACCCTGCTGACGGCGCATCGCCCCTCCACGGTGGCTCTGGCTGACCGCGTGCTGCTGATGGTTGACGGTGCCGTGGTGGCTGAGGGTACTCACGCTGAGCTGATGGATTCTTCGGAACAGTACCGCCAGCTGATGACGATGGAGGAGGGCTAATGGCCCATCATCGTCCGGCGGAGCCGCGGGAGCAGATGAGCCCGCAGGAGCGCGCGGAAACCCGTGAACGCTCGATGGCTCTGCTGCGTCAGATGTTGCGCCCGCATCGTGGGGCGTTGGCACTGTCGATTGTTTCGGTGCTTTTGGTGTCGGGGTCTTCGGCGATTGCGCCGATTCTGATTGCCCGCGTCCTGGATAGTTCCATTGAGCCGCTCAAGCAGGGTAACGTTTCTCCCCTGCTGACCCTGCTGGTGTTTTTTGTGGCGGCTACCGCGGTGACCGCGATTTTCTCGTGGGTCAACGTGGCGTACACGGTGCGTGTGTCGCTGGGTGTGGTGGTGTACCTGCGTAAGCGGGTGTTCCGTCACGCGCAGTCGCTGAGCGTGTCGTTCCATGAGCGGTACACCTCGGGCAAGGTCATTTCGCGTCTGACCAGCGATATTGATACGGTCCGTAGCTTCTTGGACAGCGGCATTAGCCAGCTGGCGATTACCTTGCTGTCCATGGTGATTTCTGCGGTCGCTATTTTCCTGCTGGATTGGCGTATTGGCTTGTTCATGCTGGTCATGGGCGTGCCGATTTACTTCTTGACGCGCTGGTTCCAGAAGACGGCTGTGCCGGTTTTCCGCACGATGCGTACCGAGTCTGCGCATCTAACGAGCCGTTTTGTGGAGACTTTTACGGGTATCCGTGCGGTGAAGGCGTTTGGTGCGGAGGCGCAGATGCGCACTGAGTACGCTCAGGCGTCGGAGCGTTACCGCCTTGCAGTGATGGATTCGATTAAGATTTTCGGCATCTACTCGCCCGTGCTGATGCTTTTGGGCAATGTGTTTATTGCCGGTGCGCTGATGCTGGGTGGCTATGCGGTGCTGGGCGGCACCATGCAGATTGGTACCCTGCTGGCGCTGGTGATTTATGCGAACCGTGTGTTTGAGCCGGTCATGCAGCTCTCTGAGTTCTACAACATGTTCCAGTCGGCGATGTCCGCGTTGGAGAAGCTGTCCTCGTTTTTGGCTGAGGAGCCGGAGGTGGCTGAGCCGGAGCATCCGCATGAGCGCGCTGTAGAGTCTGCTAACGGTACCGCTGAGGGCGGCAAGGTTCAGGGTGCCCTGGTTGAGCTGGATTCAGCGGTCTTTGGGTACACCTCCGATCGTCACGCGCTGAAGGAGACGACCCTGCGCATTGAGCCGGGCACGACCGTGGCGCTAGTGGGTGCTACGGGTGCCGGCAAGTCTACTATCGCTAAGCTGGTGGCTCGTTTTTACGATGTTTCCTCCGGTCAGGTGCGTATTGACGGTGTGGATGTTCGCCAGCTGGCGGATGTGCAACTGCGCCGTGAGGTACTCATGCTGACCCAGGAGGTGTTCCTGTTCTCCGCGTCGATTCTGGAGAATATCCGCATGGGTAACCCGCAGGCGACCGATGAGCAGGTGAAGGCTGCCGCAAAGGCGGTGGGCGCTGACGCGTTCATTGAGCGTCTGCGCGACGGCTACGAGTCACGCCTGGGTCGCGGCGGCATTACCCTGTCGGCGGGTCAGCGTCAGCTGGTGTCCTTTGCTCGCGTGTTCTTGGCGAACCCGCGGGTGCTGATTCTGGATGAGGCGACGGCTTCGCTGGACATTCCGAGTGAGCGTGCGGTGCAGGCGGCACTGCGTACCGTGTTGGCGGGGCGTACGGCGCTGGTGATTGCGCATCGCCTCTCGACGGTTTTGGGCGCTGATCGTGTGCTGGTGATTCATGAGGGTTCCGTGGTGGAGGACGGTTCCCCGCAGCAGCTGATTGCCTCCGGCGGCCGTTTTGCGGCGATGTACGCCTCGTGGGATGAGCTGAATCAGGTTCAGGAGGCTGACGCTTAGGCGCCTCTGAGTCGCCCCAACATCCGGCGGCGTGCCGCTGTGTTGCGTTCTGAATTTTTTTGGGTTATCCTAGGTGAGTTGCCTACGGTATTCGCTGATAGGTCAACATCGGGATGTGGCGCAGCTTGGTAGCGCGCGTCGTTCGGGACGACGAGGTCGCAGGTTCAAATCCTGTCATCCCGACAGATAGCCCCGGTCCTCTGGACCGGGGCTTTGTCGTACCCGCAGTATTTCTGTTGCAGATGTTGAGCACATAGAGGCGACCCCCTACCCGCGCAGGAACGCGGGGAGGGGGTCGCTTTCGTATTGAGTTCAGATTGGGTTAGCCGCGCCCGGAGATGAGGGCGAGAATCGCCTCCAGGGGGCCGCGTCCGGCAATGGAGCGTGCCATGCGTGACCAGAGGGTGCAGAAGCCCAGGGCGATTGCGGCGCCGAGCAGCAGGAAGGCGCTCCAGTACACGGCGGTGCCCCAGCCTCCGGTGGCGATGTAGTGCTCCCCCACGGTGAGAGCCTTGACGGTGGGACCGGCGTAAATAATGATTCCGCTCAGCACAATGGAGGCGCTCAGCGACATCTGGCCCAGGCGTGCAATCGGGGTGAGCATTCCCGCCTGTGCGGAGAGTAGGCGCGCGCATTCGGCCCAGAAGTAGAGGGTTGCCGCGAGGTTTAGGGTTAGCAGCACCTGCGGGCTGTTGAGGAAGCCGAGCTCGGTGTAGGGGTTGAAGGTGCGGTAGACGGCGAGCGCCAGCACGGCGAGTACCACGGGGATTGCGAGCTTTGCTTGCAGGTTGTCGTAGAGGCGCACGAGTACGATGCCCAGGCACATGACCCAGATGAGCTGGGCGCTTTGGGCATGGTTGACGCCGTGGCTTGCGAGGAAGGGTAGCTGGACGGCGGTCCACGCATCTGCCTGGGCGGCTACGTCCATGAGCAGGGTGTAGGTCCAGGTAATGAAGGGGCTGGTGACTACCGCTAGCACTGCGATTGCCCACAGGGGCAGGTGCACGACGAATAGGGTCAGCAGGGTGAGTAGCGCCAGGTGCACGAGCATGTCGAAGGGCAGGGAGTAGGAGAAGCCCTGCGCGGGTACGGTCACGCCGGCTTGCGGCAGGTAGGTGATGCCCTGCATGAGTGCCACGCCCAGCAGGAGTAGCGCGAGGAATCGCACGATGGTTCCGGCGAAGAGCTGCGGAAAGTTTGCGGTGCGGGCGTAGCGCCAGGCGGCTGCGCCCAGGATCGCGGCGAAGAGCGGCTCTGCCGGTACGAGGGTCTGAGGAATCCAGAACTTCCAGGACACCGGAATCAGTTGCAGCCAGTATCCGAAGGGGATGAGCAGGCTGAGCACGGCGAAGGCGCGGGCAAGGTCGAGCCCGAGGTCGCGTCGGGTGCCTCCGAGGGAGGCGGCGCGTGCCCCGCTGCTGACGGTGGGGATGGGTTGAGTGCGCCCTGCTGCCATGTCCTCGCTCCTTGTAGTGCCGTGTTTGAGAGTCTGTGCGCCCTGCCAGGGGTGTGTACCCTGCCAGGGGATGTGCGCTGCCAGGGTATCTGCCGCGTCCGGTGGTGTGAGCCGGATGCTCTGGCATAGGTGTTAAGTGTAACGGTGGAAGCTGTGTCTGCTCAGGTGGTGGCGCGGAGGTTTTGCTCTCATGTGGTTTCCTCGTGCGGTTATTTTCGGTGTTCAGGCGCTCGATACGTGCTGTTCAAGTGTTGTTGCACGAGGTTAGGTGTGTACCATTGGTACGTTCTTAAAGGTGGGGCCATCCCGCGGGAGCATGATTTCGCTCCTTTTACTGTCCCAAACGCGCCCCACCTGCACACACCACGTTGAGGTTTTATGTTTTCGACTTTTTCCCCGCTTTTCTTGACGGATTTGGGGACTTCTGGTGCTCTTCTTGCTTCGGGTACGACTCTGTCGGAAGGGTCGAGCCACGATAGCGGCCAGTTTGTGTCCATTTTCTGGATTACGTTGGTTGCGTTGCTGTCGCCGATTCTTTCGCGGCTGACGGGCAAGAAGATCCCTGATGTGGTTTTCCTGCTCATTTTTGGTCTGCTGATTGGCCCGAATATGCTCAACCTTGCCAGCAGTGAGGGCGGTATCCCGCTGCTGAAGGAGCTTGGCTTGGGCATGCTCTTTTTGATTGCGGGCTTTGAGATTAACGTTTCGTCGTTGCGTAGCCGTCAGGGTTATAGCGCTATTGCCACGTGGGTTGTGTGCTTTGCCCTGGGTATGGCGGGTGCGGCGGTGATTACGTCGTTCTCGCATGAGCTGAATACGTATATTGCGGTGGGCGTGGCGTTGAGTTCCACGGCGTTGGGCACGCTGTTGCCGATGTTGAAGTCTCACGGTGCTGCCGGTACGCCGGTGGGTAATGCGGTGCTGGTACACGGTGCCGTGGGTGAGCTTCTGCCGGTTTTCGCTATTTCGCTGCTGCTGTCTTCGCGTTCGCCGGGCATGGCGATTGTGGTGTTGCTGGCGTTTATGGTGGTTGCGGTGATTGTGGCGTTGATTCCTCACCGCTTGTTTGCGCATGTGCCGGGTCTGCGTCAGATTATGGCTGCGGAGGCGAATACGACCGGTCAGACGGTTCTGCGTCTTGCGATGTTCCTGCTGGCGACCTTGATTATGTGCACTGCCCTTTTCGATTTGGATGCGGTGCTCGGTTCCTTTGCGGCGGGCCTTATTCTGCGTACCCTGACCCCTCCGGCGGCTTTGCATATGATGACTCGCCGCCTTGAGGTGGTTGGTTTTACGTTCATGATTCCGCTGTTCTTTGTGGTCAGCGGTATGGGCATTGATGTCTCTGCTGTGGTGGCTAAGCCTTTGGGTCTGCTTGCCGTGGTGGTGGGTATTCTGCTGTGCCGCGGCGTTCCGGTTCTTTTGGCAGAGCATTTCTTCGATACCCGTTCGGGTCTGACCACTCGCGCACAGAAGGCGCAGTTGGCGTTGTATTCGGCTGCGGGCCTGCCGATTATTGTGGCGGTGACGGAGGTTGCGACCAGTTCGGATCTTTTGGAGGAGTCCACGGCGTCGCTGCTGGTTGCCGGCGGCGCGCTGACGGTTCTGCTGTTCCCGCTATGGGCGTTGGGTATTCGTCAGGCGTTTGGTTCTGGCCAGCCGGCGCAACAGGAGCCGAGCCGTAAGGAGCAGATGAATGCGTTGAAGGCTCAGCGTAATGCGCAGGCGAAGCTTGCCACGGGCATGATTCCGGTGGTTCGTTTGAAGTCTCAGGCTGATACGGCGGATAGCTCTGGTGCTCAGAGCGACTCTCAGGGCGCTGCGGGCGCTTCCGTTGAGGCAAGCGCTGGCTCTCGGGCTGGGGCAAAGAAGCGTAAGGGTTCTGCGGAAAATACGGGTTCTGCAGAGATCTAGCAGCGGCTACGGTACGGTTGCCTTCGGCGTTTCAAGGTCGGGTTACAAACCGGTTTGAGTGAGAATCTCGCTTACAGTCACCGCAACCTTATGTGGGATTGAATTTATAAAACCACACAATACCAGGCAGTTAAAGCCCTGCAAACCAACATGCATCCCATATATAGAATCAAAACCCACCGCATCCCCTCTTGAGGCTGCGGTGGGTTTTTTGCACCCGAAAGACCCTATAAACCGCGGAAAGATGAGAATCTTCCTTAAATTCGGATTTTTTATGCAAATATTACAGAACATGACGTGTCTTAGCTTTCACGACTGACACTTTGTCCTATAAAATTGAAAGCGGACAGGGAATTTCCCTAAAACACACATAAACCAACATACATACACAGAGTCGCTTCCGCCCCAGCGGGAGCTGGAGCACCTCCCCTCTCACACACGGGAGGCGCCCCTTTCGGGAGTATCCGCGACGATACCCCCGGCGGCTCCCAACTATGGAGGAGGATCATATGGTTCAGAAAGGTAACTATTTCTAACTTCGCATCTCAAGGCCTCGCACTGAATCCTAACGATTGTCTGCACACACAGTCATTTCCGAAGGAAATATCATGCACCAACTACTCCTCACCGCGAGCACTGGTGGCGTAGAGCTGGACTTCCCGGCCTGGCTCCGAATTACGCACTTCATCAACTTCATTATGATGGGCTTCCTGATTCGTTCAGGTTGGGAAGTACTCGCCTCTCACCCCCGCCTGTACTGGAACAACCACTGCACCCCGGGTTCTGAGTGGATCAAGTTCACCAAGGACAAGGTCCCTACCACCCCCGGCGCATTTACGGCGCGCGATGACCAGCGCACCCTGTCTCCCCTGATTTCTCTGCCCGGTAAGGCTCAGATTGGTCTGGGCCGCGCATGGCACGCGCTGGTCACCGTTATCTGGATCGTTAACGGTCTGGTATATGTCTCCCTGCTGTTCCTGACCGGTCAGTGGCGCCGCATCGTCCCGACCAGCTGGGACATCATCCCGCAGGCGTGGGAATCCATCCAGATTTACGCTGGCTTCCAGATTCCCTCGATTGAGCATTTCCAGCCGTACGACGCTCTGCAGCAGATCATGTACTTCACCGTGGTGTTCATCGTGGCACCGCTGATGATTGCAACCGGCCCGATTATGAGCCCGGCATTCTGCGGCCGTTTCCCCGGCTACGTGCGCCTCTTCCGTAACCGCCAGACCGCGCGTTCCATCCACTTCCTGGGCATGGCGTTCTACTGCGTCTTCACCGTCATTCACGTGGCGCTGGTGTTCGTGGTTCACCCCCAGTACAACATCGCCCACATGATGCTGAACAAGCCCTACAACGAGGTGGACGCAGCACAGTTCGCTCAGGCAGTCACCATGCTCATTGGCGGCATTGTCTTCGCCGTGGCTCTGTGGATTTTCGCATCCTACTGGTCCCTGCGCGACCTGCGATTCACTCAGACCTTCATTTGGGGTCTGACCCAGCCGATTCGTAACGTCCTGCTGGACCGCATCACCTCCCGTCAGGTGCAGAAGAAGACCTTCACCGATGCCGACATTTCGCCCTTCCACTGGGTTAACACTCGCCCGCCGACAGAGCGTGAGAGCACCGAGTGGAACCGCCTGAAGGAGCACGAGTTCGTTGACTACCGCCTCGAGCTGGGCGGCCTGGTGAAGGAATCCAAGTCCCTGAGCATTGACGAGCTCAAGCAGCTGGGCAAGGAAGTCAACATCACCATGCACACCTGCATGCAGGGTTGGACCGGCATCGCCAAGTGGGAGGGCGTGCGCCTGCGCGACGTTCTCGCACTGGTCGAGAAGACCGACGAGGCACGCTACGTTATGGTGACCTCCTTCGGCCACGTGGGTCACACCTACGACGGCCGACCGACCGAACCCTACTACGAGTGCCTGGACATCTCCATGGCAATGGAAGATGAGACCATCCTGGCGTGGGGCATGAACGACAAGCCCCTGCCGGATGTGTACGGTGGCCCGCTGCGTCTGCGTGCAGACTCCATGCACGGCTACAAGATGGTCAAGTGGGTTCAGAAGATTGAGTGGATCAAGGACTACCACGATGTTGGCGACGGCCAGGGCGGTAGCCGCGAGGACTCCGGTCTGCAGCACTTCGACGCACGCGCCTAAGCACCCTCACGGGGCGCTACGACGCTAACCGCCGATACACCACCCTATAAAGCACAGAACGGTGGCGGGAAACATGGGCCCGCCACCGTTTTTGTGCGCTCACGACTGGCGCCTCGCTTCTGCAGCTAGACATCGCGAGGGCATAAAGAAACCGCCCGGGAGCCTTAGCTCTCGGGCGGTTTCTTTAGAGGTTTGCCTTCTGGCGCTGTACCTTAGGCGTCGTAGATGATGACGTCCAGGGTACGGGGGCCGTGCACGCCCTCCACGCGAATCAGCTCGATATCACTGGTTGCCGACGGACCGGAAATCATGGTCACGGGGCGGGTGTAGGTGATACGCTCGATCGACTCGGGGACCAGCTCCACAACGGTGGAACGGGGCACCACGCAGATGTGGTGGTCGGGCACCAGGGTGATGGCGCGGCGACCCTCATCGGGGTTGGTGTTCAAGAAGATCGTGCCGGTCTCTGCGCAGGAGACGGTCGAACCGGTCACCACAGCGTCAACTGCGTCCAGTTCCTTCAGGGACAGGCAGCCGGGCTTGAGGGTGCTACCGGAGTCGGTGACGCGCTTGCGGTCAGCGGTGTCAGCCGGCAGCCACTCCATGTTCAGGCCCTCGGGAACCACGTAGGTGGACTTTTCACCCAGGCGCTCTGCGATGACCTCGGAGATGTTCTCCTTGTTCGCGTGGAACACGTTTGCCTTGTAGTCAATGAGGCGGTCGACGAGCATCTCAATGGTCTGCTCTTCGTTCAGCTCGCTGACGCGGCGGTAGTTACGTACGGGCTCGGGGGCGACGGGTGCGTCAGCCAGGGACGAGCGGATACGTGCGAGGATATCTTCCTTAGCAGAGGACATTAGTTGTTCTCCTTAGCTTCACGGGCTGCCTGGGCTTCCATAGCTGCCTTAGCGTTTGCAGCCACTTCAGCTGCCTTACCCTTGTTGGCCTCGATGAGTGCCTGAATGTCGACGCGCTCAGCGTTATCACGTGCCGGAGCCTGACCCTTCTCCTTCTTCCACCAGTTGCGGAAGGATTCCTTGGGGGGCTCGGGGATGTCGCGGTACTCGGTCCAACCGCCGACGATACCGGGAACAGCGGTGATCTTGTGCTTGCGGCCGGTAATGAGGCGGGACATGGGCAGACCACGCTCTGCAATGGACATCATCTTGCCGGAGGTGAAGAGCTTCTTCGCACCGAGCATCATGCCGTCCATCTGCGAGAAGGGAGCCTTCTTGTTGCCCTCGAACTCGCGGACAGCGTGCTTGGACTCGACGTCCTTAGCGCGCAGGTGCACGAGGACCTCGGGGAAGTTAATCTTCACGGGGCAGACCTCGTAGCATGCGCCACAGAGGGAGGATGCGTAGGGCAGGGAGTTGTTGTGCGCAGCCTCGATACCGGAGAGCTGCGGGGACAGGATCGCGCCGATGGGGCCCGGGTAGGTGGAGCCGTAGGCGTGACCGCCTGCGCGCTCGTACACGGGGCACACGTTCATGCAAGCGGAGCAGCGGATGCAACGCAGTGCCTGGCGACCGAGCTCATCAGCCAGAACGGCGGTACGGCCGTTGTCGATGAGGATGACGTGCATGTTCTGCGGGCCGTCACCGGGGGTCACACCGGTCCACATGGAGGTGTAGGGGTTCATGCGCTCACCGGTGGAGGAACGGGGCAGCAGCTGCAGGAATGCCTCGTAATCCTGGAAGGTGGGCAGAATCTTCTCAATACCCATGAAGGTAATGAGGGTGTCGGGCAGGGTCAGGCACATACGGCCGTTACCCTCGGACTCCACGATGGTCAGGGTACCGGTCTCAGCAATACCGAAGTTGGTACCGGAAACTGCCACGGTGGTGTTCAGGAACTTGTTGCGCAGGCGGTTACGCGATGCCTCTGCCAGTTCTGCCGGCTCATCGGTGATGTCCGGGTTGATACCCTCAATTTCGCGCAGGAAGATGTCGCGGATTTCGCGGCGGTTGCGGTGAATTGCGGGCACCAGAATGTGGGAGGGGCGGTCGTGGCCGAGCTGGACGATTTCTTCCGCGAGGTCGGTCTCAATAGCGTTGATGCCGTTTTCCTCGAGGAACTCGTTCAGACCGGTCTCTGCGGTTGCCATGGACTTAATCTTGATGATTTCGTCCACACCCTGCTCGCGAATCAGGTCCAGAGCGATCTGGTTTGCCTCGGTGGCGTTGCGTGCCCAGTGCACGTGGCCGCCTGCGGCGGTGAAGTTACGCTCGAACTGCTCGAGCAGCTCGGGGAGGTTTGCCAGAACGTAGTTCTTGACGGACTCACCGGTGTCACGCAGGTCCTGCCAGTCGGGCACCTCAGCGGTGACCTTGGCACGCTTGTTACGGATCGCGTGGGTCACGAAGCGCAGGTTGGAGCGCAGCTGCTCGTTCTTGAGCTCTTCCTTCGCGTACTTGGGGAAGGGGGTTTCTTCGAAAATGTTGCCCTCGCCGTAGTGAACGACCTTGGGCATACCAAGCTGAATAGCGGTCATGAGGTCTTATCTTTCCTTAGGCGATTGAGAGCTCGAGGTGCTCGGCATCAATCTTGAGCGGGTTTTCCTTGGTGGATGCGAGGATCTCAGCGAAGTGGATGGTCTTCACGTCGGAGCCGCGACGGGAGAGTGCGCCACCGATGTTCATCAGGCAGGAGCAGTCGCCGCCGGTGCAGACGGAAGCACCGGTTGCTTCAACGTTGTCTGCCTTGTCGTTGACCATTGCGCCGGAGACGTCAGCGTTCTTGAAGGAGAAGGTACCACCGAAGCCGCAGCACTGGTCCATACCCTCAATCTGGGTGTACTTGATGCCCTCAACGGTGCGGACCAGGTCCTGCTGGCGGGTGCCCAGGCCGAGCATACGCATACCGTGGCAGGAGCTGTGGTAGGTGACGTGCTCGGGGAAGTAGGAGCCGAGCTGCTCAGCAGCGTTGGTGATGCCGAGGATGTCGATCAGCAGCTGGGAGAGCTCGAAGGTGCGGGAAGCGATCTGCTCTGCCTTCAGAGCCAGTGCCTCGTCGCCGCGGCTACGTGCGACCATTGCCTGCTGGTGACGCAGGGAGCCGACGCAGGAGCCGGAGGGTGCAACAGCAACGTCCCAGTCCCAGGAGTCGAATGCCTCGACGTGGTTCTTGATGACTTCGTAGCCGTCATCGAAGTAACCGGAGTTGACGTGCATCTGGGAGCAGCAGGTCTGGTTCGGGGGGAAGACAACCTCGTGGCCCAGGCGCTCAAGAATTTCGACGGTGGCGCGTGCTACGCGGGGGTACATGCCGTCAACGATGCACGTGGAGAAGAGTGCAATGCGCATGACTTGTCCGTCCTTTCCTCTGTGTTCAGAGTTTCTCGGTCTCACCGCCTGCGTCTGGGGCAGGCGGGGCACAGTCCGAATAGGTTCGGTCTTCCAAAGAGGCGACTCAGCTGTATTGAGTCGGGGAAGCTGGGCCGGAGAGCTCCGGCTGAATGTGCGCGCCCCAAGTGGAGGTGGGATGCGGTGGGATCAGAAACCGTGGTGATGTCTTTTATCTTCCTTGCCATTTAACACCGTTGTGCGGCTTTTCTCTAGTCGAAATAGCACATACTTTCCTTGTTAAATAACGGGTTAGGTCACCCTGACCTTAAGGTACACTTCCCTACCTTTCGGTACATATGACCTCATCTAGTTTTTACCCCCACCCCACCCCCTATACCTCTTTATTTATTGAACGTTTATCAAACACACATCTTTGGCGGCTAAATCCCCTAGAAATCCGCCTTTCTGAAGAATTCATGATTGTTTTGTGGGGTGACTCCTCTTTAACGCAACATTCTTTTCAAGAATGTGTCCGCAGTTGAAGGTTCCTTAACGAATAAACCGACCACTCATACACCCAATTCATTACGCCTTCAGAAATATTCGAGTTTCAGAAGCTGGCATTAACTGTCAGAGTCGCAATATTTCGGTAAATTCACGGGGTGCAAGCCCGCTCAGCACCCCTTAGACCCGAAAATGAGTCAGGTCACTTTTGGTGAAACACCGCACTATCCGGTACTCTTCTAAACATGCGATCAATGGTCTGACCACATCCCCGCATGGGAAACAATGACCCGTTCCCCAGCGGGATTATCTATGGTCTGACCACACACAAGACACACCCTGAACCAAAGGAGTTCCAGTGGAAACTTATACCGCTGTAACCAATGCAGTGGGAGGTAGCCTCGGCCTCAGCGCACTCGTGGCAACCATTCCCCTCCTCACCTTCTTTGTGATGCTACTGGGCGTTAAGGCACGCGCTCACTGGTCCGCACTCGTGGCACTGGCAGCATCCATCCTCGTAGCAGCGCTGGGCTTCCACATGCCCGCTGACCTCGCCGGTCTGAGCGCCGTCCGCGGTGGCATCTACGGCCTGGTCATCTGCTGGGTTATCCTCGGTGCAATCTGGTTCTACCAGCTCACCGTTCTCTCCGGCCGCTTTGAAGACCTGCGCCGCGTCTTCGACCGCCTCGGCGGCGGCGACCTGCGCATCCAGGCTATCCTCATCGCATTCTGCTTCGGCGGTCTGCTCGAGGCACTGGCTGGCTTCGGCGCTCCCGTTGCAATTACCGCAACCATGATTCTCTCCCTGGGCGTTAAGCCCCTTAAGGCTGCTGTCACCGTTCTGATCGCTAACACCGCACCCGTGGCATTCGGCGCGGTTGCTGTCCCGATTACCACCGCAGCTGACGTTGGCGGCAAGGACGCACACGTTATCGCAACCATCGTTGGTCACCAGGCTCCGTTCCTGGCAATGCTCGTTCCGCTCATCCTGCTCGTCATCCTTGACGGTATGAAGGGTCTGAAGGACGCATGGCTGCCCGCACTGGTCATCGGTGTCTCCTTCGCAATTGCACAGTGGATCACCGCTGCTACCCCCGCATACAACCTGACCGACGTTGTTGCTTGCATCGTCTCCATGGGTGTTGCTGTGATCTTCCTGCGGTTCTGGAAGCCCCGCGGCGTCGCAGGCGTTCGTGAACGCTACGGTCTGCCCGCACAGGCTGAAGAGAAGGAAGCTCTGCCCGCCGTTCGCGTCTGGATGGCACTGCTGCCCTACGTCATCGTCGTTGCAATCTTCGGTGTTGCTAACCTGCACGCTGGCCTGAAGGCATGGCTGAAGAGCTTCGTCATCAAGATTGATATCCAGGCTCTGAGCTCCCGCCTCGTCACCGCTGACGGCAAGCCCGTCAAGGACGCTGTCTACAACTTCGCGTGGATGTCCAACCCCGGCACCCTGCTGATCATCTCCGGTCTGGTTGTTGCTGTCGTCTACTTCTTCTTCAACGAGAAGGGCCGCTACGCCTTCAAGTTCCCGGCAATCTTCACCGAATTCGGTTCCGTTGTCTACCGCATGCGTTGGTCCATCCTGACCATTGCTTCGGTTCTGGCACTGGCATACGTCATGAACTTCTCCGGTCAGACCATTGCCATGGGTACCTTCCTGGCAGGCCTGGGCACCGTCTACGCGTTCCTCGCACCGGCTCTGGGCTGGATCGGTACCGCTGTGACCGGTTCGGACACCAGCGCCAACGCACTGTTCTCCAAGCTGCAGGTGTCTGCCGCTGAGAACCTGCAGCACGCAGGTATCCACGGAGCAACCCCCGAGCTCATGCTGGCTGCTAACACCACCGGTGGTGTGGTCGGTAAGATGATCTCCCCGCAGTCGCTGGCTATTGCTGCTACCTCCGTGGACATGGAAGGCAAGGAATCCGACATCCTCAAGGCTGTCCTCCCCTGGTCCTTCGCTATGCTCGTGGTCGTCTGCATCCTGGTCTTCCTGCAGACCAACGTTCTGTCCTTCATGATTCCCTAATCTGAGGCTCACCCCTTAGAAAGTTCTTGAGGTGAAAACCTCAAGGACCATAGGACATTCGCCCCGGTATTTTCCGGAGGCCACGGCGGGGCGGCGAACCTTCTCGGTTCCGCCGCCCCGCTTTTTATGTCCTGGCCACTCAACGAATAGCCCGAAATATCTCTGAATTAGCTCTGAGATATCTCAGGCGCAGAGTATTTCTTTTCGTTATCCGCCTCGTTATCAGGAGAGATTATGCCTCGTTCTTATGACGATACCCAGCCTGCTGAGGCGCCCCCTGCGGTTGACCGCCAGCCGATTCTGGCGGACCGCAGCTACAGCATCATCCTGGAGAACTTTGAGCGGCGCCTGCGCCTGGGTGAGCTGCGTGTGGGCGATAAGCTCCCCTCCGAGCGTGAGCTGGCGGCGCGGCACGGTATTTCCCGCCCTTCGGTGCGTGAGGGCCTGCGCGTTCTGAACGCGCTGGGTCTGATTCGTTCCAGTACCGGTTCGGGGCCGAAGTCGGGCGCGATTATCATTTCTGAGCCGTCGGATGCGCTCAGCTGGGCGCTGCGCATGCACATTGCGACTCGTAGCCTGCCGGTGAAGGACGTTGTCTCAACCCGTCTGCTACTGGAGGGCCCTGCGGCGCGTGCGGCGGCTGCCGCGCCGGACACCCCGGAGCGTGCGGCAGCGTTGGAGCGGGCGCGCGTACATCTGGCGGAGATGGATGAGCAGATCAGCGATGAGCGTTTCCATTTCTGCGATACGCGTTTTCACTATGAGCTGTCGAAGCTCGGCGGCAATATTGTGCTTGATACGGTTATTGACTCTCTGCACATGGCAACGATGAGTTATGTGCAGGAGGCGGTTCCTTTCCTGAAGGATTGGGAGGCGGTCAAGCGCACGTTGCAGCAGCAGCATTACGGCATTATTGAGGCGATTACCTCTCACGATGAGCAGGCGGCCTATGAGCGGGTGTGCGAGCACATTACGTGGTTTTATTCGCTGTCTGACCGTGCTGCGGAAGAGCGGGCGCGGCAGCATCCGGCGCGGGATATTCTGCACGAGGATTTGTGCCACGAGAACATTCACGCCGGCTAGGATGTGCCACTCAACCTCATAACCCCACATAGCTAAAGGGCGGTGCCCCGGAAGAATGACCTTCCGGGGCACCGCCCTTTAACTTATAAGCCCTTTTACATGCATTCTTATAGGTGCCATACGTCATAAATATATCTTGCATGTCTATTGTACGGGGGGGGTCTGTCCTCTATCATACTTAGTAATCGGCTCACCAAGGTTCTACCCCACAAAACGCAGGTTCACGCCATATAGCAGGTCTGTAGGTAGCCCTCACGATACACCCGTATCACTGCCGGTTCTCGCCCATCAATGATGCTTGAGAAAGGTGAAGTCCATGGCAAAGAAGCCCTTCGCATCCCTCGCCCTTATCGGTATTGCCTGTTGCCTAGGCGTATCGAGTTGCTCCACCACTGTTGAAGTTAAGCAAGACATTCGTAATGTCCTGGCAAGCTACGAGAATCCCTCCCCGGATATTAACGTGGCCCTCGTTAACGAAGTCAAAAAGTGCATGAGTGAGAAGTCCTTCACCTACTCCGGTAGCCAGAACATTATTGACGGCAGCTCCGTTCATGAACTTGCGATGAGTGACGCCCACTTCGCCAACGAAGAAGCGGCCACCCAAGGGTACTTATCCACCCGGCAGGGCAACGCTAGCTCCAGCAATGCACCCGCGATGGAAAACCCGGCATATCGGAAAGCATTTCAAGGCGACCCCCAAGCCGCAGACAGCAAAACCGTTACCATCACGATGAGTAACGGTTCCCAGACCGGCATGGCAACAGATTCATGCCTGGGACGTGCGGCAGAGGCTGTCTTTGGCTCAGCAGAAAACTACCTCAAATACATCAACTTCATTAACGAGCTCATCGTGGGTGGATCCAAAAATAACGCAGTAGAAGAAATGGGGAAATACTACCGTAATGACACCACCTACGGTGCATGCATGAAAGAAAGCGGATACACCGATATCCAGCACTTCGGAGATGCTCCCAGCTACGCAGAGAAAACCTGGGGTAAGTATAAGGCAGCCAATGCCGCCGCCAATGCGGAAGAGCAATCCCTAGCTCATGCTGACTACAACTGCCAAAAGTCCACTGGAATCCTGACTAAGGCACAGAATATCTACTACGAAAAGGCTGCGACCTGGCTCAATGAGCATGAGCCGCTCATCCTTGAAGTACGCGATATTGAACGTCAGGCACAGGAGCGTGCCGCAGCTCTAGTCAACGGCAACTAGCCAACGGCAACCAGTAAACGCTGATTCCTCGTTGGACATTTTCTAGCGAAAATTTTCTACCGGTCCTCTGCTCTCAACCGCGTTCACCCGCGGATGAGAGCAGAGGATACACCCCTTTATTCAACCCCCGCCACGTTGTTACCCTCAGCAATTACCCCTAGTCCCGCCCCATATTTCACCGCAGAAAGGTGAACCCATGAACACGCAGCAGAGTTCAGAAAACCCCCGCCGCGCCGCCACGACGGCAACCATACGCGCCTACCTGGTTCCGGTGCTCGTCATTCTGCTCGTCATCACCGGCGGGTTCTCCATCTACGCACTTAATACGGGGCTACGCACCAATGTTGAATCCAATGCGCAGCCGTCCCGCGCCGCGCAACTAACAACCCGAATCAGCACGCAGACTGTTACCCGCACCTACTCGGGAGAAGTCAGCGTGTCACCCGCCCGAAGCTACACCGTAGGAACCCCTCAAGGAGTGGTGACCAGGGACGGCGCCAAGGCGGGTACCCAGCTGAGTAACGGCTCAATTATCACCACTATCAATGAGCGTCCCATCATTGCGTTCAAGGGTAGTATTCCCGCCTACCGCGACCTTGCCGTAGGCGCTCGCGGCGATGATGTTAAACAGCTCCAAGAAGCTCTAGAATCGCTCGGCTACAGTATCTGGGATGAGGAAGGAAACTACGGCGAAGCAACCGCCAACGCTGTCTACCGTTTCTACCTGGATCGTGGCTACTACCCTCCCGGGGATACTGACCGAACCGAAGAAGGACGCTACAACACTGCCCTGCCGCTCTCTGAATACCTCTTCGCTGACGGCAATGAATACACCGTAGACAACAGCTGCGGTACCAAAGGCCAAACCTCAACTCCGGCGCTGTGCACCCTATCCGCGGGTGGATACCGTCTGGTACTCTCCGCGGACGGTAGCGCTCTCAGCAATGAACTCGCTGAGGGACAGAAAGTCCAGATTCTTACCGATAACGGAAGCCCGCTCGAAGGCACCCTGGGCGCGGCCCTCACACCCGAAGGCTCAACTAACGCTGACGGCGGCGCTAACGCAGGTGCTTCCAACGGTGCGCAGAACAGTGCGCGACCTAACAGCGATACCTCCGCACAGGGAGCTAACGCACGGAAACGCTACCCCATCACAATCGACTTGCCGGAAAACACGACGGCATCAACACGTTTTCAAGCAACCGTCACTCTCAACCGAGGCGCTGAAAACGCCCTCGCAGTGCTTGAAGCCGCCGTCAAAACCGAAGAAAACGGAACGCACTCCATCACCCTGGACAACGGTCAGAGCGTTCCCGTCACCCTCGGTGTGTGCTCCGCCGGAATCTGCGAGCTCGTCAACCCCGCTGCAGAACTCAAGGCAGGTACCGTCGTGAAGCTGAAGGAGCGCTAAAATGCCTCATCACGAGACAGAACGTGCCCTCCCCGCGAGCGCTACCGCCACAAAACCTAATATCGAGTGCCACAATATTGCGCGTTTCTTCCCGCCCTCCACCTGGGCGCTAAAAAACGCAACCCTCAGCATTCATGAAGGCGAATCAGTGGCCATTACCGGCGCCTCCGGAAGCGGAAAATCTACGCTCCTCTCTATCATCGGGCTACTCGATCAGCCCTCCGAAGGTGAGCTGAAAATATTGGGCCAAAATATGGGCACCGCCAGCGACGCCGAGCGAACTGTGGCACGCCGTGAGCACATCGCTTTTGTCTTTCAGGCGTACCACCTCATTGCTCACCTGAACGCCACCGAGAACATTACCCACACCCTCCGGGTGCGCGGCGTACCGAGCCGTCAGGCACATCAGCGTGCGTTGCAGGCACTCGAACAGGTGGGTTTGGGGCACCGCCTGGAGGTTCTTCCACGCAATATGTCCGGTGGCGAACAGCAACGAGTTGCGGTCGCACGCGCGTTAGCCTGCGCCCCGCGCATCCTGCTGTGCGATGAGCCTACAGGAAACCTCGACACTGAAAACTCTCACAAGGTGTTGGATTTGCTCCTCGCCGGTCGTGAGGAGAAGCAAAGCCTGGTCATTATCACCCATGAACCCGATATTGCGGCTCGTTGCGACCGGCAGCTACACATGGTCGATGGGATGCTCGTGAGCCCCGAACTCGCTAGTCCCGAAGAACCAGCCCACCAAGCGCTCAAAGAACCCGTCGTCAGGGGAGGATAGATGCTAAGGAATAACCTTCACTACGCTCTCCTCGCCGTTGTCCGCCGTTGGCGCCGCAACCTGCTCACAGTACTGGCGATGCTCGCGGGAACAACCACCATCATCATGCTGGTGGGGGTCAGCGAGTCGTCAGCGCTCAATACGAGCTCGCAGCTGGCCAGTTACGATTCCACCCGGCTCGGTGTGCGCCTCCAGCCGCAGACCTGGGATATACCGGAGGATGAACTGCTCTGGCGCGTTAACCAAGTTCCAGAGGTCAAAGCTGCCGGTACGGTCACCATCGATACGCAGACAACGCGTCCGCAGGTCAACAGGCCGGGGCATGAGGGCCAACAGACGCCCCTCGCAGTTGTCTCGGAAGCAGGTTTGAAAGCACGAGGTGCGCACATTGTCGAAGGGCGCTTTTCGGAACCTGCCCGCGAACGCCCCGGTGAGCCTACCGTCTATCTAGGCGTTGCCCTCGCGAAAGAGCTGGGGGTTAGCACTGAGCCCGGGCGGAACATGATTGAGGTCAACGGAATGCGAGCCTACGTGCTCGGCATTATCCGGGATGGCGGTAAGAACGCTGCTCTCAGTAGCGCTCTTATCCTGCCGACCACCTCCACTTTCTTGCCGCAAGCTCACACCCTGCAACGCGGTATGGACGTCATCGTGAACCCCGGAAGCGCAGATACTGTCGCGGAACAGCTCAAGCAGGTGCTCGATCCGCAACGTTCCCCCGTTGATACGAACATTGAGATTCCACCCTCACCGGTGACTCTTCGTGCTTCTCTGACGAAGGACAGTCGAGCTCTTACGACCATCATCCTGGTGGTCCTTATCGTCTCGACAAGCTTCGGCATTGTGATGACCATGCAGATTTCGGTCTGGGAACGCCGCCGGGAAATCGGCATTAACCGTGCCCTGGGATTGGGACGGCGAGATGTGGCGGTGAGCTTCCTGGCGGAGGCAGCTCTCCTCGGGGCGCTGGGCGCTCTTGGAGGCTTCATCCTCGGTGTTCTCGGTTCCTGGGTTGTGTGCCTTCTCAACGGGTGGGCGCTATCTCTGCCTCCCCTTATCCTGGGGATTCCTTTCCTCGGCTTGGCTGTGGGTATCGTGGCGGGTGCATTGCCCGCCTACGCGGCGACGAAGGTTCAGCCGCTTGAGCTCCTGCAATAAGTGCCCAGCAAATAAATGCCCAGCAAATAAAGGGCGGTGCCCCGGAAGAATGACCTTCCGGGGCACCGCCCTTTAGCTATCTCTAAGACTTATTCAGCCCGAAATACTGAGTTTAGAACTTCGTGCCGGTCAGACGCTCATACGCCTCAACGTAACGGGCACGAGTCTTCTCCACAACCTCCTCAGGCAGGTGCGGCACATTATCCGAACCATCCCAACCCGACTCCGGCGAACGCAGCCAGTCACGCACATACTGCTTATCGAAGCTCGGCTGCGCACGACCCGGCTCATACTGGGTCGCATCCCAGAAACGCGAAGAGTCCGGGGTCAGCACCTCATCACCCAGGGTGATCTCGCCGCGGTACGAATCGGTACCGAACTCCATCTTGGTATCTGCCAGAATAATGCCCTGCTCGCGAGCGATCTTCTCCGCAGTGGTGTACAGGCTCAGGCTCAGCTCCTCCAGGCGTTCACCCACCGGCTGACCCACCTCAGCGTACAGCTCCTCACGGGTCACCAGCTCATCATGCTCACCCACCTCAGCCTTACCGGTCGGAGTGAAAATCGGGGTGTCCAGGCGGGAACCATCCACCAGACCCGCAGGCAGCTTCACACCAGCAATCTCACCAGTCTCGTTATACGCCGCCAAGCCAGAACCGGTCAGGTAACCGCGCACAATGCACTCCACCGGGAACATGTTCAGCGAACGGCAAATCATGGCTCGACCAGCCACAACATCCGGAACATCAGTGGACAGCACGTGGTTCGGAACCTGCTTAAGCTGCTCAAACCACCACAGGGACATCTGAGTCAGAATCTTGCCCTTATCCGGGATCTCGGTGGGCAGAATACGGTCAAAAGCGCTAATACGGTCCGAGGCAACAACCATGACCGAACCGGCACGCAGCTCAGCGTCATCATTGACGGTCAAGCCGGTAGCGTCAAAACGTTCCTCATTCGGAACGTACAGGTCGCGGACCTTGCCAGAATAAATGTGAGTCCAGCCCGGGATTTCCACGGGGTTAGAACGAGAAGTCATGAGAATTTCTCCTGATGAGGTGGTGTGATGTGGATGCAAAAAGTCTGTGTAATTACAATACCGCGACAGGCACGGCTCCCGATAGTGCCAACCAGTCATCAATACGGCACAATCTTGAGAGCCCAACCTGCCCCGGTCGCCGCCGACAGCACCCCGAGCTGAGGAAATGAACCCGGGAAAAGCTGAGGCGGCGAGGAATAAAGAAGCGAGTGGCAAAGAAGCGACCGGCTCCCCCACCCTCAAGCGGGGAAGCCGGTCACCTTAGGTTTTAGCCGCGCGGGGCGGGAATGTGGATGCGGTTCTCCACAGCCTTCAGCGCGATATCGGTGCGGTACTGCGCGCCAGCCCAAGAGATAGCGCGAACGCCCTCGTAGGCGGCGTCGCGGGCAGCGCCCAGGTTCTCACCGAGCGCCACAACAGCCAGCACGCGGCCGCCAGCGGTGTGAATCTCCTCGCCGGAAACCACGGTACCGGCGTGAATCACGTGCACGCCCTCCAGAGCGTTCACCTCATCCAGACCGGAGATGGCGTCACCCTTGCGGGGAGTGTCCGGGTAGTTCTCAGCAGCCATGACCACGTCCACCGCGGTGCGGGGATCCCACTCCAGCTCGGTACCCTCAGAAATTTCACCGCGAGCAGCCGCACGCAGCAACTGACCCAGCGGGGTGCGCAGACGCGCCAGAACCGCCTGGGTTTCGGGGTCGCCAAAGCGGGCGTTGAACTCGATAACGCGCACGCCGCGGCTGGTCACAGCCAGGCCGCAGAAGAGCACACCCACGAACGGGGTGCCTCGCTCAGCCATACGTGCCACGGTCGGGCGGGCAACCTTCTCCACGACCTCCTGCACGAAGCCCTCGGGCAGCCAGGGAAGCGGGGTGTAGGCGCCCATACCGCCGGTGTTCGGGCCCTCATCGTTATCGAAGATGCGCTTGAAATCCTGAGCCGGGGACAGCGGCAGAACGTTCTTACCGTCGGAGATGACGAAGAGGGACACCTCGGGGCCGTCCAGGAACTCCTCGATGACCACGGTGCCACCAGCGTTGAAGCATGCCTGCGCGTGCTCCAGCGCCGCAGCACGGTCCTCGGTCACCACAACGCCCTTACCTGCAGCCAGGCCGTCGTCCTTGACCACGTAGGGTGCACCGAACTCATCCAGTGCCGCCTGCGCCTCAGCGGCGTTCGTTGCCACGTAGGCGCGGGCAGTCGGCACGGATGCCTCTTCCATGACCTGCTTAGCGAAAGCCTTAGAACCCTCCAGCTGAGCGGCAGCTGCGGAGGGGCCGAAAACATCAAAACCCGCCTCACGCAGTGCGTCAGAAACACCGGCGACCAGCGGCGCCTCCGGGCCAATAACAACCAGGTCGGCGTTCAGTTCGCGTGCCAGGGCGGTTGCCTGGGCGGGGTCATTCGCATCAATTGCGTGGACGGGAACATCCTGAGCAATGCCGGCGTTGCCGGGGGCGCTGTGCACCTCGGTTACCTCAGGGTCGCGCAGAAGCGCTCGAATAATTGCGTGTTCGCGGCCGCCGGGGCCCAGTACCAAAACCTTCATAGTATTTAGGGTACCCGGTACCCTCTCAAAAATGTGAGCTGAGCACACTAAAAATGCGGCCCTTCTCATGTAGCGGCACATTCGCAAGAATGCACGCTAGAGAAGAGCCGCACAGCGCGGTAACCGAAGCTACCGAATCGAGCTAAACCTTAGATGAGGGCGGTAATAGCAGCCACACCACCGAAGACAATACCCGGGAGGTTCGCGATGATAATCGGAACATCCTTCTTGGGGCGCCACAGGCCGTACAGAACCCACAGGGTGCAGTTCACAGCAGCAACCAGAGGCTGAATCCAGTCACCCTTGTGACCGTTCAGGTTACCGATAATCTGCGGGAAGTAGAAGACGTACATGAGCACTGCAGTCACAGAAGCAACGCGAGCCAGGATGGGGAAGAACTTTGCGTGGAATTCAGATTCTGCGCTCAAACCGCCCTTGGGGGAGGTGTTCTGTGCGGAGGTGTTTGCGGAGGTGTTGTTCTGCTCTGCCATGGATGTACTCCTTTACATGGTTTGCCTCTCACCGATCAAGAGTGAGTTGAGGGGTGAGGGGCATTAAGCGATGCATACTCGTACCGGGTCACGTCTAACTAGTTTTGCTTAGATATAGGACCCCGGGGCCGCATCATTTTCCTAACTGGATACATACGCCCGTTCTCAGACTGCATATTGGGGCATGTCAGAGATGATGAACCGTGGATACACTCATAGCTCATCGATTGACGGGGTGGGGTTTTGCTCATCTGCCGCTGCCTTGGTCATCGCCGTATTCATGAGGCGGTACGTCGAGGCGCCGGAATGGTTCGTCGGGCGTCGATCGTGGTCGGTCCTATGCGGTGCTGGGTTTTTCGGTTCGTGCGGGCTGTGCCTCGCTCACTTACCTTAGTCTTACCCGTTGCGCTTGAGCACACTTCAATTATAAAAATGAATTACTCATAACTTCAACTCACAGTAAACGTGAATCTCTTCACAGGGCTCTCCCTCGACCGTGCCAGCCCATCCTAGCTCCGCGCCACCAGACACAAATAGGGTCAAGCCGCACGCCCCGTTTAAACTAGAAGAATGACCAACAGCACCACCCCACAGGCAACCACTCACACCACCGACCACAGCAGCGCCTTCGACGTAGAACTCGCGCAGCTCACCCGCAACAACTTCATTGAGGCACGCCACCGCGGCCGCCTCATCCTGCTGGGCCCCGACGGCGATGTGCAGCTTGCCCTCGGCGATATTCACGAGCCCTTCTACCTGCGCTCCGCCGCCAAACCGTTGCAGGCCATCGGATCCATGAAGGCGGGCGCACCCCTGCGCGGCTCCCAGGTCGCCATCGCCTGCGGCTCGCATCGAGGCACCTTCGAGCAGATGCGCGCCGTGCAGGACGTACTCACCCAGGGCAGCACCGAAGCCAACCCGCTCACCCCGGCAAACCTGGCGCTCAAGCCCACGCTCCCCTCCGACAAGCAGGCACGCCAGGCAATGGTTCAGGCGAACCTTGCCGCTACTGCCCTGGCGCACCCCTGCTCCGGCAAGCACGCCGCATTCCTGTGGGCGTGCACCGCCAAGCTTGAGCGCGGCGACCTCGAAGAGGGCTCGCAGGACTGGACTCTGCACAACTACCTCGACCCCGCCCACCCGCTGCAGCAGGTCATCACCGAAGAAATTGAGGCGTTCACCGGCGAGCCCGTAGCCGCTATCGGCGTTGACGGCTGCGGTGCGCCCGTGCACGCCGTCTCCCTGGCCGGTGCCGCACGCGCCTACTCGACCCTGGGTGCGGCAATCCGCAACCTCGGCGCGGATGCGCGCGCCTCCACGGTCGCCACCGCCATGGTGGACTACCCCGAACTGATTCAGGCACCCGGCTCCCCCGACACCGTGCTCAGCGAAGAACTGGACGCGATCGTCAAGGGCGGTGCGGAGGGCGTGCTCTGCATTGGTCTGCGTTCGGGCGCGTCCGTGGTGGTGAAGATGAGCGACGGTTCGCACCGCGCCATGTACGCCGTGGCTCTGCGTGCTCTCGCCGCTGGCGGCTACCTGAGCGCCGAGGAATGCGAGCGCCTACTCGCGCTGGTGGTTCACCCGGTGACCGGCGGCTACGTGGACGGCAAGCCGGTTGTGGTGGGCGAGCTGCGTGTGTATGAGGAGCTTTTCACCCGCGAGGGTCTGGTTCCCGGCGCCCCGGAAGAGGACTAATCGTGGCGATTCGACGTAAAACTTCCGAAGCAGACGGCATGGCGGCGGTACGCGAAGTGCGTGCTTTCTTTGAGGAACAGCGTGCGGCAGCCGGCGAGCCTGCAGATTCGCACGCCCGAGGCGAGTACCTGCTGAACAGCTACTTGCTGAATAGCCCGGAGGTGGAGCAGGCGTTTGCCGCGCTCCCCCGCTCGGTGCGCGCAACCTTCGTTCGCTTCACCCTTGAAGAGCTGGCAACCCTCGCCCCCGGCAATAGCGTGGAGGTGCGCGTGCCCCCGCTGGGCGTGACCCAGTGTGTGGCGGGCCCCCGCCATACACGCGGCACCCCGCCGTCCGTGGTGGAGGCACGCCCGCTCGTGTGGGCGGCGCTGGTGCTGGGCGCCTGCTCGTGGGAGCAGGCGGTGGGTGCCGGTGCCCTGGACGCCTCGGGCGAGCGCAGTGACCTTTCGGGTCTGTTGCCCCTCTTCTAGAACTTGCTACGAGCCCGCAGGCCCACGCAGTTTTCGTGATTTGGTGTGTTTATTGCCCGTTCTAGCGGTCCATCCTGAGGTATTTAGCGCATCCTTCACCGCATCGACCCCGAAACCCGGTACACTTTTAAAGGTCTGGTGTATGCTACCGCACACACAGGCAGGTGCGAGTACAGAAACACACATCCGTCTTGCGCCCGCGCAGACGCATCCGCAGTCCCATCGTCGAAAAGACAGTGAATTGATTCGCCCCGACGGAAAACTCACTCACGACCTCGATCCGATTGACCACGGCCCCAAGGACGCCTGCGGCGTCTTCGGCGTCTGGGCACCCGGCGAGGACGTGGCAAAGCTAACCTACTACGGCCTGTACGCACTCCAGCACCGCGGCCAGGAATCAGCAGGTATCGCAACCAGCAACGGCAAACGTATCCACGTGTACAAAGATATGGGACTCGTCTCCCAGGTCTTTGACGAAGCCACCCTCAGCTCCATGCCCGGCGACCACGCTATCGGCCACGCCCGATACTCCACCACCGGCGCATCCCACTGGGCTAACGCACAGCCCACCCTCGGTACCACCCCGCACGGCACGCTCTGCCTGGCGCACAACGGTAACCTCACCAACTCGGCTGACCTTTACGACCGAGTGATTGCCAAGAATGGCGGCAAGCCTCCCAAGCACGGCGAGCTCGCCCAGGGCAACACCACCGACACCGCGCTCGTCACCGCCCTGCTGGCGGAGCACGACTTCGATTCCCTCGAAGAAGCAGCACTTGACCTGCTGCCCACCCTGCGCGGTGCTTTCTGCCTCACCTTCATGGATGAGAACACCCTCTACGCCGCACGCGACCCGCAGGGCGTTCGCCCCCTCGTGCTCGGTCGCCTGGAGCGCGGCTGGGTTGTCGCATCCGAAACCGCGGCACTCGATATCGTCGGCGCGTCCTTCGTGCGTGAAGTTGAGCCCGGCGAATTCCTCACCATTGACGAGAACGGCCTGCGTTCCCAGCGCTTCGCTGAGGCTAAGCCCGCCGGTTGTGTCTTCGAGTACGTTTACCTCGCTCGCCCGGACACCACCATCTCCGGTCGTAGCGTCTACGAATCCCGTGTAGAAATGGGCCGTCAGCTCGCCCGCGAGCACGCCGTTGAAGCTGACCTGGTCATGCCCACCCCCGAATCCGGTGTTCCCGCCGCGATTGGTTACGCCGAAGAGTCCGGCATTCCCTACGGTAACGGTCTGGTCAAGAACGCTTACGTGGGTCGAACCTTCATTCAGCCCTCGCAGACCATCCGCCAGCTCGGTATCCGTCTGAAGCTGAACCCGCTCAAGTCCGTGGTTGCTGGCAAGCGCCTCGTCGTTATTGACGACTCCATCGTTCGCGGTAACACCCAGCGCGCGCTCGTGCGTATGCTCCGCGAAGCCGGCGCGAAGGAAGTGCACGTGCGCATCTCCTCCCCGCCCGTAAAGTGGCCCTGCTTCTACGGTATTGACTTCGCCTCCCGCGCGGAGCTGATCGCTAACGGCCTGTCCGTGGACGAAATCGCCTCCTCCCTGGGTGCCGACTCGCTCGGCTTCATCTCCCAGGACGGCATGATGGCAGCCACCGAACAGCCCACCGAAAACATGTGCACCGCATGCTTCACCGGCGAATACCCGATTGAACTGCCCAGCGAGGAACGACGCGGCAAGTCCCTCTTTGACGCCGAAGAAAAGGGCAAGGGCGGCCCCCTCGCCGGTAAGGCGGCAGAGGTGACCGTGGAACGTCCCGTTCCCTCTAAGCCCGAGCACGCCGAGGCTGTCTCCATTGAAACCCGCGAAGGCACCGAAACTCTCGAAACGAAGTTCAACGCCTCCGACGTAGAAATCGCTGCTGACGACCCCGGCATGGGCATGTGCAACCCCGGCCCCGACGCCGACCTCGAGGCACTGCTCACCGAGCAGGACCGCACCCCCGCAAACTCCTCCGCTACCACTACCCCGAAGGAATCCTAATGAGCGAGAACACCACCACCGTAACCTACGCAAGCGCAGGTGTTGACGTAGAGGCTGGCGATCGCGCCGTTGAGCTGATGAAGGGCGCTATCAAGGCAACCCACAACTCCTCCGTCGTTGGTGGCGTGGGCGGCTTCGCGGGCCTGTACGACGTCTCCGAGCTGGTCAAGTACCGCAAGCCCTACCTTGCCACCTCCACTGACGGTGTGGGCACCAAGGTCGCTATTGCGCAGGCACTCGATATTCACGACACCATCGGTTACGACCTGGTCGGCATGGTCGTGGACGACATCGTCGTGTGCGGTGCGAAGCCGCTGTTCATGACCGACTACATTGCCACCGGCAAGGTCGTTCCCGAGCGTATCGCTGACATTGTGCGCGGTATCGCTGGCGCATGTGCACAGGCTGGCACCGCTCTGGTTGGCGGCGAAACCGCCGAGCACCCCGGCCTGCTCGCAGAAGACGAGTACGACGTTGCGGGTGCGGCAACCGGTCTGGTTGAGGCTGACGAGCTGCTCGGCCCCGAGCGCGTGCGTGAGGGCGACGTGCTGATTGCTATGGCATCCTCCGGTATTCACTCCAACGGCTACTCTCTGGTCCGCAAGGTCCTGAACGTTGCCGGCTGGGGTCTGGAGCGTCAGGTGGACGAGCTGGGCCGCACCATCGGTGAAGAGCTGCTCGAACCCACCCGCGTGTACGCGGCAGACTGCCTGGACCTGGCAGCGGCATTCCCCGTCAACGGCGAAGACGGCACCACCGGCAGCGGTGTACGCGGCTTCTCCCACGTGACCGGCGGCGGCCTGGCTGCTAACCTGGCTCGCGTTCTGCCTCAGGGCCTGGAGGGTCGCGTGGACCGCTCCACCTGGCAGATTCCCGCCATCTTCTCCCTGATCGGTTCGCTGGGCAACGTGCCCCTTGCCGACCTGGAACGCACCCTGAACCTGGGCGTGGGCATGATCGCTATCGTTGACCCCTCCGTGGCTGAGGCTGCTACCAAGCGCCTGAACGACCGCGGTATCCCCTCCTGGATTATGGGTGACGTTGTTGCCGCCGGTGAGCCCGAGGCTAACAACCCCGATTACGTTCAGGGCGCTAAGGGCGTGGACGGCGGCGCGGTTCGCCTGCTGGGCTCCTACGCTTCCTAAGGACGCTTTCTCCAGTAGGTAGCGAGCGCCAGCGTGCTGGTGTTGATGATTCTATAGACCGGGGCGGTCACCGATGCGGTGGCCGCCCCGGTCTGTGTGTCTACCGGAGGTGCGTGCTGTCCAGCGTATTGATGCCAGCTTTTTATTTATTTTCACGCGTATTTTGGGCTATTTTTATTTTTTGCTATCAACTGCATTTTTAATGCATTCTAGTGCTTACACCACAGTGTTAAAACATTTATTTCTCTCCCCTGTCAGCAAGAGGTACCGCATATCCTGCCTCGCACATTCCAACCCTCAAGCTTTACTTACATAAACTCTCAATCATTGGGCGCTATTCAGCCTCCAGAGGTTGATTTTCTGCACATTAACCCGTGAAAAGCACCTCAAAAATCCCTCAAGCTCACCTTGAAGTGATACCTTAGAAACGTACGTTGCACACCGTCCAAAAAAGAGTTCTTCCGGTACGAAAAAAGGGTCCACAAAACACTATTCCCTCACCCCATTTATTACTTCAGCGCGCCCAAAATCAGACCCCTTTTGCCGCCCCGTAAAAACCCTATCCGCACCTCGTGCACCTACAGACGGAAACACCAGTACACATCACACAGTCCGCATACCACCTACATCAGGAGAACCAGATGAGGCTTCCATACATCGGCGCGCAGCGCACCGAAACACCTCCTCGCCCCTGCACCGATAACCGCCGCCGCAAGCGCCCCGCACGCGCGGCACTGAGCTTGCTCGCCGCCGGCGCCATCCTCTTCGGAGGTGACCTGCCCGCCGTCCTCGCGCAGGCACCCAGCGACGAAGCCATCCTGGCAGCAGCTCAGGCGGCACCCCAGATCGAAGGCCCGGTCAGCCCCCTCACCCTCGCGCGCAACGGCGCGGCACGCCCCAACACCCCCACCGCGGCGGCGCCCGGTACGCTCCCCCAGCAGGTGTTCGACCGATTCATCGTCACCTACACCAAGGAAGCCAAGCAACGCAAAATGCAGCGCGACGGCGACTGGGACGCAGTCCGCGGCATCGTTGACGACATCATGGACACCGTCGATGTCGTCAGCGAAGCGCTGAACGTCGACACCAAGTTCCTGCACAACACCTCCACCGATGACGCCGTCATCCAGACCTCCAAAACCCTCAACAAAAACGAGGCGAAGGAGTTCATGGCGAAGGTCGCCTCCGACCCGGACGTAGCCTCCGTCGAACCCGACTACATCAACTACCCCGCCGCAGAGGGCGACATCACCTTCCAGTTCAACGACCCGCAGTACAGCAAGCAGTGGAACCTCACCAACCCCACCACCGGCGTTCAGAACACCGGTAACGCGCGCCTGCGCCGCGGCGCAAACGTGAAGGTCGCTGTGCTCGACACCGGCTACGTGCCGCACCCCGACCTGGTCACCGGCATGGCGAACGGCTACGACTTCGTCAGCGACCCGCTCAGCGCCCGCGACGGCAACGGCCGCGATCCCAACCCCCTGGATGAAGGCGACTACGCACCCTACAACCTCTGCAAGGACCAGGCGAACGCCCACACTTCCACCTGGCACGGTACCCACGTGGCGGGCATTATCGGTGCCCGCGGTAACAACGGCATGGGTATCGTCGGCGTCGCTGACCTCGCCCGCGTTCAGCCTGTGCGCGTTCTGGGTCGATGCGGTGGCCGCACCTCCGACATTGCCGACGCGATCATTTGGGCGGCCGGCGGACACGTTGACGGCGTGCCGGACAACACCTACCCCGCCAAGATCATCAACATGTCCATCGGCACCGTAACCCAGTGCCCCGCAGCCTACCAGCGCGCCATCAACATCGCACGTTCCAAGGGTGCAATCGTGGTCGCCGCGGCGGGTAACGGCAACACGGAAGCCTCCAAGTACGCACCCGCTAACTGCATGGGCGTCATCACGGTCGGCGCAACCACCAAGGCCGGTACACGAGCATCGTTCTCCAACTACGGCACGAGGGTCAACATCTCCGCGCCGGGTGAAAACATCCTCTCCCTGTCCGTGAACAGCCTCGACCGCCCGGATAACACCAAGTTCACCTACGTCTACGAGAGCGGCACCTCCATGGCGGCACCGCACGTCTCCGCTCTGCTGGCGCAGCAGCTGGTCAACGGCACCTCCATGACCACTAAGCAGGTCGAGGAGGCGTTCACCCTCATGAGGCCTAACCGCATCAAGTGCGATAAGTACTTCTGTGGACGAGGTCTTATCAACAGCTTCAATCTGGCGAAAAAGGCTGGAAACCTGGACGCGAACGGCAGGGTGACCTACCTGCGACCGCGCAAGATCATTTCTAAGGGTCTGAGCGCCGGAGCGTCTAACACCAAGATTGCCGATAGGGCCGCTACCGACGAGGCAGCCGAAGCAACCGCAGAAGCTCTCACGGCAGGAGCCAATGGCGAGAGCCTCACCGGTGACTACGACCGGATTCCCGGCGCGCCCGCCATGGAAATCCCCGAAGATGCCCAGGTCCAAGACCTGAACGGTGACGCCGAGCCCATCACCCAGGACGAGCCGCTGGTCACCAACCCCGCGCAGAAGCCCCGCGAAGCAGACGAGCAGCACTAGGCTACCCATAGCGTAGCCAGACCCGGTTCACGTGCATAGCGAAGCCCCCGATGAGAGAAATCATCGGGGGCTTTTCGCGTCTAAAAAGAGTTTCGACTAGTAACAGTGACTAGCGGTGGTTACCGGAAGCGAAGCTCAAGTAACCACTGCTCGGGTAGGTGTTCGCAGAAGAACCGTACCAGGAGCGGTAACGCGGAGTGTGACCGTGACGCGGACGCGATGGGTACGAGGGGCGAGTCACCGGGCGGGACGGGCGAGTCACCGGACGGTTAGTCTTCGGAGCCGGGGCGGGGGTCACCTTAGGTGCGGGAGCCTGGTGACGCTTAGCGTCCTCTTCAGCCTTCTTGCGAGCCGCTTCCTCTGCCGCCTTCTTACGTGCGGCCTCCTCCTCAGCCTTCTTGCGTGCCGCCTCAGCCGCGGCAGCCTCCGCAGCCTCACGGTTGGAACGGACCTGCTGAACCGCACGCGCCGCATTCACAATGCCGGAACCGCACGCAGGCTGGTCGCACTCAACGCCCTGAGAGGTGGACTGCAGAGCCTTCTTCGCCTGAGCGTAGGTCAGCTTCGGGTCGACCGCCTTCATGAGCGCCACAATACCGGCAACGTGCGGTGCCGCCATCGAAGTGCCCTGGTACTCGGCGTAGTCAGCCTTACCGGGAGCGGTCTTGCCAGCGTTCAGAGTGGAGAGGATACCGCCACCCCAGTAGCGGCGGTCGCCACCGGGTGCGCTCACGTCCACGCGGGAGCCGTAGTTAGAGAAGTAGGAGCGCTTGCCGTTCTTATCGGTCGCACCCACGTTGATGACGTCCTCGCAGTTGCCGGGACTGGACTTCGAGGCGTCAAAGTTATTGTTGCCCGCCGCAACAACCACGATGGAGCCGCGCTTATTCGCCTGAGCAATCGCCTGGCGGTACGGGGTGGTGCAGGTACCCTCGCTGCCGATGGACATGTTAATGACCTGGGCGGGGTTCTGGTTTGCGGGAACACCGCGCACGCTACCGCCGGCAGCCCAAATAATGCCGTCGGTGATGTCCGAGTCGAAGCCGCCGCAGGCGCCCAGAACGCGCACGGGCACGATCTTCGCCTCGGGTGCCACACCGGCAATACCCTCGTTATTGTTGGCGATAGCGGCAATGGTGCCCGCCACGTGGGTGCCGTGCCAGTCGGAGGCGGTCGCCTTCGAACCGGTGAAGCACTGGTTGTCTACGGTCCAGTTGCCGGCATCGGTCGGGTCGGAGTCGCGGCCGTTACCGTCGTTGGAGAACGCCGACTCGGCAATGAAGTCGTAGCCGGGCAGCACGTTAGCGTCCAGGTCCGGGTGGGCGGTAATGCCGGAGTCTAGCACCGCCACGGTCACACCCTTGCCACGGGTGGTGCCCCACGCCTCCAACGCGGAGACGCCCTTCTCACCGGTGAGGGACCACATGCGGTTCATCTTCGGGTCGTTGATCTTGACGGTCTCCGAGGTGTTATCCACGGTGGCGTAGCGGCGCATATCGGGCGACACGGAGGCGACCTTGGAGTTCGCACTCAGGGCGTTCATGTACTGCTGCGCCTGGGCGGGGGTGAGCTCCGCGGAGGTGGTGACCACGCTGGCATCCAGCGCGGTGGAGCGGACGTAGCTGGTCTTAATGTTCAGCAGCTCGTCGATGCTCTGCACATCGGAGGTGATGCCCGCGTAGAGTGCGTCGCTCCAGGTTGCCTGCTGGGTGCCGGCGGCGGCGGACCAGTCAATCTGGTCTGCGGTGGCGTCGGTGGAGGCGGCGTTCTTCGCATCCTCGGTGTAGGTGATGATGAAGCGGTTGTACGCCACGGGTGCGGACTGGGTGGCCTGTGCGGTATTGGAGACCTGCGCGGCGGTAGAAGCCTGTGCCGCAGTAGAAGCCTGGGTGGCATGCGCGGTGGGTACCGCCACGGCGGGAATGACGCTTGCCGAGAGCAGGCAGGTTGCGGTGACGAAGCTCAGCAGGGAACGCTGTGAGGAGCGCACCTGCGAGGGGCGAGCAATGCGAAGCATGGACGTCCTTGTGTGAGTGGTACCGGGTATGCACGGTTCGGCGTAGCGTTGCCGATTCGCATTGAGGGCGCGGGTGTGCGTTCGGTACGAGTGAATACGGAAGAGTGAGGTGTTGGTGCGTAGTGCGGGGTTACGTTGTGGGTTCACAATGTGCATGCATGGGTACGCACCGTGAGATACTCTAGCACCCTTTTTCAGTTACTTTATGAATAAAATATATGATGTGATGCACCTCATTTTAGATAAAGATGAGCAAAACTTAAATCACTACTTTAAGTCGCGAGAATATCTCGACTAGGCATTTCTTTATCTGCATTTACATGAAAGAAAAATCTCATTATCTACGCCACACTATCGAGTTTTATCCACTAGATACATGAGAAAAGGTGCTAGGATAGCGATATCTCACCACATAAACTACTTCCGAAGAACTCCCATACGGGAGTTTAGAGAAAAATACACATCAATGCAGTGATGTGCATTTTCTTTTTCTATTCGCTCCTCACAAGCAAATATGCAAAAGAATGCAAATGTTTTCTCAAAAGTGCATTTATGTGAGTGGATGACCAACCCACTTGCCGCTTCCGGCACTCACATACGCAAAGGACCCCGATGTCTTTTACCACTCACCCCTCAGCGCGCGGTGTCGCACGCACCGCACTGAGCCTGGGTACTGCAGCAACACTCGTCGCAACCCTGGGCGCCCCCGCATCCTTTGCGGCACCCGCACAGGCCAACAGCGCCGAGCGCGCCAAGGCGCACACCACCATCTCCTCCCTCAGCTCCGCACAGCAGAAGGCAGGCTTCAACCGCTTCGTTATCACCTACACCGATAGCGCTCTGAACGCAGGTGGCATCAACTGGGCAAGCCCCGCAGGCACCCAGGTCGCCACCTGGAACGACGCCCTCTACCAGGATCTCACCTCCGAGGTGAAGAGCGTCGACGACCTCTTCAAGATCAAAACCAACTACGTACGCACCACCGCCCAGAAGGCGACCGTGGTGACTCTCTCCTCCAAGCTCACCGCAGAGCAGGCAGAGAAGTACATGGCGGCGCTGAGCTCTAACCCCTCCGTTGCGTCGGTTGAGCCCGACCTGCTGCGCCGCTCCAACGCACGCACCCGTACCGCCACTACCTCCAAGGTCGCTCAGGTAGCCCAGGCTGCCCAGGCGTCGAACCAGGTTGTGGCACCGAACGACACCCTCTACCCGCAGCAGTGGAACCTGCACGGCACCAAGGGTCTGGCTACCCCCGAAGCATGGAAGACCACCCAGGGTGCCGGCGTGACCGTTGCTGTGATTGACTCCGGCATCGTCAAGCACCCGGACCTCGACGCGAACGTTCTGCCCGGCTACGACTTCATCACCGAGCCCTCCATTGCCCGTGACGGCAACGGCCGCGACTCCGACCCGACCGACCAGGGCAACTGGGAAGAAGCGGGCGTCTGCGGTGCTGATGCAGAGGCAAGCGAGTCGAACTGGCACGGCACCCACGTTGCCGGCTCCATCGCGGCGATTATGAACAATAAGCGCGGTATCGTCGGCGTGGCACCCTCCACCAAGATCCTGCCCGTGCGTGCCCTGGGCATGTGCGGCGGCTACGACTCCGACATTGCGGATGCAATGGTTTGGGCAGCCGGCGGCACCGTTGAAGGCGTTCCTGCGAACTCCAACCCCGCCAAGATCATTAACCTCTCCCTCGGCGGCGAAGGCACCTGCCCCGCAACCTACTCCAAGGCTATTGCTGAGGTGAACAAGCGCGGCGCGATTCTCGTTGTCGCTGCTGGTAACGATGGTCAGGACACTTCCAAGGTCGCTCCGGCTAACTGCGGCGGTTCGATCGTGGTGGGCGCTACCGACCAGAACGGTAAGCGTAGCGACTTCTCCAACTACGGCAAGCTTGTTGATGTGAGCGCCCCCGGCAGTAGCATCATGTCCACCGTGGACCTGGGCACCACCGTTTCCAAGGGTGCGGGCTACACCGAGTACGACGGCACCTCCATGGCGGCACCCCAGGTTGCTGGCGTGATTGCTCTAATGAAGTCCGTGGATCCCTCGCTGAACGCTGAGCGTGCAAAGCAGATTCTGAAGCAGAGCTCCAAGCCACTCACCTGCGATGTGAACGGTTGCGGTTCCGGCATTGTGAACGCCGCGAGCGCACTGGCTATGGTGCAGGGCAAGAAGGACCCGAACCCGCAGGCAAAGCCCTGGCCGAAGCGTGCACCCAAGCACCCGACCCGTGCGGCTCGTGTTGGTTACGTGACTAACCCGGCTGTTAACCACAACCCGCCGTTCCTGATTACTGCTCACGGCCTGATTCCCGGTCAGTAATCGGTATGTTGCCAGTTCGGAAGCCGGTGAGCCAATAGGCTTCTGAAAGGCCGATATATACAAAAAGCCCCCGCTGAGTTTTCTCAGCGGGGGCTTTTCGTGAACAGAACGCTGCCGCTTTTGATGCTGCAGCTTGTTTCTCCCGCCCACCCTCACGACTGATAGGTGGGAGAAATCTTGGGGTACGCCCCCAGCGAGCTGGACGCTCGGGTAGACGAGCTAGGGGCGTACCTGGGAGGCGCGCACACCGGTACGGATACCGGCTGCCTCCATGCGAGCGGACTCGTAGCTCACCGCGCGCAAACCCGAAGGTGCGTTGGTGGCGATTTCCTTCGCTCGCGGCTTTTCCTGACTCTGGGCGGGTAGAAAGACCCAGCGGCGCTGGACCGCGAAGCTGACCGGAATAAGAATCAGCTCGGTCAGAATCTTGGCGACCAGCAGGGACGCGCCCAGGCCGGTCAGGGTTTCCATCAGAGCCGCGTTGGCTGCGAGGATACCCACCGCCAGCACGGCGTACCGCACCAGCGAGGAGGATGCCGAGGGGCGTGCGCCTCCGTCGTGCATGAGCATTCGGTTGACGGTGAAGTTCGTCAGCGCCGAGATGACGCGCGCACCGACCACGGCGGCAAGCAGCGGAGCACCCAGGCCCACCAGGATGAAGAGGGCGATAGCATCCACGAGGAAGCCGGTCAGGAAAGACGAGGCCAGGAAGGCGAGCAGCGGTGCGTAGATGAGCGCCGAGTCCTGCAGGGGCCTAAAGTGGCTGGTCGGGTTACCCGGCTCGTAGACCTTCACGATGGGTACCTGCACTAGGTCCACGTCTGCGCGGGTTGCGCGCAGCAGCATGGAGAACTCGTACTCGTACTTGTCGCCGGGGATCTGCAGCAGCCAGTCCAGAATCTGCGGGGTGAAGCCGCGCAGGCCGGTCTGGGTGTCTGCCACGCGGGCGCCGGTCGCCAGGGCGAAGAAGCCTACGGTTGCGCTGTTACCGATCTTGGAGCGCAGCGGCACCTTGGTACCTTCTTCGCCGGCGTTGGGGTCGGGCTTGGTACGCACACCGAGGACGATGCTCTTCTGGCTTGCCGCCGCCGCGGTTTCGGTGCGCACACCCACGCGAAAGATGTCCTGGGGTAGGTGCTGGCCGTCCGCATCGGCGGTGACGATGACCTCGCCGGGGCGGTTCGCTTTCGCCCAGGCGATGCCGGTGCGCAGTGCCGCACCCTTGCCCTTGTTGACGGGGTGGGTCTGCACGGTCACGCCATCAATACACAGTTCGGTAAAGATCGGTGCGTAGGTGCTGCCGGATCCGTCGTCAATCACGAGGATTTCGGCGCTAGGGTCCTGTTCGCGCAGGGCCCGGGCAAGGCGGACCAGTGACTGGTCCGGCTTATATGCGGGTATCAGGATAATCACGATGCGCTCCCTGCAATGTAGAGAATGTCACTGGTGCCACGCTCCTTAGTGCCACCCTGCGGGCGGTTGACCAGCTCGTTGTTGAAGACCATGGCGGAGGAGCCACCACCGTCCAGGTTGTAGGCGCTGACGCAGCCGAGGTCCTTGAACATCTGGGCGAACTCGGGCATGGTCACGCCGCGCGAGTAGTTGGTGGAGCGGCCGTCAACCACGATGAAGACCAGGTGGTTGGTGCCGAGCACGCCCACGCCGGTTCGCGGCTGGTTGCCCTGGATGGAGTGGTTACCGAAGTTGGTGTCCACCTCGACGCTGTCGATGCCGTCGACAACCGCGGAGTCCTTGACCAGTGCGGGGCCGAAGGAGAGGGTGTTCCACACGCCTTCGTTGACAAGGGTCTGGGCGTTGGTTGCGGTTTCGTCGTAGAGCTTGACGGAGCCGTCGCGGTAGAAAGCCAAACCCTCGCGAGCGCCGGCGTCACGGTAGACGACGCCGTTTCGGATCACGATGCCGGTGGTACGGAAGCCGTAGTAGTCACCGTTAATCGCCCAGATGCCGTTGTGTTCGGAGGCGATATTCGAGGGGGTGTCGATGATGTTCTGGCCGAACTTGTTGTTCGCGAAGGCGCTACGCAGCAGGGTTGCGTTGTCGAGCTTGATGTCCGCTACGAAGGAGACGACCGCATCGGAGCCGCTACCGGTGGTGGTGGAGGTGATGGTAATCGAGCCTTCGTTAGCGGTGAGGCTCTGACCGTTGACCTTCACACCTGTCAGTTCGGTGGGGTCTGCAGTGGCGGAGCCGGAGGCGCTTGCGTTTGCCTGGGCTGCTGCCGCCTCGTAGGCGGTGGTGTCCTCGATTTCGGTGTGCTCCGCCAGGTAGCGGTTGTACGCCCAGCCTGCGCCGCCGCCGACTACGGCAAGTGCGCCGAGGCCACCGCCGATGAAAATTCGACGGGTGAGCTTCTTCTTGGCTAGCTTCTGCTCTGCTGCGGTTTGTGCGGCGGTTGCTTGTTCTGCCGCGGTCTGGGTGGTCTGGCCAATGTTCTGAGTCATGTTCTGTTCGTTGTTCATGTCTCTAGAATGCCGGGCTATTCTCTGTGCCAGGCATGACTAAGCTGTGCAGAAGCTATGCATGATTATTCATTTCAAACTTTTTTATTACTGCCTATGCTGTAGTACCAGAAGATGCTATGCGCACCTATGTATAAACATGTGTATTGGCTTTGTGCTCCACCTAGCTAAGGAACCCCCGTGGGTAACCCGCCCTCCCCCGTGCACACGCCTGCTTGCATCCATCAAATGAGGGCACGAAAAAACCGGCTGAGCACCCCGTGCGGGGCCTCAAGCCGGTTCATCATCTATCGAATACGTTCGGTCGATATGCACCGAATCAATCCGCGTATTCTTTATGCCTCATCCTCGTAGGACGCGTACTTTTCTGCGTATGCCGAGTAGTCGTCCTCGTCGTCATAGCGACGGCGGGACGAATCGGAGGACTTAGTTTTCTTCGCGCTGCTCAGCTCGCGCTCGAGTGCGCTGTAGTCGGTCTCGGGGCTGAAGTACTTCATCTCCCGAGCCTGCCTTGTTGCTTTAGCCTTCTGACGGCCGCGCCCCATGGCGTGACCCCCTCTTTCATCCTGTCCGAGGCGAACAGCGCGCGCGGCGCATCGCTCTCGGATCGTTCAACAGTCTTTACTACACTATAGAGTACCCTGTTTCAGCCCTGAATGTCTCGCTCAGCGGCACCTATTTTGCGTATCAAAGCACTTCTTCGCACCGGAACAACCGTTTTATTTTGCACCGGTAGCCTTTTATACCCCAGACGCCACATTCCCTAGATAACAACTCCCTAGATAACACGTAGCCCCGCACCGGACGTATCGCTACATCCGATGCGGGGCGAGTGTCTCTCCTACCGGCTCACTCACAAGACCGGGTTCGGAGAGGGTACCGTGCAGGTCATGACATCCCGCACGGAGCTTAGGGGGGCAGCTCCTACCGCTTAGCTTGCAGTAAAGGAGCTGCTAGCTTGCGGTAAAGGAGCCCAGCGAGGTGGCGTTAGAAGCCAGGGTGGTGCTGGAGGCATCCACGCTATCGGTGGTGGTGTACACGGTGTAGCTCTCGCCCTTGGTGATCTTGGCACTGGAGACCAGGATCAGTGCGGTGCTGGAGTTAGTCACCTTGTAGTTCGCCACCACGTTACCGGAGGAGTCGGCAACCTGTACGGTGGTGCCTGCGCTCAGGCTCGATACGTTGCTGATCTTCACGTAGCCGCTGGTGGAGGAGGTTGCGGGCGCCTCGAACATGTCACCGGAGTTACCCGCGGTCACGGTCGCGCCGTTGAGCAGCAGGTCGCCGTTGGTGTCCAGGGAGGCGTTACCACCGGTGAAGGGACCGTTCACGATCAGGGTGCCGCCCGAGAGCGTTGCCGTGCCATTGGAGTCGATGCCGTCGCCGTTCGCATTCACGGTGACGGTACCGCCGGTGATGTTGATGGTTGCGTCGACCACCTCGAAGGTGCCGCCGCCACCGCCCATACCGCCGCCCATGCCACCACCAGCCGGGGGGCTGGCCCGTGGTACCGGAACCCATGGAGCCGGAGGGAGCCTGACCGCCACCTGCGGGTGCCTGACCGCCCTGTGCCGCATTACCCTGTGCAGCTTGCTTGCTCTGGGTGGTCTGCGTGGTGGAAGTCGAAGCCGACTCGGTGCTGGTTGAGGTGGTGCTGGTGGTGCTGTACGAGGCGTTGATACCGTCATCCGAGCTGGTCACGTTCACGGTACCGTCCAGGATGTTGATGTACTGCGCCTCAATACCCTCGTTCGCCTGGGTAATGTTCAGGGTACCGCCGGAGATTTCCAGCACGCGCTCAGCCTTGAAGCCGTCGTCACCTGCGGAGATGTTCACGGTACCGCCGCTCAGGCGTACCCAGCCGCGGTTGCCGTCGGTGTCATTGGTTGCCTTGATACCGTCCTGGCTTGCGGTCACGGTGACGGTGCCGTCCAGGATATCGACGTAGTCCTTACCCTTGATGCCGGTGTTTGCCGCGTTCACTTCCAGGGTGCCGGAGGCAATGACCAGGCCGTCAGTGGTGTGGATACCCTCTTCGTACTTACCTTCAACCTTCAGGGTACCTTCGCCCGCCAGGGTCAGGTCACTCTTGGAGTAGATAGCCGCGTCGGGGCTGCCGCTGGCGGTATCGGAGTAGGAGGAGCCGTCAGAGACGGTGTTGGTGGTACCCGAGGCGGTGTAGATAACGACCTCGTCCGCCTTAACCACGTTGATTGCCGCACCGGTGGAGTTGGTGATGGTCGCGTTGTTCAGGATCAGGCGGACCATGTCGCTATCGGCCGCCTCAACCTTGATCTGGCCGCTGTAGGTGCCGGTGAGCTTGTAGTTACCCGCCTTGGTGATGGTGATGACGCCATCGCTGACGGTCACGCCGTCGGTCGCGGTCGGGTTCGAAAGATCGATAGTAACTTCGCTGGAGGAGTCCCAGGTGACGTCCTTCGCGGAGTAGTGGGTGTCCTCGGCGAGCTTTGCGCCGCTCTTCACGTCGGTGGAGAAGGTGTCTGCCACCTTCGAGGTGGTGTCCGAAGTGCTCGAAGCGGAGGTACCGGTTGCACTCGATGCGCTGGCATTCGATGCCGAGGTTGCCGAGCAGCCGGTCAACGCCAGGGCTGCCAGGAGGGTAATGGAGGTTGCGCTCTTAATCATATTGCTCTTTTTCACGGGTTTTCCTTTGTGTTTGGGTGACCACTCGCGTAGAGCCAGCGCCACAGGTGGGGGGTACAGGTTGTATGTGAAATGTGAATATGTGTGAGAGCGGTTATTGCCTATGTGGGGCAAATAAAGCCAGTGTTGTGTTTGGTTCGGAGGGTTATCGGTTAGGGGGCTGGGGGTGCGGGTAAGGTAGGTGCGCTACCCTACCCGCATATCCCAAATTGCCGTTTTAGCCAGATCGCTGTTTGAGCCAGATTGCCGTTTTAGGCGGCTGCGGAACGCTCGGTCAGCAGCTTCTGGTAATCCTCTTCGGTCATGTCATCCACGTTCAGGCGGGTGCCCTCAACCGGTTCCAGGTGCATCCAGTTCTTCAGGGTTTCTTCCCACTTGTTGCTTGCCAGCTGCGGGTTCAGCGCCGCCATACCGGTTGCAAACTTGGAAATCTTCGCGGGGGTGATGCCCGCATCCCAGAGGTGCTGGTCTGCCACGGAGGGCTCCACGCCGGACTTGGTTTCGATGATGACCGCGTTCGGCAGGCCGTAGGTGGTGCCGACCAGGTTGCCGTGGAAGTTGCGGTAGTTCACGCCCGCCATGAGGATGTTCTCGGACAGAGGAGTCCAGGTCAGGGCGTTATCTACGGTCATACGGGAGGCGACCGGGTTCTTCTCGCTCTGCGGCAGGAAGACCGTGGTACGGCGGTAGCCGGTGGTCAGGACCGCCTCCAGCTTGTGCACGGGGCCCGCGAGGATGTCAGCGAGCACTGCGGTGATGTACTCACGACCTTCCGCGGTGAGCGTATCGCGCTTCTCGAAGGTGTACGGGATACGCTTCTTGACGGTCATGTCCTGCTCGCCGTCGGTCTTGACCTCCAGGAAGGTCAGCTCCGAGTCCAGGTAGCTACGGGTACGAATCTTGAAGGTGTCCTCGCGGCTGTAGGCTGCCGAGTGGTAGCTCTGCATCTGCGGGGTGTCGAAGTAGACCGAGTCGTAGGCGAAGTCGCGCTGGCCCTTGATTTCCATGACGGAGGCGTCTGCGTCGAGCGTGGAGAGTACCTTGGCGGCGGTTTCTGCGTCGACAATGTACTTGCGGTCCACACGGGTCTGCATGGCTGCCTTCTCGTTCATGGCTTCCAGGCTGATGCTCTTCCACTCTGCGGGGATGATGTTTGCGGCTACATTAGTCATGGGTCTTCGTCCTTCTGGGGTGCTGCCCCTGCGTTTTGGGCTGTGCGCTGGGGCGGCGTGTCGTGGGTATCGGAGATGTTTGTGCGGTTGGAGTGAATCGGAGGCTTTTATACCGGTTGGTCTTACTTGCCTACCGGGGTGCGCTGGAGCGGAACCATCCGGGTGTCCAGGGTGGTGTGCGCCTCGGCGGTGGGAACCTGAGGTGCTGCCGGGTAAGCCGCAGGAGCCTGCGATGCTACCGTCTGAGCGGCTACAGGCTGAGCCGCCTCCACTGCCGCGGGGGTGCCGCCCTCGGGGGTTTCCTTGGGCTGGTAGGTGACGGTGGCGCGGGTCAGGTTGTTCACCATATCCAGCTCGGTAACGCTGACCGAGGTGACGGTGTAACCCAGGCGAGCGCTCAGGTATGCCTTGAGCTCTTCCTCGTCGCTGATCGCACGATCGGCGGTAACGGTCTGAGTCTTTTCAGTAGAGACCGGGGCGCTGCGCGAGTCGAGGACCGCAATCAGGGCGACCAGGGTAGCCATCAGGGCGAAGGCAATGTACGCCGGGCTGATGTTCACACCTGCGATCATGCCGACCGAGAGGGCGACGAAGTAGTAGCCGACCTCGCGCTGGCTCAGGGCGGTGGAACGCAATCGGATAATCGACAGGACACCGAAGAGGCCCATGCCCATGGCGGATGCGTTCGATCCGGCGGATACCAGCGCCACCGAGACCGTGAAGATGCCGGCGTTGATGACCGCGTAGGAAATCATCAGTTCGCGGTTGCGGTGCCGCACCATGTAGAGGGTGCAGAGGGCTGCGATGGCTATGGCATCGGCAATCGCCATGGTCAAAATATTCATCGGGGTTCTCCAGCTTTGTGTCGTGGTATCCGCTATGCTCTTCGCTGCCTGTTCTTCAGCTTCGGGCTGTGCGTTCTTTGTAGTATCTAGATTCCCGTGCGAGTCTGTGTTTACCCTGTGCTCGCCTTAACTTAGAGATAAGTGTTATGCGTCTCCGATAAACAGCCTTGTCAGTGGTGCTATTTGTCCGTAATTTTTTGCTTCTTTCGCGCCGTTCCCAGCATCCCTAACAGCCTCAAAAGGCACAAAAAATGGGCTCCCTCCGATATGGAGGGAGCCCATCAAAGTAGCTAAAAGCTTAGCGACTAGGCACTATTAAGCCTTCTTGCGCATGCGGGTTGCAACGATGGTCGCGCCACCTGCACCCAGAGCAATCAGGCCCAGACCAGCAGCAGTCATTGCACCGGATGCACCAGTCTTAGCCAGGGAAGAAGAGCTCTTGGAGGATGCGTTCGAGGAACCGGAGCCCAGGTTGTCGCCGGAACCCAGGTTGTCATTCGAGCCGGAGCTCAGGCTGATGCTGTCAGACTTCTTGGAGTTCTCGTAGTCAACGGGCTGCTCGCAACCATAGTCGTCGCCGTCAGCGTTGAACTTCTCGCGGTAATCCGGGTGGCTCTTGTGAATCGGTGCCAGACCTGCAGCCTCAACGTCGGCGCAGTTCTGGAAACGGAAGTGCTGCTCGCTGTCAGACTTCTGCTCATCGGACTTCTGATCCTCAGACTTCTGCTCTTCGGCAGGCTTCTGGTCCTCAGCGGGCTTGGTTTCCTTAGCGTCCTCAACTGCGGGTGCGGAGGTCTCTTCAGCAGGCTTGGGAGCCTCGGTGGTCGGCTCAGCGGTTGCGTCCTTGGACGGCTCGGGGGTGGGATCCGGGGTCGAATCCTGGGAAGGAGCGGGGGTCGGGTCCTCGGTGGGAGCCGGTGCGGGCTGCTCCGCAACCTTGATGGTCACGGTAGCTGCCTTACCGCCACGGGGAACGTCGCCGTCCTTCAGGGAGCCGGACAGCAGGTAAATGTCAACGGAAACGCTGCCGTGCAGCTCTTCCTGCCAGGGGATGGTGGCGGAGAAGTTACCATCGCTATCAGCGTGGATTTCCAGGTAGTCCTGGCCGTTAATCTTAACGGCGCCCTTGTTCAGCTTCAGAGCCAGAACGGAACCGGAGGTGCCGTCAGCGGTCTTGAAGCCCTCGCCACCAATGTTCAGGCCCTGACCCTCATACCAGGTGTCGGGGGCAATGAACTGTGCAGAGTCTGCGTAGGTGTAGACAGTCTGAGGCGCGCCTTCAACAGCGAAGGTTGCGGGGACGGAAGTAGCAACGAGACCACAGCCAATGAGGGCGGTGGCACCGATGCGTGCAATGTTGTTTCGAATGTTCATGCCCCCCATTCTAACGAGCGAAGCTTGGGATACCGGCTCCCAAGACGCCAATTTGCCATGACCTGACTCACAAACCGGGGTTTTCTTGAAGGTTTATTGAAGGCATGGTTGAACCATAGAGACCTTTTGCACCGCCGTGCACCCCTAAAGTCTCAATTGAGACTTGAAGAAACCAGCAAGTACATGCGCCATCCCACCGACACAACACGCCAACAAAAACCACCCCGTTAAACGCAAGAATCCCCTCCGCCGAACATTCAAAAGCGTTCAGGAGAGGGGACTCTCACGCACCGCACCGGGCGGTGACGATAGTTTTAGGAGTTCTTGCGGTTACGCACAGCGGTCACGCCAGCAACGCCCAGACCCAGAGCTACCAGGCCCAGGCCAGCCATGGTGAAGGCGTTGGAAGCACCGGTGTTAGCCAGGGAGGAGCGCTGAGCGCGGCTCGAAGTGGAATTGCTCGAAGAGGAGGAACCGCTACCCAGGTTGTCCAGGCCGCCAGAGTTGCGGGAAGAAGAACCCGAGGAACCGTTGGAAGAGGAACCGTCCGTCACCTCGCTGTTGATAACCTCGCAGCCCAGGCCGTTACCATCGTTGTCGAACTTCTTACGGAAGTCCGGGTGGCTTTCGTGAATGGGCGCCAGGCCAGCAGCCGCAACCTCTGCGCAGTTCGCGAAGCGGGTGCTCTCAGCCGAAGCGGTCACCTGCTCGGTAGCGGAGGTGGAATCACCCAGCTGATCCTTCGCTTCGTTCGCTACAGGTGCGTTCTGCTCAGTAGTGGCCGAAGCGGAAGCCGATGCGGAAGCAGAAGCCGAAGCAGAGGGGGTTGCAACCACAGAAGCGGAAGCCGACGCGGTAGCCGAAGGGCTCACCGAGGTTGCCGGGCGGTTCTTAATCTCAGCATCTACGGAGGCAACAACCTCATCAGCGGCAGTAGCCGAAGCCGAGGGGGTAGCGGATGCAGAGGGTGCAACAGAAGCGGAGGGGGTAGCCACCACGGAAGCCGAAGCGCTCGCGGTCGCCGAGGGGCTCACCGAAGCGGTTGCGGAGGGGGTTGCTTCCTGAACGGAACGAGCCTCAATCTTCACGGTCGCAGCCTTACCGCCGCGGGAGGTGTCGTTATCCTTCAGGGAGCCGGAGAGCAGGTACACGTCCACGGAGATGCGGTTCTCCAGGTCGTCCTGCCAGGGAATAGAAACGGAGAAGTTGCCCTTCTCGTCAGCCTTAACTTCCAGGTAGTCCTGGCCGTCAATCTTGACGGTGCCCTTGTTCAGCTTAATAGCGATAACGGAGCCGGAGGTGCCGTCCTGAGTCAGGAAGCCCTCGCCGGTAACCTTCAGGGTTTCGCCCTTGTACCAAACCTCAGAAATGTGGGAAGTAGCCTTGTCGGAGTAGACGTGAGTGACGGACTCTTCGCCGTTCTGAGCGAACGTTGCGGGGATTGCGGTAACCACCAGGCCGCAACCAATCAGGGCGGTGGCACCGAAGCGAGTGATAGTGTGTCGAATGTCCATCCCATCATTTTATCCTCGCGTAATGGGTGTATCCGCCTGTCCAGGGGCTATTTAAAATGAATTACGCCACAAAGTAGCACTTTCGTGCAGTTAATGACGGGCCAACTACAGGTCAGTGCACGCGCGGCAAAATTCGCCGGGCGCCAGCGTTACCCAGTCGTGCCGGCGCCACCTAGTTGTGCCAGTGCTACTTAGTCGTCAATCTCGTCAAGCATGAGCTCCAGCGCCTCACCCACGCCGCTACGCCACAGGTAGGTTGCCTTCGCATCGGCGCGTCCCGGACCTCCGTTAATGATGGCGACCGGTTTGCCGGCGCGCAGAGCCTCCAGCACAATCTTGTAGCTGCTCATGACCGCTACCGAGGAGCCGACCACCAGCAGCGCCGAACACTCGGCGAGCATGGCATCCTTGAGCGCTTTGCGTTCGGCGGGCACGGATTCGCCAAAGTACACCACGTCCGGCTTGAGGCGGGTCGAACCGCAGGCGAGGCAGGGCACCATCTGAAAATCGCGGATGTAGCGGTCGTCCAGTTCCACGTCACCGTCGGGGTTCACGCGCAGGTCTTCGTCTTCAAGGCGCGCCAGGTAGCCGGGGTTCGCCGCATCCAGGCGCGTATCGAGGCTTTCGCGCCCCTCATCCTGACCGCAGTCCAGGCACACAATACGCGACAGGTCACCGTGCAGCGCCAGCAGATTAGAGCTTCCGGCACGGGCGTGCAGACCGTCCACATTCTGCGTAATCACACCGCTCACGGCACCCAGCTGCTCCAGCTCAGCGAGCGCATAGTGGGCACGGTTCGGCTGGGCGCGGCGCATGCGGCGCCAGCCCACGTAGGAGCGCGCCCAATAGCGCTGACGCGCGGCGTCATCGTAGCGAAATTCCTGGTAGGTCATGGGACGGTGATCGTGCAGGGAACCACCCGGGCCGCGGTAGTCGGGGATGCCGGATTCGGTGCTCACGCCCGCGCCGGTGAGCACGAGAACCTTACCCGCCTTGAGTAGCTCGGCAATACCCGCGGCGGCGTACCCCTCGTCGTGCGGGGTGGCGTTCTCGGAGACGACTCGCTGAATGGAGCGGATTGCGGCACGGTGCACGGAGGCGATTTCTTCGCGCTGTTCACCGGCTGCGGCAAAGTTCTGTTGGTCAGTCCAGCGGTCCATTCTTCTCCTCTATGCTCTGTGCTCTCGTACGTTGTTCTCGCACGTTAAAGGGCTGTGGGGCACCCCCATTTCGAGGGTACCCCACAGCCTATTTCTTATGGTTTCGAACTGGCAAACTCAGCCACAGGCTAAGTCCGCCCAGCAAGCCGGGCCCTGCCAAGTAACCGGGCCTATCCAGCCAGCCGGTTGAGTTTTAGTCCTCAGCCTTCTGCTCACGCTCGGAGGTCACGACCAGGCCGTCGCTGGCAACGTCCGGGTTCACGTCCACGGTCACGGTGTCGCCGTCGTGGATGGCACCGGAGAGGATGCCGCGAGCCAGGCGGTCACCGATCTCGCGCTGAACCAGGCGGCGCAGCGGGCGGGCACCGAACGCCGGGTCGTAGCCGGTCTTACCCAGCCACTCGAGGGCTGCCTCGGTCACGTTCAGGGTGAGGCGGCGGTCCTCCAGGCGCTTAGCCATGCTCTTGACCTGCAGACCCACAATCTGACCCAGGTTCTCAGCCGACAGGGGCTGGAACATGATGATGTCGTCCAGTCGGTTGAGGAACTCGGGGCGGAATGCCTGGTGCACAACCTCCATGGCCTTCTCGGAACGCTCGTCGAAGGGCAGGTCCTGGTTGACCAGGTACTGCGAGCCGAGGTTCGAGGTCAGGATCAGGATGACGTTGCGGAAGTCCACGGTGCGGCCCTGACCGTCGGTCAGGCGGCCGTCATCGAGCACCTGCAGCAGGATGTCGAAGACCTCGGGGTGTGCCTTCTCGACCTCGTCGAGCAGGACCACCGAGTAGGGGCGACGGCGTACAGCCTCGGTCAGCTGACCGCCCTCTTCATGGCCGACGTATCCGGGAGGGGCACCGACCAGGCGAGAAACGGTGTGCTTCTCGGAGTACTCGCTCATGTCGATACGCACCAGGGCGCGCTCGTCATCGAACTGGAACTCAGCCAGTGCCTTAGCCAGCTCGGTCTTACCGACACCGGTCGGGCCCAGGAACAGGAAGGAACCAATCGGGCGGTTCGGGTCGGAGATGCCTGCGCGGGCACGGCGCACAGCATCAGCGACAGCTACCACTGCGTCTTCCTGACCAATCAGGCGGGCACCGATGCGCTTCTCCATTTCGAGCAGCTTCTCGGACTCACCCTGCATCATGCGACCTGCGGGAATGCCGGTCCAGGAGGAAATCACCTCGGCGATATCATCTGCGGTGACCTCTTCAGAGACCATGGACTCGCTCTTGGCGCGGTCCTCGGCGCGCTGTGCTTCTTCCAGCTCAGCCTGCTTTGCGGGAATCTCGCCGTACAGCAGGCGGGATGCCTCAGCGAGGTTGCCTTCACGCTGTGCTACCTCGGCGCGGGAGCGCAGCTCGTCAATCTCAGTCTTGAGGTCACCCACACGGTTCAGGCTAGCCTTCTCGGCCTCCCAACGAGCGTTGAGGGCGTCGAGCTGTTCTTTCTTGTCAGCCATGTCCTTGCGCAGCGCCTCCAGACGCTCAACCGATGCGGGATCGGTCTCGTCGGCAAGCGCCAGTTCCTCCATGGTGAGGCGGTCCACGGCGCGGCGCAGCTGGTCGATTTCCTCCGGTGCGGAGTCAATTTCCATGCGCAGGCGGGATGCAGCCTCGTCAATCAGGTCAATTGCCTTGTCCGGCAGCTGACGGGAGGGGATGTAGCGGTTGGACAGGGTTGCTGCGGCAACCAGCGCGGAGTCAGCAATCTGCACCTTGTGGTGTGCCTCGTAGCGTTCCTTCAGGCCACGCAGAATACCGATGGTGTCCTCAACGCTGGGCTCGCCCACGTACACCTGCTGGAAGCGGCGCTCCAGGGCGGGGTCCTTCTCGATATTCTCGCGGTACTCATCCAGGGTGGTCGCACCGATCAGGCGCAACTCGCCTCGGGCGAGCATGGGCTTGAGCATGTTGCCTGCGTCCATGGAGCCTTCGGATGCGCCAGCACCGACAACGGTGTGAATCTCGTCGATGAAGGTCACGATCTGACCCTCGGACTTCTTGATTTCTTCGAGGACTGCCTTCAGGCGCTCCTCGAATTCACCGCGGTACTTTGCGCCTGCGACCATGGAGCCCAGGTCCAGGCTGATGAGGGTCTTGCCGCGCAGGGATTCGGGCACGTCACCGGAAACCATGCGCTGTGCCAGGCCTTCCACGACGGCGGTCTTACCGACGCCGGGCTCACCAATCAGAACGGGGTTGTTCTTGGTTCGGCGGGAAAGCACCTGCACGACGCGGCGAATCTCAGAGTCACGGCCGATAACCGGGTCGAGCTTGCCTGCGCGGGCAATAGCGGTCAGGTCGGTACCGTACTTTTCGAGTGCCTGGAAGGTGCCTTCGGGGTCGGGGGTGTCCACGGTGCGGTCTCCTCGGACGTTGGGGATGGTCTGTGCGATGAGCTCTGCGGTAGCGCCGAGCTTGTGCATTGCGGTTGCGGTGCTATCGGTTCCGCTGGCAATGCCCAGCAGAATCATTTCGGTAGAAACGTAGGTATCTCCGAAGCCCTGGGCGCGGGTCTGTGCCGCCTGCAGAGCGGAAAGCGCGGCACGGCTGAGGGAGGCATTCTGCACGGAGGCACCGGATGCCTTGGGCAGCTTCTTGATTTCGGCGGATGCCGCCTCGGAGATAGCGTCCACATCCAGGCCAGCAGCCTTGAGGACTGCTACGGCGACGCCTTCGCGCTGGTCCATGAGGGCCTTGAGGATGTGCGCGGTTTCAATAGTGGGGTTACCGGCGGTTTGAGCATTAGTATTTGCCGCCGAGATGACTTCTTGACTCTTGGTGGTGAACTTGTTGTCCATGATGTTCCTTTCGCATTTCGAGGGGCTTATCCTATGCGCCCCTGCATTACATAACTTGAGTCTACTCCACTCAATTATGTTTCGCAAGCCTCCTGCAAAAAAATTTTCATATTTTTCACCCCACCTCACACCCCTGACCCCCAAACAAAAGCCCCAGACAAAAGCCCCAGTCAAAACCGCATTGTTATACTGACCGGACTGGGTACTTGCGAGGCTGGGCGCTTGCGGGCTCCCGCAACAATCACAGTCACGAATGGGGACCCACATGAAAATACTGGTTCTAGGTGCAACCGGCCGCACCGGTTACCTCTTCACCCGCAAAGCCCTAGAGGAGGGGCACACCGTCACCGCCTACGTGCGCAACCCCGATAGGGCACAAGCGCTTTTGGGGGCGCACCAAAATCTCACTATCATTCCGGGGACCCTGAACGATGCCGAACAGCTCGCCGCAGCATCCTCCGGGCAGGACGTCATGGTGAGCGTCCTGGGGCAGAAAGCCACGGTGCGAGAGTTTCTCTCCTCCACGTTCATGCAGGAGCGTCTGCCCCTCATCATGGAGGCGGTCACGGGCGCAGGCGTAAAGCATTGCGTTCTGATGAGTGCCTACGGTGTCGGCAATACGGTACGGACCGCGTCCCTCCCCATGCGCCTGGTGTGCAAGGTCATCATGCGCGGCATTTTCACCGACAAGGTTAAGGCGGACGCCCTGGTTGCCGAATATCAGCCATATATTTCGCGTGCTCATCCGGGCAGGCTGACCGATAAGCCCGGTAAGGGCGGGGTGAAGGTATTTGACATGGCGAGCGTCGAGCGAACTCCGGGCATCCCCACGATTGCCCGTGAAGACGTTGCCGATGCACTGCTCACTATCGCCAAGAACCCTCAGAATGCGGGCACAGATTTTTTGGTGACGATTGGGGACGTTGCCCTACACTCGCCCCAGAAATAAACCGGTAGGCTTAATGACATGACGACTACGAACACCTTCCCCGCCGCCATTCTCTTCGACCACGACGGAACCCTCGTCGATACTGAACCCGTATGGGCTGCCGCAAAGGTTGCTCTCACCGCAGAATTTGGCGGCACCTGGACCGAGCAGGACACCCTCGATTGCCTGGGCCTGTCGATGCAGTTCACCCTGGATCGTCTGCGCGAGCGCGGCGTGGATCTGCCGGACGAAGAGATTAATGAACGTCTTGTGGCGAAGGTGCATGACGCCCTGGCGCACCAGCCGGTAGAGTTCCTGCCCGGTATTGAGCGTTTCCTTTCGGAGGTTCGCGAGGCGCAGATTCCGGCGGCTATCGTCACCAATGCGACCACTTCCGTAGCGCGCCGTACCGCAAACGCGGCTCCCGAGGGCACATTCTCGGTCATTATTGGTAACGATGAGACCACTCACCCCAAGCCGGACCCGCAGCCCTATCTTTTGGCGGCGGAGCGTCTTGGTGTTGATCCGACTCAGTGCGTGGCTCTTGAGGACTCCCCGTCGGGCGTGCGCAGTGCGACCGCGGCGGGTATGCGTGTCATTGTTGTGCCGGGCGAGCTGGAGGTTCCGGCGGAGCTGGGCACCGCGCGCCTCAAGCATGAGGAGCTGACTCTGGAGGCGGTTCGCGCGCTGGCGTAACCGCCCGATTCGCACGCGGGAAGCCCTACAGAAAGGCCGGAAGCTCTGTAGAAAACTGAATACGCTTCACCATAAAGGGTGGGATGCGCGATATGAGATACCGCGTGTCCCACCCTTTGTGCGTGCTTGGGCGGTGAGCCACGCGGGCATTTGGGGCTGACACGTTTAAGCAGCGCCTTTTGAACAGGGGCTTTTAAGTGCGGCGCGACACATAGATGACAATTTATTACGAATTACTCAAAATAACCTTGACAATGGTTCCTTAAAATGATTTACTCATAATAACGATTCGGCGGGGCGACAAATCCCACCGAACCACAAGCATCACAGCATCATGAAGGAGACCATCATGGCATTCGCAAACTACACCGCACCCGGCCTGACCCTCGAAGAAGGCAAGGGCATTTCCGAGGTTCTCCAGGCACGTCTGCACGACCTGAACGACCTGCACCTGCTGCTGAAGCACGCTCACTGGAACGTGACCGGCCCCGGCTTCATCGCCGTTCACGAAATGATTGACCCCCAGGTCGACACCGTCCGCGAGTTCGTCGACGCCATCGCAGAGCGTATGGCAACCCTGGGCGCAACCCCCAATGGCCTGGCTGGCGCACTGGTCGCACAGCGCACCGTCGAGGACTACCCCGTCGGCCGCGCACGCGTTGCTGACCACCTGCACGCTCTGAACGACGTGTACACCCGTGTGATCAAGGATCACCGCAAGGCTATTGCTTTTGCCGGTGAGTCCGACCCCGTCACTGAGGACCTGCTGATTGGTCAGACCGCTGAGCTGGAGAAGTTCCAGTGGTTCATCCGCGCGTTCCTGGAAAACGGCGAAGGCAACATCTAAGCCATCGTTCTAAAGACACGAATTTTTAGAATCACGAAACCGGGCGGATGCGCTCTCCTTTATGGAGGGTGCACCCGCCCGGTTTCTGTGCTGTTTCGGTGCTTTTTCCCGACGTTTCGCCTCGCCCGCGGGGTACTCTAGAGTACGTTGAGGCGAACATTATTATCGGGTTAGGCCGTCCTAGATTTTCTGTTCAGAGTGTTCTAGAGTGGTTCACTGTTCATGACAGAGCACACAGACATGAACGCATCATCAGGCGCAGGGATCCAGCCCTGCACGCACGGCACCCGTGGAAAGGGAACTATGAGCACGCACGCCCAGCACGAGCACGGCGAAGAAACTGAGAAACTTCAGCCGGAAAACACCGCTACCGAGGCTCCGCAGGCCACCCGCCATAGCGCCGTTACCTCCCCCTCCCCCACGCAGATTAAGCGTTGGCGCCGCTACCTTGCCGATGAGGAGTCGGAGGCGCGCATCTACCGCTACCTGGCTCGCCGTGCCGAGGGTACCGACCGTGAGATTTTGCTGCAGGTTGCTGAGGCGGAGAAGCGTCACCAGCAGCATTGGCGTGACATGCTCGGCGAGCACGCGGATGTACACGTGCGCCCGTCCCTGCAATCGCAGCTACTGCAGTTCTTGGCGAAGAACTTCGGTTCGGTGTTTATTCTTGCGATGGCTCAGCGCGCCGAGTCCCGCTCCCCCTACGCTGAGGACCCGGACGCCACCGAGGAAATGGCGGCTGACGAGGCGATTCACGAGGAGATTATTCGCGCCCTGGCGACTAACGGTCGCGAGAAGCTTTCGGGTAATTTCCGTGCGGCGGTCTTTGGCGCTAACGACGGTTTGGTGTCGAATCTGGCGCTGACTATGGGTATTACCGCGTCGGGCGCGTCCAGTTCGATGGTTCTGCTGTCGGGTATTGCGGGTCTGCTGGCGGGTGCGCTGTCGATGGCGGCGGGTGAGTTCGTGTCGGTTCGTTCTCAGCGTGAGCTGTTGGATGCCTCCCAGCCGACCCAGGTGACCCTGCGTGTTGCGCACGATTTGGATTTGGATTCGAACGAGCTGGAGCTGATTTACCGTGCCCGCGGCATGGAGCCGGACGCGGCGCATCACCGTGCGATGGAGCGTTTCGGCTACATGGATTGTGACTGCGATCCGTCGCTGTCTCACCGCGAGGATGAGGATCGTGAGGAGAACGTGGCTTTGGGTACCGATATTGGTGCCGCCGCTGCTTCGTTTGCGTTCTTTGCTTCGGGTGCACTGGTTCCGATTCTGCCCTATATCTTTGGCTTGTCGGGTGTATTCGCGATGGTGCTGTCTCTGCTGTTTGTGGGTGCGGCGCTGGGCTTCACCGGCGGCGTGGTGGGTCTGCTTTCGGGCGCTTCCCCGCTCAAGCGCGGTATTCGCCAGATTCTAATTGGCTTCGGCGCGGCGTTTGTGACCTACCTGCTGGGTCTGGCCTTCGGCACGACGGTCGGCTAATTCCAATTCCTGAATACGCTTTAGACAAGTCTATATAGCCATTACGGCATGCTCTTCGCTCTCCCGTGAGGCCTGCATCCTGGGCATAGAAAACCCCGGCGGGTGAGTGAACTGCCTCCCGTTTCTTGGACAACAAAATTAAAGTCCAAGAAACGGGAGGCTTTTCATGTCTATAAATCTGGGATTGAGGCATGATCGTTTGCTTCGGGAACAGGCAGCGCAAATGTTTGAGAAGGGATTTGGCTATGGTGTAACCGCCAGCAGGCTTGGTGTGTCCGCCGCGACTGTGAGAGAGTGGCAGAAAATGTACCGCGTAATCGGAAGGAGCGGGCTTCTTGCCATGGGAGTAAAGCACACCAGATACGACTATGAGACCAAGGTCGCCGCAGCCAGGGCCGTGGTTGACGGTGGGATGAGTAAGCCTGAAGCAATGGCGCGCTTCGGTATTGCAAGCGTGACACCGTTGAAGCAGTGGTGCAGGCTGTACCGCCAGGGCGGCGCGCAGGCGCTTAAGCCTAAGCCTAAGGGCAGGCCGAAGGGGTCGGTGCGGGCGGTGCCGCCAACGCGTGAGGAGGAACTCGAAGAGCGTGTGCGCAAGCTTGAGGCACAGGTGGCGTACCTAAAAAAATCGATTGCCCTGAAGGCGCACAGACGCTCCCAAACCGGGACAAAGCCCTAGTGGTCGCTGAGCTTTCAGGGCGCGGTCACAAGCTGTACGATCTCCTTGAGGTGGCAGGCCTTGCCAGGTCGAGCTACTACTACGCGTTGGCTCATCCCCAGCAGCCAACCAGAGTGCAGCTACGTCCCAAGGTCGCGCAAATCTTTTCACGTACCCCCAACGGGTGCGGTCACAGGCAGGTAGCTATGTGTCTGCGTGCTGAGGAAGGGGTGCGCATTGCCGATAAGACGGTTTTGAAGATGATGCGTCAGATGGGGTTGCGTTGCGGTATACGCCGCCAGAGGCCCTACCACAGGTACAACTCCTACAAAGGGGAGGCGGGGCAAAGTTTCGCCAACATCATCGGTCGCAACTTCACGGCGACCGGTCCTTGGCAGAAGTTGGGTACCGATGTTACCGAGTTTAAGCTCTCCTTCGGTAAGGCCTATCTCGCGCCGGTTTATGACTTTGCTAGCAAGGAGATTGTCGCCTATTCCATCTCGATGTGCCCTAATCTTGCTCAGCAGCAAGAGATGCTTCAGATACTCATGGAGGCCAAACCCGAGGGAGTCAAGCCGATTTTGCACTCGGATATGGGTTGGCAGTATCAGCATGAGACCTATGTCAGAACGCTTGCTGATAATGGTTTTATTCAGAGCATGTCACGCAAAGGCAACTGCATCGACAACGGTGCCACTGAGCAGGTCTTCGGACACCTTAAGGACGAGTTTTTTCGTGGCCAAGACTGGCAGACCTTTGAGAGTTTCAAGGTTGACCTTGACGCCTATATCATGCACTGGAATACGGTAAGGCGCCAGGTAAAGCTTAGGGGCCTGACCCCGGTAGAGTACCGGGATCAGGCCCTGCAGGAAGCTGCATAGCGGCTACTATTTATAGCGTCCAAGTTTCGGGGCGCAGTTCAAGTTATCCGCCGGGGGTTTTCTACATGCTCTTAGCCCGTATGAGGGGTTGATCTATTACGGGTGAATCTCCGCGGTGGTGGCCTGACCGGAAACGCTCTCCGAGCCGGTCGCGCCGTTGCCGGAGTAGGTCAGGTTTGCAACCTGCACGCTGGAGGTCTGCTTGTACGAGACCCAGCCGTCGTTTGCCGGGAATCGCAGCTGTGCCGGCATGAAGTTGGTCTGGCTGTAGTACTTGGTGCCGGACTGCTTCATGGTGTACGCCTTGCTGGTGGTGTAGACGATACGACCCTTGAAGGTGTAGGTGCCGTCGGAGTTCTTGGTGAGGGTCGGCACTTCTGCGGTCCAGGTGCCGGCGGTCTGCGCCACGGACAGGTACTTTGCCTGGCCTGCGGAGGCTACCAGTTCGGTGGTCTTACCGGTCAGCTTGCGACCGGAGGGGGCCCATGCCTGGCCGTTGATCTTACCGAACTTAAGGAGCGACTGGGCGCTGGCGGCGACGGTGTACTCAACCTCGGTCACGAAGGTCGCGCCCGCCGCGAGGGTGACGCTGCTGCCGGGGATGTAGCCGGTGCCGGTTGCGGTGTCCTTGGTCGGTACGGACCACCAGAAGCCGCTGGAGGACATGTAGGCGCCGTTTGCGCCGGTCTGGGAGTTGGTGACGGGGGTGAACTTACCTTCGCCATTGACGTAGGTTGCGCTCTTGGGCTTGGAGGTTGCGTCGTCCCAGTTGATGTCGGAGTCGGGGGTGCCGGAGGCGGTGAAGTGCGCCTCGGGGGTTGCCGGGTTGATGGTGCCGGTGTTGTTGGAGGATGCGTAGCCGACGTAGCCGCCGTTGTTCTGCACGCTGACGTACACGCCGTACTGCACGCCGGGGGTTTCCTTGGATGCTGCGTAGGCGGGCACTGCTGCGGAGGCTGCGACGACGGGTGCGGACCAGACGCCTGCCTTGGCGACAGTGCGGCGAGAGATGGGCTGAGTCATGAGTGTAGTGATCTCCTGTTAGTGTTTGGTGTTTCTTGGAGCCGCTCAAAATGATTCTGACTAGGCTCAATGCACTCCAGTATACAAAGGTTGAGGTTATATCTGCACCTTATGAGGGCAGATGTGCACAATCTTACTTTCTGTCGCAAGTTCTACCGCTCTGGTTCAAACATCTCAAAAGCGCTCTCAAATCCCAGCGCTATTCGACAGCTGGAGCGGCTCTACCCCTCCTCTTTTCCCCGGCACATCCCCAGCGCCTCCAGTATTTTCCATCACGCCGCCCCCGGTTAGCTCACGGTTAAAGCACAGATGCCGGTAGCCTCATGGGCTACCGGCATCTGCCGCAATACTATGCTGTTTACTTCGCTGCGAAGATTTCGCGCATCAGGTTTGCAGCCTCGGAGGGGGTCTTACCGACCTTCACGCCTGCTGCTTCCAGAGCTTCCTTCTTCGCCTGAGCGGTACCGGAGGAACCGGAGACAATAGCGCCTGCGTGGCCCATGGTCTTACCCTCAGGAGCGGTGAAGCCTGCGATGTAACCAACGACGGGCTTGGTCACGTTTGCCTTGATGTACTCTGCAGCACGCTCCTCAGCGTCACCACCGATCTCACCAATCATGACGATCGCTTCGGTCTCGGGGTCAGCTTCGAAAGCTTCCAGAGCGTCGATGTGGGTGGTGCCGATGATGGGGTCGCCACCAATACCGATAGCGGTGGTGAAACCAATGTCAGACAGTTCGTACATCAGCTGGTAGGTCAGGGTACCGGACTTGGAAACCAGACCAATCTTGCCCTTGCCGGTGATGTTCGCCGGGATAATACCAACCAGGCACTCCTCGGGGGAGATGATGCCGGGGCAGTTGGGGCCGATGATGCGGGTGATCTGCTTGCCGTTCTCGTCCACGGATGCCTTAGCAGCTGCCCAGAACTCTGCGGAGTCCTGAACCGGAACGCCCTCGGTGATGACGACGACGAGGCCAATCTTAGCCTCGATAGCCTCGAGAACTGCTGCCTTGGTGAAGGCCGGGGGAACGAAGACGATGGAGACGTTCGCGCCGGTCTTCTCCATAGCCTCAGCTACGGAACCGAACACGTTCAGCTCGATGTCGGAGCCGTCCTTCGCCTTGTGGGTGACGGTGGTGCCAGCCTTGCGAGCGTTCACGCCGCCCACAATGTTGGTGCCTGCTGCGAGCATACGTGCGGTGTGCTTGGTACCCTCGCCACCGGTGATGCCCTGAACGATGACCTTGGAGTCCTTGTTCACAAAGATAGACATATTACTTCCTTGAAATCCTTTGCTGGCGATTACGCCTTGTGAGCGAGCTCTGCTGCCTTGTCGGCGCCGGAGTCCATGGTCTCAGCCAGAACAACCAGCGGGTGGTTCGCCTCGGAGAGGATACGGCGACCCTCAGCAACGTTGTTGCCGTCCAGGCGCACAACCAGGGGCTTGGTTGCTGCGTCGCCCAGAATCTCCAGAGCCTTCACAATGCCGTCTGCCACTGCGTCACATGCGGTGATGCCGCCGAAGACGTTCACGAAAACGCTCTTGACCTGCTCGTCGCCCAGAATGATTTCCAGACCAGCAGCCATAACCTCAGCGGACGCGCCGCCACCAATATCAAGGAAGTTTGCGGGCTTGACGTTGCCGTGGTTCTCACCAGCGTATGCAACGACGTCCAGGGTGGACATAACCAGACCTGCACCGTTACCAACGATGCCGACCTCGCCGTCCAGCTTCACGTAGTTCAGGTCGAACTGCTTTGCCTTAGCTTCCAGCGGGTTCTCAGCGGACTTGTCCACGAGAGCCTCGTGCTCGGGCTGGCGGAATTCTGCGTTGTCGTCCAGGGAGACCTTGCCGTCCAGGGCGAGGATGGTGCCCTCGGGGGTCAGAACGAGGGGGTTAACCTCAACCAGGGTTGCGTCTTCCTTGGTGTAGACTTCGCCCAGCTTGACGAGAACGGGAACAACCTTCTCCTGCAGTTCTGCGGAGAAACCTGCTGCCTTAGCAATTTCCTCAGCCTTAGCCTGGTCCAGGCCAACCAGCGGGTCAACCTCGATCTTTGCCAGTGCCTCGGGGCGCTCAGCAGCGAGCTGCTCAATTTCCATACCGCCTTCTACCGAGCACATTGCCAGGTAGGAGCGGTTTGCGCGGTCCAGCAGGAGGGAGAAGTAGTATTCTTCGGCGATGTCTGCGCCGTCAGCGACCAGCACGCGGTGAACGGTGTGGCCCTTGATGTCCATGCCGAGAATTGCCTTAGCGTGCTCGTAAGCTTCTTCGGGGGACTTTGCGAGCTTAACGCCGCCAGCCTTACCGCGGCCGCCGGTCTTAACCTGAGCCTTAATGACGGTCAGGCCGCCAATTTCCTCAGCTGCTGCCTTTGCTTCTTCAGGGGTGGTCGCAACAATGCCCTTGAGCACGGGTACACCGTGCTTTGCGAAGAGCTCGCGCGCCTGGTATTCGAAAAGGTCCACAGGTGTCCTTCTTCTTCGAAGTGGTGCCGAGTACTGGTGCACTCGGCTTGGTCATTAGAGGAGGTTCCCCTGTGTGTCCGGTACGTGCGATAGGTGTCTCTCGCACCCGGCGCACACGCATCATTGACGCGGGGAATTTCTCTCGTCTCTACTCTATCGGATTCGGCGTGAGCTCGCACTCACGGAACCCTAAATCTGAGATTTTAGCGACTCAGCTCACAAATATTTTGGGTACATTCTACCCAAAGGCTGTGCACCGGGTAACTAACCCAAACTCGCGCTCCCCCATCCGCCGCGAAATACCGGCGAAAATGCGGCGTTTACCGCCGTGCTCTGCAAAGCCCCAGTCCCCTTCTCAGCAGGCGGACAACACGCCCGGTACGGCGCACAAAAGAGGGGCGGGAACCTCAGGTACCCGCCCCTCCATCGGCGTTGTCAGGTTCGCACGCCTGACGCGTTAGCTCACCTTCTCCAGCGGCGCGTAACGCAGCAGCAGGCGCTTCTCTTCCGAACCGAAACGGACCTTTGCCACGGTCTTATCGCCGCTACCCTCAACGGCGAGCACGCGGCCCTCACCGAACTTGGTGTGGCGCACGGTATCGCCGACCGCCAGAGTCGGGATTTCCTTGCTCTGGTGCACGCGGGAACGGTTCGTCACCTTCGAGGTGGCCGCCGCCAGCCCGTAGCTTGCCGAGCCGTTAATATCCGCGGTGGACGGCTCGGAGCGGCGTGCGGGGCGAGACTCGTAGGGGTCGTATGAGCCGCGCGAGCCACCGGAACTGTACCCGCCCGAGCTGTAACCACCCGAGTAGCCGCCGGAACCATAGCCGGAACGGGAACCACCCGAATAGCCGCCACCGTACGAGTTGCCGTAGGAGCTGCCACCATAGGAACTGCCGCGAGCGCCATACGCACCCATACCGGAGGCGCCAAAGCCCGAGAAACCGGCGGTGCGCTTCCACTCGATGAGCTCCTCCGGGATTTCCTCCAGGAAGGGCGAGGGCGGGTTGAACTGGCTCTTACCCCACATGGTGCGGGTTTCCGAGCGGGTCAGGTACAGGCGCTCCATGGCGCGGGTCAGACCCACGTACGCCAGGCGGCGTTCCTCGCTCATTTCCTTCTCATCGGTCAGGGCACGCTGATGCGGGAACAGGCCGTGCTCCATGCCGGTCAGGAACACCACGGGGAATTCCAGGCCCTTGGCGGTGTGCAGGGTCATGAGGGTGACCATGCCCTGCGCCTTCGCCTCGGCGGCTTCGGCGGCAATCTGTGCGGCGGAGGCGTTCTCACCCTCCGCGCTGGCGGGGCGGTTCGGGATCGAGTCGGCGTCGGCGACCAGAGCCACGTGTTCGAGGAACTGCTCCAGGTCGGCGCCGGGGTTCTCGGTCTCGAACTCGACCATGGCGTCAAGCAGCTCGGAGAGGTTCTCCACGCGCGATTCGTCCTGAATGTCCTTGGAGGCGCGCAGAGTCGCCAGGTACCCGGTCTGCTCCAGGACTGCTTCCAGGCAGGTTGCGGCGGGTTCGGTGCGGGCAATCTGCGCCAGGTCGTCCATGAGGCGCACGAACTCGGCGTACTTCTTGACCGCGGCGGCCCCCAGGCCGGGGATGTCGGCTACCTGGCGTGCAGCGGCGTAGAAGGAGATGCGGTTCGCACTCGCGTACTCCGCCACCACGGACTCAGATTTGGCACCGATACCGCGCTTGGGTTCGTTGAGGATGCGGCGCACGTTCACGTCGTCATCGGGGTTGCTCAGGGCGCGCAGGTACGCCAGCGCGTCCTTGATTTCCTTACGCTCGTAGAAGCGGGTACCACCGACCACGCGGTAGGGCAGGCCGGCACGCATGAGCATGTCCTCGAGGGTTCGGGACTGCGCGTTGGTGCGGTAGAAGATTGCGACGTCACCGGGCTGCACGCCGTGCTCATCGGCAAGGCGGTCAATTTCGCGGGTGATGTAGCGCGCCTCGGCGTGTTCGGATTCGGCGACGTAACCGATGATTTTCGCACCCGCGCCGGAGGCGGTCCACAGCTTCTTGGGGCGACGGTCGGGGTTGCGTTCAATGACCGCGTTCGCCGCGGAGAGGATGTTCTGCGTGGAACGGTAGTTCTGTTCCAGCAGGATCGTGTGGGCGTTCGGGTAGTCCTTCTCGAAGTCCGTAATATTGCGGATATCCGCGCCACGGAAGGCGTAGATGGACTGGTCGGAGTCACCCACCACAGTCAGCTCGGCAGGGGGCACGGCGTCCGGGTAGGGGCCGCGGTCAGCCGGTGCCTTCGTGTGGGCGCCGACCAGTTCACGCACCAGCTGGTACTGGGCGTGGTTGGTGTCCTGGTACTCGTCCACGAGGATGTGGCGGAACTTGCGGCGGTAGTAGTTCGCGATTTCGGGGAACTTCTTGAGCAAGAAGACGGTGCGGCCAATCAGATCGTCAAAGTCGAGGGAGTTGGCGGCGCGCAGACGCTGCGTGTAGACGGTGTAAATCTGCGAGACGGTCTTCTCGTACGGGTTATCGCTCACCACGCGGGATGCGTACGCTTCGGCGCTGACCAGCTCGTTCTTCAGCGCTGAAATGCGGTTGCCCACGGCCTTGGCGGTGAACTTCTTGGTGTCCAGGTTGAGCTCTTTAATAATCAGGCTCAGCAGGCGCTGCGAGTCGGTCGAATCGTAGATGGTGAAGGTGGATTTCAGTCCCAGGGCGGCGGCCTCACGGCGCAGCACGCGCACGCAGAAGCTGTGGAAGGTCGAGATCCACATGTGCTTGGCGCGCGGGCCGACCAGCGCCTCAATACGCTCACGCATTTCGGCGGCAGCCTTGTTGGTGAAGGTGATGGCGAGAATCTGGCCGGGGGTCGCGCGGTGGGTTGCGAGCAGGTAGGCGATGCGGTGGGTGAGCACGCGGGTCTTGCCGGAGCCGGCGCCCGCGACGATGAGCAGGGGCGAGCCGGAGTGCAGCACGGCTTCTTCCTGGCGTTCGTTGAGCCCGGCGGTGAGGGAGGTAGGGTCCACCGCATTGAGGCTGTGGGTGCGTTCGCCGTAGGGGTCGGCGGGGTCGAAGTCATCGCCGTAGCCGCCGACTCGGTAAGCGGGCGGCATGAAGTCGCCGAGCGGGTCTGCGGCGGTGAAGGCTGCGGGCACGCCGGGTTCAGGAACGGGCGCGCTATTAGCAGGGGTACCGTAGGCGGGCATGCCGGTAGGCAGGGCTGCGGGTACGTCCTGTGCGGGCGCTTCCATCACCGGAGCGTCCATCACTGCGGCGTCCATGGGAGGGGCGTAGTAGTCGTCCTCGGCAGGGGGTACGTCGTAGTAGGGATCGAAGGGCGGCTCGTCAGCCGGTGCAAGGTCAGCCGGTGCGGGTGCTGCGGGGGTGACGAGTTCGGCAGCAAAGAGGCCGTCCTGTTCGGTGAAGGGCTGCTTCTGCTGTTCGGGCTTGTCGCTCATCGTCTACCTCGCTGCCTAGAATACACGTTCGATATTCCATGCTACCGCATTTACTCCGCGGCTCCCACCCATTCGGTCAATCAGCCTCACAACCTAAATCGGCAACGGCACACCGGTGGCACAGAATAGTCATGCTAGGATGACCGCATGACCCAGACCTTACCTCCGAGCCTCTCAATAGCCCTATGGTGCAATGGCTCAGCCGACGAAGCCGCACAGTTCTACACCAGGGTTTTTCGCGATGCTTCTATCGTTGAACAGGTGCCCGGACTTACGACGGCTCTAAGCATCCATGGCTTCCAGCTCTCACTCATTAATGGTGATGACCGGTACGTCCCGAACCAGTACATCAGTTGCATCCTAAACTTTGACCCGCTCCTCTTCGGCGGTGAGGCGCAGGCGCGAGCATACCTCGATGAACTCTACGAAGAGCTAAGTACCGGCGGTGTGCTGATGGAACTGGGTGAGTATCCTTTCTCCCCACGCTACGCCTGGGTCCGTGACCGTTTCGGTATGACCTGGCAGCTGATGCTCACCAACCCTGCAGGAGACCCGCGACCCTTCGTCGTGCCTTCTTTCATGTTTGGCGGCACGAATCACGGCAATGCAGAGGAAGCTACCAACGGCTGGATTTCCATGTTTGATGATGCCCACCGCGGCACCCTGTACCACTATCCGGAAGGTAGCCCCTTTGAGGCAGATGCGGTCATGTTTACCGACTTCAACCTGCACGGCACCTGGATGGCGGCTGCTGATTCCGGCACTTTCCACGATTTCACATTCACACCGGGGGTTTCGGTAGTTCTTTCGTGCCGTACTCAGGAGGAGATTGATTACTATTGGGAGCAGCTCTCGGCTATACCTGAGGCGGAGCGTTGCGGCTGGTGTGTAGATCGCTGGGGTATTTCTTGGCAGGTTGTCCCGCACAATATTGCTGAGCTGATGGCAGATAAGGCCGCTCGCGAGAAAATCCTGCTGATGGGCAAGATTGATCTGTCTCAGCTATAACAACGTGTTTTCTTGAGTGCTCGTTACGTGCCGAAACAGAGAAACCGCCCGCGCCTGCTAATGCAAGCGACGGGCGGTTTTCTCGTACCGGCGTGAATACCGGTTCTGTGTGCCCCCGAGACGATTCGAACGTCCGACACCTTCTTTAGGAGAGAAGTGCTCTATCCCCTGAGCTACGAGGGCGTACCTATCCAGTATAAGGCACCCCACACCGCGAGTCCGCACAGCCCGTGTTCACCGCCCTGTGTTCACCGCCTGAGGACACCCGCACCCGGCGGCAAAACCGCTCCTACAATGTACGAATGAGCATCTACATTGACCCGCCCACCTGGCCCGCGCACGGCACCGTCTTCTCGCACCTCATCTCCGATGTGTCCCTGGCGGAACTGCACGAGTTCGCCGCGGCTGCGGGCATCAGTGAGCGTGCTTTCGACCGCGACCACTACGATGTTCCGGCGCACCTCTACGACGAGCTGGTGCGGGCGGGCGCGAAGGAACTCAGCGGCGCGGAGCTGACCCGCACGCTTATTGCCAGCGGTCTGCGGATTCCCCTGAAGGAGCGCCCTGAGAAGATTCGCCCGCGTCTGCTTCGCGCCTGGGAGGCGGCGTTTGCGCCCCGCCTTAATACACCCCGCCTCAAGCATGTGGAGGCCCCTGCCGTGAGCCAAGCTCAACTCACGGCGCAGGTGGCGGAGCTGGGTGAGAGCCTGTTGCAGGCGTGGGAGCAGCCCCACCGCGCCTATCACCACAGCGGGCACCTTTCGCAGATGCTCACCGATCTGGACCGCCTCTACGCACACCGCACGCAGGGTTCTACTCCCCTGGCGTTGGTTCTGGCGGCGTGGTTCCACGACGCGGTGTACGAGGGCGCGCCGGGTGAGGATGAGCGCCGTAGCGAGCAGCTGGCGAGCATCTCCCTGGAGCCGCTGGTTACCGCGGGTCTGCTCAGTGGTGACGAGCTGCAGATGGTGGGCCTTCTGGTGCGTGCCACGGCAACCCACGAGCTGCCCGAGTCTGCCGATCTACCGGCAGGCTATGAGCCGGCGGATATTCAGTTTTTCCTCGATGCCGATATGGCTATCCTGGCGGCTGATTCGGCACGCTACCGCCGCTACCTGCGCGGGGTGCGTAGCGAGTACTCCCATTTTGACGATGAGGCGTTCCGTACCGGTCGTACGACCTTCCTGCGTTCAATCCTGGGTCGCGAGCGCATCTTCCTCTCCGAGGAGGGTCTACAGCTTTGGGAGGAGTCCGCGCAGGCTAATCTGCAGGCAGAGCTCAGCGAGTGGGAGCAGAACCCGCAGGGACTTCTGCAGGCTCTCGCGCCCTAGCCGCATACACCTAAAACACGTACCGCCGAGAATGCACCCGTACTAAGGTGCGTTCTCGGCGGTATTTTCGTGGAATCTCTCGGGTACGCAAAAGGCGCCCACCCCGTGCGGGGTAAGCGCCTTTTGAGAAGTATGTTGGGCTAGACCCAGCTCTTATGCGCTAAGGCTTAGAGCGCGGTGTAGTAGCCGTCAACGGACATCCAGGAGGTGGGGTGCACCAGGGTACCGTTGGTGGGGTTCAGAGCGGAAATCATCTTGCCATCGCCCAGGTAGATACCAACGTGGCTGTAGCCGTTCTGGAAGACGATGTCGCCGGGCTGGGGGTTAGCGGTCGGGCGCAGCTCGTTCTTCATTGCGTAGGTGAAAGCGGTCAGCTTGATGCCGTGCTGAGCGAAAACCCAGGAGGTGAAGCCGGAGCAGTCCCATGCACCGAAGGTCTTGCCGCCCCAAACGTATGCGCCGCCCAGGCCGCTCATTGCGGTTGCAACGATTGCGTCGCGGGATGCGTTACCGGTGGAAGCTGCGGGAGCAGCGGGTGCCGGAGCTGCAACGGGTGCAACGTAAGCCTGCTGTGCCTCAGCCTGGGGTGCTACGTAGGAGGTCTCAACTGCGGGAGCAGCGGGTGCCTCGGTTGCTGCGGGAGCAACGTAGGTCTGCTGTGCCTGAGCCTGGGGTGCAACGTAGGTGGTTGCGGGGGTGTTGTAGCTGGTGTAGTCGAACTCGTAGTTGGTGTAGTCGTAGGACAGATCAGCAGCAGCGGGGATCTGTGCAAATGCGTTCGCGGGAACGGTCGAGCCGAGCAGGATTGCGCCTGCTGCGAGGGTTGCACCTGCGGTACGTACGATCTTCTTAACCATTGATAATTCCTCCATTGCCTGACGAGGTGAGCTGTCGGACTCGAGCATGGATTCGCTCGGCCACCGAAGTGACTTAGCCCCGAGGCCTCTCGATTGAGAAGCCGTATCCCAGCTTGGGGATTGGGTCCCCCGCTTCTGCCATATTGGGTAGACGTTCATCGAAGCGTTGGCAGAACTCAGCGGAACCGCTTCGACGGTGCCCTCTTACGATTAGGATTTAGGCACAAATCGAGAATACACAGAAAACTCCCAGTTGTCACTTCATTCGGACTTAAATTTTGAGCTTTCACCCCCGGCGGAACGGAGCGGGTTTGGGCAACTAGAACCCCGTTTATTTATGGGAGCTTAAGCAGATTAAGGCGTTTGACTAGGCATTTCACAAGGATGCACATTCGCTTTTAATGCACTACCACCCCTTAAGGGCATGGTTCAAAACTCTTAAAAATGACCCTCGTCTCTTAAGCTTTTGCTCCCATATACTCACTCAGAAACCGGCGTGTCTCTTAGCTTCAACCTCAGATTTAAGCGAAAAACGCGAAAAATGCACTCAAGCGCAGTTGCCAAAAAGTTAAGAGAGGAGTATATGCTCGCTCACGTGAGGGTAGCCTGGGCCACTGATCTACGCCACTTAGTCCACCTTTTGCAGCCCGAATACGCCTCGTTCCTCCGCTTTCCCCGATTCTTCCCTTATATGCGGCGTTTTACTCCGATTATTGAGCTAAATCGTCCATTATCTAAGACAAAGCCGGTTCTCAGGGAGCTAACGGCACAAAAAACGGTGGTACCGCCTCCTCAAGTGAGGAGGCGATACCACCGTTTAGCGTGAACTGGGTTAGCGGACTCTCAGAATTAGAGCTTAGAGGTTGCCGCCGCGCTTGACCACAATTGCGTTTGCCACGTCCATATCCAGGGAGAGGGTGTCCTCTTCACCGTCGGCGTGAACAATCACGTCATCGTCCTGACCGGCGACCACGGACACCGAAGCGCCGTAAACAATACCTGCGTCAGCCAGCAGCTTCAGCAACTCAACGTCAGTCTGAATGGACTCGGGGAAGCGAGAAATAGTGAAACGGTCCTCGGGACCGGAGTCGCGTGCCGCCAGGGACATGGGCACGGTGCGCTCGTCGTTCTTCTCGCTAGCGTGGCCCAGGTCCTCCAGGCCGGGAATAGCGTTACCGTACGGGGAGAACTTGGGGTCCTTGAGCATCTCCAGGATGCGCTTCTCCACCTTGTCACTCATGACGTGCTCCCAGCGGCATGCCTCTTCGTGCACGTACTCAAGTTCCAGACCAATAATGTCGGAGAGTAGCCGCTCAGCCAGGCGGTGCTTACGCATCACCTCGACCGCCTTGTGGCGGCCTTCCTCGGTCAGTTCGAGGTGGCGGTCCGGCTCAACGGTGAGCAGGCCGTGCTTCTCCATGCGTGCCACAGTTTGGGAAACGGTCGGGCCGGAGTGCTCGAGTCGTTCAGCGATGCGCGCACGCATGGGGACGATGCCCTCTTCCTCCAGTTCGAGGATGGTGCGCAAATACATCTCTGTGGTATCGATGAGGTCTGTCATATATCTCTCCCAGCTATCACCGCAACAGTACTTAGATAGCACTGCCTAAGTCGTTACTTAATTCAATAATCTATTATGTACTTTTTCAGCGGCTTTTGCCACGGCTTAAGTCATTGAGTCGCCCAATGAAAACTCATTGGACGACTCAAGACACCTTATATATACGCTTTTGCTAACCCACCCCTTATTAAGAGGAGTAGACGGTAGGCTTACTCTGCGGACTCAGCCTCAGCGGTTTCTTCCACGGCAGATTCGTTCTCTTCCGCTTTGTTCTCTGCGGGCTCAGCAGATTCCTCTGCCTCAGCGGTTTCGGCAGACTCTGCGTTCTCCTGCTCGGCGTTCTCCTCCAGGTCTTCCGGGCGAACGCGGTCAGCCCACGGCACCCAATCCGGCGCAATGAGCGCGTCGTCGCCGGGCAGCAGGCCCACCTCGCAGATCGTTGCCACGCGGGAACGAGGCGCACGCGAGAGGGTCGCGAACCAGAACCAGCCGCGGTAACCGGGCAGGGTGCACTCGAAAAGGTGAGTGCTCAGACGCTCTTCCTCGGCGCGCACGTGGTGCACCAGGCCGATAGCGTGTGCCGGGGCGATTTCCTGAACGCCCTGCAAAGCCACATCCTTGGCGGCGGCAAGAATCTCATCCACCTTGGAGGTGCGGCGCAGCTTGTGCGGAACACCCAGGGAGGGGGCGCCCACCTCTTCATCCAGCGGGGTGAAGGGGTCGGGGGTGGAGTCTTCGTTCTGTGCGGTTTCTTCGGCAGCAGATTCCCCGGAGGCAGATTCCTCAGCGGTAGATCCCTCAGTGGGCGTATCAGCCGCCTCAGTCTCCTCAGCGTTCACGGAGGGCTGAGTCTCAGCAGGTACAGCGCTACCCTCGTCGGTGCTCTCAGGCGCGGCAGAAGGCGCAACGGACTCTGCGGGCGCGTCAGTAGCGGGCGTAGTTTCGGGGAGCAGTTCAATAACCTGTTCAGACATACCCCTATTAAAGCATCTCGCGTGCACAAACAGTGCGGTCGCTCCCCTAAGCTTCACATACGCTGTGAATTTGGGTCTCAAACCGCTAAATCTGGGGCTTCGCCCACGAACAGCTGTGTGTGAGCTGATACCGTTAAATTCATGAGTAATGAACCCGTACAGGACACGCGCAGCACCGCAGACCAGGCGCCCGCGCCCCTTCCCTACGCCGGAGCTATCCGTTGGCTCGGCGCGGCAGGTGCGCTTCTCGCCCTGATTTGCCTGCTCACCGGAGTCGCTATGCTCGTGATGAAGTGGGTTGGGGCAGCGCCGCCCGCCCTCATGAGCCAGATTCCGCTGGTCCTCCTCCCCGTCGCCTTTATTGCCCTCATGGCCGCACTCATTCTGTCGGTCATGCGCCGCAACAAGGCATAAAGATTTGAGCCGCAAGCTCACACACACATCATTCACTTATCAAGTACAGCCTGCCATTCAGAGAGAAAGATAGAGTATGTCTGCTGAAGCAAAACTCCTAGTCGTCGATGACGAGTTCAACATTCTTGAACTGCTCGCCACCTCCCTGCGTTTCGCCGGTTTTGAAGTAGTCACCGCCGGCAACGGCCGCGAAGCCCTCGAAAAGGCACACGCCGAAAACCCCGACCTCATTGTCCTGGACGTCATGATGCCCGGCATGGACGGCTTCGAGGTGACCCGCCGCCTGCGCGAAAACGGCACCACCACCCCCGTGCTCTTCCTGACCGCGAAGGACGCCACCGAAGACAAGGTCACCGGTCTGGGTGCTGGCGGCGACGACTACGTCACCAAGCCCTTCTCCCTCGACGAGGTAATCGCCCGCATCCGCGCTATTCTGCGCCGTAGCCGCAGCATCCAGGAAGAGGACGACGCCGTACTGCGCGTTGACGCACTCACCCTGAACGTGGACACCCACGAAGTGTTCCTCGGTGACGAAGAGATTGACCTCTCCCCCACCGAGTTCAACCTGCTGCACTACCTGATGCTCAACGCCAACCGCGTGCTGTCCAAGGCGCAGATTCTCGACCACGTGTGGGAGTACGACTTCAACGGCGACTCCTCCATCGTTGAGTCCTACATTTCGTACCTGCGCCGCAAGATCGACAACAACCGTGAAAACCACGAGCCGCTCATCCACACCAAGCGCGGTGTGGGCTACATGATTCGCGGTTCTCGAGGCTAACGTGGCGCTCAAACCCCTCGACCGGATCCCCCAGTCTCTTTCCCTTCGCACCCAGCTGGTGCTCATCACCTCCATGCTCATCGCCCTCTCCATTGCGGTGACGAGCCTGGTGGCGATTTCCGCTCTGCGCGCCCAGATGGTGCACCAGCTGGACGAAGAGATGAAGAACAGCGCCCCCTCACTCGTGCAGCTGGCGACCGTGCGCCCCTCCGGCAATCAGGAACAATCCCTGAGCACCTACCGCCTGTACCTGCTCGACAAGGACGGCAACGTACTGTACTCGCTCAAGTCCGAGGACAGCGAACAGTTCAGCGAGCCGGCACTGCAAGGCTGGACCGAAGAGAAGGTTCGCAAGCAAAACGAAGAGGCGGTCACCGTCAATTCGGTGGGCAGCTCCTCCGATTGGCGTGTGCTCGCCGTACCCATTGAATCAAAAGATTCTTCTGGGCTGACGGAGGCGGCATCCCTGGTTATTGCCATGCCGCTGAAACAAACGAACCAGGTGGTCGCCCTCGTGGGTGTGCTGACCTTCGCGTTTGGTTTGGCGACTCTCGCCTCCGCGATTGCGATGACCTGGGTGATTGTGACCCGCACCTTCGAGCCGCTGGCTCGCGTGGAGCAGACCGCCGCCAAGATCGCTGCCGGTGACCTCTCTCAGCGTATTGAGGACTACAACCCCAGCAACGAGATCGGTAACCTCGCGGTTTCGCTGAACACGATGCTCACCCAGATTGAAATGCTCTTCAAAGCCCGCGAGAAGAGCGAGGCGAAAATGCGCCGCTTCGTGGGTGACGCTTCGCATGAGCTGCGCACCCCTCTGGTCAGTATTCGAGGCTACTCGGAGCTGTACCGTCAGGGAGCGCTACCGACCGACGAGGCTGTCGCTACCGCGATGAGCCGCATCGAATCGGAGTCCAAGCGTATGGGTCAGCTCGTGGAAGACCTGCTGACCCTGGCGCGTATTGATGAGCGCCGCGAATCCAAGCTGGCGCCCTTCGACCTGTTCAACCTGGCAGTGGACGCTAGTAACGACGCCTACGCTACGGCACCCGACCGTGCAGTGTCCCTGGTGGGTCTGAACGAAGAGGTGGCACCGACCTCCGCAACCGTGCTCGGCGACGAATCACGCCTGCGTCAGGTCGTGGCGAACCTGCTGACCAACGCCATGCGCTACACCCCCGACGGCTCTCCCCTGGAGATTGCGGTGGGCGTGCGCGAAGAGGTTCCCGGCTTCCCGCTGTCCGTGCTGGAGGTGCGCGACCACGGCCCCGGTATTCACGGCGAAGACCGCGAGCGCGTCTTCGAGCGTTTCTACCGCACCGATGCTTCACGTTCGCGTGAGACCGGCGGTACGGGTCTGGGTCTGTCCATTGTGGCTGCGATTATCGAGCAGCATGAGGGCAGGATTCACATTGACGAGACCGATGGTGGCGGTGCTACCTTCGTGATTTCTTTGCCGTTCTATCCGCCGCCCGTCTCGGACGATCAGCTGATGAAGTAGCGCTGATGCATAAACCCCCGGATTGTGGAACTTGAGTGTTCTACGGTTCGGGGGTTTTGCTGTGCGCCGGAGGCGGGATGATAACTCGCGGCGGCGCGAGTGAGGAGAGCGCGAGTGAGGAGAAGATGCGCGGCTCAAGAACAGCGGGGGTGGGCAACCTAGCGCGCGTCATGGCAGCGTCATTTTCGGGAGGATTTTCGATTTTTTCGAGATGCTGGAGTGAATCTGGCGGGTTTATCCACAGATTTATTTAATAATTATTTTTCGGCTCATTTGATGCATTTTGAAAGATATAGTGATAACAAGCTTCCGGTCAGGAACTCAACCCTTCCAGAGATCCACACCCCAAGCGCCACCACGGGGCAACCGCCCCACCTATCTCACATATCTCAAAGGAGAAAAACCATGGCACAGTTCAATGTCGATTCCGAAGTCATCGCAGCCAAGAGCGCACAGGCACGATCCTACGTCGCATCCATCACCGCAGACGTCAACGGTATGACCGCATCCCTGCACGATTTGCAGAGCTCCTGGACCGGCTCCGCATCCGCCAACTTCCAGGGCGTACTGGACCAGTGGCACGCAACCCAGCGCCAGGTCGAAGCATCCATCACCCAGATCAACGAGGCACTCACCCGCGCAGGCGTAAACTACGCAGACACCGAGCAGGCTAACGCCTCCATGTTCGTCGGCTAAGGGGTCAGGGCGGCAAGCCCAAAACCCCACCCGCAGCCAGGCAGCAGGCCGGGTGGTTTAAAGGTCCCGGACGCACGGCACACCGCCCGCCAGATTTGCCAGAAGGCGGCGAACATCTATTGAGAAAACCCCGCCGCATCCTCGAGAATGAGGATGCGGCGGGGTTTTATTGCACGGAAATCTTTGCGCCCAAGAGCCCATTCCTTAGGAGCTGAGCTTTAGGAGCTGAGCTTTAGGAAGCAGGGGTCTCCTGGCGGAAACGCAGACGCCACAGGCCGCGCTCAGCATCGTAATGCCAAATGCTCGAACGGCTCACGCGACCACGCGCGGTCGCAACCGCCGCCATAACCAGCACGCTGGAAGAATCCAGCACCTGCATACCCTGCTTGAGTGGGGCACCCTGCTGGGTGAAGGCGCGTTCGCGGTACTGCAGCACCGAGGAGCGGGACACCGACTTACCGGTGGCGGTCACCCACACCAGACGCTCGTGCAGCATGGACTCCAGCTGCGGTGCCTCCATGACGGAGCCGCGGCTTTCGAGTAGCTGTTCTGCGGCGGCGGCTTCCTCGGGGTTCAGAGCGGGTGCCGCGGGTGCCGCAGGGGCAGAAGCGGGTGCGTCCTTCACGGGTGCCTCAACCTGAGCGGGCTCTACGGTCTGTGCGGGCGCCGCGGCGGGCTCTACCGCCTGCTCTTCTGCGTGCGCTTCCGTCTCGCCCAGCAGTTCCGCCGGGTCAACATCGTTCGGGTCCAGACCTGCGAACTCTTCCAGACCGGTCAGGTCATCCTCTTCTTCCGCCTGCGCGGCACTCGATGCCTGCTGAGCGGTCTCCTCCTGCTGGCGTGCCAGTGCCTTTGCGTCACGCTCAGCGGCACGCTCTGCCGCGAGCGCCAGCTGTTCCTTGCGGGTGCGGACCGCCTCCGGGTCGGGGGCGTTCACCGCGGAGGCGGGGCGCAACAGACCGGACAGGCGCAGGCTCTCCACGCCGCGCTGGGCGTTCTCGATCTCGGCTGCGGTGAATTCCTGCATGGGCAGGTGGGCGTCCGCGGAAGACTCGGAGGGCGCCGAATCAGAGAGCGCAACGTCAGAGAGGGCAGGTTCTGCAACCGGAGCGTTCACAATCGGCACTTCAACAGCCGGAGCCTCCACAGGCTCAGCCGCAGTAGTGGGTTCAGCAGCCGCACCGAAGCCGGGGCCGTGCGCGGGTTCACGGCCCTCCTGGTAGGCGCGCGCGGCACCGTTCGCCAGGGAATCCGCCTTCTCATTGAGCGCGTGACCCGCGTGGCCCTTCACCCAAATAAACTCGTAGTCGCGGCCGGTCAGCGCCTGATCCAGCGCCTCCAGAAGGTCGCGGTTGAGCACGGGTTTGCCGTCGGATTTCTTCCAGCCCTTCTTCTTCCAGCCGGGCATCCACTTGGTCAGCGAGTTAATGACGTACTGGCTATCGCAGTACACGCGCAGCTTCGCCTCTGGGCGGGATGCGGTCGCCTCGAACAGGTCCAGGACAGCCTTGAGCTCACCCATATTGTTGGTGCCGTGCGCCCAGCCTCCGCTCGCCCAGTGGTCGTCGTCGATATACCATGCCCAGCCCGCCGGTCCGGGGTTGCCCAGCGCCGAGCCGTCTGCGGCGGCAATGATCTCTTGCGTGCTGTTCACGGTACCTTCTTTCTGCGCCGCCGCTCTATTGTGCGGGCGGCAGTCCGTAATGATGTCTGTGATGACTTTACCGCACAGGCGGCGAGGGTGCGTAGCGCGCGGTCGCAGCTGTGGACAACCTCAAGCAGCCTCAGACGCGCCCATTGCCGTAATGCCGGGCGGGTACACTAAACCTATGAGCTATTCTGCCCCCGAAACACCCAGCGCACAGCGCCCGGAGCGCCCTACCGCCCGTCCGAGCGAGCGCGTGCAGATCTTCGCTCTTCCCACCCGCACGATGTACGGTTCCCTGCGTTTTAGCTGGTTGAGCTACCTGGGTCTTGCCGAGCAGCAGCATGCGGCGCAGTTGCCGACCTCCACGGCGGCGGTCAGCTACCTGAGCACTCAGGCACTCATGCGTGCCATGGCGGCGGCTCGTCTGGATGTGCCTTCCAGCGCCGCATCTGAGATTGAGGTGGATCGCTCCTGCACCCTGTGCACTAGCGGTAAGAAGCACGGCAAGCCGCGTATTGCGGGCGTAAATTTCAATATGTCGCAGGTGAATCCGCTGGTGGTGGGTGCGTTTAGCCGTAATTCCTCGGCGGTGCTCGGCGTGGATGTTGAGACCCTGGATGCTCGCTTGTTCTCCGGTTTTGCGCGCCTGGCGCTCTCCGATGAAGAACGCACGTTCTATGAGCGGGTGGCGCAGGAACGCCCCGCGCCCGTACTGCACCTGCTCTCTGTGGCGCTGTGGACCGCTAAGGAGGCGGTACTCAAGGCGACCGGCCACGGCCTGAGCGTAGTGCCGTCCCTGGTTCGGGTGCAGCTCACCGATGGCCTGCTGGATGCGCTCGAACTTGCCATGAACGAGGAGGTCCCGGGGGACCTTCTGGGCGGTGGCACCCCCGAGCCTGGCGCCCTGCGCGTACTGACTCAGGACAGCTTGACCGCCCAAGCGACCTTTAGCGCGCCCGCGGCTCAGGGCGGCGGCGATCAGGGCGGTAATCAGGGTGGCGAGGCTGCCGAGCGAAGCTTTAGCCTGCAGTGGGTACCCGTGGCGCTCCCCGACGCGGAGAACCCCGAGCACGCCCAGAAGATGCTCATCGCCTTGGCTGTGGAGAACCCTGCCGAGGGTGAGCCCGCGCAGGTTGAGGCTCAGCTTCTGCCGGTTGCCACTCCCCTGGAGCTCAAGCGCCTGCTCACCGATTAGCCAGGCTCAATCCCCTAACACCTGATACAACGACGGAACGCGCCCGCCATGCCAGCGAGCGCGTTCCGTCGTTGTATTCAGTCGTTTTCGTTCTGCAGTTTCGTTCTGCCTCGTCAAGGCGTTCGTGGCAGAGCCTAAGGGGTATCTTCGCCCAGGGTATCCACGCCCAGGGCGCGGCCAAAGCTACCGAGCTTCGTGCCGGTCTCCGTGTGCTCCAGCTCCGGGTCAGACTCAGCCACAATACCCGCGCCCGCGTACAGCACCGCCTCGTCCGGGCTGACCTGGGCGCAACGCAGCACCAGCGCCCACTCGCCGTTACCCTCGGCGTCCATGTAGCCGACCAGGCCGCCAAAGTAGCGGCGCTCGAAAGACTCCAGCTGACGAATCAGCTCCAGCGCCTTCTCAGTGGGGGCACCGCAAATCGCGGGGGTCGGGTGGATCGCGCGGGCACCGTCCAGGCAGGTCAGCCCCTCCTTCAGCACGCCGTCGATGGGGGTCGCCAGGTGCCACAGCTGCGGGGTCTGCAGCAGCGAGGGCACCTGCGGCACGTTCAGCTCCTCGGCGATGGGTGCCAGGCGCTCGGCAATGTCGTTGATGACGTAGGCGTGCTCGTGGCGGTCCTTCGGCGAGGCGAACAGGCGGTCACGAATCGCCTCGTCCTCGGCGCTACCGGGCTCGGCAATGCGCGGGGCGCTACCGGCAAGCGGGTGGGTCTTGAAGGCGCGGCCCTCGGTGCGGAACACCAGCTCCGGGGAGGCGCCCATCAGGTAGCTTCCGCTCATGCCGCGCTCACCCTCGGGCAGGCGCACCGCAAAGTTGAACGCGGAACGCTGCTGGGCGCGCAGGTTGTTGTACAGCGCCTCCAGGTTGAGGGCGCCGGGTGCGTAGCGGGCGGTGAGCACACGCGAAAGCACGATCTTGCTCAGCTCACCCGCCTTCATGCGCTCCACGGCGGTCGCAACGGCGGCACGGAACCGGTCGTTCTGCCGGCCGGTGACCGATACCGGCTCGGCAAGCGCCACGGTCTGCTCGGGGACCGGCACCTGCTGCTCCTCCAGGCGTTCGGGCACGAAGAGGTAGGCGGGCATATCGGGGTCAAAAGGAATCAGGCCCACGACGGCGCTACCGGCACGTTTCGCCTCGTCCAGGGCATTATCGAAGGTGACAGGGGTCATCGCACCGGATGCACGCAGAACGCGGATGCCGGTGGCAAAGATAAAGTCGGGAAGGTTCGTCATCGTACTTCTATCAGTGGTGTGTGGGTTCGCGCCGGGCATCTAAACGCCGGACGCGGGGTGCCGTTAGAGGGTCGCACCGCCGTCGGCGACAATCTCCTGCATGGTGATGTGGCGGGCCGCCTCCGAGATGAGGAAGGCGTTGACCGCCGCAATATCCGCCGGGTCGGCAATACGGCGCAGCGGAATGCCCAGACGGAACGTTTCCGGGTTACCGGCAACCGGCAGGGCGGAGCGGTCCTCACCCTCCCAGGCGTCAGTCACCATGGGGGTTCGGGTGGTGCCGGGGCAGACCGAGTTCACGCGAATACCGTGCGCGGCAAGCTGCAGACCGAAGCTGGAACTCACGCGCGCCGCCGAGGCCTTCGATGCACCGTAGGCACCAAACTCCGCGCGGGGCACACGTGCCGCGTTGGAGGCGACCGTCACCAGGGAGCGGCTGTTCGCCGGGTCGCTCTCCTGCTGGTCAATCATGATGCGCGCGAATTCGCGCAGGCACAGGAACACGCCGTCGGAGTTGACCGCGTGCAGGCGCTTCCAGGTCGCGAAACTGGTTTCCAGCAGCGGCTGGCTGTGGGCGATGCCCGCGGCGAGTACCGCACCGGTGATGGGTTCGTCGAGTGCCGCTACAGCGTTGGCGAGGGCGGTGACGGACTCTTCACTCGTAACGTCTACGGCGCGGTAGCGGAAGATAGCGTCCCCGTAGGTACCGAAGGAGGCAATGGGTTGCTCTGCAAGGTCAGCCGCAAACACCGAATAGCCGTTCTTGATGAGCTGGTAGACGGTTGCCTCACCAATACCGCCGTTCGCGCCGGTCACAATGACCCAGCTCATGCGCGCGCCTCCTCAGCAGTCTCAGCCTTCTCAGCACCTTCTGCAGCATGCAGGTCGGCGAGTACATCGGCGGTGTTCAGCACGCGGGCGCAACGACCCGAAGCGTACTCGCACGCTATGCGGTGCTCCTCCTCCGAGAAGTCGGCGAGCGCGTCCGCAACCATAAACGGCTGAATGTCACGCATGAACGCCTCCAGGGCGGTGGTCAGGCAGCCAATGTGCGCGTACACGCCGCCGATAATGAGCTGGTCGCGACCGGACTCCTTGAGCAGGTCCTCGAAGGGGCTGCGCACGAACGCGGAGTAGCGCCACTTGGTCAGCACGGTGTCGCGGTCGGTGGGTGCAAGTGCGTCGAGCACGCGGGCGGACTCGTCGTTCTGCAGGCCGTCGCCCCAGAAGTCGATGAGCAGGCGGCGGTCTTCGGGGTTCTGGCGCGGCGGCTGCGCGGTGTAGTAGACCGGGATTCCGGCGGCGTGGGCGGCGTCAATGAGGCGGCGCAGGTTCCGAATGGCGATGTTAATCTGGGCGTCCGGGTTGTCGTTGCTCTCACCCAGGTTGGCCCCTTCGAAAGCCTGGACGAAGTGTACCTGCATGTCGTGTACGAGCAGTACAGCGCGGGAGGGGTCCACAGGCCAACTCACGCGGTTGCTGTGTTCACGGTCGACGTAGGTGTAGGGCTTAATTTTGGGCAGTGCCATGATTCTCCCGGTTCGTGCCTTTGGTTTTCGGTTGTATGCGCGGCGCAGGCGGTGCGCTGTGGTGGGTGTAGCAGCGAGTGGGTGTCTCCTCCGAGCCCTCTCGCGCTGACCACCCAATCGGTGAGCTTGCGCTTATCTCATAACCATCTTAGGGCATGCTTAGCTACAAGGTATATCTGAACTTTAACAAAAATGCTTCCCCACCCGCACCTCCGTTGACAGCACAACGGGCGGAACGGGCAGGGAAGCACTCAGACAAGCAGAAACGCTATACGAACCGCGAATTCAGCCGCGATTCTAGTTCAACTAGTTCACGGGCGCCGCGACGGCAAGAACCTCATTCAGACCCTCAGTAATCGAGGGGTGAGTGTAAATCTCATCGCGCAGCTGCGAAGCAGTAATGCCGTGGCGCATCGCCAGAGCCACCAGGTTAATAACCTCCATGGACTCGATTACCAGCAGCTGGGCACCCAGAATCTGGTCGGTCTGCGCGTCAATCACGAACTTCATGATGCCGCGCGGATTCTCCTGGGTCTTCGCACGCGGCATCGCGGCAACCGCGGCAACCGGCTTCGAAGCGACCTTCACCTTGTGGCCAGCCTCGATTGCCTCACGCTCGGTCAGGCCCACGGAAGACAGCGGCGGGTTCATGTAAATGGTCGAAGCCACTGCCTTGCGGTCCTTAGTGGAGCGGGAACCGTCACCGACCAGCTGGGAGAGCACCACGCGGTAGTCATCCATGGAGATGTAGGTGAACTGCGGGCCGCCGTTCACGTCACCGAGCGCGAAGATGTTCGGCACGGTGCTGCGCAGGTGCTCATCCACGACAATTGCGCCGCGGTCGTTGGTTTCGATGCTGGTGTTCTCCAGGCCCAGACCCTCGGTGGCGGGCTTGCGGCCGGTCGCAACCATCACGTAGTCCACCTCCAGCTGCTGGGTAGCGCCCTCGGAGTCGAGGTAGGTCACGGTCACCGAGTCAGCGCCGTCCTTGAAGGACTGCACACGCACGCCGGTGTGAGCGGTAATGTCCTGGTCTGCGATAATCTCGCGGGCAACCTGGGCAACGTCCTCGTCGTAGCGGCCGAAGAGGGCGGGTGCACCGTCCAGAATGGTCACCTCGGTACCGTAGGAGGAGAAAATACCGGCAAACTCAACACCGATGGGGCCGCCACCGATAATGCCCAGACGCTTGGGGCGCGGGGTGAGCTTCTGCAGCTCGGTGGAGGTGAGCACACGCTCAGATTCGCGGATGCCCTCAATCGGCGGGATAACCGACACGGCACCGGTGTTGATGATGAAGTAGTCGGCGGTAACGCGCAGGGTGTCCTCGCCCGCGGTGACCTCAACCTCGGTGTCGGAGACGAAACGTGCGTGACCGTCAATGAGCTTAGCGGTCTCGTTGGACAGCAGAATCTCGCGGTTCTTGGCGCGCATCATGCCGGTCAGCTTGTCACGGAAAACCACGGCGGATTCGTAGGCGGCGTTTGCTTCTTCAAGGCTGCGCTCGCCGCTGGCGCGGAACTCGTCGGCGCGGTGTACGAGCGCCTTGGTGGGTACGCAACCGATGTTGATGCAGGTGCCGCCGTACATGCCGCTGGACTGTTCAATGAGGGCAACGTTCTTGCCGGTCTTGGCGTATGCGCCGGCGAGGGTCTTGCCGCCCTTGCCGAAGCCGATGACGACCATGTCAAAGTGCAACTGAGCGGGGGTGGTCATAATATTCTCCTGTGAAATTTAGATAATGATGTCTTCACAGAGTTCAACGGGAAGAAATGAGTATTATTCCCGTGCGCCACATTTTTTCTTGGCCCCAGCCGCCCCTCAGCCCGTGCGGGCGTAGACTGAAACTACCCGGCTCCCTACGAGAAGCCAGCCTACGAGCAGCCAACATTTTCAGGAGGACTTTATGAAAACCCACGATATTCTGCGTGACGCCGCCAGCCGCCCCGGCATCGAGGCCGCCGTAGCCGTCAAAGGGCTATCAGCGGAGGCGCTCAACGCCCACCCGTGCGGGCACCCGAACTCTATCGCCTGGCTGCTCTGGCACGCCGGACGACAGATGGACATGCAGCTTTCTGCTCTGAACGGTCAGCCGCAGGTCTGGGAGGCTCAGGGCTTCAGGGAACGTTTCAACCTGGGCGAGCTTGGCGACACCATAGGTTACGGCCACACCCCCGAGCAGGCACGCTCCATCGTGGTTGCAGATTCTGCCCTGCTGGTGGAGTACCTTGTGGCAACCGGCGAGGCGCTCGCGGCCTACGCGCAGACGCTGAGCGAGGCTGATTTGAGCGAGGTTATTGACCGTTCGTGGACTCCGGCGGTGACTCGCGGTGTGCGCCTGGTCAGCCTGATTGACGACGCAGCCCAGCACGTAGGCCAGGCGGCGTACGCGGCGGGTATTCTCGCGGCACAGGATTTCGCGGCGCAGGGATAGAATTTCACGCCCGCTAGAGGGGAACGAAAAAGCGGTGGCGCCTCGGACACAACCAGCCCGAGACGCCACCGCCCGGTTGCGGGCAACCCCGATAACACCGCGAGCAGATAATATTTCGGCGAGAAGATAACGGACTGTTATCTGCTCGCGCATCTTGTGTCTTGTTTCGCCTCGGTTACAGCGTTCTTACCCATGATAGAATCCACAGTATTATGAGACGCACCACAGACCCTTCGCCTGAGCACCCTGAATCACCTGCGTCGCGCATTCCAACAAACACACCAGACGCGACCGCAAAACCCACATCAGCAACGCCGCTGAACGCACGCGGGCAGCTCACGCTCCTGACCGCGCAGGTTTCTGATGCTCTTGCGTCCAGTATCCAAGCTATCGCCATGCCCCTGCTGACCTACGGCGCCACCGGCGACCTCGCCCACTCCGCTATCGTCATGGTCGTCGAGGCAGTCCCCGTCATCCTCTTCGCACCATTCGCAGGCGCTATCGCCGACAAATTCAACCGCAAAACCCTCACCGTCAGCTTCAGGCTCGCCAGCGCCGCCCTACTCATCGCATCCCCAGCCCTCTACGCCGCCGCAGGACTACCCGCCTTCCTCACCATCGCATTCCTCGTCTCAACCTTCGGCACCTTCTCATCCCCCGCAGCCTCCGCCGCCATGCCCTCCCTGCTCGGCGACGACTACCAAAAATACATGGCACGCCGCGGCAGCCTCATCTTCCTCGCCCAAACCCTCGGCCCCACCATCGCAGCCGCCGTCGCATCCTTCACCACCCCAGCCCTCGCCGTCGGATTCGCAGGCACCCTCAACCTGCTCGCTGCCCTCACCGTCGCCACCATACGCAACTACGACCTCACCCACGCCGAACGCACCGCCACCGTGCAGGAACACCACACCGGCAGACTCCTGCGCGAAGGCGCCGCCTACACCGCACACAACCCCATCGTGCGCGGTATGCTCACCTTCTGGTTCCTCTCCATCGCCGCCGTACCCATCACCACCCTGCCCATGCTCGAATACCTCACCCGCGGCCTCGGGCACGACTACACCGCCTTCGGAATCGCAACTTCCGTCTACGCCGCCGGATGCGTGATCAGCTCCTGGCTTTCAGCCAAACTCGGCGTCGGTACAGGCGCCGGGCGGGTGCGTATGACCAAACGCGGGTGGATGTGCATCTCCGGACTCGGCTACGGCGCCGTTTGTCTGAGTATGGGACTACACCCGGCGCTGTGGGCGGTACTCGTGCTCTGGTTCATCTGGGGCATGTTCTACGGACCCGAAGAAGTGCTCGGGCAAGTCCTCTTCGCAGACGCTATCGACGAACACATGCGCGGGCGCGTCTACAGCTTCATGGGTGTGGTTTTCTCCCTAGCGGGTATGGTCGGGTACCTCATCACCGGATGGGCGGTACCAGCGTTCGGCGCGATCAACACCATTGTTACCGGAGGGGCACTCTTCATCATCGCCACCGTATTCACGTTCATTCTCGGCCCGACTGCGCGAGCGATACGGGCGCAGGAATCGCGGAATGAGGCAAAGAGCCGTGCGGGTGCATGACTGTGCTCTGTATATCGCCTCGGGGCATCATCGCCTCACCTCCGCCACGTTGCGGGCAACCCTGATAACACCGCGAGCAGGTGATTTTTGGCCGAGCATGCAGGAAAAATACTACCTGCTCGGCCAAAAATCACCTGCTCGCGCCCTAGTGTTATGTATCTGCTCGCGGACTTGGGATAGGAATGAGCGCTTGACCCGAGAAACCTACCCGCGCTTCAGCAACGTCATAACCTCATAGTGGTCCGTATGCGGGAACATGTCCAGCACACGGCCCTGCACCGGCGCATACGAGGGCATACGCTCCAGATCCTTCGCCAAAGTCACCGCGTTACAGCTCGAATACACCACACGGTCAATACCCGAACCCTCAATCCACGCACACAAGCTCTCACCAATACCGCGGCGCGGCGGATTCACCACCAGCATCTGCGGCACCGCGCCCGAAGACACCGCGAACTCCGGCGCATCCTGAGCCGAAAAGTCCACGCCCTCCAGACCGTACTCAGCGACCGTGCGCTGTGCCGAAGCAACCGCCTCCGCACTAATCTCAATGCCCGTCACCGAGCCGCCATCCATCACCGAAGCGGCATGCAGGGCAAAACCGCCCACACCGCAGTACAGATCCCACAGCGAGCGCGGAGCCACCTCACGCACCCACTCACGGCCCTGCGCATACATCGCCTCAGCAACCTTCGTATTCGTCTGGAAGAAGCTCTGCGGGCGCAGATGCAGAGTCAGGTCATTCACCTGCATCGGCAGAGTCTGACGCTCCGAGAGAATAATCTCCTCATCACCCTCAACACGCGCCACCGGTTCACGCAGTAGGTTCACCGACAGCACCGCCAGGTTCGGCAGCCGCTCCTGCAGCCAGTCCATCTGGCGACGAATCGGCACCAGAAGCTTCTTCGAACGCAACACGAAACGCACCATCAGCTCACCCGCCGCCGAAGCGGTCACCAGAATATTCTTCAGCTCACCGCGACGATTCGGAATATCATAGGGGGTCAGGTCCGCGCGCTGAATCAGCTCACGCAGCACCGGAATAGCAGCCTGAATCGGCTCCATATAGAGCGGGCATTCGCCAAGATCAGTGGAGGCGCCCGTACGGTAATCCACGATGCCGAGGGTCGGGTTCTTCGCCGAACCGCCCACCACGAGCTTCGCCTTGTTGCGGAAGCCCGCCTCCGCACTGGTCACCGGGTCCAGCCACTGCAGCTGAGGGTGGGCGGCAAGCAGGGCGCGGGCGTGCTCCTGGTTCGCCTGCACCTGCGCGGTGTAGGCGGTCTCAATTCTGGGGCAGGAGGAGCAGAGGTCATCACGAAAATAGGCACATTCCATAAGGAGCCATTCTACCGCCTCCACCGCCGGGACAGGACGCATGGGCACACAAAAGCGGGGGCGGCCACCCTTCATGGGTAGCCGCCCCCGCCTCATACGGATGCGTGGGCCTGCGCCGGTTTAGGTACCAGCGCCGGGTCACCACCGTGTCACGCTTCGCGCGCCACGGATTCCATAACTTTTTGCCCCATCAGGGACAAAAAGTCATTACATCATGCTGCCCATTGCGTCCGCACCGGGAGCAGCCGCACCAGCGGGCTCCGGCTTGTTCGCAACAACAGCCTCAGTGGTCAGGAACAGACCAGCAATAGACGCAGCGTTCTGCAGAGCCGAACGGGTTACCTTCACCGGGTCAGCAATACCAGCAGCCATCAGGTCCTCGTACTCGCCGGTCGCAGCGTTCAGACCGGTACCAGCAGGCAGGGAACGAACGCGGTCAACCACAACGCCCGGCTCCAGGCCAGCGTTGGCAGCAATCTGCTTCAGCGGTGCGTCAATAGCCACGCGCACGATGTTCGCGCCGGTAGCCTCGTCGCCGGTCAGCTCCAGCTTGTCGAAGACCTTCACGCCAGCCTGAATCAGAGCAACGCCACCACCGGGGACGATACCCTCCTCAACAGCAGCCTTAGCGTTACGCACAGCATCCTCAATGCGGTGCTTGCGCTCCTTCAGCTCAACCTCAGTTGCGGCACCAGCCTTCAGCACAGCAACACCACCGGCGAGCTTAGCCAGGCGCTCCTGCAGCTTCTCACGGTCGTAGTCGGAGTCAGAGTTAGCGATCTCTGCACGAATCTGAGCCACGCGACCCTCGATAGCTGCTGCGTCGCCTGCACCCTCGATGATGGTGGTCTCGTCCTTGGTCACAACGACCTTGCGAGCGGAACCGAGCATGTCCAGGGTTGCTGCGTCCAGGGACAGGCCAACCTCTTCGGTAATGACCTGGCCACCGGTCAGGATAGCGATATCAGCCATCTGAGCCTTACGGCGGTCACCGAAGCCCGGAGCCTTCACAGCCACAGACTTGATGGAGCCGCGCATCTTGTTCAGCACCAGCAGAGCCAGAGCCTCACCCTCAACGTCCTCAGCAACGATCAGCAGCGGCTTGCCGGACTGCATGACCTTCTCCAGGACGGGGACGAGGTCCTTAACGTTCGAAATCTTCTGGTTCACAACCAGGATGTAGGGGTCCTCCAGGACTGCTTCCTGACGTTCCGGGTCGGTCACGAAGTAACCGGACAGGAAGCCCTTGTCGAAGCGCATACCCTCAGTCAGCTCGAGGTGCAGACCGAAAGTGTTGGAGTCCTCAACGGTGATGACGCCTTCCTTGCCGACCTTCTCCATTGCCTCAGCAATGAGCTTGCCGATCTCAGCGTCGCCAGCGGAAATAGATGCGGTTGCAGCGATCTCTTCCTCGGTCTCAACTTCCTTCGCGGAGGAGAGCAGAGCCTCGGTCACAGCCTCAACAGCCTTCTCAATGCCGCGCTTGAGGCTCAGCGGGTCAGCGCCAGCAGCCACGTTGCGCAGGCCCTCGCGGACCAGTGCCTGAGCCAGAACGGTAGCGGTGGTGGTACCGTCACCTGCGATGTCGTCAGTCTTCTTTGCAACTTCCTTGACGAGCTCCGCACCAATCTTCTCGTACGGATCCTCCAGCTCGATTTCCTTCGCGATCGAGACACCGTCGTTGGTGATGGTGGGGGCGCCCCACGCCTTCTCCAGCACAACGTTGCGGCCGCGGGGGCCGAGGGTCACCTTCACTGCATCGGCGAGGGTGTTCAAACCGCGCTCAAGGCCGCGGCGTGCCTCTTCGTCAAAAGCAATGAGCTTTGCCATAAGTGTCCTCCTGGACGATCGGATTTTTTCCTTCACCCTTGCGGGTGCGGTACATCTAAAATCGGGTGGTTGCCCCTCCACAACACCCCCGTTACGGAGGCGCGGGCAGAGTAGGGCATAAAGCACCCGAACGCTACATCAATTGTGGCACCCGCACCGGCATGGAGCAAACGTTTAAGCCCAAGGTTGAAGGGTTAATCGCCCAGTGCTTAATCTGCGCTCATCAACCCCGCCAAAAGGGGCGTTACCGGTGTTCCCGCAGGGAGTGCGGGAGGGGTGTTAAAAGCATCAACCCCGCCCGGCGCATCAGTGGAATTGCGCGGATGGGGTTGAGCAGAAGTCGTTATGGCAGAAACAGTAGGCTCGGGCTCAGATTCAAGGGCTTAGACTCGCGGGCTTAGAATCACCCGAGCAACCGCCTGAACCTATTCCGCGGCAGTAGCGGAGGCGGTGTAATCCGACGACAGAATCACGATGACCTCGTGGTTGCCCATCTGCACATCGGAAGTCGCCTGGCGCACCTGCGAAATGTCCAGCTTCGAGGCGATGCTCTGCGCCTGCGACTGGTAGCCCTCAGCGTAGTAGACCACGCTGGTTGCCGGTGCCACACCCGTATAGTTTGCCGTCTCGTTGATGGTGTAGCCGGTCAGCAGAGCCGCCGCACGGGATGCACTACCCGCAGGAGCCGCCGCATTGTAGACCGCCACAGAGATGGACTCAGCCAGACCGGTCTTCGTAGCACTTGCCGAGGCGGAAGCCTTAGCCGGGGCAGAGGACGCCGAGGCGCTTGCGGGGGCGGAGCTACTCTTTGCGGTGGACGCCGAATACTGCGGGGAGGCGGTGCGCGGCGCATACACGTACATCGCGCCGCCGATGAGCAGACCAACTACACCTGCAGCTACCAGGGGGATAGCGCCCTTGGGGCTCTTTGCCGGGTCAGCATTGACCGCGCGGTAGGTTCCGCGGCGGGCGGTATTTTCGTCTACCTCGTCAAATTCGTCGCGGGGGTAGCTCATTTATCCTCATTTCACGGGTCTCTGTTTACCGGCTGGTACCGTACCGCCCTACCGGGCACACGGGCGCGGCTGCGGAAGGCGCGGTCTTGGTGTTCTAGTACCTAGAGTACCGGCTCAACTAGCGAGAACCAACGTGAACGCCCCGCAACCGGCTGTGAAAGAGACGGACACCGCACAGTGTTCAATCTCTGGTTGAACTTGAGGTGTGCGGGTGTGAAAGCAGGAGTTGGAGAGCTCACACGACTCTCCCAGTTTGAGCCCCTAGTCAGCGTCTCGTCGGGCGCGCAGGACGTCAATAATCTGCGGCGCTGCGGCGCGTACACGCTCATCGTCCAGCATCACGTTCAGGCGCTGGTAGTAGGCAATCGGGGTGAACCCTGCGGCAATAATTGCCTTCTCCTTGGAACCCTGGTGCTTGAAGCGGCGGCGTTCCACCTCAAGGATGCGCCGCTCGACCGGGGTCAGACCGCCGGGCTGGGGCTCTGCTTCCGGCTGGTTCTGTGTTTCCGGCTGAGTCTCTACCTCCGCTTGGGTTTCAGCGGTCTCAGCGGTTTCAGCGCGTTCTTGTTCTAGCACGTTGCCTCCTCGTTCTGTCTGTAGTTCGCCTGCCGCGGCTGGCGTCTCCTAGCGCGTGTATCCGTCATCCCCTAGTCTAGAGGAGGACCTCAGTCTAGAAGAGAAACTCAGTCTAGAGGAGAAACGTTCATCCCGCACCCGGCCCCGTCACCGTCCGGGTTGCATCAGCACCAGGAGATTCCCGAGGAGATTTATGAACCAGCCCCTCAGCAGCATTATGAGCGAGGATTGGGCGGCAGCACTTGCCCCCGTCGAAGAGCAGATTCACGCCATGGGCGCTTTCCTGCGTGAGGAGCACGCGGCGGGGTACCGTACTTTCCCGCCTGCTGCCGATATTCTCAATGCGTTCCGCCGCCCGATGAGCCAGGTGAAGGTCCTCATTATTGGTCAGGACCCCTACCCTACTCCGGGCAATGCGATGGGTCTGTCGTTCTCGGTGCACCGCGGTATGCCGTTGCCTCGTTCGCTGAACAATATTTACAAGGAGCTGCAGGACGATTTGGGTATTGCCCCGGCTGATCACGGCGACCTGTCCTGTTGGGCTGATGAGGGCGTCATGCTGCTCAACAGGGTTTTGACGGTGCGCGAGTCTGATGCGGGTTCGCACCGCGGCAAGGGTTGGGAGGAGATCACCGAGTGCGCTATCCGTGCACTGGTGGCGCGTAACCAGCCGCTGGTGGGTCTGCTGTGGGGTGCGGATGCACGCAAGTGCGCACCCATGTTGCAACCGTACCCGAGCGTGGAGTCAGCGCATCCTTCGCCGCTGTCTGCTCGTCGTGGTTTCTTTGGTTCGCGCCCGTTCTCGACCGTGAATTCCCTGCTGGTGCAACAGGGCGCGGAGCCGGTGGACTGGACGGTTCGCTAGGCGCAGCGTAAGAACCGGTGTAAAAGCTGGCGCAATGGGTGTAGCGAAGGGGCGGTAGCTTGTGAGTTGAACTCGCAAGCTGCCGCCCCTTCCCGCATCCAATATATGCAATATTGGCTATATACCCTTGAAAATAGGGTTAGGAATCTGCCGGTTCCACATTCCGCGGAGTCGTAAAATGCTGTAGCGCGTACTGCATCGTGTAATTACCCAACGCAACACCCGAAGCCATCGCCACCACAATCGAAACCGCCGTAATCATATTCTGCATACCCAGAATCACATCCGTCTCAACCGTCAACAAATACATGCCGCGGAAGAACGACAGACCCGGCAGCAAGAACGTAATCGCAGGAATTGAGAAAATCGCCTGAGGCACATGCAGACGGTACGCAAAATACGTGCTCAACGCACCAATCACAACCGCCGCACACGCCGTCGGACCGCGACCAGTACTTGGGCCAGCCAGTAGCTCATAACTGTAATACGCCGCCAGACCGCAGCCCGTAATGACCATCAGCCACCCGACCTTCACCAGCTTCGTCTGCAAGGTAATCGCAAAGGTCGCAATCGCCACCAGGAAGAAGAACGACGCCACCAGCGGGGTCGTCGGCTCAAAACGCAACTGCTCAATATCCAGGGTCGGGCCGTTGAAAATATTGATCGCACTCACCGCGGTCGCAATGCCAACCACCAGGCCCAAGAAGCTCATGCCCGTAGACACGAAACGACCAGCAGCCGTCACAGGGAAGCCGTTAATAGCATCCTGCACAGCACCCACCAGACGCGGAGTCGGCAAGAACATAATCATACCCGCAGCAACCACCAGAGGCGCCGAAATCGCCTCTCCTTGACGCTGAAGCACCGAAAGAATGGACCCTTCACCGCCCAGCCAAATCGCCAAGAAAGTCATCAGACCTGCACTAGCAGCCATGCGGAAGAACGCCGGAATACCAACCGAACTCAACCACTGAATCAGCAGGTACACGGGAATAAAGATAATCGCCGCGCTCAACGCCGTCGCAAAACTCGCCCCCAGCGCCGCTGTCAGGGTTCCAGCGCACGCCAGATTCGCCAGCCACACCACCAGAGGCGGGAACGGCTTGGGTCGGTGCGTAATCTGGTTCAGCTTCAAATCAGCCATTTCCAGGGTCATACCGCCGCGAGTGATCTTGTAGATCAGGCCGTACACCTCGGAGAGTGCCTCGTAGTTCTCAGTGGAGGAACGCACCACACGCACCAGGGTGTGGGTGAAGCGCTCCTCAGCGTTCGCATTGCGCTTGGCGATGCGGGACTCCATGTAAATATCGGGGTCCGACGTGTAGTTGATGGTCACCGACTGGTTCGTAATGTCGACTTCCACCGAGTCCAGCCCGTACGCCGAAGACACCGCAATAATCGCAGAGTCCACGTCCATGGCGTCCGCGCCGTAGTGGAACATCGCCTCAGCCAGACGCAGGGTGAAGTTCAGGGTATCGCGGGCGTATTCCTTCTCACGGCGGAACGCCTCACGGCGCTCATGCTCCTCAGAGCGAATCGTCGGCACGAACTGGCGCTGCGCGATGCGCTGGGCACCGCGCGGGGCAGCGGGTGCGGCCTCCTCAGTGCGCACGAAGGAGCGGAAGCGACGCGAACCCCAGCGACCACCGCTACCGCGCCCAAACAGGCCGCGAGAGCCGCCCTCAACCAGCGGTACGGAGGTGGTGGGCATCGAGACAGGCCCGGTCTTCGGCATTGCGGTAGGATCCGCGCCGAAGCGGCGGGCTGCGTGAGAGTTGGGCACCTGCGGAATCATGCCGGTCATGGGCACCGGCTGGGAGGGGCGGGTCAGCGCCTCCTCGGTTACCAAGTTGCTGGAGGTGACGGGGTTCGGGTCCTCACGGTACGCGTCCAGCTCATGATCAGGCACGAGGGAGGGGTCAATGACGGTACGCGCGCCGTGGCCGTTAGGGGTCAGTTCGGGGTCGCATGTGGGCTCAACCGGCTCCTGCGCGGTGATGCCCATATCCGCTGCGGCCTCCTGCAGTACATCGCTGACAGCTTCTGCAGCGACGGTGCTCTCCTGGCTTGTCGCGGAGGTAGCATGCTGAGCCAGCACGCGGCGCAATTTCTCGTCGGTGACCTGGTCTAGTGAAACCAGGGGAAAACCGCGTTTACCGGCGATGTAGCCCGCGGTGGTGTTCTGCTCGCTTCCTTCCATTGCGGCAGTGTTCGCTTCGTCTGCATGCGAAGCTTCCCGCGATGTGGGGGTCGCGGGGGTGTTCCTCGATTCTGCCAATGTCCCTCCCAGATAGACAGTGCCTTTTTAGTCTAACAAGGGCACGATTCTGCGGTAGCACTGGGGAGCAAAAATGCTGTTTTTCTGGGTGTTGTTTTCTGCACAAAAGGTACCATTAGTGACCTGCGTTGGATAGCTTCATTGAAATGAAGAGAAAGCGGGGACACTACTGTACAGAAAATATTTTGGGGAGTATTTTTTGCAGGTATTTCCAAGGAAAAAATAAAGGTTATTTACACATTAAGATTTAGCTGGGAAATACCCCCTATGTCTCGACTCATAGCCCAATAAAATATGAATTATTCATAATAAAACAAAAAATATCCCGCCACCGAAGTGACGGGATATTCACGCTTTAAGGCTGTAGCCTTCACAGCATCCGAAGCGCACCGCTTAGGGTCCACCTCAGAGGCGAGAGTCAATTACTCAGCGTCGTGGTCGGTCTCGAGGATCTTAACCAGCGAGTCAAGAGCCTCTTCAGCACCTTCGCCCTCAGCGCGCAGGACAACAACGTCGCCGTGCTTTGCACCCAGGGACATCAGGGACAGAATCGATGCAGCGTCCATAGCCTCATCTGCGGGCTCACCCTTAGCAGCGATGGTCACCTCAACGGGGAGGTCGCCAGCTGCCTCAGCGAAGATAGCTGCCGGACGTGCGTGCAGGCCAACACGGCTTGCAATAGTGGCTTCGCGCTCTGCCATTATGTTTCTCCTTTGATCAAGGAACCAAAAATATATCAGTCCCTATTCTAAATGAACGGGGCGCTTCAGGACCCGCCCTTACTCTATAAATTGTACCGTTCAGCCGTACGCTAACAAGTACAAAAATGCCGGATGCAGAAATAAAACTCCGCACCCGGCATTTTTATGGACCCGGGCACCGCCTAACACACCCCACCAAGGGGCGGCAGGCAGAACCCGGAATCGTTTTAAGGCTTAGAGGCCCAGCTCATCCAGAATCGGCAGAGCCTTGCGTGCGCTCTCCTTCGCCTCAGCAGAAGAAATCTGCTGCAGAGCGATAGCCGCAATCTGCTGTGCCTTCTCCTTGGTCACAGACTTCAGAACCGCAGCCACAGCGGGGATAGCGCCAGCGTTCATGGACAGGGTGTCAACACCCAGACCAATCAGAACAACAGCCAGAGCCGGGTCAGCCGCAGCCTCACCACAGACGCTCACGTACTTCTTCTTACCCGCGGTGACCGATGCACGCTGAGCACCCTCAACAGTCATCTTGATCATCTTCAGCACTGCAGGCTGCCAGGGGTTGTTCAGGTGCGCCAGGTCACCCAGCAGACGGTCAGCTGCCATGGTGTACTGGGTCAGGTCGTTGGTGCCGATGGACACGAAGTCGACCTCGCCCAGGATAGCCTCAGCGTTCATCACAGCTGCGGGGGTCTCAACCATCACACCGTGAACGGGCAGGCCAATCTCCTTGAGCATGTTCGCGAAGTTGCGTGCCTCGGAGGTAGTCGAAATCATCGGAGCCATAACCCAGATGTCAGCGTCGGAATCCTCAGACGCAAGCTTAATAGCCTCCAGCTGGCGGGTCAGAACGCCCGGAACGGTCCAGTCGGTACGGAAACCGCGAACACCCAGTGCGGGGTTCTCTTCGGGGTTCACGTTCAGGAACGGCAGGGGCTTGTCAGCGCCAGCGTCCAGGGTACGAACCACGATGTGCTTGCCGGGGAATGCGTCAAACACGGACTTGTAGGTCTTAGCCTGAGTCTCGATGGAAGGCTCAGCGTCGTGGCCCAGGAAGCCGAACTCGGTGCGGAGCAGGCCAACACCCTCAGCCTTCAGGCTTGCAGCCTTCTCAGCGGACTTGCCGTCACCAACGTTTGCGTACAGCTCAACGCGGGTGCCGTCAGCCAGCACACCCTTGCCGTCGAAGTCAGCGACGGGCTTGCGGTTTGCGTACTTGATTGCTGCTTCGCGGTCAGCGTCGGTGGGCTCGGTGTCAACGATGCCTTCGTTGGAGTCCACGTAGACGATGGTGCCGTCAGCAATATCGGTCACGCCCTTAGCCGCCACAATAGCGGGCAGGCCCAGGCCGCGAGCCAGAATAGCGGTGTGCGCCTGGGGGCCACCGTCAGAGGTGATCAGGGCGATAACCTTCTCGGGATCCAGAGTCGCGGTATCAGCCGGTGCCAGGTCAATAGCAGCCAGGATGAACGGCTCATCAGAAACGGGGATGCCGGGAGCCTGCTGGCCGGTCAGCTCAGCAACGATGCGGGCACGCACGTCGTGGATGTCGGTGACGCGCTCAGCCATGTAGCCACCCAGGGCAGCCATCTGGTCTGCGAAGGAGGTTGCAGCCTCCCAGATTGCGCGCTCGGGAGCCATCTCCTGGCTCTCAACCAGCTTGATAGCACTCTTGATGAGTGCACGGTCGGTAGCCATCTGAGAGGTGGACTTCAGAACAGCCTTACCGTCGCGGCTTGCGTTCTCTGCGCGAGCCAGCAGGTCTTCCTTGACGCGGACCGATGCGTCCTTAATGCGCTGCGCTGCAGCCTCAGCGGTCTCGCCGCTCAGACGCAGACCGTCCTTGGGTTCCTCGATGGGCTTAGGCATCTGAAGAACGGGGCCAATAACGCGGCCGGCGTATACGCCGACGCCCTTGTAGGTAGTCATAGAGTTCATGTCCTATCTGTGGTTTGTCTACAGTGTAACGTGTTTTTTCACGCTCACGCCTGCAAACAGACGATCAAATGAAGGTGAGGTTATACGGCCTTTATGCGGATGCCTTAGAGCGGGCACCCACAGACTTCAGCACCACGTACACGAGTGCCGAAACAACGGTACCGGCAACAACAGCCACCAGGAACATCAGGGGGTTCTGTGCCAGACCGATAATCCAAATACCACCGTGCGGAGCCGGGGAAGCCACGTGCGCACCCATCGAAATAGCGCCAGCAAGAGCACCACCAACAATGGTCGAAGGAATCACGCGAGCCGGATCAGCCGACGCGAAGGGAATAGCACCCTCAGAGATGAAGGATGCACCCAGCAGCCACGCAGCCTTACCGTTCTCACGCTCGTTCTCGTTGAACAGCTTGGGACGCAGGGTGGTTGCCAGAGCCATAGCCAGCGGCGGAACCATACCGGAAATAATGACGGCAGCCATGATTTCCTGGTTCACGGTCGCACCCGAGGACAGGCCAGCGGTTGCGAAGAGGTAAGCAGCCTTGTTGATGGGGCCACCCAGGTCAGATGCCATCATGGCGCCCAGGATCAGGCCCAGCAGCAGAGCGGAGCCACCAGACATGGAGGTCAGCCAATCCTGCAGGGTGGTCATAACCCACGCCAGGGGCGCACCGAGCAGCAGGTACATTGCCAGGCCGGCAACCAGAGAAGTCACCAGCGGGGTGATGACCACGGGCATCATCGAGCCAAGCCAGCGGGGCAGCTTCAGGGTGCCCAGAGCGTACGCAATCAGACCGGCAAGAATACCGCCAACAATACCGCCAAGGAAGCCCGCGTTCACAGCAAGAGCCACCGAACCGGCGATGAAGCCCGGAACAATACCGGGACGCTGGGCCAAACCGTACGCAATGTACGCGGCAAGAGCCGGAACCATCAGGCTCAGACCGAAACCACCGATGGTCTGCAGAACAGCACCCAGGTACAGGGTCCAGTGCACATCACCGAGGTTGAACAGGGTTGCCGAGTCAAGAATCGCCTTGGTGTTCACATCGCCAAGGTTCGGCACCGTAATTGCCTCGAAAACGAAGCCCAGGGCGACCAGAATACCGCCGGCAGCAACGAACGGAATCATGTAGGAGATACCGGTCATCACGGCCTTGTAGATGCGCGAGCCCCAAGCGCCTTCGGTAGCGCCTGCGCTGTCCTCACCGCTGGATGCGGCAGCGGCAACGCGTGCACCGTTGGGGTTCTCAGCCTCAGCCAGAGCCTCCGCAATTATTTCCTTAGGCTCGTCAATACCGCGCTTGACGGGAGACTCAACAAAGGGCTTACCTGCGAAGCGGTTACGCTCACGCACGTTCACGGACACCGCGAAAATCACGGCGTCTGCGGCGTCAATATCAGCCTGGGTCAGCTTCTCATTACCCGAGGAGCCCTGGGTTTCAACCTTCAGGTCGTAGCCGAGCTCTTCAGCAGCGTACTTGAGGGCGTCCGCAGCCATGTAGGTGTGAGCGATACCGGTGGGGCATGCAGTCACAGCAACAATCTTCTTCACCGGAGCCGAAGCAGCGGGGGTTTCCTGAGCGGAGACGGCAGCTGCGGCGGCGGGTGCAGCCTCGGCGGGCTTAGCCTCTGCCTTCTTCTCGCCCACGCCGAGTGCACCGTTGACCAGCTCAACAATCTCTTCAGCCGAGGAGGCTTCGCGCAGGGACGCGGTGAAGCTCTTCTTCATCAGGGAGCGTGCAAGGGTGGAGAGCAGCTTCAGGTGGGCCTGGTCAGCGCCATCGGGTGCAGCGATGAAGAAAATCAGGTCGGCGGGGCCGTCCTTTGCACCGAAGGAAACTGCCGGGTTGGGGCGTGCCATTGCCAGGGTCGGCTCGGTGACGGCGGCGCTACGGCAGTGCGGAATCGCAATACCGCCGGGGATACCGGTGTCGGTCTTGGATTCGCGCGCCTCAGCAGCCGCGTAGAGCTGCTCGAAGTCGGTAGCGCGTCCAGCATTTACGACTGCCTGGGCGAGCTTGGCAATTACGTCGAATCGGGTCTCGCCGAGGTTCTCGTCCAGCAGGACGAGATCTGCGGTGATCAGATCAGACATATTCCCTCCTCGGGTATGTGTTGGGGCGGGGATTCGCTCAGCGGTGCCGGGCTTCTCCCCTATATGAGTTCAAAGTGTGCGCAGTGTGTGTTGAGTGTGCAGCGTGCGGATATGTGTGTACATATGCGCACAGCACCCCATCTTATATTCCCTTCTGAGAATAAAAGCTGGAGGTGCGAAAACAGCCCGAATTAGAGCTGCAGCTGACGAACAGTGACCTTCTCAGGAGTGGTCTGCTCCAGCGAAGGCATGCGGGTACCGGGCAGAGCAGCAGCAGCCGAACCGTGAGCTACCGCCTGAACCAGGCAACCGGGGGCATCCTCACCACGAGTATGAGCAATCAAGAAACCGGACAGCGACGAGTCACCGGCACCCACAGTGCTACGAACCTGAATCGGCTCGTGCACAGCGTGCCAGATACCCTGCTCAGTGACCAGCACTGCGCCGCCGCCGCCGAGGGTGGCAAGCACGTACTCGATGCCGTCGCCGAGCAGCTTCTGGGCGGTGCGGGCGGTCAGCTCGGGGCTAGCCTCCAGCTCCTCCCAGTTATCGCTACCGGTCAGCTGAGCCAGCTCCTCCGAGTTGGGCTTAATCAGGGTGGGCTTGTGCTCACCGGCGACGGTCGCAATCAGCGGCGCCTCAGAGGTATCGATAGCGATCTTGCCCTCGTAGCCGGAGGCGCGCAGTGCCGCCACCAGCTCGGAGTAGTAGGTCGGTTCCAGGCCCGGAGGCAACGAACCAGCCAAAACCACCCAGTCGGCACCCTTGGAACGCTCAACCACCAGCTCGTCCAGCTTCTGACGCAGTTCGGCATCAAAAACGGTGCCGGGGGCATTCAGCTTGGTGGTGGTACCATCCGGATCAACCACGGTGATGTTTGAGCGAATCGGCTCACCGGTGGGCAGGTTAGCGAACTCGACGTCCACCGCCTGCAGTGCGGTCAGCACCGGGTCGCTGGCTTCACCGGGCACAATGGCGAGGGTCGGTACGCCGGAAACCTGCAGGGCGCGGGAAATATTCACACCCTTACCACCGGGATCCTGTACGGCACCGACAGCACGCTGCACGGCACCGTGAGCCAGGGGTGCACCGAGTTCAATGGTGCGGTCCAGGCTGGGGTTGGCGGTCAAAGTAATAATCATTAGGCAATCACAATCTCAACATTTGCGGCCTCGAGTGCCTGGCGGAGGGCACCTTCGGGCTCGCGATCAGTAATGAGGGTGTCAATATCCTCAAATCCGGCGAAGCGGACCAGGGATTCCTGACCGAACTTCGCGGAGTCACAAAGCAAGACCACGCGGCGGGCTGCCTTGCAAATTGCGGTCTTGACGATAGCTTCGTTCATGCCGGGGGTGGAGATGCCGAAGTGGGCTTCAATGCCGTTGGCACCGATGAAAGCAATATCGGGGCGCATGGTACCGAAGTGCTCTGCGGCGCGTGCACCAACAGCAGCCCAGGTCATCTTGCGCAGCTGGCCGCCAACCAGTTCAAGGGTGACACCCTCGGCTTCGGCGAGCTTGACTGCAATGTGCAGTGCGTGGGTGATGATGATGCGGTCGTTGCCGGTCTTGAGGCTGAAGTTCTCGGCGCCGATGTGGTCGGCGAGAATCTCGATGGTGGAGCCTGCGTCCAGGACGATGGAGCCTGCCTCGGAGTCGCGCAGCATCTGGTATGCCTTGGTGGCGATACGGCGCTTCTCGGGGGTGTTCATGCCCTGTCGGGAGGAGATGGAGGACTCCAGGGAGGTGGACTGCTCAATGGTGACAGCACCACCGTGAACACGGCGGAGCTTACCTGCCTCTTCCAGTGCGGCGAGGTCACGACGCACGGTCTCCATGGTCACATCGTAACGGCGCGCAAGGTCAGCGCCGTTGACACGACGTGCGGAGGCAACAAGCTTTGCAATTTCGGCACGGCGTTCTTCTGCGAACATAAATCTGGTGTTCCTTTGGGCTAGTGGGAGGAAATCTGTGCGTTCTTTTCTGCGTTCTGCTCGGCTTTCAGGACCGTGAGAGACATGGTTTCAGCGAACCGACAGAACGCTTTAGGGTAATACTTGATTTTATGTGGGTTTTTGTGGGTAAGTCAATATAAAACGCTGTATTTACCGGAATATTACCCGAATGTTCCCTACAGAAACCACACTATATCGGAGGTCACTGCCTGTTTATGTCTGTTTGACCTAATGAACTGTTGGGTTTTCCCGCTCCCCCACCATCCCCACAGTGTCCAACACCTACACGGCGCCCTCACAGGGTAAAAAGTGGAGGCGCCGGCTCCGAAAATCCTCAGCGAGAACCCTCGAAACCGGCGCCTCCACCAGCAGAACATGTGCAATTAATGCGCGCTTATTTGGGTGCTCGTTTACTTGCCCTTGCGTTCGCGACGCACGCGACGCCAACGATGCACGCCCAAAGCACCCGCCGCACCCAGCAGGGCACCCGAACCGTTCATCAGCACATCCACCGGGTCGCCGGTGCGATCAGGCATGAAACTCTGAATCGTCTCAATGCAGGCACTAACCAAAAATCCCGAGTACAGCACGTGCGGGCGAGCCTTCGGCTTGAGCAGCAGGGCGAAAAGAAAACCGCCCGGAATGAACATGATGACGTTCGAAAGCTGCTCGATGCTCGAATAGGTGATGAACGCAGGCAACCAGCCCTCGGCGTGGCCGGTATCCAGCAGCTGCGCCAGGCGGCCTCCCACCTCGTTATCGTCCACGTGTACGGGGGCGAACACGATACTCGCCACCACCGCGCAGTACAGCGCCGTGACGGGCCAGAGAATCAGCCGCCACACGCGAGCGCCAGACCATTCTTTACCAGACAAGGCGACCCACCTCGTCGAACTGCTTGGTCGAATCCCACGCGAACAGGCCCGGTACGTCAATCGTGAGCGGTTCGGCGTTCGGCACGGTCACGGTCCATTCTTCACCAGCTGCGGCGGAGAGGGCGCGGCGGATAAAGCTGCCGTGGCTGACAGCAATAATCTTCTGGTCGCCCGAGGCTTCAGAGAGTTCACGCACGATATTGCGCAGGGTACGCACCGCACGAATGTACACGTCACGTTCGGATTCCACATTCGGGTAGTAGCGTTCGGGGGCGCGGCGTTCGGGGGCGGGAATGTCCAGGCCCTCACCGGCACCGTAGGCGCGTTCCACCAGCTCGGGGTAGGTCTTGTGCACCTGCAGATCGAAGTGCTCACCGACCAGCTGCGCCGTCTCGTAGGCGCGAGACAGCGGCGAGGACACCAGCACGGTGAACTCCAGACCCATGTCGGCGAGCTTCTTGCCGGTGGTGCGTGCCTGCTCGCGACCGGTGTCATTGAGCGGAATGTCGGTGATGCCCTGCATCAGGTTCGCCTTGTTCCAGTCGGTCTGGCCGTGACGAATCAGGGTGAGGGTCGTGTTCTCGGCGCCCGCCGGTACTTCCTCGGGGCCCAGCTCAGGTTCCAGATGCTGCACAACCAGGCGGTCGATTGCGTTGTCCAGGTACTGCAGGGGCACCTCGGTCAGGGAAGCGTTTACCGGGATCGGGTAGATGCCGTCCTCGTTGAGCAGTTCGGGGTGGCGTTCAGCGACCAGGGCGGTCATGGTCATGGCAATCAGCATGCCGTGCGCGGCGACCACAACGGTCTGACCCTCGTATTCGCGGCGGACGCGGTTCAGCGCCGCGAGGGAGCGGGCGAGGAAGTCCTTCTTCGGTTCCACATTGAAAGCATTGTTGGACTGGCGGGAGGCGAGGATCAGCTCGCGGGTAGCGATCTGCCCTTCCAAGTCGCCAAAGGAACGTTCCTGGAAGCCGTCAACGGCACCGCGGTAGGGTACGCCCAGGCCTTCGGCTACGATTTCGGCGCTTTCTACGGCGCGGGAGAGCGGCGAGGAGACGATAGCGTCCACGGTGGTGCCTTCAGCTGCTGCCTGCTTCAGGGCGCCGATAGCGGTGCGGACCTGTTCTCTGCCGGTGTCGTTGAGGGGGATGTCGGTGCCGCCCTGGAAGCGGTGGTCAATGTTCCAGTCGGTCTGGCCGTGGCGCAGGAAGATGATGCGGGTTCCTGCCTCGGGGTCGGCTACCGGAGTGATGATGGGGGTGTTCTGTGCGTCGGTCATCCTTCTAGTATGGCATTGCCCCCGCGCAGTTCAAGGGGGCAAGAGGCGTATTCTCTCATGAAGCGCACTCATACCGCGGTATGAGCTGCGGGGTGGTTGAGTACCCGGTCGGGCAAATTTTTTCAGGGTTTTCCCATATTTTTCAGCCCCCAGACGGAGGGGTGAGCCGCCGAGAAGCTGAGATGATAGAAGTGTACTTCCGTTAGTTCATACCCAATGAAGGTTGTCATGACGCAGAATCCTCAATCTCAGAACCCGCAGTTCCAGGCTCAGAACCCGTATTCAATGACCCCTCCGCAGGCGGCGCAGCCTGCCGGTCAGTATTCCGCTCAGCAGGGTCAGCCCGGCCAGCAGGGCTACTATCAGGGTCAGCCGCAGGGCTACCCGGCTCAGGTGCCTCAGCAGGCGCAGCAGGCGCAGCAGGCGCCCTTCGCGCGCGGCGCGATTATTTCTGCCCGTAACCTGCACAAGTCGTACGGCAATAACCCGGTGCTGCGTAACGTGAGCCTGGATATTTTCCCCGGCGAGTCTGTGGCGATTATGGGTCCTTCCGGTTCCGGTAAGACCACCCTGTTGCACGCGCTCTCGGGCATTATCAAGCTCGATGCCGGTTCTGTGCTGTTCAATGGCCCGGCGGGTCAGGTGGCGGTGGAGTCCCTCAGCGAGCGTGAGCGCACCTCCCTGCGCGCTAACTCGTTTGGTTTCGTGTTCCAGCAGGGTCTGCTGGTTCCCGAGCTGACCGCGGAGGAGAACGTCTCCCTCGCCGCGATGATTGCCGGTGTGCCGCGCCAGCAGGCGCGTTCCATTTCCGCTGATCTGCTGAACCGTCTGGGTTTGGGTCAGATGCTGGACCGCCGTATGGGCGAGATGTCCGGTGGTCAGGCTCAGCGTGTGGCGATTGCCCGCTCCCAGGTGAACGGTGCCCCCGTGACTTTCGCGGATGAGCCGACCGGCGCGCTGGATTCGAAGACCGCGCGTGAGGTGATGGCTCTGCTGCTGACCATGATTCCGCAGCAGGGTAAGACTCTGCTGGTGGTTACTCACGACCCGAACGTGGCGGCGGCGTGCTCCCGCGTGGTGTACCTGCAGGACGGTCAGATTGTGAGCGATCAGCGCAATAACCAGGGCGGTGTTCCCGCTTCCCAGAACCACGCTCAGAGCTTCGGCGCTCAGTCTCAGGCAGGTGCATAATGCAAATCTATGCTCTACTCGCCAAGCGAACCCTATGGAGTTCGCAGGCGATTCTTCCCGTGCTGGCTTTTGCCGCCTCCTCGGCACTGTTTTTGACGGTTGCCGGTGGTGTTCAGGCGCTGAGTACTTGGCTTGAGCACGCCAACGTTGACCACGAAATGATCAACCTGATGGGCATTCAGAAGCTCTACATGGGTTTGGCGTGGGTTGCCGCTCTGGTGCTGATTGTTCCGCTCTTTACCCTGGGCGCTTCGGCTGCTCGTTTGAGTGCCCGCCGCCGTGACGAGCGTCTGGCGTCCCTGCGTCTGATTGGTGCCTCCACGACCCTGATTGTGGGTCTGTCCGTTGCGGACGCGCTGGTGTACTCCCTCGTGGGCTTCATTATCGGTCTGTTGCTCTACCTGGTGCTGATTTTCCCCTTTGGCGCTTTACACTTCATGAACGTTCCGCTGGGTGCTGAGAATATGCTCCTGCCGGTGAGCGTGATTTTCTACTGCTTCCTGGGCTGTATGGTTCTGGCGGCTCTCAGCTCCCTCTTCGGTCTGGCGAAGGTCAGCATCAGCCCGCTGGGTGTGCGTACCCGCGCGAAGGCCGGTTCCGCCGGTTACATTGCTCTGGGTATCGGTGTTGTTCTGGTCATTGCCGTGATGATTCTGGCTTCGACCTCGAAGGGTTTTAGCATGTTCTCACCCTTCCAGGACGGCGGTGCCGATAGCGCGATTAAGAACCTAGCGATTTTCATTGCTCTGCCGGGTCTGCTGATGATGGTTGCTATCGACCTAATTGGTACCTTCCTGGTGTGGGCGTACGCAAAGATCCGTGTGCGTATGACCCAGAAGGCGTCGGTTCTGCTGGGTTATCGTGCGGTGCTGGAGTCCCCGCGCGGGGCGTGGCGTCAGGTTTCGGGTGTGGCGCTGTCGACCTTCTTGGTGACCTTCTTCGGCCCCATCCTGATTCTGGCGGGTGAGATGAACAAAACGGCGAAGGAGGTAGGCCCCGCCGCCGGCCCCTTCATGACCATCATGTCGGACATGTTCCAGGGCATGCTGCTCATGCTGTTCTTCTCGTACCTGCTGGTCACCCTCTCCGCAGTGTTGAACCAGAGCGCCGCCATTTACGAGCGTGGTTCGCTGTACTCTTCGCTGAATATGATGGGTACCCCCACGAGGATGTTGCAGGCTTCGCGCCTTACCGTGGTTTTCGGTCCGCTGGTGCTCATTAGCGTGGTTTCTGCGCTGCTGGGTCTGCCGCTGACGGCGTTGATTGCGGCGCAGGGTCTTTCGGGTGAGATTCTGACGAAGATGTTCGGTATGACCTTCGGCGCTATTGCGCTGGGTCTGGCGCTGGTCTATGTGGGCCTGTTGGCGACCATTCCGTTTATGCGTCAGGTGACTCATAAGCCGGTGTCCGCTCTCTAAGCTGTACGGCTGCTACCCTCCCGTTGCATTCTCTCAGGATGCAGCGGGAGGGTTTCTTTATGCCTACTTATGTGCCGCGTGCTTATAGTGCGTGCGTTTGTGCCCTCACCCGGCTTACACCCTGCATGTTTTCTCACGCACCGGGCCACCGCTTCCATAGCCTAAAGCCCTGTGAGAGACTGACATTATGTTTGAACACACAGTACCCTCCGATTGGTTCCCCCGCTGCGCAATCTTCGACTGCGACGGCATCCTCCTCGATTCCGAGACCGTCTGGAACGATGTGCAGCGTGAGCTTTTCGCCCGCTGGTCTGTTCCCTTCACCGAGGAGGTGGAGCACCGCCTCACCGGCCTGGCGGCAGCCGACGTCGCCGAGGAGCTTGCACTGCTCTCTTACGAGGCGCAGAACGGCCAGAAGCCGGACACCGCCTCCGCAGAATACGCCGAGCACCATGAGCGCGTGATGAAGGACCTGCTCGCCACCGAGCACGAGGTCATCAGCTCCGGCGTGGACCTGATTGAGGGTGCGCAGGAGTTCCTGGGCTTCCTGAGCGAGCACATGCCCGTTGCGGTGGCGTCGAACTCTACCGCGAAGATTCTGACCCTGAAAATGGAAAGCTACGGTTATGCCCCGCTGGTGCGCACCTGGGTCAGTAGCAACGACGTTCCCACCGGTAAGCCCGCCCCGGACATGTACCTGGAGGCGGCACGCCGCCTCGGCTTTGAAGGTCACGAGGCGCTGGCGTTCGAGGACTCCCCCGCGGGCGCGCAGGCGGCACGTGACGCCGGTACGAAGGTCATGATTTACACTCCGGAAGGCACCGACCCGGCAAAGGCACCGACCGGTTTTGGACGCTTCGATTCGTTCAAGGACCCGCAGCTCTGGGAGGCGGCACGCACCTGGATCGCCAAGCTTGAGGCGGCACAGCAGTCTGAGGCGGCGCAGGGCTAAGTAATTAGCGCCCCCTCCCCCGGTATGAAGAAAGACCCCCGGCCCGCTCCTGAAGAGCAGACCGGGGGTCTTCTATGCTTTATCAGCTTGTACCTAAGCGGTACGAGTTTATCGGCGCATAACCTTCTTCGCCAGTGCGTTACCGATGAACTGAACCAGCTGAACCAGGACGATAATAATCGCCACAACAGCCCAGGTGATCTCATCGTTGAAGCGCTGGTAGCCGTCCACAATCGCGATCTTACCCAGACCACCGGCACCCACG
>ERZ1699241.10-NODE-10-length-119448-cov-7.363691_pt1 | contig 119448 bp, 124 predicted proteins | sample MGYA00581545_ERZ1699241 | MGnify/ENA primary metagenome ERZ1699241 (study PRJEB42319, sample SAMD00040323) | human oral metagenome | material: saliva | host: Homo sapiens | study: EMG produced TPA metagenomics assembly of PRJDB4115 data set (Metgenomic analysis... | reverse complement strand
AACCTAAGAAGGACGAACCTAAGAAGGACGAACCTAAGAAGGACGAACCTAAGAAGGACGAACCTAAGAAGGACGAACCTAAGAAGGACGAACCTAAGAAGGACGAACCTAAGAAGGACGAACCTAAGAAGGACGAACCTAAAACACACAATAACGCGCAAGAGGTTCGACCTGAAAAGAAACAATTGCCAAACACCGGTACATCAAACAGTGTGTTCAGTCTAATTGGATTAATGTTATTATCAACTCTAACATTTATCCATAAAAAGAAAAATTAAATAATTATAAAAAGGATATCGGTTCAGATGAAAGCCTACAAAACGGAAATTTATCCGACAAAAGATCAAATTAAACTAATTCATCAAACGTGCGGTAATGTTCGTTATATTTATAACCAATATATTGCTTTCAATTTTAAACGTTTAGATAAAAATGAATCAATTATCTCAGGCTATGATTATTCTAAAATGATTAATCATGATCCGACAATTCCTAGTTGGTTAAAAACAGTTTCGAGTAAAGCCTTAAAACAAGCTATTATGAACGCAAACGATGCGGTTTGGGCTTATTTAAAAGGCGACAAAGGAAAACCTAAATTTAAGAAAAAATCGAAATATAACAGTTTTTATCTAACACAAGGAATCAAAGTTGAAAGACATCGCATTTTTCTACCAACGTTGAAGTGGGTGCGTTTAAAAGAATTTGGTTATATTCCAAAAGATATTTCATCTGTAACCGTTTCCGTTAAAAACGGACGTTATTATATTTCATGTTTATCTAAAACCGAAACCGACGAACGTATCGCCACGTCTGGTGAAGGAATCGGAATTGACTTTGGTTTAAAAGATCAATTTATCACAAAAGATCAAACCATTCGGTCGATCAATAAATCTAAAAAAGTTCGTAAGCTTGAAAAGAAGTTGCGTAGAGAACAACGTTCTTTGTCACGTCGTTATGAAAGTAACATGACAAACAAGGTTTATTACAAAAGTGGTGCTAAAAAAGGACAGTTAAAATCATTTGAATGGATACGTCCTTTGCATGAATGTAAAAATCTTCGAAAACAACAATTAATCGTAAATAAACTTTATGAACGTTTATCTCGGATTCGAACTGATTACAATCGAAAAGCTCTTAAATCTATTTTAAAACGAAAACCAAGTTTTATCGTGATTGAAGACCTAAATGTAAAAGGTTTGATGAAAAATAAACATCTATCAAAGGCAATTTCTCAAGCGCAATGGTATATGTCTCGCGTTTTTCTACAACAACAATGTGAAAAATTGGGAATCGAATTGCGTTTAACACCGCGTTTCTATCCATCAAGTAAACTATGTTCTAATTGTGGATATAAAAACGTAAATCTTAAATTGAAAGACCGTAGTTGGGAATGTCCTGACTGTCACGTTGTTCATAATCGTGACGAAAACGCGGCGATCAATTTAGAGAAATGCGTCGATTACACTGTCTTGACAACAGTTTAACAAAACACAAGTCACTACCGTGGGCTACACGGGACGTTAAGCCTGTGGATCGTTACATAAACGAAAGTAGTTTTAAACGAAGATATTTGAGTCTCAAGTATTAACGTTTTTAACAAAATCGAACGGGATGAAGCAGGAAATCTTTTAAAATTTATTTGAAAGGTTCATAAAATATATAGTTTATTATGTTTTATGTAGCAGCCTAAGAAGGATGAGCCTAAAACTAGCACATCGGCTAGTGCTCTAAACATTCTCGGTCTTCTCACTGGACTTTTCGCAGTAGGAATCCGCAAAAAAGCTGAATAATTACTAAGACAGATTAAAAGTTATCACAATCGTGGTAACTTTTTCTCTATCAATAGAAAGAACAAAAATGAAAACGCCAAAAGAATATACGCAAAATCTAAAAAACCATATCATCACCGAAGACATGATTGGTGATTGTCTATATTCCGTCAACAAACGTGCTAAAAACTTCCGCGACAAAGCATATGCTTACAGACACAGCTACTATCATGGAAATAGTCAACGTGAAGATATGGATCGCTATTACAGCTACAAAGACCAACTCTTATCATTCTTCGAACCTGTTTGCATTCACAAACAATTCGCAGGGTACGTGCGCATCCGTGTCTACGACTACGAAGACGATTATGACGAACAAGACGATCGAAACATTGTCTGGGAGAATTGCTACTACGATCACGATTATGATCGAGAAGTTTGGTTCTACGATTACGAAACCGATATGGAAAACAATCTATATTTTCTTTATTATGTAATCGGAAAATATAGCTTCCATACACCTATCAAAGATCCGAACAATTACGATTATCCAATTAAAGAAATCGATGACGATTTCGCAACTGAGGGTCGAGATGTTACAGAACTCATATCCGCTCAGTTCGTCATGAAAGTGTTAGAAATGTTAGCTTCAGAAGAATGTGAATTACACATTAACGGTAACATTATCCATCATAAACCAAATACTAACAAATCAGTTATTAGAAAAAGTCGTGCTACACGTGAACCGTCAGAAAGACAATTAGAATACATCGACGCTATTTGTACATTTTATGAATGTGATAAACCACAACCAAAAACATTCGGTCAAGCGTCTAAATGGCTAGATGACTTCTTAAAAACACATGACTTCGCAGTAGATAAACGTAAAGCCGAAACAAGAGAACGGTATTTGACTATTTTAAACGATCATCTCGACGGTCTATCCATCGAACAACTTATTGATAAATATAAGTTATCGAAAGCAACTATTAAAAAAGCAATCAAAACAGCTCAATCGTATGAGCAATAGCGCAACCTCGCGCCTATCAACCTATAGCCAAATCGTTGTAAAAATCACTATGCAAAACATCCAGAAACTGCTATAATAATCGCATAGGCGCGTCATGTGCAAATTCAAATAGAAAGGCATTTACATGCAAATTATCAAACGTAATGGTAGTCGTGTCGACTACGAACCCGATAAAATCTATCAAGCTCTCTTAAAAGCAGCCAACTCTGTCTTTTTCTTAACAGACGAAATGCGCGGCCATCTCGCCGAAGTCACTCGCAAGGTCACACTCGACCTCGAAGAACTAGAGCTAGACGTTGTTACAATCAGCATGGTGCAATCCCAAGTCGAACAACGCTTGCTATCTGCGGGATATACTCAAATAGCTGAACACTACATTGAATATCGCTTACAACGTGACATCGAGCGTTACGGCTACGCAGATCACATCGCGGTGCACCTCCGCTTTGAGCACTTGCGATAATCTAATTCATCCACAACCATGAATACATAAAAATATAATTATAAACGAAGTCGCAATTATAATCGTTTTTAAGGCAGCCGAGAGCGACGTAGGCTAGACTTACGACTTAAGCTTTTAAGTCGTCGCATTCAGCGAAATGCTGTCTGCGCGGATCTAAATAACACATAGCGCATCATCCATTTATTAGCTATCGCACATCACAGAACGTGCGCGGATTGAAATGGGGTCGTCTGACTAATTACGCGGTAACATTATATCGCACTCTTCACGGGTGCGTGGATTGAAATTCTCTAATAGCTCTTACTGTTACAATTGACTAACATCGCATTCGGCAGAACGCCGTTTGCGCGGATCGAAATATTATAATCGTCTAGATATATATTGCCCAACAAAGTCGCACCTCTACAGGTGTGTGGGTTGAAATGTCAAAAGCATTAGATGATGCAACAATACAAGCATATCGCACGTCATCAAACGTGCGCGGATCAAAATAATAAAAGAATAACCTGTCTAATCGGATGTTCACGCTCCTATCACAGGAGCGCGGATCGAAATCAGAAAAAAGCTATTAAAGCGATTATGGTTGCGATCGCACGCCTAAAAACGTGCGCGGATCGAAATCGCCAAACACAAGCATCTATGATGTTACATGTTAGTACATCGCACCTCTCACCTCTCCGAAGGTGCGCGGATCGAAATATCGCAAAGAACAAACAACAAAAAAGAAAAAGGAAATCGAAAATATGGAAACGTTACGCTTTAATATATCCGGTCAAGAAGTCCTCACCTTCGAGATCAACCACAAGAATCAAACTGCACGTTTACTTGCAAGTCCCGATGAGTTAGCCTCTCACGTAATCCTGACACCTGACGAGCGCAACTACAAAGGAATCGAGAAACGTCTGAATGAATTCCAACAAACCAATCAATCACTTGCGGAACTATTGCAAGATATCCAAGAGAATGGATTCCATGCACCTATGCAACAAAATCTTGCAATTAACCACAGTGAGAAAGCCATTAAAGAATCATCGTCACCGAAAAACACGGATACGATCATCTTGCCCGACACCTTCGGTAATACAAACATCAACGGTCTTCAGCATAAGGACAATATCCAGATAGACGGTGAAGCATACTTCGTTAAGCTAGACGATTTATCGCCTGACGTTAACGGCACGTGGAAGAATGACTTTAATGCTCAATACTCGTCCGTTTCGGAAGCGATTACATCAGCGCTTCTGAAGAATATCACGAACGCGAACCAACTGAATAATGTTCTTTATGAGTGGCGTGAGTTCGAACTCGACGGCAAAAAAGTGACAGGAACAATTTCTAAGAACTTCTTACGCGAAAACGAAGAAGAACACGTCTTAGCCGTTGACCGTAAGATTGACAAGCATACGACCATGACTGTCGCGGACTATGCCGAGAACATGTACGATGTCAACACCGAAAAACGGATTGCGAACCTCCAAAAAGCATTCCTCAATACGAACATCGATGGCGAAACAACTCGGGGCTTCCTCGTACAACAAGCCGCTTTCGACATGCTTGTAGGAAATCAAGACCGACTGAACAATCCGTCGAACTTCGTATTCGCATATGACACCGAAACACAGAAAAGTCGCCTCGTCAACCTAGACTTTGGACGAACACTTCCAATGCTCTGGAACGAAACCATGGAAGAGAGATACATCGTCGGCGAATACTTGCAAGATGATATTGATGACTTCAGCTCTTTTCTAAACAGCTCCGATAATTCTATCGTCAGTGGTTTGAAGCGTACAGAAGCCATCGAATTTCTCAACCAACATGGATTTGAACCGTTTGAAATCAACATGGCGGGACTTCTTCAGGATCTTGACGAGTTGAAATCGCGAATCCTCGCATCAGATGCTCCGTGCAAGAAATACGCCGAAGTCAAGATCGAGTCCTTTAAAGAAATGCTGAATAGTGACTTTTCTAAGAATTTCTATAAAGAAGTTTCTGTCGAGGAACCCGTGATTGAAAACGAGCACGACACATCAAGTGGTCTATACCGCAACGAATCTCAAGTGGAAAACACGGTGCCAAAGCAATTTGACATTGTTATGGCATACGTACCAAACCGAGAGGATATCTCGAAAGAAAATCCTATTAAAAAAGAACAAGATGGTCACATTCAACCGATTCTTGTCCTGGAAAATAATGGTCAACTCGTCGCAATGCCTTGCTCGCAAAGTACGGATGAGAAAGATCCGTCAGGCAATTCTGCACTGACTGTCTCACTAGACACCGTGCTCTACTTCGATCAAGACACATTCGACGGTATGGTCAAAATCGGTTCGTTATCGAAGGACGGACAAGACATCTTCAATGCGCTCTTTGAAAAGAATCGTGTCAAAAAATCGCCTTCGAAACCGAAGACGAAATTCACACCCGAGCCCGCTCACGAGATCGATGACGAGTTCGAACTCTAGACTCGCACGTAGAGGCTTCTCTGAGGCTCATAGCGCGCGCAAACTATTACGGTGGATAAATAGACCATCTCGCACATAAAATCGCACAGAGAGCCTCGTAGGGGGCTCTTTTGAGTGCATTTAAACTATGCTCGTTTACGAATTTCGTTCACGAGACTCGCAAAAGAAAGGAATCAAATATGCGCACATTACTATTACTCCGTGGAGCACCCGGCTCTGGAAAATCAACATGGATTCGAGAAAACAACCTCGAAGGATACACGCTTGAAGCGGATCGCTTCCGACAACTCATCTCAAACCCCGTCATGACAACAGACGGTGAATATCGAATCACGCAAAACAGCGACCGACTTGCATGGGATATGCTTTATAAAGCGCTTGAACATCGTATGCGTCGCGGTGACTTCACCATTATCGACGCAACGCACACAACAAAAACATCCATGCAAAATTATAAAAAGCTTATTGAGCTCTATCGTTATCGCGTCTATTACAAAACAATTGATTGCTCGCTTGATGAATTACTCAAACGAAATCAAACACGACCTGAACACAAGCGTGTCCCTGAAGAAGATATTCGTCAAAAACACGCATTACTTCAAACAAACGACGTTCCAAACTTCGCAACAGAAATCAACGACTTATCCGAAATCGACAATTTCTACACAATGGATGCCAACAAATATAAAGACATCAAAGTAATCGGCGACGTTCAAGGTTGCTATACAGTACTAACAGAAGCTCTGTCAGACTTCAATCCAGAAACGCTCTATATCTTCGCAGGTGATTTGCTTGACCGTGGTATCGAAAATGACAAAGTTCTACAATGGGCTTTCGATCACGCAAAAGATCCAAATGTTATCTTTATCCGTGGTAACCATGACGTTCACCTTGAAAACTGGGCTTTTGACGCCCTCGATGAAAACGGCGATCCAATCAAATTACCACACGTCTTCAATTATAAAACTCGTCCGCAATTGCTCGGTCAAAAAGATTACGACCACTACGAGATAGGACTAGACATTAACGACGATATTGACGATACAAACCTGTACTATACCGTAAACGGTCAGATTACAGACATTCCTGTCTTTTGGTATAAAGACAAATTAGTAGAAAAACCTCGAATGACTTTCCGTGACGGAACAGTTCACCTAATTGACCCCTATCAAGTTCGTCACGACACGAATTATTCAACATTCACGGTTGACGAATTCAAACTCAAAAAGCAAATACGTGACCTTATTCGACGTTTCCGTGACGCAGTCGCTCTCGAATTCCATGGACGGAAGTATTTCATCAACCACGCCGGTATTTCAGCGCTTCCAAAAATGACCTTTATTCCGAGCTTCCAATTGATTCGAGGCGTTGGGAAATATGAAACGCAAATCGATGAAATCTGGGAAGAATCATTCCAAAAAGGAAACACTCAAGGATTCATCCAAGTGCATGGTCATCGCCACACAGACTCGACTGAACATTCAATTTGTTTAGAAGATAACGTTGAATACGGTGGGAATCTCTGCGTCCTACACATCACTGAAAATGGACACTCTGTCCAAAAATATGCAAACACTGTTTTCCGTATCCCTCAAACAGATACCGAATCAGACGCCACTGCAAAACCATGGATTGAAGACACTGAAAATCAAACGACGAACTCAATGATTCGCAATAAACACATTCGTGTTAAATCATTAGATCATAACCTATACAGTTTGAACTTCACATCGCGAGCTTTCGAGAAAGGCATCTGGGATACAGAAACCATTAAAGCACGTGGTCTTTTCGTTGATCAAACATCAGGTCAAATCAAAATGCGTAGTTACAACAAATTCTTCGCAATTGGTGAACAGGACGAAACTCAAATTTCCAACCTGAAAAAATCCGTTAAATTCCCACTTATCGCCCACAAGAAATATAATGGTTTCTTGGGAATTGCATCTACAATTAATGGTGAATTTGTACTCGCAACTAAATCAACTACAGAAGGCGAATATGTTGACTACTTCCGAGAAATCTTCGAACAATTGACTCAAAACGAAAAAGATCAATTGAAAGACCTTTCTGAAAAATATGACTGTTCGTTCACTTTTGAAGTAGAACACATTGACGACCGACACATCATCGATTTCGATAAAAACTCGTTAACAATTCTCGATGCTATTCCAAATAGTTTCGAATTTGACGGTATCGATATTGATTCTGCGTTTTCAAACAATGTACTCGAACAATTAGAAATCACGACACCCTTCTTCAAACGTAAAGAAGTGATTACAACCTTTGATGATATCCCAACACTTATGCGTTACATCAAAGAACATGATTACGATCGCGACTCTGAAGGTCTCGTTCTGACTGACCAAAACGGCTTCATGTTCAAAGTCAAATACGCCTACTATCGTGAAGTCAAACGCTTACGTGGTTTGCATGAAAACGCAATCAAAAGTCTCCGCACAAGTACCGCTATCAAATTGAACAAAGCCTTTACGGCTGTACAAGTTCGATTCTTGAACTGGTTGCGTGATAAAGACAATGCTTATATTTTTGAAACACACATCATCGACATTTTCCGTGATTTTGAAAAAGATTGTGGAAAACAACTTTAAGAAAAGGAAAAATCAATATGCTCAAAGCAGAAATCCGCGAACTAAAAGAAAACATCGCAAAACACATTAACGAATTTGTTGAAGATGCTGAATCAGCAGTCGAAACCGAACAAAAAGACCGTTCGCATCAAATCTCCCGTAAAATTGCGGCTCTAAAAGAACCGTACTTACGAGATATCTTGACGGCTGCTCAAACAAATAGCCCACTCGACAAAAACTATACCGCATCAGACATATTGACCATTCTCGAAGAACTAGACGACTTCGTGAACGATCTAGACGAATAAGAAAGAAGAATAAAATATGACTAAAGAAATTTCAATCAGCAACGTCGAAGAGTTTTCTAATGAAGACTCTATCGACAAGGCTATCGAACTCTTACAAGAGTTAAAACAAGCCAAACACTCACCCGCATTCGTGCTCACAACATCTTCGATTAGTGACGTTGTCGACCAAAAAGCTACAGCCACTATTAAAGGTGTCGCAGGCGGTCGCGGTATCGACCAACTTAACAGTCTAACCGCGTACTTCCGTGCGAATCCTGATGCACTGGCTGTATTGAATGCTTATTTTAAGAATCAATAAGGAGACACCATGGGACAGGTATTAATCATTCAAAACAGAATCAACGGAAAAACCGTTAATACTATCTACTATCATTGGTCCGCGTACACAGAAAGCTCGATTGCAGAATTGGATAGTTTCGCGAACAGTCTATCACACAAGTACCATAATCGCTTTGATGTATTCTTATCAATGTTAACCGATAAAGGACGCCATCTTCTTGAAAAATTCGATAACGGATCCCTCGCAAACGAAGAATCTATCGATTTGTTTAATCTTATGTGCTATTCTGTAATCAGTGGTATAAGTCCTTCACGCAAAGAATCGTTAGACTATATGTCACAATTCACGATTGATATCGACCGTGAAAATGTCAATCGAAACTTCGGCATGTTAGCCGTAGCTGAAAAAGATCAAAACGATCACTTGTTTTGGTCAGACGGAACCATTATTATTGATTGGGCGTTTGACGAAAAAGGATATCCTGATTTCGAACGAACTGTTTTCGACTTTAGCGACTTATTCGACACATGTAATGCCGACGAATATAACGAATGGCGGATTGAAACTCTATACAGTTTAGCGTTGAAACCTATTAAATTGTTACGAAAGAATCCTTATCCAACAAGCAATATTCCATTGTCTGCGATCAAACGTCTTCAGAAAGATCTGAGCGACAAACCACATATCTGGAAACGTAACGATAACGAAATCTTTACGTTTATCGAATAGCGCATAGGGACAGGACCAAGTCCTGTCCATTTTTTTATTGAAAAAAAAAATCAAATAAAAAAAAAGGAAAAAAAAAGCTATGAAAATCAGACTAGCCCGAATCATCAGAATCCCCGTACCAGAACAATTCCGTAAAGACTGGCAACCAATCGTCCATGAATGGATCGAAGAATACAACGATCAATATCCAGACGACATTATCGAACACGTCGAACCTTGCATCGACTACTATCAACGTGCTGACGGCGAACATATGATGGAAGGCGCTATTGAACTCACAATGAGTTACCTCGTCGATGCCACAACCACCGACTCGTTGCCGTTATAGAAAGGAAACAAAACCGTGAAATTAAAAGAATTCTTAGAAAATGTAATAACAACCGAAATCGTAGTCTGCATTCCACCACAGATTATCGCTGAAAAACCTAAATTGCATAACTTTGTAGAATCACTTAAAGACGAATACAAAATTGACACGGCTATGAAACTAAGCTGTACATTAGAACCGTGGAAAAGCTACACCGTTGCAATTCTAACTATTGACGCCCACATGTACGACCTTGAAGCGTTACCACTATATAGTAACCAGGAAGCGCTAGATGTTGTACTCGACTTAGAAGTCGATAAAATTACAACACACCTCGCCGAATATGAACGTGCAATGATTAACATCATTCTGAAATAACGAAAGGAACCCTTATGACAGAACAAAAAGAACTCACGTTTGCGGAATCTATCGATCAAGCAATCGAAATCTTACAAGAATTAAAAACACAAGAACACAACAACGGCGCATTCATCTTGACAGCCGCACACAACGATCCAATCGATCCGTCAGCCGCGCTCGTTTCCTGCGTAAGCAATGGACCGGCTGAGAGTCAATTAACCAGTCTCCTGCAATATATTAACAGCGACCCACGCATCATGCTTGCTCTAGAATATTATAACGAATCACATTAAAAGAAGTATTCGATGACGAAATATTAGAACACACATAAAAAAACGAAAACGAAGTCGCAATTAAATTCGTTTTTAAGGCAACCGAGTGCGACGTAGGCTAGACTTACGGCTTAAGTTTTTAAGTCGTTGCATTCAGCGGAATGTTGTCTGCGCGGATTGAAATGTCAAACGGACCACTCGCGCGAAACGTTAAAACAAAAACACACAAAAGAAGCACTCAATTGAGTGCTTCTTATTTTTTTACTGTTGAGGTGCATCCTGATTTTGATCAGGAACGACTTGATCAATCGAAGGTGTTTGTTGTACATATCTTGGCGTTTGTTGCTGTAAAGATCCCATCAACATCATATAGACAATGATAAACGGAATAATTCCTGCCACCATACAACCTAATGTAAAAAAGAAGCCGGCGCGAAACGCATTCGTGAACAACACAGATTGCCTTACATATTGTGTGCCAGACGGTTGTTGAATATAAACAGAAGACGGTGCTGATGAGTTATAACTATACGGTTCATCTTCATATTCTGACGTATTCGGAGCCGTCAAGCCCGTTGATTTTTCGAACATCTTATTCGAGAATTGATTCAACTTTTTCATAAATTCGTTTGGTTTTTTCTTTGTCACTTTAGACATTTTTTAGACCTCGTTTTAAACTTTTTCTTTATTATATCACGAATCGAAAACGTTTTCAAGATTATGCTGAATTGCGAATAATTTGTATTCGTTTGCTACCATTCGTTCGGAATTCATAAAAGGTTTCTTTTTCGCCGCAAGAAAGTAAACCTAAAAAGTAAACCCCGCTGGAATATGAAAACACCCGTTAAACAAAGCATTAACCAAAAATCAGCAAATAAGGGTTTCTTTTTTAGTAAACCTAAAGAAACCATAAAAATACGTCCAAAATGGGCGTCATCGCTGAATAGTTCGGAAATAATGTTAAAAAAGTTTACTTAGTTTACTCTTTTTTGAGATAAATTCTTTATATGGTATTATAAACCTATATAATAGCATATAGGTTGTCTCTTACATATAATACGAGTAATAGCGATTAAGTAAACTAAGTAAACCTAAAATATAAAAATCGCATAACGCCAACGTTTTTGACGATTTTTGAGGTTTACTTTTTTAAAAGCCAATCTTTGATAAAATAGACGAGATAGCCATCGAAACCCATGCGCATCAACGACTCTTACAAAACCACAAAGGTTTACTTTTTAGGTTTCTTTTTTAGAAAAATAACTGAAAAAAAAGTAAACCTGACATTGACGTCGACTTAAATTTGTGCTATACTTTAGATACGCAAAAAAAAAAACGCAATCTTGCCGGATTGCGTATGACACGTGTTTTATTTATTGCTAAAAATAAGTATACCATAAAGACGCATACGTGTCAACTCTTTTGCAAAAAATTATTTCAAAAGATTGGAAACGTATCATGTTTATAACAAATTTATCTAATTCGGAATCTATGACAAAAACAGACTCTAAAATCATCAAAGCTAACGACTTCATGTCAGTTCGCACCGGCGTAACTCTTAAAACAATTCGCGATATGCGCAACCACGTCCGCGACATCACAACAGAATATTATCAAGAATTATATTCTGAAGCACTAGTCGAAAGTGGGGGGCGTGAACCGAAAAATGTTAAAATCTCTGTTGGCGAATATGCGATTTTATTATTACATATTATCCCACTCGCATTGATTACACCAGCATCGAAACACAGCGAACCGACGAACGTAAAAGAACCAATCGTATATATTTACGATTTCGACGAAACATCACGAACACACGGTCTATATGTACCCGCAAACAAATTATTAATTGACATCATTTACAACGCTGTACCAAACGAAGACTTCTATTTCCACCGTCGCGTTTTTAACACAATGATTCAGACGATTTCAGAAGTCCACGAAACATCAGACGTTAATAGAATCTTTGTTAAGAACGGTATCTACAATAAAGAAACAAAACAACTAGAACCGTTTAACCAACATGAATACCGTCTTGCGAAAATCCAAACTAACTACAACCCAAACGCAATTAATCCAACAATCACTATGCCTGACGGCGTAGACTGGACGTTCGATTCATGGTTAGACGAACTCGTCGATCACAATCCAGATCGTCTAGAGCAAATGTGGCAAATCATCACAGCTGCATTGAACCCCGGTCGTGTCTACAATAAATGCGTTATTTTCTATTCACGACAAGGTAACAACGGGAAAGGAACTCTCGGACAAGTTCTTAAAAACATCATTGGAGACGGTCTTTATTCATCTGTCAATATTAAGAACTTCGGCGTACGATTTCGTACACAACAATTACTAGGGAAAATCCTCAACATCGCAGATGAGAATCCTGTCGGGGCCTACATCGACGGCACTGATGAATTCAAAGCAGCAATCACTGGCGACGACATCCAAATCGAAGCAAAAGGTAAAGATGCTTATCCTATGCAAGTGCGTATGTTGAACATTCAGATGATGAACGGAACGTTACTCACACGAGACAAGTCCAACTCAATTTATCGCCGTCTCCTCATTGTGCCTTTCACACATACGTTTACTGGCTGTGAGCGACCATACATCAAACGAGACTACATGGATCGAACAGACGTTAAAGAATATATTCTCAAACGAGCACTTGAAGCACCCGTCGTCACCGAATTCCTTATAACGAAAGAAAACGAAGAAGCACTTTATCGAACAAAGGTTGAGAATAACTCTGTTTTCGAATTCTTCGACGAGTTTTTACCACGATTCAAATGGGACGTACTTCCAACTAAATTCTTATACGATTTATACGTTTCGTGGATGTCTAAAGATAACGCTAACGGAAAACCTGTCAAGAAGTCAGCCTTTATTGAATATGCAACAGACTACTTAGCCGAAACGAATGAGTGGGACGCCCGCCTCACGCAAAAAGACATCATCAAAGTCGGCGCGCGCATGGACGCGGACGAACCGCTTATAACTGAATACCAACTAGTCGACTTCTACGACCCATGCTATAAGGGCAATGGTCGGAAACTACAGCGCGCCTTCTCGCGCCCGAAAACTACTCGCGGATTCGTGCGTCGAACCACTCGCGCGAAACGTTAAAACGTTAAAAAGAGCATATTAAAAGAAGCACTCAATCGAGTGCTTCTTATCGTTTCTTCTTATACGACCCATCCGTACAGCTACCACGATAATGTTCCCACACCACTATCGCGATGACAACTATCACGAAAGCACCGATAGAACCTAGTGACAGTACTAATTCTTGATTGTGTGTCGGAACAGCCTTCTCATGCGGAAATTTGTACAGTACCAAGTATACGAGCACACAATGGATCACAAAAACGAGCCACTTAAACAACATCTTAAACCGCTTCATCGCTAGGCACATCTCCTTCGAAATAGGTTTCAATGACCACCACATCATGTTGTTGGCGTGACCCTGTCACGCGCCACAGGAGCTGTCTGTAATCGTTGTACTCACCGCTCGATGGGAGAACCGGGTCAAGCACCAATATCGCGTTGAATCGTGATTGTAATCCGTCTACACCAACACCCATCACTTGCTGTGTCGCAACCATTATGCGCTCTCCTGAGTCATCGCGACGGTCGCCACTCCAAAACGCAATGTGTGGGTTGCGCTCTTTAATGATTTCCGCTATCTGAACCGACTTCGTAACGATTAAAAGACCGCCGGGAGCTGTATTAATCATCTTATCCACGTACAAGAGTGTCGGTGTGTCTCTATTCACGGCGCGAAGTTTCGGGAACTCAACCTCGACACCGGTTTGTCGTAAGTACCGCATGAAGCTGTTTCGCCCGAAGCTTTGTCTCGCCATAGCTGACTGTCCATTTACACGGACAAGATTATACTTGTTAAAAATTCGTATCAATTCTGGATTCGCACCTTCTAACAAGACTCTATGGAATCGAAGCTCGTGTCCGTTGTTCTCGACAGCGTTTTCTATGGCTTCGATCTCTTCATAACTCATAAAGTTGGGCAGTTGAGCGATATAGCTATCGTAATCGCGAAAGTCTAGCCACTTAAGACCCGTCTGCGTCCACTGATCCGCAATCATTCGCCCCCAATACGTCATCCATTCCCATTTACTCGAAGGATTTGCTTGTCCGAAGACTGTCTGCTCAAGTCCGAAGAAATTCGTTCCTTTTCGACGAATAGGAGTTGCGGATAAGCCAATCGTATAATTGCGTTTAACGCGTTTATAGGCTGCTAAATTCTTATCCGAACACATATCTTGCCATTCATCGATAATGAAGATATCAACGTTGAACTTTTCACCTTTTGCGAGACGATTTTTGAGTGTCTTATCCGTGATGCACGTCACATTCGGAAATGAATAATGTTGCAAAGATTCTTTCCAGCCATCTAAAATAGACAACTTTTTATTAACTATTAAGATAGATTGAGCGTTTCTCGCACGCGCAATCTCAAGCGCACAAAGGGTCTTACCTCGACCACCAGCCGCTTCTAAGAATATTCCAGGCAAGTTCAACAGACTGCGATTCACAGCCTGTTGTTGCCATTTTCTGAGAGTTAGTGCCATTGACACCGCCTTTCCATGTTGTTGATCGCTCGTTTGATCATATTTCGATCCACGCACTCGTTAGAGTGCGATAATGCTAGATGTTTGTTCCAATATTCACCAGCACGCTCACCGCTATTTCAATCCACGTGCGTATCACGCACGATAACTAACCATTGTTTCTTCTTCATTACTATTTCGATCCGCGCAGACGGCATTCCGCCGAATGCGACGACTTAAAAGCTTAAGCCGTAAGTCTAGCCTACGTCGCCCTCGGCTGCCTTAAAAACGAATTTAATTGCGACTTCGTTTATATATTTGATTTGGTTAGTTATTTTTTTTAGATCACTTCTCGACCAACGGGCTCAACGTCTTTCCAATATTCACCATCGCGCGCACCCTTGAACCAAGCTAAGTGTTTCTCACAATCGTCGTAAAACACATCCCATGCGCTAAAAGCTAAACTCAAGAGAGCATCTTTTTGAGAATCATCATCCAAGTGTTTTTCATTAACACGTTCCCGAATGAATTCGTTCACTTTTTCTTTGTCGAGCATGAAGAGAGGCATTAAATCGAAAACACTATAGTCTTTCAAGCATTCTCGCAAAATCGCAGCGCCGGTTGTTACGTCTAACGCATCGCTCAAGACACCTTGATCTAAGAATTGATGAAGTTTATACTCAATAAACATCGAATACGTGTTTTCTGTCACGACTGTCCGACAACCATTTTCTAAATCGAACGGACGCATATAAGAAAAATCACAACTTCGATAATTCGAAAGTTCTACACCGTCACGTAACCAGCCACCTTCTTTGTAGTAAGAAACACGACGTCCGATTTCAGTTCCGATGACCTTATACATAGACTGCGATCTAAAAGAAAACGGATCTGTCAATTTCTTAAAGTCCTCAAAAGACATCTGTTCTTGACCGAAGCTATAGTCTTGAAAATTCTTACGGTCATCCACAAAAACAAAACGAATGTTTTTCGCAGGGCTCAAACTGAATAGCGTCAAGTCTACATTGATTTTCGACAACTCATGCAAACGCAAGAAGAAATAATAGGGCTCATCCGACGGATATAAGAACGTCTGATAATTATCGAACAACAACTGTGCCGACACGTATTCATCATAAGTCGTACGATGAGTGATACCAAGTTTTTCTTTCAAGATTTGAAAGACGTTTTCCGGCACACTAATATTTCCGATTCGATTGAAGAAGTCTACTCGATTACGAGCTTCCATAATCCGTTGCGCCATCCAAATCGGCATCTTGTCTATATTAGACTGACCATACGCATAATTCTTGAGCGTTCCATATTTAATATCGGTTTGCAGTGCGAGGTCTTTCAAATCTATTTCTTTGAGCAACTTCGCAAGAGCTTCCGGTGTATAAATCTGAGTCGTTTCCATATTCCACAACCTTTCCCATTGTTTTCTTATATTATAGCATAACGATTTCTTAAAGTCAAGAAAAAAGTTTCAATTGATTTTATTTTTTTTATTGCTACTGTCTCAGAATAAGTCTGTGAGGTCACAGGAAGCCTTCTGAGCGATTTTGGGAGCAAGAAAATATAATTAACCGTCTGGATTGAAAATCGCCTTAAAAACGCTTTTAAACGCAATTTAAAAGAAGTACTCAATCGAGTACTTCTTCTTTTATTCTTCACGCTTGCGTTTAACAAATCCAATTAAACCAAGAGCTGTCAACAACGATACGCCCACAAGCGCTAAGTTACTGTTTGTTTCACCAGTCTTAGGAAGTTCATTCTTAACGAATTGAGGTTGATCTACTGATTCTACAACGGAATCGTTAGATTTAGGAGTTTCAATTGGTTTTGGAGCTTCAGGTTGTGGTGTTTCTGGTTTCTTAGGATCCGGAGTACGAGGACTTGGAGTCTCAGGTTTCTTAGGATCTAGTGTCGGTGTCACTGGTTTTTCAACAAGTTTGTAAATATGTGTTTGAACATCTTTACCGTCGTTAAGTTCAGTCTTACCGGTGAACTCGTATTCACCGATTGACTTAGGTGCGTTAATGAATCCTGCTTCAGATTCTTTAATTTCTTCACCTTTTTCGTTGACGTAACGAGTTACTTTCAACTCAGGAACATCTACTTGAGGGGCGTCACCCGGAACTTCGTGCTTGATTGGTTCGTACACATGGGTCGTGATTCCGTCTTTTTCAGTCGTACGTCCAGTGTATTCATGATCACCAATCGTCTTACGAGGCGGTTGGATGCCTTTTTCGGTGTCGATGAGTTCTTTGCCTTTTTCATCCACGTGACGAGTTACTTTCAACTCAGGAATATCATACTGAGGCGCGTCGCCCGGAAGTTCATAACGAATTGGAGCATATACGTGAGTAGTGATTCCACCTTCAACGTCTGTCCGACCTGTATATTCGTAATCACCGATTGTTTTACGAGGTCCGTTTGAGCCTTCTTCAATTGGAAGAAGTTCTTTACCTTTTTCGCTCACGTGGCGTGTCAATTGAAGTTCTGGAATGTCCACTTGCGGAGCATCGCCTGGTACTTCAGTGACGATCTTAGCATAGATATGAGTTTGAACGTCATTTCCTTCGTTCATGTTCGTCACACCCGTGAATTGATAGTTATCGATTGTCTTAGGCGCATCCACGAAGCCTGTTTCAGAATCTTTGATGTCGGTTCCATCTTCCGTTTGATAACGAGTTACTTTCAACTCAGGAATTTCTACAGATGGAGCATCGCCCGGAATTTCCGTAATCACTTTCTTATAGTAATGAGTTCGAATACCCTCTTCTTGAGTAGTCTTACCTGTATAAGTATAGTGTTTGATTTCTTTTGGACTAGTCAATCCTGGATCATATTCAACAAGCTCTTTACCTGTTTCTTCGTCTACATGAAGTGTGATTTGAATTTCTTCAGGTTCACGTTTAGGTGCATCACCAGGAACGTCATGCTCAACCACTTTATAGATATGAGTTTGAACTGTTCCATCCTCAGTAGTTTCCGTACGACCCGTAAACTGATAATGTTCACCGATCATTGATGGAGCTGGGACAAGTCCTTCTTCAGCATCTTTGATTTCAGTTCCTTCTTCATTGACATAGCGTGTTACATTCAACGCAGGAACATCAACTTGCGGTGCATCACCCGGAACTTCGGTTTCAATTAACTTGTAGATGTGCGTTTGCACGTCACCAGCTTCGTTGGTATTTGTCGTACCTGTAAATTGATACTTGTCGATAGTATTCGGTGCCTCTACGAAGCCTTCTGAAGAATCTTTGATATCTATTCCATCTTCCGTTTGATAACGAGTTACTTTCAACTCAGGAATTTCTACAGACGGTGTATCTCCCGGAACTAAACGTTCTACAACCTTTTTGCGATACACGTATGGTACTTCAATCACTTCACCACCACGAACATCACCCGTTTCATTATCAGGCGTCTTAATCAATTCGTAAGTCGTAACCGTAACCGTACGTCCTTCAGGTGTCACTTTCGATTGAGCGGAACCTTGAATAGACTTAGATGCCGCCGCGTAGTAAGTACCACCCGGTTGATTCGTAATTACTTTTTCCGTACTTGCAAGTTCGTTACCTTCTTCATCTTTATAAGTTGCAATAACTGAACCATAAATTTGAACAGTCACATTCTTACGATAAACATAAGGAACAGTAATTGTTTGGTTACCAACAACATTACCTTCCGCATTTGCAGGCGTTTCAATCAATTCATAGCTAGTAGTTGTACGTTTAGTAAGACCTTCTGGTGTTTTCTCAACAACTTCACTAGACGGAATTGTCTTAGCTACAGTAGTGTAAGCTTCACCATCAGGAACATCTATTTTCACATTTTCTTGAGGTGCAAGCTCATTGCCTTCAGTATCTTTATACGTTGCGATAACAGAACCATACGTGATTTTATCTGCGGTTTTACGATAAACATATGTAACAGTCGTAGTACCTTCTGGTACAATATATGGTTGATCGCCTTCGGTGCGAGCATACTCATAAGTTGCACGATCAGTCTCAATCGTAGCCGGATGCGAATAAGATGCGTACTCATAATGTGCAATCTTCTCACCCGAATTTACTGGAGTCTTAATTTCAATTCCAGATTCATCCACAAAACGTTCAACGATATTACCTTTTGCAGCTCGATAGTAATGAATAATTGTTGCGTTCGAACCCTGTTCACCCGTATTCGTCACTGTCAGATCTTTATCAGCGCTGTAGCTTTCAAATTGTGAATCTAAGTCTGACGAATTACGATGCTCAGTATGATCATGATTGAACTTGCCAGATTGATCGCTTAAGTCGATAGATAAGAATCGACTCTTGAGATTACGATCCTCTAAAGATTTGATAGTTGACGATCCGAAATCAGAAATCTTTGTAGACGACTCATCGAATAGTACTTTACCGCCAAGAGAGTCCGTCCTACTCATCAGAGCACCTTCTGACAATAGCGTCTCATATAGACGTTTTGTTAAAGGGTCCGTCAAATCAGGTCTAAAGAGTTCTTTAACAGTCGTTGGTAGAGGTTTCGTTTCACGTGCAACAACAGGTGTTGATAAGACTTCATCATTATCTGTCAACAAAACAGAACGATATCGAATAGAATCTTGAAGACCAAGATCTTTCGAATAATCAAGCTTAACGTCAAATGAAGCAATATCACCCTTTTTCACAACTCGATTCGAAACAAATTTAACAGCCGTGACTTTAGAATAATCATCAACTTCAGATGAATAATTCAAATTTCTATCAGCTTTATAAGAACCTGAAATCGAATCTGTCGTATAGAGTACATCCCAACCGTCAACTGGTTTAACTTTTCCACCAAGAGTTGTATCCGCAGTAGAGCCCTCTAATCCAGATTTCGGAATATAAGCCATTGCTTCTAGACGAGGCATATCTGATTGCGTTAGATTACCAACAGTTGTAACCGCGGTTAAATCTTTATTTTTCACATAAACATTATCACCCGTTGAATCCGTTGTTTTAAATAAAGATTCCGCAATCGATGTATATTCACTATAAGTGACAAGCGTATACACCGCTTTAACTTCACCATCTTTTAAAACATTATTGGCATCAGCTATCTTAACAACGTCATACTTAGGTTTCAACGTAATCGGAATTTGATACACGTGATTTCCGGGTTCAAGATAACCACTATACCTAATAGCATCACGATCCACTGTAGCACTGTCATATTCCGGATTAAGCGTTTTTCTTAAAGAACCTGTTGCGTCAACGTAACCAAAACGCACTACGTTTCTCGAAATATTATCACCTTGTTTAAACGCGGCTCGAAGTGCTGATTCATCAACGGTAACATCGTACAACTTGCCAAGTAATTGATAATCAACATTTACAAGTTCGAATGGAATCTCTAACGTACCCCGTACATTATCACTAGGTACAAAAATAGATTGACCATTATTATATAACTTCGCAACAACCGATTTATTCAGGATTGTCAGTGTGGTATTCGTTTGAGCCGCAACTGATCCATCATCATTTAACAATTGAAGTTCGTATCGAGTATGATCCTCTTTAACATTCGAATGATCCAATTCCGATTTCCAAGATAAAGCATCATTAATATCCGATGCAAATAAAACTGAATAATCAACAACACGAATATTAGATGACAAATTTCGACCCACACCCACAGGCGTTAACGGTGTAAATTTAAGAGCTTTCACATTTTCAGGTAAACTAATCGTACCATATCCAACCAATGAACCAGACCCGTCATTATTATAAGGATTAACGGAAACAACACCAATTTTTACACCCGTATCTGCATCAGACACCTCAATTTTATAAATATCAGTCAACGGTGCTGATCCAAGAGTATTATAAAAACCAATATCTAATTTAGACGGTTTAAGTTTTTTATCATCAAGATTTAATTTCAAAATTGACTCAGGTAGATTTGTGTCATCATACAACTTATCATCTTTCGGTGGCGCAATACAAGCAACAACCACATTATGATTAATAGTACCCAAAACACCATCTTGATTACGACTCAACTCCAGACTAGCCTGCAATACACCTTTATTTGAAATTTTCTCCTCAATAATTGTACGAATAGGTACATCTGTTTTTACGCTCTTAAGCGAAGATAAATCTGTTGTATCAGAAATTGCTTCATCCGAATAATACATCGTCACAGATAAATTCGTATCAACAAATCGAGTTTCATTTGATTCACGATAAGCCGATTTTGCAGTTGCATACGTATCTACTGCAATTGGAAGATTATTATTTGAACTAAAATTCTGACGCAACACTGAATAATTAATCAAATAAGAATTAGTTGCATCATCCCTGAATCGTTCATAATCAATGCGTCCCGTCGAATCCACAAGTCTAGCTGATTTATCTTCTAATTCAAACTTATAAACACTATTCCAATTTCTCGACGCCACATTTAAATCACGATTGGCTTTAACAAAAGACTCAACAACTTGACCATCAGATTTTCGTTCAACCGTTAGACGATTTTCAATTGGTTTGAGTTTAAGCACAGGCGATGCCGGAATAAATGTTTCCATGACTTTTTGAGTTGAAACTAACTCATCACCCACAAAAAGATTGTACGTGGTAAATCGATGCATTGGTTTAATTGTTACTTCAGAACCCATTACACTATTTGGTGACACAATCATCTCTTTTTGAAGACCTGCTTTAAATCCTGAAATATCAATCACCGATTTATAAACTTTACCATTATTATTATCAATCAATTTAGTTGAAGATGACGCCTTCAAATCATTACCTAATACTTTTTCTTGACCACGTTCAATATCCGTTGTAACTTCAATCTCAATACGACTTTTCGCTGGAAGAGAACCTTCACCAGAAACGTTCAGATTAATGACTTGTTCTTTAGATTTATCTAAAAGACGCGCATCATCAGTAGCTGAACTAGCGGTCACAGTTCGATCAGCGGGAACATTTAGTGTTGCTGTAATCGTTTTACTAGCAGGTGATTCGTTCGCAACTGATTCACTATTGCTCGCAAAAACCGCATCACGCGCATTCACAGATTGTTCACTATTAGAAACAGCATCTCCTGAAGCAACAGCTGGCGTTTCCGTAGCAGTATTCGCAACTGTATTTTCAGCCACAGCATTATTCGCAGAAACTTCTTCACCAGAAGCAACTGTAGAACTATCCGCCGAAGTTGGCGAATTTGTTACAAGAGCGGTCGCATCAGTTGACGATGAAGATGTTACTTCATCGGCACTCGCAACACCACCCATTAAAAAGAAAGCCGCGATCACAGCACTCGCTAAACCGTAGGCTTTATATTTTCGAAATCCGAAGATCTCTCGTTTATTATCTTGAAACATCAAGAATCCTCCGTGAATTATTGTCACAGAGTTACTGTACAGACTCAATTATATCACATCTCAAAGTATTACGCAACAGATATTCGCGCACGTAATCGTCAAAGAACAACTAAAAAAGCACTCAATCGAGTGCTTTTTTAATAATCACGTTTACGAACGTCGCTTACTAGTCTCGTCTGCGAAGTTTCTTATAAGAAACAACGCTACCAAATCCAACTAATGCGAGGAGCACGCCAACGACGGTACTATGACGACGGTCTCGTTCACTTGTTTTTGGCAAGACTTTTGTAGAGGGATCCCCTACAGTTGATTTCGGATCAGACGTCTTCGGATCAGTTTCCTTTCCAATGACTTTTGGATCCGTTCCTTTTTCGCCTGACTTAGGATCAGAAGTTTTCGAACCGTCTTTCGGGTCTGTTTTCTTCTCTACAGTTTTCGGATCCGTTTTCCCTACAGGGTTTTTCGGATCAGATTCTTTCGGATCTGTCTGCTTAGTCGGAGCTTCTGTAGTTGGCTTATCTACAGGATCCGTGCCCTTAGGCTTCTCTTCCGTTGATTTCTGATCAGTAGGCTTAGTCGGAACTGTAGGGATGACCGGATTATCAGGCACTGTAGGCTCCTCTGTCGTAACCGGAGTCGAAGGTTTAGTCTCTACAGGCGCAGAAGGCTTCGTTTCAACTGGTTTCGTCGGAGTCACAGGTTCAGACGGTTTCGTCTCAACTGGTTTCGTCGGAGTTACAGGCTCAGACGGTTTCGTTTCAACTGGTTTTGCAGGAGTTACAGGCTCAGAAGGTTTCGTCTCAACTGGTTTCGCAGGCGTCACAGGTTCAGACGGTTTCGTTTCAACTGGTTTTGCAGGAGTTACAGGCTCAGAAGGTTTCGTCTCAACTGGCTTCTCAGGCACAGTCGGCTTCACAGGTCCAACTACTTTTTCTTTTACAACAACAGCTGGAACGACTTTACGAGGTTCTGTAGAGCCTGATGGGTTTTTCGGATCCTCAACTCGATTGTGCTCACTTGGAACAAACTTATCGATTGCTTTCAAGTAATCATCTTTCGCTTGAGCGATTTTCTTCAACATATCGTCGACCTTAGCTTGATCATTCTTAGTCAACCCCGTCGAAAGCAATTCACGCGCTTCTTTCACACGATCCGTTGCCGCTTGCTTCACTACATCAAATCCTTTTAATGAATCAGCCGTAAAGGCTCCATCAAAAGTCCAATCGAGTTTCATATCCAAATCAGCAATCGACTTCGTTAAAGTAGATGTGTCTAACATGCCACTCTCACTAGTCACTTTTGCAACAGCCGCTTCTAAATCAGCTTGTGCTTTCGTAATTGCATCAGATCCATTCTTCAAATCGAGCGTTTTAAACAAATCATTCGATTTATTAGACGCTAAAAATTGAGTCTGCGCTGTAATCGCTTTTTGAAGAGCGTCTTTAGCGTTATCATATTGTTTTAGCGTTTCAGGTTTCACAGATTTCGTACTTTCAGACTTATGATCTTCCAAATACTGAGCCGCGACATCCAATACAGCTACTGCTGAAATACGTTCATCACGTTTCGCCTTAGCGTATTCTGCCAAAAGTGGCTCAAATGCTTTATCACTATCACGAAGAGCTTTTTCCGCACCATCAATTACTTTTTGAGTACGTTTCGCAGTCTGATCATCTTTATCAGTCGCTTTTGCTAGATTCTCAGCATCCGTAAGAGCCTTGTTATAATTGTTTTGAGCCGTATTCAACTTACCAGCCAATTCAGCTGGAGCATAAGCCTCAAAACCTTTAATCGGAAGTTTCGATTCACGATCTTTCGCATGAGCTTTAACTTCTTCAATCGCTTTCGTCAGAGACGTACGACGCAATGGACTCCATCGTGATTGATACACTTCAACAATTTCAACTTCAGATTTTCCTTTTTCAGCTTTAATCGTAGCTTTATTCTCAGTCGAACCGTTCACGCTCTTCAACAACCAAGCATCTTTAAAAGCAGCATCACGTTTGACATATTCAGTAGCACCACTATATTCGAAATCTTTCAAAGCCGTTGCTTTACCAACTTCCTGACGAGCTTCAATTTCTTTACCATTTTCATCAACACGTTTTACAAAGACTTTTGTTTCAAAGTATTCACCCTGATCAGTTGGACGACCTTCTCCATCAAAGTTCCAAATATGACCATCAATCACGAGCGTCTTATTCTTAACAATATTACCGTCTTCTCCAAGATAGTAACGCGTACCATCCAAGTCATACCAACCAGTAGCCGTATTTTCTTTTACAAGATTTGTAAGCCATGTATGATGCGCTTTAGAGAAAAGAACACCGCCGGCGAGTCCATCTGGCGTTGATCCAGGTGTTGAAAAATTATAAGTTCCCACAACATTTCCTTTTTCATCGAGAACTGATGAACCACTCATACCACCGACAGCTGTATTTTTAAACTCAAAAAGTGACCCTGAATCGAGATCCGCGCCCGTAGAAATGTACCGTGGCTTATTAGCAATCACGGAAGCAGCACGATACTGGAATCCACCAATAATAGCATTTTTGAGAGTTCCGGCTTCTTTCGTCCCGGGCTTATAATTGCCAGGATATCCATTAATCACCACGTTCCGCGTATTTACTGGCGAGCGATTAAATTGCAAGAGTTCATCGAGTGGTGCAATACGAAGCACTTCATCGTTTTTAAGCCCTTGCTTCTTAGCCAGAATCGGGAAAGGATCCTTAATCTGAATCGCGGCCACATCATTTTCCCATAAAGCTTTATCGTTACGATCTGAAATATTACTTGAATAATTTTGTTGATTGAAGAATCGTAACTGACTTTTATCGACATGATACATTGTTCCGCTTGTCGGAAGGAGTCTGTAATTATTAGCGGGTCCTTCAAATTTATAGGCAGAATTTGAACCAACAACAAACCACACGTCAGTAATGTCGTTAGTTGTATTATCAAGATTTGCTTTCAAGAAATTATGAGCAACTGTCAAAATCGTACGGTTACCGACGAACGCTCCCGTGCCTACTGTATATTGACCGTTCGCGTGTCGCATATACAACTGTACAGTTGCCGCGCGCCCGTACGCATCCGGTGCCATTTGACGAAGATCGGTTCCGTCACCGTGGACGTACTTAAACGGATTGTCTTTAGGGAGGTCATCCAAAATGTTCTTAGACGACTTATTACGTGCCGGTGTCGGACCGAAATAGTGACCTTCTTCTACGAGACTCGACACAGTGCTCTTTTGAGTGTGTACGATTGCGGGTTCGTCATCAGCTTTCGCTGACGAGACACTCTGAAGAAGCATCGGTGCGACAAGTAAACCGAGCATCAAAATAGATATCTTTTTAGATTTCATATACGTATTTCCTTCTAGATTTTTCTTAATCGTGTTCTATTATAGCAGATTCTGACGAATCTGGCAAGACAACTTCGACATAGCGACAGAGCCAAGCTCTGTCCGTTTTTTCTCGTGAATATTTTCAAAAAGGAGACTATCGATGACCGATTTAGAGAGATTTTTAAGCAATCGCAACGCTGATGCCGACACATGGATCGACGACGAGGGCTTGCACGTACACGACTGGGAAACTGACCGGTGCCTCGTATTCGATGCAAACGAAAGTGATTACCGCTTTATTTGCATCTATATCCATGCCCTCAGAACGTTATCCGTCTTCGGTGCTTGCTTAGCCAAAATCTCAACTTTTGACTTGACATTGACTAAAATCGAAAACGATCAAGTTGCTGTCGCGTTAGAATTAGGCTACGTATCCGACAACGATTCGCAATATCACAACTTTAAAAAAGAGGCAATCGTGCCTCGTAAAGAATTATACGTTGATCTTCACATCTTAAGCGAAGATCTATTTCACGAAGCAGAAAGGAGTAAATTATGAGCTACGACTTAGAAATCTTATCAGAAACATCTTATCAAAATTTTCTCAATCAACTTAATAACAACCTATCTTACGAGGAAATTGAAGAATTCTTCAACAACGCTGTCATCTATAACACGAGCTTTTCGTACTTCAGTGGCGCAGATCGCTTACTCGACGTTATCAACGAAGCAGAACCGTATTCCGACGACTTCACAAAAGAATTCGAGCACAACATGTATCGCATGCACAAAAATCAACTAATTGAAATCGTACACGATCCCGTTAACGACTATTTACGCGAAAAATGGGCATTTGCACTTAACGCATTAGACTCCGTCGCAAACGACGAATATATTTATTTCGACATAGACTAGAAAGGAACCAAAATTGTGAAAACTTTACGTATCTTATTTGCATTATTCACAACCTTAACTATTTTAACAGCCTGCTCAGATAATATTTCAACAAACGAGGGTGGAGAAACAAGCATCACGCGAATCACTCCAACAAAAACATATAGTCTATCGGACATCACAAAAAAAGAAATTAAAGAAAACAAAGAAACGATTATTATCACAGAAGCTATCGACGTTTCGCAAGACGAAGTATCTGATATGCCCAAAGCGATTATCAAATTTATCAAATCAGCTGATAAAACAATGACTGAACATAATTACTATCTTATTTCAACAGACACAACCGGCCTCATTCCATATAGCCGATATACGCGTACAGACACATTGGTTGTCACTTTAATTTTCAAGAAAAACAACTAGAAAGGTGTCAAAATGTCAAAACTATATCCATTATTAACAACAATGCCAGACTGGATTCGAAACATCATCTATATTGCGCTCTTAATAAATGCAATCTTGCTCATTGCTGTTATCATCAAACAAACTAAAAAATTTGAAAACTATTTCCTAACCAGTTTAGTGATATCAATGATATTAGCTATGACAATCTTTTCTTACGGTTTCTGGCTCGCGCCTCAACTACATCCCTATACAGTCACAAAACAAGATAACCACATCATTCTAAAAAACAACAGCGCCTTCTTAGAATCAGCAAAATTATCCATTGAAAAAGAATTAAAAGACGGCTATCTCGTCGAATATAAATCAAACTATTACAAGATCGATCAAAAAGACATTACAGACTAGAAAGGATCTGACCAAATGCAATCACAAATCGAATATGAACTAGACGTTCTAAAAAGCGGGAACTACGATCATGCGCTACAGTTTATTGAGCATTTGGTCAATATCCTCGTCCGCATGAAAAACGCCTTAACCAACAACGACTACGTCTCTAACAGAGTACCCCAACAAGAAGATGACAACTTTTGGGGCTATACCTTTAACTTTATCGCTAAAATTGTCGACTTCGAACTTGATGCAATGTATGCCGTTACATATCGTAATAATCAACTAACACTCTTATTCAACCCTAAAGAAATCGAAGACGATTACACCGTTGAAACCATGTTAGAAGGTTTGCGCCACGAAGGCTACCATTTACTCTTTAACCACTTAAACGTTCACAAAAACTTAGACAATTACATGTCAAATCTCGCAGCAGACTGCGAAATCAACCAACATCTCGAAAAGCCACATAAACATTGGATTTCTCGAGAATACATCGCACAACTATGCGATATGCCTGAACATACGGTTAAAGAAAAAGCAGGTTCGCTCTATTATTACGAACTGCTCAACCAAAAGATGCCACCTAACAAGCACAAACAACCGAAAAAAGACAATCAAAAATCAGATAGTGAAAACGGTAAACAAAAACAATCACCCGGTATGTGCTCAGCGAAACACTGGCAAGAAGCTGAAGTCGGTAAAAATGGAAACTATATTCCAGTTGACGTTACAATTAAAACCGTCTTCGAAAACGCCGCTACTCAAGCAAAAGGTCGTGGCTCTTTAAGTGCACATATCGAAGATGCTATTAAAAATCTCAATAAGCCACCTCAAGTAAAATGGCAAAATGAAGTGAAAAAGAAGATGGGTCGACACATCACAGGTCAACGGCCATCACCAAATCGCCTCTATCGTCGTGATCCAATGGCTCTACACCGTCAAGGCATGCTCTCAGATCAAGTCATGCCGATTGTATTCGCACATGACGTATCCGGTTCCGTTTCAAAAGCAGAAACGGAAGTCTTCATGAATGAACTCTATCAAATCATCAAACGTCTTCACTTACCAATCACCCACATTCAATTCGATTCCGACATCGTTAGCGTCAATGAAATCGACGGCGTAAACCCAAAAAAAGTCGACTTTACGCGTTACGGTTGCGGGGGAACTACAGTTCAATCAGTATTCGACTATCTTAAAGAAAACAAGTTTCCACGTGAAACCCAAATTTTCATCTTCACCGATGGTGGTGTTGAATCATCTATCAAGACCCACGGTTATAAAAACTATACATGGTTATTAACAGACGACAACGAATTGTTAGTTCGTGATAACCGCAATAAAATCATTCGCATCAAATCTAAACAGAACGGAGAATAAATTTTCATGGACAACAACTCAATGGCTATTCGCAAACTAAAATTCCATATGGCGGGACGCAATCCGCAAATCGTACCATGTCTTGTCGGACCGACAGGTATCGGTAAAACAGCAATTGTACACCAAGTCGCTAAAGAACTCGGCGCCGAACTCGTCTACTTCAACATGGCGCAACAAAACCAAGGGGATAACGCCCTTCCGGTCCCTCATATCAATGCCGGACAAACACTCGTGCAATACGCACTCCATCATAAATTTCAAGAAATTCTCGATAACCCCAATAAAGACTTTATTGTCATGTGCGATGAATTAGCCCGTGCACAAATCCCTGTCATTTCAGAATGGATGACTGTTCTAAATGAACGTCAAATCCAAGGTCGAAAATTTGGCAAAAACGTGCGCTTCGTCGCCGCGATGAACCCATCTAGCACAATGAAAGGTTACGAAGACACCGACTACATCGCAACCGAAATGGACCCCGCTCACTTGACTCGTTTCCATTTCATCTACATGAAAGAAGACCGTATTGACTGGCTCAAATGGGCAAAGAAAAATGACATCCACGAATACGTCATTCGTTTCTTAGAAGACGCTAAAAACATCGCATACTTCTACGGACAATCCGTCGACGACGTTCGTGTTCGTACACCTAAAGGTTGGGAACAATTGTCAGACATGTTAAAAGACATGGAAGCTCAAGGCTTGTTCGATAACCCATCTGATGACGACCGTGCCTTTATCGCGGGTATTATTAGTGACCAAATCGGCTACGATGCTGGACCGTTATTCGCCACAATGGTCTGGAACTCAATCGAATCAATCCCATTGTCAAAAGTTATGACGAACAAACCAGTTCCTCAAAAACTCATCAATCAATTCGCAAATAACACTCTACAAAAACAAATCATCACAGTTGACTCATGGCTCGCTGAAATGAAAGAACGTAATGTCAAGTTTACACCACAACACGTCGCAAACTTCATCGCCTTCTGGGAAACTATGAAGTCTGACGATGCCAAGACCAACGTAGGCTACGCCATCACACGAGACTTCTTTACAGCTGACTTAAACGCATCTAATAAAGCCAACGTAAAAGACGACTGTATCGCCGGCCTCTTCTATTTCGGAGACGAAACATATACGAAACCGTTTGTTGAATTCATGGACAAAGCGCTCTCAGCCGCAGAAATCAAGGTGTCGTGAAATGATTCTGAGTAAATTCTTCAAAAATCACCTCACTATTCCGCAAGCGATTAATCTCTTCGAAGAAATCAAGTCGCAGACGCATCCTGATATAGCCGATCTAAAGCGCCTTGTGAACTTTCACAAGGCGCCTATTGGTACTAAAGATGAATTACAAGCGTTAGATCTTAAATATCGCGCCATAACACACGTTCCAACTACAATTGAAAAAACAATGACGCCGGCACAGTTATATGAAGCTAACTGTCCGTTGTGGTGTGCGGAATACAGCATTGAGCAATTGAGCTATTACTTTGCAAATACATTTGAACTGCCAACAGGTGCGTCCGTTATCAATTTTATGGAAAACTATGTTATTCCAAATATTATATTGCAAAACATTTCCACAAATGCAGGTCTCGTCGGAAATATTCATACACATAGTGCGTATCCATCCATGGTCATGTCGCACCACATGGTCATTCCCGACAAACCACGTAAAAAAGGTACCGTTAACGTGCCACCGATTTTACCACCACAATAGAAAGGAAAGTAAATGTCAACAATCACCAATTATAACAAATTGACATCGCAAGAATGGAATGCTCTATATGATTCGCTAATAACGGAAAAAAATCCAAACACAGATACATTGAAACAATTTCTAGACGCACCATATAAGAAGGTGTTCACACAAGCTGACAGCGAACAGTATCATTACGATTATATCAAGGCATTACAACTAAAACTGGAAACTCTCACCAAAGAACCAGCACCAATCGAAAAAACAATGACCCGCTCGCAATTATACTTAACAAACAATCCATTATGGACAAACAATATGAGACCAAAGGACATCATTGAAATCATCGCAGCCGTCCCGTGGCTCAAAAACTATGGAACCGAGAACCAAATCACCAATATGTTTGATAAAATCATCGATTTTAATGGGAATGTAAATTACCTAAAATTGAATAAATTATATCAATAAAAGGAACTCACATGAAAATCATCGAAACAAAACCTAAAACAAACAACATGTCGCGCAAAACATGGAAATATTTATATAAACGATTAGGCCAAATTGCAAATCCTCAACTAAGTGCGCTCAAAGGCTTTCTAGAAGCACCGTTTCAAATAGTATTTACGTCGGAAGAAGCACAACAACAAAAAGCATATGACCAATATATGTCAATTTTACAACTCAAACTCGACGGATTAACAAAAGAACCAAGTCCAATCGAGAAAACAATGAATAGAGCTCAATTGTTTCTATGTCGCAACCCCTTATGGACAATCGAATTACGACCTGTTACAATCAAAGTCATTTTAGCTGAATATCATAAACTCAAAAACATCAACAAATCTGAAATCATTTCACCAATCATCAACAATGCTATCACAAACTACGGCACCATCGACCATCGACGACTGACCGAAATCCTTAAAGAACACAATATCTACTAGAAAGGAGTCTGCATGCTAACCAAACAACAAGAACTTTACATAGCATCTCGCGGTGATCACATCGAAGAACTAATCACCGAAGCCGATCCACCAATCATTGCAGGACTCATCAGTAAAGGACTTGCAACTGAGCATTATGATGAGTGAAAAACAAACGAACATCCAGAAATCCAACATGCCTTTGCGGTAACCGATCTAGAATATTGCAAACAACTGTTAGCCCTTAATAGCTTAGATCATTGGAATTTCGTATGCGACCAAATCGACGAAACAACGAATACAGATTGTATTAAAATCGTTCTTGAAGCACCTGTGCCTAACAGCATAGACCAACGTAAATTACAAGCTATTCGCATTATGTATAAGGCAAAAACATCGCAACCAAGCCCAATCGAAAAAACCATGTCACTATCGCAATTATTTCAATCTCAAAGTCCATTTTGGGCTAATAATTTGACATTAAATCGTATCGAATCCATTCTAGACTTATACGACACCATCAAAAGCGACATCTTTTTCGAAAATTTAAAAAAACTAATAGAATTGGACGAAGATCATGCCTACTTATCAATATGGAACTTAAAACTCAACCATAGAAAGGAAACCTAAACATGCAAAACGACGTGCTCGCGAAAACCAACAAACAACAACGCATCCTAATGGCGTCTAAAGGCGAAAACATTGAAGCTCTCATCGCAAAAAATGAACCTGAAGTTATTGCCAAACTCATCGACTATGAATACGCACAAGATCACTATGAAGAATGGAAATCGCACGAACACGGTGACGTTCGATACGCTCTAGCTTGTCTAGGTCTCTTCCCTGAAACATTCATCAACGACAAAAATCCAAAGGTTCGTGAAGCAGTCGTACGCCATCACAATAAATATTGTGGTCAACTACTCGCTCGAAATAAAAAGCGTCACTGGGAATTCGTTTGTGCAATCATCAACACAAGAACGGACTTAAAATACGTCAAAGAATTCCTCGACGCCAAGGTTCCAAAAGCCGTCGATAAAAACAAGCTCCGCGCTATTCGCCTTTACTACGCAGCCAAAACCACCGAACCTTCGATGATTGAAAAGACTATGTCGCCTGCGCAACTATTCCAGATTAATAGTCCGTTTTGGGTAGTGGATTTAACAATCACACAGATTCAAAACATTCAAGACTTGTATCCACAAATCGAACCCGAAGCCTTCTTCAAGTATTTTGACCAATTACTCGATAACAAGCAATATTTCAACACACGAATGATGCTATGGCACCAACACAGAAAGGAGACGGAATGATTAACCGACCTGACTGGATCAACTACGCCTACAAAAAAGAGCCTGATATCGAAATGCTCAAAAAAGCACTCGAAAATGAACAATGGCTTATCACCGATAGAGAGACAAAACTTAAAGCAATACGCCTCAAGTATCAAGCCATGACAACCGTGCCAACAATCATTGAAAAGACGATGTCACCAGAACAGTTGCACAATGTAGGAAATCCATTATGGGCTCGCGAACATACCATTTATCAAATATTTTGTTATATGCGATATTCAACTACCACAAAACTCATCAAAAACACAAAATATGACGCAACATAGAAAGGAACTAAAATGACACCAGAGGAGTTCGAACAAGCCGTTCTCGCTGACGAAATCACGGATTTCGAGTCTTATTTACAGGAACCGAACAACATCAAAGAAAAACTTCGCAATGAACCGTATCGGCTTGTTCTGTTGAAACACAGCATAGAAATCGAGCGCATTCTTGAATTAGACCCTACTTTCGCTATAGGTGTTTGCATCCAAGAAGGTTTGTTACCAGAACGATATGATGAGTGGAAAGCCATGAATCAAGAATGGATTATGGAAACCTTTGCTGAAAATGGATACTATTTAGATGAGCTAATCGAATCTGAGTACGATGACGTTCGAAAAGCCGTCATCGAAAATCATCCAGATTTTTGTATTAAGCAATTAAACCAAGGCAAAATTTATCAAATTGTTCACGACTACATTCAAAACGAAGCCAATCCAAACGTTGCCCTTTTTAAAGCCTATATTGAAGCCCTCAAATCAAATAACAACGATATTGGAATAATGACAAAATATCGAGCTATGACTGAAGCGCCATCCACCATCGAGAAAACCATGTCCGAAGTACAATTATTCGAATCAAACAGTCCACTTTGGGCTGTCGAACTCACAGCCCGTGGAATAGAACGATTCGTAATTCGAGAAAAATATAACGGCAAGCTTCCAAAGATCTTATTCGACGATTATTACAATAACGCAAAACAAGGAATCTACTTCGACGACAACGTTGACTTCGACTCGCTCTATCCGGCATCAATAACTAATTTAAAGAAAGGAATCTAATGGACACCACCGTACCTATAAAGCAATATAACAAATTGCGCGAACAAGTCAATCCCAATATCGAAGAACTAGAAAATTTCATAAAAGCCGCTGAAAACTTTCGATTTTGCAACAAAGACTCACAAAACATTAACGCATTTCGACTAAAATATCAGGCTATGACTACTGTTCCAACAACAATCGAGAAAACGATGTCGCCATATCAACTATATGCCGTGAACAACCCACTCTGGGCAGTCGGATTAAGCGCACTCAAAATCGAAACATTTATAGATTTAGAAAGAAATACAGGTAGATTATTATCAAAAGCCGTGTTCAACATTGCATATAATTACGAAACAAACAACGTTTTCATCGACACGGAAACCTACGATTCACCAACAATCCAATTCCATTACTAATTCAAAGAAAGGACTCTAACACATGCCAACCTACGCTCATATTCAAACAGATCAAACCGACGCATGGTATCGCGTCTTAAAAGATTCAGACCTAGAACATCCAGAAAAAGGCGTCGACGCATATTTATACCTCGACGACCTCGCAGATATGCATCGCGCGGCTTTAATTCAACGACTATATGGTTCACCAGAAATGGCTGAAATCATGCTCGACCAAATGGATCATCCTGAAGATACGCTCAAAACTAAAAAGACACTCTACATCAATAAAGTCGGCGGTTTCTATCCCGATCCAACTGACGACGAAATCGTAGAAATTAAAGAATGTCCGCAACGACCTCTCGCTAAAGATCAAGGCTTCACCGGCTGGCTCGACGCAACAGGACAATTCCACGAATGCACTTATGGAACGCACAACGAAATCGCACATAATCACAACATCACAAACGACGATTCAGCCATCTACTTCGCATGCGCAACATCACCTATTTCAAACAGTCTAACAGATGTCGCTGAAACAGGCTATCTCAAGCCAACACAAGCTCAACTAGATTGGCTTGAAACCTATAAAGATCAAATGTCGCCAACACAACGCGAAATGCTCAATATCGAATAACTTTAAAGAAAGGAACCTCATGTTCAATCCAGGAAACTTCGCAATCTACAACAAAAAACGTGTCATCGTTCTCTCAACAGAAAACAATAACGCAGAAATCCTAGACGGTTCGATCAAAACAACGGTACCGTTGTCTGAATTAGAACCATATACACAAATCCCTCAAGGTATGGCACCTATCACTATGTCTCACGCGCAAGAACATACTGTTAATGCTATTTGCGCAACACTAGGGTATCAATTCAACGGTCTCTGTATGCACGATGTTTCTACATTTATTGGGCGGTTCAAAGACCAATCGATGCAGAAAGGGCGTATGAAATGAACTTTGAAGAACTCTTAATTATCAAAAATAAAAAAAAAGCAAAACTGCATTATAAAAACATAGCCTTACAAGGCAACACATCAAAACAATACAGTTTAGCTCAATTTTGTTAGGACTTTTCCCAGAAATTTTGCTATTTCGATCCGCGCAGACGGCATTCCGCCGAATGCGACGACTTAAAAACTTAAGCCGTAAGTCTAGCCTATGTCGCTTTCGGCTGCCTTAAAACGATATTAATTGCGACGTCGTTTATAATTATATTCTGACAGTTCATATTAGCCTAACAATTATAAGTATAGCATTTTTACTCTAAAAATGCAAATAAAAAATCACATCACAAACCCACTTACGTCATTGAATAATGTCAACCAACACATCGAATGACGTATCGCAAATAGAAAGGACATCATGACTCTCAATGAATACCAACAAGAACTAACACATCTAAAGACGGATTCGATGGGCTTATTCGAAGTCCGATTGCTAAATAGCGAAATAGATTGTATCAAACCATATTTCGACGGACACACGTTCCTACAACGACAGTATCACATAATTATGGCGCGACACGGACTCTATATTAACAAACTAATCAGAACAAACGATAAATACATCATCGCTGAACTCGTGCGCGGTGGATATGCTCAAGAACATTATCAAGAATGGGCCGAAAACGGCGAAGACGAAATTCAAGAAGCACTGCTCGAAAAAGGACTCTACGTCGACATTCTCAGTCAATCCAAAAGTGAAAACATCCAGTATGAGATCGCTGAACGATATCCATATAGGACACTAAACTATCTCAAATCATTAAACTTCAACGAAAAACCGGGATATGGTTTTGATTTACTAATGTCTCAAACAGAACCCGACGTAAAAGCTCTAAAGTTTTTATTGACTAGAAATTGGCACAAAACAGGTTACAATTTGCAAATTCTCAAAGGCAAATACAAAGCCATGCACAAAATACCAAATGTCATCGAAAAAACCATGTCGTCATTCCAACTTTATCAAGCCCGAAATCCACTTTGGAAACAAAATCTCTCGGGTTATAACATCTCCTGCGTCAAATACGGTCAGAAAAAATTCGACAACGAAAATCTAATCCTAACTGAAAACGACTTCAAAGTACTATCATGCTGTGAAGACACATATACAGTTAATTGCCACGTCGAATACCGCCTCAAAAATAGAAAGGACTAAACTATGTCACTAACAACTCAATCATTCACTTATGCCTTAAACAACATCGAAAAACTAACAAAATACATTCAAAACCAAGCAACTCAATTCATCGACGATGAATACTTTAACAAAGATGATATTTTCATCATTTTCACAACGTTTGAAAAAGATAATTTCGCAACATATCTTTTACCAGAACCTGTATTTCTAGACGCCGTATGCGTCGATCCATACGCATTAAACATCACAGTACTCGCAGCTACTCGTGGCGAAACACTTATCAACGACTACGATCAAGTCAAAGAATGGTTCACAAATCAACTCACACACGGCTTAACCGAAACACAAACATTGGACGAAAAAGCTGACGCCGTAAGCCACCGATAAAGAAAGGACTAACTTATGCCTCTTATCGCAATCTGGGCAGAAAGCCAAAATGGCATCATCGGAAACGGTGATCAATTGCCGTGGCACATCCCCAGTGAACTCAAACATTTTAAACAACTCACCACAGGTCATTCTGTCGTAATGGGATACCGTACCGCACAAGGTCTCAAAAACAAGACTTTCGCGAATCGCAATATGATTTTATACAGCAATCACTCTGTCGATTCTTCTGATTTCGAAAACTTTACAGTTATGGACTTTAACGCTATAATCGAATTAGCAAAAACAGAAGACGTCATTATCGCAGGTGGCGCGTCCACCTACAAAGACTTCTTACCGTTTGTCGACGCGGTCATCCGCACAGTCATCTCAAAAGACTACGAAGGCGACGTTCTCGCACCAGACTTTCATATCACTGATGAAATGACCGTTGAACGGATTCCCGTTCAAAATGACGACGAACCGGCCTACGTAGTCGAATATATCACATTACCTATCAGAAAGGAAATTATTATGGACATTGGATCAGGCTCAGGCTATCCATCCTCGAACCTCTCAAACTTCTCACCGCACGGCTTCGTTGTAGACGGCGTTGAATGTGCATCCATGGAAGGATTCCTACAATCGCTCAAATTTCAAGACCCTGAAATGCAAAAGCACGTCTGCACTCTCGTCGGAAAAGCAGCCAAATTCAAAGGCAAAAAGAAAAAATGGTGGAAAACTCAAACGTTGTATTGGCAAGGAGAAGCCATTCCTCGTGATTCAGAGCGTTACCAAGAATTGTTAGACAAAGCCTTTAATGCACTCGCTGAAAATTCTAGCTTTAAACGTGCACTTCTCGCCACTCAAAATGCAACTCTCACGCATAATATGGGGAAAAAGAAGACATCTGAAACAGTTCTAACTAAGAACGAATTCACATCTCGCTTAACAGCCATTCGAACTAGACTACAAAACGAAAAGGACTAAAAAAAATGGACAAAACAAAACAATTAGAAGAACTAGAAGCTTTTTATAAAGCATTCCTTACAGCTCTCTACTTCGAAAAATATGATGAACTTAATTATGAGAATGTAGATGAGTTTTATGCCTATCTCGGCTATGATTTAGAACTTGCATATTATGTTGAGTATTATATCAGCTCAACATCCAATCTCTTTGAAATTATTAAAAACGAAAGAGAACTGTAAACAAATGAAAACTTACAAAGAAGCGCTCCAACAACTCAAAAAGAGTCCCTGGCACGAATTTCTCGCAACACAGTCCGATTTAGACGCCATTGTTGAGAAAATCGACCAAGAAGCTCAATCGAAGACCATTTTTCCGAGTCCCGATAACGTTTTCAAAGTATTCGAAACTCATCCAGAAGACATCAAAGTCATTATTCTCGGACAAGATCCTTATTACAACGTCGGTCAAGCTAACGGCCTAGCATTTAGCGTCAACAATAACGTTGCGGTACCGAGATCATTAAAGAACATCTTCAAAGAACTTGAATCAGACCTCGGACTAGTACGCACTAATCCGAATCTAACCGACTGGCACGAACAAGGTGTATTCTTGTTGAACACCGCGCTAACCGTCCCCGAAAAAGAACCCAACGCTCACAAAAAACTTTGGAAGCGCTTTACCGATGACTTGTTAGTCTACTTGACCCAAGTTAATCCAGACATTCTTTACGTTATGTGGGGCGGAAACGCTATAAAACACGGTCAGCGCATCGAGCCCAAACTTAAACGTAGTGATCTCATTCTTTACAGTTCTCATCCATCGCCACTCTCAGCCCGACACTCGTTCTTTGGATCGAAACCGTTTTCATGGGTTAATTATCAACTAAGATGTCAAAGAAAAACACCGATTAAGTGGACGTAAAAAATATTTTTAAAAAGTGTTGACAAGAATTTTCTTTTTTGTTATAATCATTAAGAACTCAGGTTTTTGGACTTCCTTCTTTCGTCCTTTTTGTCCTGAGTTCTTTTTTTGTGCTCTATACTGAAACCGCTTTCACGAACAACTCAACAACATAACTGTTGATGATCGCCGTACAAGTCAACCATATAGACATCGTATAAGCCTCTTAAACGTCCTCTGAGACGTTTTTTTTATCGGACATCTATTTATATTCGGAATAGATTTCTCGCTCTCAGAGACTCTTTTACGGGCGTATATGACCACGATAGACGTTACCGTACGCTCAAACGCAACCGAGGACGGTTGCGAGCGGACTACGTCCGCACCTCTCTAAGACGGGGCTTCGCCCCGGACCCTACTTAAAACAGTTAGAGAGTGCAGGACAGATAGATTCTTTTGGAGAGATAGATTGTGGTGGTTATTTAGCAAGACATTCGTCTTGCTATTTTTTTTACGACATCTACATAGCGAGAACGCCAAGCGTTCTCCATTCTCTCTTGCGAATATTACTCAACGAATCACTTAAAAGGAGACCCTCTCATGACCAACATTAGCGAAAAACAATTAGAAACCTCTTTAAAGAATCACGGAATCGATGCTTCGGTTACGTATAACTCGGCACTAGGCTTTTATAGTATTCGATTTAAATCCACGGATAACCACATCGAAATAATTAAATGCGAACTCGAACATATCGATAAAGATAACATTTTAATTCAATTAAGAGTCAACTCAAAAGTTCGTGACACAACTATCAAATTAGCATCAGGAACAGAACTCTACATTGAAGAATTCGATGTATATGCATTCTTAGAAATGACATTCTCACGCAATAAAATTGTTTCACCGGCAAATCTCAACGCTGAACTCACAAAAGAAATTCAAGCGATCATCAACGACGTAAAGCAATATAGCGTGTAAGCGCTTAGAAATCTAGAAAGGAACTCGCAAAATGCCATCTTACGAACAACAATTAGAAACTTATTTGAAGAATCACGGTATCGATGCTTCGGTTACGTATAACGACTACTTTAATCGATACGACATCACTTTTACGACAATCATAGAAGAAATATGCATCTCAATCAACTTTAACGATATCCATTACGATTTTGGATTAGTTGCAGCTATGATCACAGCCTATAAACAAATCGATCAACAAGTTGAAACAGATTGGGCCGAAGTTGACATCAAACAAATCAGCTCGAGCCAAATTCTCATTAAATTTGAGATCGTACAAGTTCTGTGCGACACAACATTCGAATCGCCATCCGGAACAAACGTAACTCTTTCAATAACAGACACCTTTAAAAAGTCACAACTAACATTCACACGACAAAAAATCGTCTCTCGTGCGAATCTCAATGCAGAACTCGCAAACGAAGTTCAAGCTATCATCGACGACGTAAAGCAATATAGCGTGTAACCGCTTAGAAAGGACTGACTATGGCGAACAATACAAGAATGCCATCAGCGACTGAATTGCGAATCATTCATCAATTTGTAGATCCGCGTAGCACTAAAAATCGCACATTAGAACAAATTCTAAATGAAATCAATGACATTAATCTCATTATCAAACTCATCAACCATAAACAAGCATACAATTTCTATGATCAGTGGAAAGACCATCCCGACAGCAACGTCAGACTGGCTTTAGTATCCAACGGATATTTCCTCGACTATTACGCACATGACGAAATAGACAATATTAGATATATGGCTATATATAAACAACCGAAGATAAGACAAAAACTCTTAGAAAATCCAACGGTCGATGAATTATCGTTCGTGCAAAACTATTTATACAACGAAATCGAACCAGACAAAAATCATTTGAAAAAATACTTAGACTTGTGTTCAAAAGAAGGCGTCAACAACGAACAACACGAAGCGTTATTACTTAAATATTCGTCTATGACATGTGATTTGGACACTATAGCCAAAACGATGACGCCTGCACAATTGTTCGCTACTAACCATCCAGCCTGGGCTAAAACTTACTATCCAGAAACAATCGCAGCCTTATGCGCAATTGTACGAACACTAACCAACATGGGTTATCAAAACCGCGCAGACTATGCGGATATAGTTCTAAATATGGTAGATGACTATCAAAATGAAGATTATCATTATCTACAAGAATTCCACTCAGACGCTATTCTTGAAGTTAAAGACAGGCTCGGATATCCATTACTAAATTAGAAAGGAACGCTATGGCAAAAGACCGTTATCACGATTGGTATAAGTTGTACGACAAATTATCCGTGGAAATCAATCCGGACCCAGAAGAACTCAAACAATTATTCAATCAAGAATCGCCAATCGATCCAATCAACCTTAGAGGACTAGAATTAAAATTCGAAGCAGCCACTCGCGAACAAACCGTAATCGAGAAAACTATGTCGCCATATCAGCTATATGCTTTAGACAATCCACTATGGACAAATGGTCTATCGGCACAAAACATTAGCGGAATCATAGCGAAAACAATCGGAATCAGAAAACTGTCAAAATCTGAATTCGAAAATGCTTACAAATTAGCAAAAGAAAACGTTTATGCGCAACTTAGACGATAACTTAGAAAGGAAACTTATGTCAAATTTAGATTTAGAAATTAAAAAAGCGCTCAATAGCAAAATTGATTTAGACAAGTTCATGTTATTCACCGTAAAAGTCGAACCAGAAATAAAGATCGATTTCAGAATCAACAAAGACCTGAATCACCTAACTGTTATCGCAACGTATGAACAAACGCCTCAGCGTATCAAACATACTTACAAGAATGTCGCAATTACGTATTCCGCATGGAGTGATGATGATTGTATAGACGTTTATACAAACATAACAGTCGACTATAAAACCGAAAGAACCATCGACAAAACCGACCAACTTGAGCCAATTGTAAAGGAAATGATTCAAGAAATCATTGAGGCGAAAACTCAACATATGCCAAATTAGAAAGGAAACCCCCGCCGTGAAAACATATCTCTACTTATCAGACATCCATTCCAATTTCGAAGCCCTCAAACATCTTGATTCGCTTCCTGAAATGCAAGACCCGGATTGCGAAATCCGTTTCGGCGGGGACTATATCGACGGTGTCGATTTAGAACCAAACGCCGTTATCAACACACTACGCTACGTCAAAAACCTTTGCTATAGTGGTAAAGCAAAAGCCATCCTCGGCAACCATGACCGCTTTATTTTAGACGCCACTTTTCGACCATTCAACCAAACCGCATGGTGGCTCAACGGTCGCGAAGAAACTCTTGAGAACTTAGGTGTTACCTATCGTTCGCCATCAGACTTACGTGAACAACTTTTGTATCACTATTCAGACGAACTTGAATGGTTGCGTGATCTTCCCTACTATTTAGAAGATGGCAAAAACATCCTCGTCCACGCAGGATTCGATTTAAACTTGTCGCTTGAAGAACAAGACGAAGAAACTATGACCTGGACACGCGACCCGTACATTCAGGGCGCTTTTTCATTGCTACGTCATGTCGAATTGCATCCAGATTTTCGTGGAAAAACCATCGTTTCGGGACATACGCCTACAAGTTTCATCAATGGAAATACCAAAAATGTTCCATTGACAGACATGCCTCACGACCTTGAACGCAATTACGTAACACGTTACTTCATCGACGGTGGATCCAAATCTGGTTCTATCAATGGACGTATCAACATCCTCGAACTCGACGAAAAAGGATACGAAATCAAACAAGGATATCTTGACGCATCAGGCTATCATAGTTACTAGAAAGGAAAATATCATGCAAATCATTAACCTAGAGCAAAAATTACAAACCGAACTAAAAAACTTTAACGAAGAAAAGCCGTATACGTTCTTCTTCATCAACTACGGACAACCATCCCAAATGAATTGCAAATTGATACCGTTTGAAAATAATACAATTTTCATCGAAATCGTTCACGAACAACGTAAAGAATGGGCGCACAAAACATGTGGCAACATTAACATCTCATATACCATATGGGCAGACGAATGCGACATGCCTGATAGTTACCATGCACTCGTAGCATTTTACAAAAACGAACAGACAGTCAATGCGACAGATGATCTTGTAAAAACAATGACCGAAATGATCCAAGAGATTTTCGATGTCGCGGAACAAGATAACTAGAAAGGGAAATCAATGAAATATGTTACGTTAGAACATAAACTTAGCTTGACTTGTAACCCATATGTGAACTTCGATACGAACGACAGTTCGTTTGAAGCTGAAATCTACGAATTGCGACACCGATACTATCTAGAACATGAGGATGCTAAAAACCAAATCCTTGATGAAATTAATCAGGTAGTAGAACAAGCACAACAAATCAAAGATAAGCTCGAAGAACTACGGTCGAAAACAGGAACATTGAAGCGATTAACCTCTAAAGAATATAAAGCATCAAGAAACTACCTACGACAACAGTATCAAGATTGCCAAATTCGACACCTCAAACTATGTAAAGAGGTTGAATATCTTGACGATAACATTTTCAAACCATTCGATAAATATCACGACATCAAGCAATTACTCAAAGACCACGGTTACGTGCTTGTCAATAAAACAACGAATGACAACCACATCACAACCGAAATTTGGCACAAAGACGACTAGAAAGGAACACAAATGCTTACCATTTACACAGGTCACCACCTCGAAAAAGTGATGCCCAACGTTAATCTGGAACCGTCACCGTTAGACGCACCAGAAACAACTATTCGAAAAGCAACCACCATTTTCGAACACTCAAAAGTAACGCCCATTATCGTCCGAACTAACGACATTCTTTTCCTTGATACCATCAAGGCATTAGCTATGGAAAACGACATGCTCGACACCGTTACCATCATTCACATGCACAAAGATAATACAAATCATTGGCTGAAATTTGATGAGAACGGAAACCTAAATAGTCCTTGTCACTACAGTTCACCACAAGTAGAAATGAACAACCGCTTCTACAAAGTTTTGTACGAAAAACGACGTGCGAATAAATAGAAAGGAATCACAACATGGATCTTACAGAACTACTATCCGAGTTGAAAATCTTAACGACTACTGACAGCATTATCATCATCGGACTTTGCGCGCTTGGTGGCTTACTACTTATTGGCGCCATATGCGAATGTGTGAAATTCTCATTAGGCTCAGGTATTTGTGTCATTCTTGCACTAATCACAACAGCTGTGATAATCATCACAGCTATTTCAACAGCTGGTCAAAAATCTAAACTCGACTATAATTTGAGTCGCGATAAGAATTACGTTTACTTAAACAGTCACAGCAGTAACTTGAAATCAGCCAAACTCAAAATTATTGGCCAAGACAAGCAAACTATCTACGTGCTCTACAAAGACGAAACTTACAAGATTCCCGTGATAATTGATAAACGGTAGGAAGGAATTCTTATGCGCGAAGCCATACTAATACTGAATCATCTTGCCGGAATCTCCGCGTTTTTAATGATCCCCCTATTGTGCTTTATCGCTATCATTTGGCGCATTCAACTACGAATGGATAAAGTCGACGAATTATATAAAGCTATCAAAGAATCAATCGTTGACGAAACCAATCCCAATCGAAAAAACCTACAAGCTCTTACAAAATTTAAAAAATTCCGAAAAGATATCCCCGAATTCAAAAAAGCTGTACGTCAAAAACTTAAAGCATACGATCTCGTACCAACCACAATCGAGAAAACTATGTCACCTATGCAATTATATAAAGCTGATAATCAGCTCTGGATGACTAATCTTAGCGTAAGTACAATCAAAACCATTTTCATCCTAGAAAACAAACTAGGACGAGATGTTGTCATCACGAAACACATAGACGAATTTATGTAAAACGACGCCAAAACATAGAATTAATTAGAAAGGAAGTAGTTATGGCTAAAAAAAACACTCAAAGACGCTCTACAAGACGGAACTGTAAGTGTGGAGTACTGTTTGCAACGAAAATCGAAGCAAGACCGTATCTATATGGCGAAGCATGGTTTGTATATAGACAAGTTAATTGCACTCAACGATCCTCGACTACTCATTGAGTTGATTCAACATGGTCGCGCACAAGAACATTATGACACATGGAAAACACACAAAGACGGTGAAGTGCGTCGAACTTTAGCCTACGCCGGTTATTTCCCCAACCATTTCATTCAAGACAAAAATAAACGAGTTCAAAAAGCAGTTCTTAACAAACATCCTGAATATTGTGGCGTCTTACTCAACCGTTCTAATAGGAGTCACTGGGAACATATCGCACAAATGATCGACGAGAATTGGTCGCTTAAAGATATCAAAACATTTCTCGACGCACAGATCCCTGATGGTGCGTATAATCCACGACTCACTCCTATTCGCACCTATTATCAAGCAGGGATAACTGTGCCAACATTAATTGAAAAGACAATGTCACCCGCCCAACTTTTCAAAAGTGAAAGCCCCTTGTGGGCGCACGGACAGACAATCTATCGCATTCAACAAGTACAAGAGCTATACAAACAAATTAAACACGACAAACAGAAAAAAGATGAATTTTATAAACTGTTCGATGACTTGTTGAATAACGAAACCTGCTATTCGGCAACCTGTCTTATTGAGGAAATATAAAATAGAACACATCATCAGACAAATTAGAAAGGACAACTATGCTAGAAGAACTCTTAATACCTCACATGAACATTATTCTCGTTACAGTTTGCATGTTGCCACTTTACGCGATCGGCGTGTTTCTATTTATCGTCGCACCGTGCATGGCGCTATCGATTGCCTTTCCTACTATTTTCGATCGAAAACTCCTAAAAGACAACTGGTTTATAAACGTCGCAGCCTTCTTCGTGAGTGTCATAAGTAGCGTATTCTTAATGACGGGCTTATTCTTGTCGTACACATTCGCGCACGACACGTTTACTGTAAACGAAGGGCTAAATCAACCATTAACTGAAAATTTTACCTTCACGAAGACAGGCGGGCAAATCGTTATCGAACCGAAACATCCAAACGCCTTACGATCTATCCTCCAAAATAATAATGTGATAAACATCACAAGCGAAACAGACGAAGCATATAGTTTTATCGAGAAAGGTCACGTCTACCAAATTCCGAAAACTATCGTCGAACAGAAATAGAAAGGAAATAACATTGAGCGACTTATTAACCGAAATCGACTATAAACGATTAAAAGAAATCGAACGCATTCAAAATCAATATTTCAAAGAAATGCCAACCGGTCACGAATTCAATAAGCTAAATAAGAACTTGTTGAAAGAAGCTTATAAAAAATCCGAATTCGTAATCATTCCACTCATCGTAGCATCAATCCTAATCGGATTTATTACAAGACTACCATTTTTCACAATAGCGCTCCTCTGCTTCTCATTCTACTACGGCTACAACTACAATAAAATTGCCGACGAATATCTTCAAAACGACAACTCAAGCCCACTCACTAAAGAATTCTTCTTAGAAAAACTAAAAGAAGCTGACTTAGAAGTCATACCTGATGAAATCAAACGTTACAATGTCTTCTTGGATCGATACATCCATTATAAGATTCGTAACAGATATCACGATGTCTCATCTCGTGCACGAATGCGTTTTAACAAACGTGACGCGAACGAATTCACACCAGAAGAATTGCTCGAGTCAACTATCTTATTCGAACATGACAGCGATTTTCTAAAACAAGACTATACGCATCACGTTATTTAGAAAGGAAATAATCAATGCTAACAGAAAAAGAATTGCGAAATCGAATTAAAAACTCCGAATTCTTTTACCATAAAAAGAACTCGAAAACGTTATCACGAAAAGAACGTCGTCAATTAAAACGTTACGGTTATTTGAGTCAGGTTGCTTGGAACGCTGACGATGCTATTCTAAACATCGCATGGTACAGTATGCAAGCGTCGGACAATGCAGACAATCAAAAATTAGCCAATTCACTCAAGAACGCCCACGAACAAATTTACAGTTTCTATCACGCACTGAAAACGATTCCAGACCTATCGGACTTGGCATTGTTCTTCCGTCACGCATACAACATTTTATCTATCTATAAGAAAAACTCACCAGTAGTCATGACCTATCACCATGCAGAAATCACAACAGAAAACATCCATTTAAAAGGCACCCAGGCGTTCCTTTTAAACTGGTTACTTGAACGATTACGCATCATCATGGCGTCTGATGGTGAACGTCAACGCGAACATGTTGCGAAATTCTTGGACGTTTGGTCTGAGATTTACGGAATGTTTTGGTGGTAGAAACCGCTTTCACGAATAACTGTTGATCATCACTGTACGATGTTTTTCTATAGACATCATATAAGCAGCCTAAACGCCCTCTGAGGCGTTTTTTTTTTATTAGACATCTATTTATATTCGGAATAGTTTTCTCGTTCTCAGAGGCTCTTTTACGAGCGTATACGAGCACGATAGACGTCACCGTACGCTCAAACGCAACCGAGGACGGTTGCCGGCGGACTACGTCCGCACCCCTCTAAGACGGGGCTTCGCCCCGGACCCGGCTTAGAACAGTTAGAGAGTGCAGAGCAGATAGATTCGTTTGGTGGGATAGATTGTGGTTTCTATTTAGAGAGTTACGTGCGAGGCACTTACTTGTTTTCTGTTTTGATGATCATCAAAAGTGGTGCCATTTTCGACAAAGTGGTGTCAAAATCAACAAAAGTGGTGCCGAGTCAAATACGCGTCAAAACGCTTGTTATTGTTGGTTTTATCTATTATTTATTTCTTTTAGCGGCACCACTTAAGAAAAAAGTGGTGCCATCTCTTAAAGCTAATAACACCAATCGATTACGTGCTCTTTGGCACCACTTTTTAACATTTTGTCGAAGAAGTTTTCAGTAAACTAGCTTTCGATTTTTGTCTTCGTAAACTATATTATTTTATATGATAGGCTTAAAAAGTCTATATAAGTTTTTTCAACCCCGAAACTGGTGCCAGACCGATTTTGTGTCCGAAAACCCACACCAAATAAGACTTTTCGCTGACACCGCTTTTTGGTGCCAAAGTGGTGCCATTTTAGAATCAACTCGTTTAGAGGATTCATCATCCAAACTTATCAAAAAAATTCGCCATCCAAAATACGCGTAAAACGCTATTCGGTATATTATCTATATAATAAGTCTAAAAATCACAATCTCCTAATTTATTTCAGCAATTTTATCCAAAATAACGCCAAAAATGACTCAAAAACGGAGACAAAACGGACGAAAACGGAGACATTTTAGGTGAAAACGGAGACATTTTAGGTGAAAACGGAGACATTTTAGGTGAAAACGGAGACATTTTTTTTAATAAAATTAATAAATATATTTAATAAAACCCTTATTATATCTACATTTTATAAAATAATTAATTTATTGAATGTCTCCACTTTTTACGTTTTTAATAAAATTCATTTTAAACCACTCTTAAACTATATCATTTTATATATTTTAATTTATGGTTCTATATATGGTTAAAAAAAGGGGGTCAAAATGGAGACATTACGAAAATATGGAGATTTATAAAAAGGTCACTCCGGCAAAAGCACGCGTACCAATCGATTCCGAATAGTCCTAATTTATACAAGCACGCGAAATGTCTCCACAATGTCTCCACTTTTGGCGAAAATGTCTCCACTTTTGATAAAAAAATGGAGACAAAACGGAGACATCGATTTTAGATTTATAGTAAATTACCTAAAATATTATAGCGAACCTCGTTGAGTCGATAAATTATTTGTTTCACATTATGGTTATTTATTTGACATTTGGTTGCAATCAGTGTATAATGTATTTATAGCTAATAAAACAGAAAGGTTTATCCATAAAATGACAAAGAAAGACTCACGTATCGTTATCGTCGTAGATGACGCTCTAAAAGAAAAATTAGCACTCGAAGCCGAAACACAAGGACTACCTCTCAGCGTACTAGGCCGGAACCTTTTTATTCAATGGTTCAACGAACGCAACGAACGTTCAAAAAAATAATCGGGGGGGGTAAAAACTATGTCTACGCCACTAAGGTTAGACGCGGACTTTCTGACTAAATGTGAATCGGAATACAGTATTGACTTGAATCCTTATATTTTTGATACTATTGAATTCTTGAGATCTGAATATCCAAACCCAATCGCAATTAACTCAGAAGATGACCTCGTTAAAACATTCTCAGACTTAGCTAATGATCTACGTCGCATCCATATCATGAATGAAGCCTTACGTGTCGGAAAACAACCAAATTACACACAAGGGCGAAACTTCAAATTCGATTTAGATGAAGTCGCAATCATCATACACGCATTCATCCCGATTGTACAACTCGTATTAACGGAAAATAACAAAAAGTATGAACTAGCTACATATCAACACACGGGTCCAAGACAAGGCACGTATCAATTCGACACACGTCTAATTGAAACGATCATTTACACGTTTAACCAAACAACCACAAAAACACAATTAGATACATGTTTGCGTATCATCGGAATTAAAGCCAATATCACAACAGAAACGTCCGACGCACATCTAATACCTGTCGGAAACGGTATCTACAATCGTGAAACAAAAACACTAGAACCATTTCGACCTGAATACATCACAACCACAAAAATCGCAACAAACTATAACCCAAACGCACAACTCGTCACAATTCATAATGATGAGGACTGCACTGACTGGGACGTTGAATCGTGGTTGAAAGACTTATCTGGTGGTTTAATCAATAAGTTCGATCAAGACACAAATACCTTGTTTTGGCAAATTATCGCCAGCGCAATCAATCCAAAACAAGTAAACGCTAAAGCTATCTTCTTTTATTCTTCCGTCGGAAACAACGGAAAAGGAACATATGGGCAACTACTAAAAAATTTAGTTGGTAAAGAAAACTATTCGTCACTTCCAATCCCCGCATTCAAACACGAATACATGAAAGAACAACTATTGGGGAAAACATTGAATATTGCCGATGAAAACCCTGTAGATATTTATCTTGATTCCGTCCAAGACTTCAAGGCTGTCATTACAGGCGACGACATCCTCATCAACCGTAAATTCGAAAAACCAATAGCTATTCAAATTAAAGCCATCAACATTCAAATGCTTAATGGATTGCCTAAAACAAAAGACAAATCCGATTCATTCTATCGACGAATCATTATTGTTCCGTTTGTTTATTCGTTTACTAATAATGGTGAACGTGCTTATATTAAACAAGACTATATTCATCGACCTGAAGTTCTCGAATATGTCTTAAAACGTGCACTTGAAATGAAACCATTCACTGAGTTTATTACACCCAAAGCGTCCATTAAAGCGTTAGCCCAATATAAAGAAGATAACAACTCGGCTGTAGAATTTTGGAATGAATTTGAAGGTCAATTCAGTTGGGACGTACTCCCACCGAACTTCTTATACGCACTATATTTAGCATGGTACCAAGATGAACACGGCGGTGATAAAAAATCAGCATTTTCAAAAAAGGTTTTCCTTCAACACATTCAAAATCACCTACAACAGAACCCTAATTGGGACTTCTTAGCCACTCGTGAAACTTGTCCAAATCCGTTCTATTTAGGATCAGCTATGGACGCGGACGAACCACTAATCACAAAATATAATCTCGTCTCGTATATGGATCCCTCGTATAAGGGCACCGACGATAAACTAAAACGAACATTTTCACGACCACGTACCGCTCGAGGTATCGTCCGTCTATAGCCATCGTATAAGCCATTTTAAAACGCCCTCTGAGGCGTTTTTTTTATTAGGCATCTATTTATATTCGGAATAGTTTTCTCGCCCCCAGAGACTCTTTTACGGGCGTATACACGCACGATAGACGTCACCTACGCACAAACGCAACCGAGGACGGTTGCAGGCGGACTACGTCCGCACCCCTCCAAGACGGGGCTCCGCCCCGAACCCGGCTTAGAACAGTTAGAAAGTGCAGAACAGATAGATTCGTTTGGAGAGATAGATTGTGGTTTCCATTTAGAGCGTCACGTGCGATGCACTTACTTGTTTTTATGATGATCTGTCATTTTAGTGCCAATTTTGTCGAAAGTAGTGCCACTCAAGATACGCGTCGAAACGCTTATCACCATTGATTTTATTTATTGTTTATCTATTTTATTGGCACTATTTAAGAAAAAAGTAGTGCCACCTCTTCAAGCTAATAGCATCAATCGATTACACGTTTTTGGCACCACTTTTTAACGTTTTATCAAAGAAGGTTTCGATTTTTGTCTTCTTAAAACATATGATTTGATATATTTGATAGTCTCGAAAAAGCTCATATAAGTTTTTTCAACCCCGAGACTGGTGCCAGACCGATTTTTTGTTCGAAAACCCGTGTCAAATAAGACTTTTCGCTGACACCACTTTTTAGTGATATTTTTATTGAACACAATACACCTCTTAAAGCTAATCATATCAATCGATTTCACGTCTTTGTCACTATTTTTGAAAAAGTGAGACTAATTCGTTTTCGGTTTTGACTTTGTAAACTATATTATTTGACATAACAATCTTGAAATAGGTGCCCTTTTAGACAACAGATCAATTTTGAAAATAAACGAACAATATACGTCGTTTTAAGAGATAAAACCAATAATCGTTCGGAATTCATAAATTATCCCTTTTTTGAAAAATAAAAGGGATAGTAAAAAGGGATAATTGACCACAACCTGAAAATCGAATTGAAACTTTATATATCAATGGTTTTAGAAAGTATTAAGAAATAATCATTTCAAAAAGTTCCAAAAAAGGGATAATTCTGTCTCAAAAACAGATACGTACAAAGTAGCGTCATCGCTGAATTGTTCGGAAATTATTAAAAAAATTATCCCTTTATCCCTTTTTTTTCTTAATGTTTTTCTCGGACACATTTAGTAAAACGTATAATATAATATAGTTTATTTTTTTATATAAGAAGCGAATTATCAAATAATTGTTAAAAAAGGGATAATTATAAAAAGAAACACTGTAATACCGCGGTTTATTATTATTTTTAGCTATCCCTTTTTTAAAATGAAAAAGGGAACGGCGAAATCGGCGTGTACCTGAAACAGCAAGCGTATCAACGTATTCACGCGCATATTGAATTTCTAAAATTATCCCTTTTTTTTCTCACAAAAAGGGATATATCTCTTTTTTCAAGTTGATCCTAAAACACATTATACAACAGTTATATAATTTGATATAGTTTTATCGAATTCGAGACCATTTTCGAATTGACGTTTTTGAAACAATATGCTATAATAATTTCAACGCAAAAAAAAACGCAATCTTGCCGGATTGCGCTAGAGACTTTAATTTATATCACTTTTGTATAATGATAACACAATTTTAAATTTGAGTCAATAGTTTTGCGTAATTTATTTTATAGATTGGATAAAACTATGTTTAAAACTCAATTGTTTAACAAAAAAGCTATCGCTAAAAAGAACCCTCGCATTATTAATGTGATCGATTTCATGACCGCTCGTACGAACGTACCGTTAAAAACAATGACTGACTTGCGTGAACATGTTTGCGAACTAGTAACTGACTATTATCAAGAATGTTACGCTCGAGCATTAATCGAAAACGGAGGGCGTGAACCTAAAAACATCAAAATCACTGTAAGTGAGTATGTACATCTATTGTTGAACATCGTACCTCTAGCTTCGATCACACCAGCATCGAAATACGGGAATCCTACAAATAGAAAAGACCCAATTGTACATATTTATGACTTCGACGAAACATCACCGACGTATGGTTTATATGTACCAGCACAAGACCTTATGATGGATATCATCTTTGCGGCTGCAGAGGACGAAGATGTAAAATTCCATCGTCGTATTTACGAAACAATGATTCAAACCATACCTAATGTTAACGAAACCTCCGATGCTAATCGAATCTTTGTCAAGAACGGAATCTTTAATAAAGAAACTCAACAATTAGAGCAGTTCACACAAAATGAATATCGTCTCGCGAAAATCCAAACTAATTACAACTCAAATGCAAGTAGTCCAACAATTACTATGCCTGACGGGTTGAGTTGGTCTTTTGATATGTGGCTCGATGAACTCGTCGATCACGATCCCGATCGTCTCACTCAAATGTGGCAAATTATCACCGCCGCATTGAACCCCGGGCGCGTCTACAACAAATGCGTAATCTTTTATTCGCGTCAAGGTAACAACGGTAAAGGAACACTCGGACAAGTTCTTAAAAACATCATTGGAGACGGTCTGTATTCGTCTGTCAATATTAAAAACTTTGGCGTACGATTTAGAACGCAGCAATTGCTTGGAAAAATCGTCAATATTGCAGACGAAAATCCAGTTGGTGCGTATATTGATGGGACTGACGAATTTAAAGCAGCTATCACGGGGGACGACATCCAGATTGAAGCAAAAGGAAAAGACGCCTATCCGATGCAAGTCCGTATGTTAAACATCCAAATGCTCAATGGAACGTTACTTACACGAGACAAATCAAACTCAATTTATCGACGTCTATTAATCGTACCATTCACCCATACATTTACTGGGTGCGAAAGACCATACATCAAACACGATTACATGGACAGAACCGACGTCAAAGAATACATTTTAAAACGAGCACTTGAATCACCAGTCGTTACCGAATTCATCGTAACGAAAGAAAACGACGAAGCACTGTATAAAACAAAACTCGAAAACAACACTGTCATCGAATTCCTAGACGAATTTCTTCCTCAATTCAAATGGGACGCACTTCCACCGAAATTCTTATACGAACTCTATAAATCGTGGATGTCAAAAGATAACGCAAACGGAAAACCTGTCAAGAAATCAGTCTTCATCGAATACGCAACCGATTTCTTCAACGACACAAACGAATGGAACATCCGTCTGGCTCAAGGCGATAAAATCACCGTCGGACAACGTATGGATGCTGACGAGCCACTAATCACGGAATACAATCTCACCGATTACATGGATCCATCTTATAAGGGATCCGACGCACGAATCAAACGCGCCTTCACAAGACCTAAAACTATTCGCGGATTCGTCCGTCGAAAATAGTCAACAGTTGTCTGTTGATTATCGCCGTACGATGTTTTCCTATAGATATCATATAAGCCATTTAAACGTCCTCTGAGGCGTTTTTTTTTATCGGACATCTATTTATATTCCGAACCATCTATGAGCCCTCAGAAGCTCTTTTACGGGCGTATACGAACACGATAGACGTTACCGTACGCTCAAACGCAACCGAGGACGGTTGAGGGCGGACTACGTCCGCACCTCTTTAAAGCGGGGCTGCGCCCCGAACCCGACTCAGAACAGTTAGAGAGTGGAGAAAAGTTAGAGGGTGGTTTTATTTATAAGGTTTGGTTTAAGATTATCGTTTAAGAGCGCCCAGCGCTCTTCGCGTTTTAATTTAAAAATAAAATAACATAACTAGAACAAAAAGGAGCTAACAAATGTCTCGAATTTATCACGTAGCCGTTACTGATGGTAACAACATTCCTATTGATCTTCTAACAAATCTCAATTTTGAAGATGCTCTTAAGAAATGTCTTTCATATGCAACCACAAAAGATCTCGAAGATCTCTGCGCTAACCAGGACATTTCAATCGATAATCGTGAAAAAACTCTCGATGGACTAAAATACGTTATCGATCAACACATTAGCAAATATGGATACTATTTCTATGAAGACAACAGTATTATCATCCTCGTAGATCAACGTAATCAAAAACCACTCAATAATATCCGTATTGAAATTTCTGGCGGTGAATTCTTAGCTTTTTCCAAATGCGAAGACACTGAATAAAACTCTCGTAACCGATGCATCTGCATCGGTTCTTTTTTTTGCGAATCAACATAAACGAACAACTTTCGCGATGCGCCTTCGCGCATCCGTTATAAAATTCGATAAAATAACACTCAAAAGGAGAATCATATGAAAATCGTTATTAAACCTAAGCAACATTATCAGTCTAAGATGACGCCTGAGGAACTGCAAGCGCATCTACAAATGGCTCGTACAGGAGCATCGAAAACAAAAAACGGCAAAGCATATCGCCGTCACGACAAACATAAGAAAGGATACTAACATGACTACTAAATTGATCACCGAACTCGGCATCGGACAGACCATCGAAACCGAGTACTTCACACCGGGCAACATCGCAGAAGTCACTCGTACGAGTCATCATACGTTTTTTGTAAGTGGCATCCGTACAGTACCTAGCGTCGTTAGCGGTAACGAACGCGTTGAAGTACCATTCCAAGATCTTGTCACAATGACTGAAGAAGAAATCCTAGAACTAGCTTCCATGCAAGTCTTCCATCCGTCAGCAACGAACACATTCTACTTGCCAGCCTTGCCGTTCTAAGAAAGGAGCCTTCAAAATGCATCTTTACTTTATCACTATACCAGACGGTACAGCATCCGTCGTAGCGAACAACCTACACGAAGCCTATGCAATAGCTTACGCGACATACAGCGACGTAATCACCGTGAAGTGGGTACGTCGACTATCTCGTTAGCGAACCCTCGTAACCGATGCATCCGCATCGGTTCTTCTTTTACGAGCATCCTTTACGAACGCACCATATCGAAAGACATGCCTCCGCATGTCCGTACTGAATTACGATATAATACAACATAAAGGAGTTACTTAAAATGAAATACTATGCGATCAAACCTGATACTATCACTACCGACTGGTCCGTGTGCGAGTCTCTTGTCAAAGGCGTTAAGGGCGCACAGTACAAAAGCTTCAAGTCTGAAGCTGACGCGCGTGCTTGGTTGAACAACGATACAGAAAACAACCTTGACGTTGCTGTACCTTGCATCCCTTATAAAAATGACATGTACCTGATACAGGGCGATATCTATGTTGTCGACAGTAGCGTCGATCCACTCACCATCCGCACGAAGGCTCCCACCCGTGTCTCAGTGGACGGAAGCTACAACACAGAAACTCGTGTATACGGCAGCGGTATCGCATTCTTCGACCGCGACAACGCCGTCAGTGACACGTACCGCATGCACGGTGACAAATCCGAATACGCAAAAGCCAACAATGTTGCTGGTGAGGTTGTTGCGTTTAGTCACGCGATAGCTGAGTCGGTCAAACGGGGCTTATCAGAAATCACAGTCATTGTCGATTACGAGGGACTCTTCCGTTGGACTGCGCCAAAATCTGTCATCGTCCGTGATAAAGCCTGCTGGGGAAATCGACTAGGATCTCCTATCGCAGAACTACATGACAGAGCACTCGCCTACGCTGCGTCTCACGGGATTAAGCGCATCGATTATATCTGGGTGCGTGGTCATAAAGGATATCTATGCAATGAGCTTGTGGATAAACTCGCTAAAGAGGCTTGTGGAGTAACCGCTTAAGATGATTCGAAAGGAGCACTATAACAATGATCATTAAAATTGCACTATCCCCAAACTTCGGTGAATTCATCGTCCCAGATATCTTCTCCGGAACGCTCGACGAAGCAAAATCGACAAATGGACGAATCGCGATCGCAGACTATATTCTAAGTCATCATCGCGAACGTGACATCGCAATCCGAGGTCTTGAAGATATTCAGCAAAACTGGCGTGATCGTAATTTCACAAAAGATGCTGGATGTTACTACTATCTCGACACAAACGGTAATCCGCAATCGCTTGAAATTGTCAAAATCGATACAGACCGTCCCTGGGAAATCGATGATGTTCACGGTATCGAATTCGCTAGACCGACACCACGTAATCCAAAAGCCAACGGTAAACGCGATTACTATAAATCGGATGAATATAACCGCTACTATCGTTACTAAGACAACTCGAATGAGTTGTCTTTTTTTTTATTCTACTTTTACGATGCGTCTTCACGCATCCGTTTTCTGAAGCGAAAACATATTTATTAAAGGAGAATCAAAATGGAAATTAAAGAAATTATTGCTCAATTCGAAACGAAACGTGGTGAATTCGGGACCGATTTGTCTTGTCTCGAAAACCTCGAAAAAAGTAAAAACGTTATCGAACTCTTCCGCGCCTATGAAAACACGACACTCGTTTTGCTCGACACAGACGCTGATAGCGTCAAAACAGTATATAGCAAATACGCAAGTGTAATCGAAATCTTGAAAACTGGCGTTAACATGAATAAAGAAGACGTCTTCCATTTCGCAGAGTATCGCATCGACGGACGTCACACCTTGACAAAAGACATCTATGAAGTCAACGGTTTGAAGATTGACTTCCGTAACAATTATTGCTTTGATCGTTCTCTTGTCCGTTCGATTTCGTGGAATCTGAAGACGAACTACGTCGGCGAAACTCGCGGTAAATCTCGTCGTTCTATTCCTCTACGTGTTAATCAACCATGGAGCCATAAGCCGGGCTCTAAGCATATGTTCGTGAGCGCGGGGACCTTACGCGAGGAGCTCTTCGTTCAACTCATGGAGTCAGCTAAATATTATGCCGTTATCGACTACTTGCACGAACTTGAACAAGTTGAAGCTGATATGAAGTCTATAAACCGTTATGTTTCTCGTGAAATGCACGTCAACTTAGCATGGCGTGATTTGCTTAGTGCAAAATCTATGAAGGAAATCAAATCCACTAAATGGAAACGGATTTGTGCGCTGAATGTTAACGCTGGCAAGATGAATGTGTTCCAATTGAATGCTATCAAGAACCTACGTCCATACATTACCTGGGAACAAACCGACCGTATCATCCAAGCTTTGCGAAACGGCTCTGGTTATTCAACAGATCCGCGGATGTTTGCAGAACTCGTGTTTCCTGCACTAGCCAACGACAACGATGTACGTTACGATATTTGGGACGTGCTGAAAATGTCCAAGGATTTAGGACGTCGCGTCGACATCCATCCTGTCACGCGTGCAACTGTCACCAACTTGCATGACCGTATCATGGTTGATCACCATGCTTATCAAGCTCATCAAAAATATTCAGGTGAAAAGAATAACTTGCAAATCGCTGACGTGTTCCAACCTATTGTTGATGCTGTCCGTGACGACGAGCGTTTCGAAGTCATTGAGTTGGCAACAGAGTTGATTCGTGAGGGCGCAGCGATGAACCACTGCGTTGGCTCTTACGTAGACTCTGTCAATGAAGGCAACTGTATAATTGTGCGCGGACGTCTAAACGATGAACGCGTTACGATCGAGTTCCAACATGACCGTAAAGAAGGCGTTTTGTATGCGAAGCAGGTGCAGATGAAGCACAATCAAAAACCGTCCCAAGAAACTATGAATGACGTTTATGAACTTCTCGATAGTATTAACGAAAAAGAAATCGACTACGCCAAATACGACTGGGGCTATCACGGAGCTCGTCGTGTTGAAGCCGATAATGCTGACTTCGTATTGCCGTTCTAAGAACCTACGCATTCGCGTGGGTTTTTCTCTTTTGCGACTTTCTTTTTCGAAGCATCTTCTCTTTGAAACGCACGTCTGCGTTTCGCGTTATAACTTAGAACGACGTCGCATTTAATATCGTTTTTAAGGCAGCCGAAAGCGACATAGGCTAGACTTACGACTTAAGCTTTTAAGTCGTCGCATTCGGCGGAATGTCGTCTGCGCGGATTGAAATGAACCAATCGGTCGAACGAATAGGTACAGGTTTGGCTAAACGTCGGTTCCCTGGGTTGCCGTGCGGGCACCGAAAACTTTTTTTGACTTCTTTACGCCCTATCGAGAATCCTCGATAGGGTAATTCTTTTCCGACGTGCCTTCGCACGTCCAACCACTAGCTTGAAAATACATCTATATTAAAGGAGAATCAACATGAAAATCAAATATGTATTCAAAAAAACTATCGTAGGCTGGAATTGGCATCCCGTAATTGATGACCAAGTCTTGTTCTATCCACATGGATTACTCAACGGCGTACGTCGATTCGTCGACGCTCATATCAATGACATCCAAGACTACCTCAACTCAGACGATAACTACGGACTAAGCTTCTACGTTTGTGGTTACGACGGAGATGCACAAAATCGCTTCCGTGATAATTGGGCTGAACTCGGCGTATTGGTATTTTAAGAAAAAGGAATTAGTCCAAATGATGATTTATAAGAAATATAAACCAGGTGATACTGTTTTTCTAAATGGAAATCGTTTAACCATCAAATCTGTTGACCCAAAAGTTTATGGTTCACAAAACAACTATTACATCTACGCTGACACTGAAGAAAAAGGTGTTCTAGCTATACCAATTTGGTAAATCTAAAATCATTATTAAAAAGGAGAAACATCATTTCAAAAATTAACATTGCAATCAACTCAAGCTTCGGTAAATTCCACGTACCAAACACATTCCAATCCGACAACACGGGCACACAATGGCGTATCGATTTAGCAAAACACTTAATGGAAAATTCATATGCCATTGATAAAGTTGGATTGCTAACAGAAGAAGTCGTCAAAAAGTTTTGGAACATTCAAAAATTCACCAAATACAAAAATAGTTACTACTTCGTTAGTAAATTGAACAACCAACCCGTCATCGTTCACTTAGACGTCGTAGAAATCGACACCGATATTCCATGGGTCATCAACCGCTATGACGGTACAGAATTCGTTTCTGAATTACCAGACTTCCGTCAAGTTGACGATTTCGGATATCACGAAGAAATCCTATAATGATTTTCAAAGATAAAACCACATCGAGAATTCTCGATGTGGTAATTCTTCTACGTCAGACCTTCGTCTGACCAAACACTACTACAAAAACAAATGGAGGTTACCGCTATGATTACAAAACTTATCAATCTATTTAATTTTTCATTCAATTCTAAACAACACAATCAACTTCAAAAATATTATGACGCATATGTGTCAAATAATAATGTTAATCGTGCTGTATATTTAAAAGAATATCATGAAAAACTAGAAATCATTGCTGATCTTTTACAGTTGCAAGCAGAATCAGATAAAAAGAACATCGATACAATCTTTATTTCTACAAATGAAGACTATCCGTATGCATTTTCATCTATTTTTGCAGTAGCTAAATATCTAAAACCTTACGCCGATATTGAACCAAGTGGTCAATTATTCCGTGAGCATATTAAAGAAATAAAAATAGCACCTTACATGAAATAAAGGAGAAACATCATGAAAAAAATCTTAACTGAAACAGAAATCACAGATTTCTTAAATAAATATTGTCCAGGTACAGTCCTAAAAAAATCACTAGGTGTAACGTACGTAGAAAGCGTCAACGATGAACCATTTAAAATCGTTCGCGAAACTAATGGCTCAGAAGTTTCGTTAACACTTATCGCTTACGAATATGCTTTTATGCAACATGCATTTGAAAAATTCGAACGTCTTGAATTCCCACAGTACACCTACTATCTCGATTACGAACCTGACATCGAGTTCTCATTGTGTGGGGAAGAGGTTGAATGCGATATCGCAATCACACTTGCCCGAGATGAACGTAAGTATTTCGAATTGACACTCGATTCGGGTTTACGCGTATGCGGTCTAGAATCATCAGACCACGTTGATAGTTCGTACCGCTTAACATTACGTCGCATTGACGGAATCGACCCACGCTGCTCCGTTGAATACGTCCAAGAACTAGCGCGAGATTTCGTCGATTCAATGTTAGACGATTTCACCGCATACGCATCGCACAAAAACTAAAAAGGAGATTTATCATGTCAGAACAAAAAAACAATGAACTTAAATCAATAGATTTCTATGCCGAAATAGTTGCTGAAAACATTCCTGATGAAGAACTTGAGTTTTACTTATACAGCAATGGCGAATACGGTATTAGAACCATCGGCACTCTAAGTGACAATGAAGACGAAATCGTCTATAAAACAGATTTTAGTGAAGAGTACTGGGGAACTATCATCGAAGATGATTACCATGGCGTTAATTTGAATAAAAAAGAACGTACTCGAATTGAAAAAGAAATTATCATCCGCTTCACGAAAGAAGATTTGTCATACACCATAGATCCCAAAACAGGTCAACGATTATTTCAATAAATATAAGGAGAACTAAAATGAAGAAAATTAAAAAAGCACTCGCACTTATCATTATCGCTGTACCGTTACTCACAGCCTGCGGAAACAAAGACATCTTCGGAACGACATATACGTTTAAGCGTGCGACCGTTAAATTACCTAACGGAGAAATCGTTAACGGTGACGTCAAAGAATGGGCACGTGAAGACAAAACAGACAGTGTCCGTGTCACATTTAAAGACGGACGTACCTACTTCTCGAGCACAGTCAACGTTGTGCTCTACAATGACTAAAGAAAGGACATAACCATGCAACTAAAAGCACTTATTCAACAACTAAATGACGCTTTGATTGACGCGGACTCGCCGAAATCGAAGCTGTAGACAAAGAATTGTCAGAGCTAGAACATACAATTGTTGAACGACAAATGGACTGTATCTAATAGGAGGTATCTTATGCAACTAGGCAATTTCGCACTATATAACAACAGCTTAGGCGTCATCGTCAAAATCGAAAAAACCGTAATTGGAAACATTGTAACATTTTTCGATTTAGAAACTGACCAAATCTATCGCCTACGCGAATCTCATATCAAACCATACGTCCGTCGCAAAAAAGGTTCTAAACCAGCGGACTCAATGAGTGACGCACAAAGAAACGCTATTCGAGCCATCGAAGCAAACCTCAACGTCAAATTCAACGGACGCTCGCTCAACGACGTTTCCATGTTCATCGGATTATTCAAAACAGAATCCGTGAAACATTACCGTCGGAATAAAGATTTTGAGCGAGCACACTACGAGGGACAAACATCCCACGATCTATTTCATAGCTAACGCACGTCTGCGTTTCATATTATAAATTAGAACGAAGTCGCAACTAAATTCGTTTTTAAGGCAACCGAGTGCGACGTAGGTTAGACTTACGGCTTAAGCTTTTAAGTCGTCGCATTCAGCGGAATGCTGTCTGCGCGGATCGAAATAACGCAATTCAACCAATCGAACTCATCTAATAAGAACCACTCTCACGAGTGGTTCTTTTCTTTTCTACCCGACAGACCTTCTGATATGGTCGACACCATATCGTTTTCTTCAGTGAATTTTGATTTGGAGGTTTCTATTATGTCTACTACTTTTACCACTGCGACGCCTGGTATTTGCGTGATTTCCTTGACAGGTCACCGCCCCGACAAGTTAGCCGGTTACGACATGACCGATGATTTCTATAATCGTCTACGGCAACGTCTCATCCGCATCATTGAACGGAGTCTCGCGCAATATCCTATTGTCGAGTGCCACTCCGGCATGGCATTGGGCGCTGACACTGTCTGGGCTGAGGCAATTATTGCCTGTCGCGATAAATACGGCAAAGATCGCGTGCCATTTGTGGCGGAGATCCCTGATTACAATCAGCCCGGCAGATGGCCTCAAAAATCCCGCGACAAATGGTCTGAGTTGATGCAACATGCCGATCGCGTTAATCGATATGCGCCGCAGAATAAGGGCAAGAGTTATGCCTATATTCTCAACGCACGCAACATCGGCATGATCACGGCCTGCGACATTCTCATTGCGATCTATGACGGCGTGTCTTCCGGCGGTACCGCCAATGGTGTTCGCGACGGCAGACGTCTGGGCAAGTGGATTGTAACGATTCCGTCACAATCCATCTAATAAGAAGTACTCGTAAGAGTGCTTCTTCTTTTTTTTTCATCGTCGGCGATACTTCGTCATAGAGCCTCGTCTGCGAATCATCCCATAAGAAACAACTTCCAAGAGATTCGCAATAGAAACAACCAAGACGAATAACACTCGCGCGAGCCCCGCGCACGAGCTCCGTGCAAGCACTTCGCCACCGTGCACTTGCGAGACTTCGCGCTCCCGCCCCGCACCGTATTCACCGTATCGAGTTCCAGTATAGCCACACGAAATCGATCCCTTAACAGTCACGCGCCCACTCAGCGTTCCCAGGCGAACGCTCGAAATACGCATTAGACATTCGTCGTAATGCGTCTAGGGATAGGACTTGTGGGCGACTCCTGTTGCGTCTCGATTTCTAGACATCTATACATAAATATTATACCGTAATCCCGGTGCGCGGCACTGTCCAGCCATCTATCACGAGTTTCCAGCAAGACATTCAGCACGAATCCACTGCGAAACGCTCACACCGAACGATTACTTAGGGAATTATTCCCCGCGTAATCTTATCTAATTAAAACGCATCAGACGTTCGTCGTGATGCGTCTATGAGACAGGAACTGCGTGAGGTTTCTCGTCAGCGTCTTCTTGCATAACAATCATGCACAATGCACCCGATAGATGAGCTGGACAGAAAACTCGCAAACGACATGCGTTTGCGACACCACTCCTGCGATGCCTCACATCCGTGGATTCGTTCACGTTGCTCGCTCACGGACTTCGCCCGAGAGCTTCGCTTCCGTGCTACGTCAGACGTAGCCTCTCGGCTGACGCCTCGCACAACGTCCTCGTAGTCGACGCCACGTCTACGACCCGTGGCGTTTTCACGCTACCGATCCGCTTGACCGTCACGCGCCCGCCCTGTAAAGACCACATTCGCATTAGATGTTCATCGTAATGCGTCTATTGGGTTGGTGTTGCGGGCGGTTTCTGTCACGGTCTCTGTAGCGTTCATGGCGCTCGAATCTCGTGTGCGATTACCAACCCGGCTTTCTGTATCGTATGCGTATCAACAAATCGCAATCGTTGCCTTCGCGCACGTCCACGCCCCTTGTGACATAAACTCGCATCAGACTTCGTCGTGATGCGTCTCCGATAGACACTTGCGTGGAGTGCTTGCTCGTCACGATTGGAAACCAACGATACGAAAATCGATACCTATCAAAGGGTTACGGCATCGTAAGCGTATCTCGCGCGCGAAACACCGTGTATAGCTCTCTTACGCATTATTACATAGTCACTTCATGATTGTTGTTCGGGAAAGCGCTTCCGCTTTCCGTTTTCTACAGTGAAGGTAAAACTATGGACAAGCCGTAAGCACCTCTCTCACAATATCTCCATTTTTCATCTCATCTCCGCATAGAACCACTAGTCTCTCGACTGGTGGTTTTGTGTTTCACGCAAATCACTTCAACGAAAAAACTCTATCGAATAACTCGATAGAGTTCTCTTTTTAGAATCTCACAAATCGAACCTCGTGGACGTATCTCTTGCAAGTGCACGGTATAATAGCGTATGATCGGGACGTTCGGACGAACACCCGTGGTCTTGCAACTTTTACAGCTTGAAACGCTCACGCCGATGCAATTACTTAGGGGATTATCCCCCGCGTAATTCCATCTAAACAAAAACGCATCAGACATGCGTCGTGATGCGTCTCTATGATTGATTCTTGCGCGAGGTTTCTGCACAGGGCGCTTCCCCGGCCTCGAGCAGGCTCAGACAAGCTGACCACTGCCGGTCCTGGTCTAGCGCTAAACTCTACGTGTGGCAACGGCCACACTTCCGTCGAGTGGCGAGCGCCACTCCTCCGGAGACTCCACCGTCACTACTCAGGATGATTCATGTGCCGTTACACTCGCTTGCGGCGTCTCCGCTGCTCGCTTCACCGCCCCACGCTATCGAAATTCGTTAGCGTTTCACTTTCCATTCATCATCCTGCGCCGTTCCTGTCACGTGTTTCGTCCGCGATGTCTATCGGTGTTCTCCATACAGAATCTCCTGCAAGAAATTCGTCCACGACTACTTTTACAGAACTTCGCGATAATTTCAATCCGCGTACTTGTCATAAGTACGATTATTATTTTGATCCGCGCAGACGGCATTCCGCCGAATGCGACGACTTAAAAGCTTAAGTCGTAAGTCTAGCCTACGTCGCTCTCGGCTGCCTTAAAAACGATACTTATTGCGACTTCGTTTATAATTATATTCTAACAAAATATTGAGAATTTGTCAAATAAAAAAATCATACGCACACATGCATGTTCGGGTGAGTAGCTGGCGGTCCTTGCAACTTGTACAGTTTGAAACGGTCACGCTGAACGATTACTCGGGTTTACTCAAACGCCTCGTAATCTTATCTAACTAAACGCATTAGACGTGCGTCGTAATGCGTCCATGATAGACACTTGCGTGACGTTTCGGCACAGACGCACACTGCGAACGAGCTTCGGAGTCACGCAAGCTTTGACACCCTCAGCGGCGTTCTCGTTTTCGAGCTTACTCGCCTTACAGCGGGAGTTTCGCAAGCTTCACTCAGCTGACGGCTCGAAGCACTCAGCGTTAAAATAACTTCGACACCGCTGAAGCTTTTGTCGAAGGGACTCCTCTCGCCACGTCTGGCGCTCACGGAGCTGACGCTGCTCGGCGCACATCTCTCACCCGTGTTTTCTGTATCGATTTCTTATAAATTACACGGTAGTGAATTATCTATCGCGAAATCTCGTGCACGTGCGTCTCAAAAGTAGGCTCAACAATGACTTCGTGCAAAACCTGCATCTAAATCGTGCAAGTGCTACAACAAAAACTCGCTTATTTGCATTTCTAATCATACATTCAGTTGCGAGGGTTGCACCTGTTTGTCTTGCATTTGTTGCTGTTGCGTCTACTTTTGCGATCATCTTGCTGTATGACTCTTAATCGTACGTCATGCACGTATTTCGTGACAGTGTGTCGTGATAGTATCTCGTGCATGAGTTTCGTGACAGTATTGCACTGAAGAGATGATTCGTTTGCGAGGTGTCGCTTGAGATGATTCGCCCGCGGGGTGCGTATCCGAACTGTATCCAAACTTCGTTGGATACATCGCTTGCGAACATTCGTTTACTGGGAGTTTACTGGGACGCACCAGTCCTTCTATCGAGTGTCGCATCCAATGTTTCGATTACCGGGCGTCGCTTGCGAGCACTCACGCGTGCTTCTTATCGTGCTTCTTTGGCGTATCTCGTTTGCGAGGCGATCTAGCCATGCTTCTCGAGGCGAGGCGCTTCTCATCATGCTTCTCTTGAGTGTCTCGTTTGCGAGGCGAGGCGTCAAAGATTAATGTTCGAGGCTCGCCTGCGTTAGCCGTACTATAATATTATAGGTCAAACGGGCGTCAAGAGTTAGGGTCAGCGACTTCTCGCTGACCATGTTCAATTTTGAAATAAATAAAACTGGATCTTAAATAGATTCCATAGAAAAAAAGGAGAACAATCTCATGGCAAAAAAATTATTTAGTGAACTTACACCAGCTGGTCAAAAGAAACGCATTACTGCGATTGAAAAAGAACTAGCTTCAAAGAACTTGCGTCAAGAATTGGTGCAAATCGTATCAATCAAACGCAACGGCAAGCAACTTCCTCCAAAAGTCACTCCCGTAGTGAAAGACGGTCAAGAACTCGGAAATAACGTTCTATTCCGCGTACGTCGAGCTGACTTCAAATGGTCTATGGTTAATGGCGTTAAAACGATCGTTCCATTCGGTGACGGTCTTAAAGAAGGCGAAGAAAAAGTCTTCGGCAATGCGTACCACTTCGTACCTGCCGGAAATGAAGGTCTTTTGAACTTCTACGCTAATCTTAAGCCAGGCGTGTACTTCAATGCGACTACTCGTACTGACCGGATTCCTACAAATAAGAAAGGCGAAGAACAGCCAGCTGACATCTTCGTATACAAAATGTTCGTGGTTAAGTCTGAAAAGCTTAACAAAGTGAACCCATACGCTCATCTCGACAACGTTCAAGAAGAAGCGCATGAAGAAATCGAAGTTGAACACGCACCAGTTGTGGACAACGCAGAAATCTCTATCGACGATCTTCCATTCTAATCCTCATTAACTGCCTCCCTATAGAAATTCCCTCTTACGTTAATCACGTAAGAGGTTTTTCTTTTGCGAGAAACTCACGAGTCTTATTTAGCGTACGACTCACAACCGTCACGCGCCGGCGCGTGACACCGACATCCCAACCTTACCATCTCGCAACTGAACGCCCACGCTCTCTGACACATCAACTCTCGTTAGACATGCGTCGTAACGAGCCCCTGTGATTGATTGTTGCGTGGGGTTCTCGTTGCGAATCCACGGTCACAGACAGTGCGCGGTGAATTCTACAGGCGTGGTATCGACCATTCGTCGAACCATGTTCTATCGTGTCGCTGAAAAGTGGCATCTGTTACTCCGCCAACCTAGTTGGCAGCCGACGCGTTGCGTTGGCAATACCCACTATCCGAAAAATAAACGTTCGTCATTCAATCGCTTAGTAGCTATTACTTGGTGGGTATTGCGAGCGTAACGCTCACTCGAACCTTTTTCATTTTTACCCTTTTCACGAAATGTGGAAAGGGATCTCCTTTTGAGAATTCGGTGAAAATATGTCAGAACATAATTATAAACGAAGTCGCTATAATAATAATCGTTTTAAGGCAACCGAGCGCGACGTAGGTTAGACTTACGGCTTAAGCTTTTAAGTCGTCGCATTCAGCGGAATGCTGTTTGCGTGGATTGAAATTGGCCAGTCGCTGATACATTGCGTTGGCAAAACCCATTGCACAAAAAAATGTTCAGACTATGCGACATCCGTCGCAAACACCGAAAACTACAGAGTCGTCTTCGTGACGTCTCTGTTTTTCTTTTGCGATTCTCGCAAACGAGTCATCCCATCGAATCCGATAACGATAAACGTGATCGATTTCGTTTACGTGGGCGTGTCATAGAATTTCCATCACGAAAATCTATGCCGTGCAAACATATAAATAGCTTAATAAACGGTGCCTGCGCCCCGTTCATGTTCTTCTATGTAAGCTAAAACGGCTTACGCCGGACTCCTTGATGCCTTCGCATCAACGGGTTCAAATTTGAAAAATTTAAAAATTAAGAAAGGTTCGGGATAAAAGAATCTCGAAATGGTAAAACATCATGAATAAAGTTATTTTAGTAGGACGCACAGTTGAAGCAATCGAATTGAAAAAAGTTGGTGACAACCAAAAATCAACTGTAACATCACAAATCGCTGTAGGCCGTAACTACAAAGACAGCGAAGGAAACAAAGAAACTGACTTCCCAACAATCGTTGCTTGGGGTAAAACAGCTGAAGTTCTTGCTTCAATGACTGCTAAAGGTAGCCTCGTAGGTATCGAAGGCGAATTGCGCACTCGTTCTTACGAAAAAGACGGAGCTAAACGCTACGTGACTGAAGTTCTCGTAGACCGCGTTGACTTGCTCGAGTCTAAAGCGCAAACTGAAGCACGCGCTAAAGCAGCTCAAGCTTAATCATAAAAGCCTCTTTCATTTGAATCTCCTACTACCCTAAGCGAATCCGCTTAGGGTTTTTTTGTACAGAAAGGAACCACAACTATGCCATCTATCGATCCACACGAATTCGCACGTAACGTTCTCCGCGAAGAAATGACACATAGCGAAGATACAGTTCGCGCCGCTATCAAAGGCATCATCACAACTCTCTTCTTGTTAGGCTACGATGAGGAAACAATCTATGCCGTCAAACGCGAATGCTACGATTACTTCCCCGACTTCCTTACTGAAAGGTAGTTAGCGTTATGTCTAATACATTCTCAACCGCGATTAAAACAAAAAGCCCGTCTCTATGACGATCAACGTCACAGACGAGCCTTCTTCGAAATCTGAAGCCGAAACTGCTTTCATTAACAACTTCGGCGACCAATGCTAGATGTTCAACGTTTGCGTTTCTATCGACGCATCGCAATTTCAATCCGCGTACCCGTGATAAGTACGATTACTATTTTGATCCGCGCAGACAGCATTCCGCTGAATGCGACGACTTAAAAGCTTAAGTCGTAAGTCTAACCTACGTCGCGCTCGGCTGCCTTAAAAACGATAATAAATGCGACTTCGTTTATAGTTATATTCTAGCATATCACAGAAACTTTGTCAAATAAAAAATCACTAGAAAGGAGCCAGCTGAATGCTTATCGTTTACGAAACTATCGAATCATATCAGAAACATCTCGCCTGCGAGGATCTCTACAACGACGAGTTCGAAATTAATCGGTGCAATACCGTCGGACTAAATGTCGATTACGCAACTCATTGGCTAGTCTAAGGCGTGCCGGCGCACGCGCATTCTCTAGCACGAAAAATTATTAAAGGAGATCCGACATGGACAAAACATCAAAAATCACTACAGCGGCTATCCTCGCATTCGTTGCTCTCGCGCTCACGTTCTTCGCGTTCGTGCCTTCGCACGTGGAAGCCGATAATAATGCGTCTCATGCAAAAGCGACTACGACCGGTAAAAGATTAGGTCAGTTAGTTCGTGACACTTTCAATGTTAGCGAGTATCCTACGACTGACGCGCGTGACTTAGAAATCTTACGCGTTAACATCTACGACTTCGCTGTTTTCGAAAACACGCCTAAGTCTGACTATCACTGGGTCTTTGTCATCCAAAAAGGTTCACTAAAACGTGGCGGTGACAAGATCTTCTTCCGTGACACCCACGGAAAATCACAGATGATCGACATCAACAAGATGAACGACGTCGAAATCGATGTCGCACCCGTCTTAGAGTCTGATGATATGTCCAACTATCTCAAGATTCATGCGCTAGGCTAAGCCATAGACTCTAGGTGCAAATTATTTGAAGATTCATGCAGTAGGATAGTCATCTACATAGTTTTAAACCGTACGATTCCGACTGGGCTCTACGGTCTAACTACTTAGCAGTATAATATTATAGGAGGAACAATCTAAATGATCAACCAATTTCAAACTATTGCGAATCGCTTACCAGACATTCTTAATAGAATCACGTCTGCGACATTCGCTAATCAAAGCTTCGATATCGAAAAACCTCTACCGTATCACGACAATCGACTCAAATTAGTCGTACCTCTTGATAGAAACACCGATATTACTATCACTCTCACCCGCACTCGCGCGGGAAAACGCATCAACTATAACCCGGACGAAATCCTGAAATATTACCGTAAGGCGTCCATCACAGTCGGCCCACGTAACAGCAATCGTTGCTACCACGTCAACCTGCGTTTCTGGAAAGGCGAAATCGTGCCACTGAAGTGCGACATCAACATGACGCGAAAAATTGATGAGAAGCATCATGCGTTTCCGCAGTTCAATGCGAACACGGTCAACGAAGCAATCGATCGTGCACTTCACGCGCAACCCGTCGCCGACACTGAATATCCAACCAATTTCTTGTTCGAATAATCGGAGGAACCAATCATGCGAAAAATTATTAATCGTCTCGTCTATGCGTCACACTTATACGGACGCTATCCCGAAGCACTTCTGGCAGATTGCTTAATCATTGCTTATCTAGCGCTACTCCTCGTCGGTCACATGGGCGTGGCACTTGCAGTCATCTCGGGCGTGGCACTTGCAAGCTACGTACGCCATGTCTATAAAAAAATCACACGATGAGTGACATCGCGCGCTTAACTCTTGAGTGTTGTACTATATCTAATCTCTATCGAGATCGGATATAGTTTTTTTTATTGCACGAGTTTCGCCCGCGTGGCTCGCTGCGCGAGAATCTCCCCACATGTGCCTACGCACATGCGCTCTCTAATTCGAAAACATATTTATTAAAGGAGAAACTTCAATGAAAAAAATCACTTACGCTTTCGTGGCGTTCATCGCTCTCACCATCCTCACAGGAGACTTCGGCGCACTCATCGTGCCACTAGGTTTCCTCGCAATCTTCTTCCTCGGAAATCTACTTCAAAGCTACGGCGACATCCGTCGTGCAAGAAGACTAGCTGAAGAAGCTAGACTTGAAGCTATTCGCGAACAAGAACGTCAAGCGATTCTCGAAGCCGAAAAACAACAAGCAAAACTCGAAGCATACAACCGTATGATCTCAACACCAAGACACTAATAGGAGATACCAAATGAAATTCATTCTGACATTCGTACGCGACCGCGTCGATACATTCCACTACGAACTATTCGCTGAGTGCATCGCTGACGCTGACCGTCGAGGACAAAACTTGCAAGTCCTCTTCGATGCCGTCCTCGTTGACGTCTATCCCGTATGCTAACCTATAATATTATAGGCTAGCTTTTTTGAAAGGAATCTAAAAATGACAACTTACAACCTCGCCGTCTATAGTGCACTCTATGGACCAATCGCAATCGAAAAAGTCGATAGCAAAGAAGACCTTCTAAAGAAAATGGTCGACTACATTAACAAATATTGGCCTAACGCAATTGAACCGTTTATAAAAACACTAAATCCAAATATTCAATATCCCGTAGTCGACGCTGATTCAATCGTGAAGGGGCTCATCGACGTCGATTTCATTCGTGTCCACAATCACCCCGAAGAACCACTCGTCTTCTTCAAATTCAACAAAAACTCACCAGAAGCAAATCTCGAATTCCTATATCGGAATCGTGAAAACGGCGAAGAATTCATAATTTTCGCTAAAGCTGATTAAAGGAGAACTAAAATGAAAACGTATAAAGTAACAGTATTCAACAAAGCAAACAAATTCTACCAAGCGTTCTACGCATACAACACCGAAGAGTTATTGATAGAGTTAGTTGAGTTTGCATCGAAATATCAAAAAGAATCACTCGACGTACTTGCAAAATTACTAAATACAAACGTCGACGCTATCGTCGAGAAACTCGTAAACATGGATAGCTTTTATGCCAACAACGTAACCGAACAAAAACCTGAAAACGAACCAATCGTAATGATCGATTTCTACCAAGGTGACGACGACATCGAAAGCAACGGGCTTATGTTCACAGTCGCTAATAAGAAAACGAATGAATCATTCATGTTCGAAGCATCTATCGAACTGTAACACGTTCCCTTCTAAATTCACTATTGGCTCTCGGCTACCCGCGAGCATTTTGTGTTATGATACTATGAAAAGCAGTTTAGCTGCGTTTATAGTGTACGTACACAATGGTGCCCTTCGTAGGCATCTTAATCGAATCACCCTGCGGCGAATTGCTGTAGGGTTTTTTTGTCAACTGCGTCGGACCGTCGTCCGACCATTCACTACTATGTATAAAATTGCATAAAAAAAGGAGAAACCAAATGATCACTATTAAATGCAACGAAAACATTACTGTCAACATACCTCTTGACGGAGGCACCCCTACACTCCACGCGCAGAGTAGCAATCGCTTACGAAGCACCGTCGTAGAACTCGATACAATTGTCTCTATCGAAAACGGTGTGATGTTCCGCAACCAAGAAACTAACATCGCACTAGAAGTCACTGACGAGATTCTCGTTACATCGGACTTAGCATGTCTACGCGTATACGCGCCCGACGTGCTCGAACAAATCCAACAAAATTTCATCCGCCCTTGTGCACTCTAGCCGTATCCGCCTTTGTGCACTATAATCAGTATCTTCATAGATACTGGTTTTTTTTTCTTATACGATATACCTGCACGTAATTAGTGTAAGTGTGGTGCGTCAGTCATACTAGTGCGTGCACATCCGTTGAGTGTTTCTCACAAGTTGCGCAATAGAGTAGTGCTGTATAGTTGGTCTCCTGCACGTACATCGTGTAAAAAGCGCACGGGTTCTTCGCTTGCGCTACGAACCTATAGCACTCGCTAATTGTAAGTCTCGTGCGACACTTACAATAGACTCGTGCAAGAAACTTCGTTTCCGTGTGCGCTTGCGTGCGCGTCATCGTGTCTCTCCCTCTCGCATCGTGCACGATGCTTCGGTCAAGAAACGCTGTAGTGACCTCCGCCGAGTACTCACGTACTAGACTTCGGTCACGTATCTCTTACGAGATACCTCGCGCACATATCCCCCGCGCTACATCACGCCAGCTATCTCTCCGAGAGAGCTTCTGTGATGAGTCACTCTTGCGAGTGATCGCGCGGTTCCCCCTTACCCGCCGTCTGTCCCGTATGTGTCTCTTGACCGTGTGGTGTACACGTGGTTCGGGCGAGTGAATTCGGGGGAGCCCTTCGATACAGGATTTCGGGACAGAGACTCGCGACAATGGACACTTGCAAAACACGCACAGGGATACGCTCACGGAACTCGCACGCGCATGTCTTTCGCGATGTCTCGCTCAAGAAACGCTAACGTGCTAAATGCCAGCAATCACGTGAGTTGTGCTCCTCAGTGAAACCTCGCAAGTGACACTCTCACGAAGCCTCGTGGTCGTGTAACTGGCTCGTTGTGTCTGCGTGTTACGGTTGAGAATGTCGCGTGCGAAGGCGGGCGGGGGAAGAGCATAAGACAATGTGTGTACCGTCGAAAATTTCTGTCCAATATTTCTGTATAAAAACTCGCCCAAAATGCACAAAAAAAGTGACACGCTAACGCATCACTTTAAAGAATTAATCATCGAGGAGTATCAGTACACCCATGAACACCAATCCGACTGTACCGAGGACAGAGCCCAACAACACCTTATGATCCTCAATCTGCTTCAGAACCCATTTCGTACCATCATTGAGCCACGTTGTCATCTGCGCTTGACCGCCGTGATTAAACCAATAGACGCCCCAAATAACAAGCCCTATCATGATAATAGTAATAGCAATCCGAAATATCAACTTGAGAATATCCTTTAAGTCCACAGTAATCATCAAAATCACCACGTCCTTTCAAATTGATACCTCTATTATAAACTATTTAGAGAATCGTATCAACAACAAATTGAGGCGTCACTCGACCATTCCACTCATTAACACCAAGCGTACCTGTAAATTCAACAACTGATCCACGTGGTCCACTCATCACTTTTTCAATATGCGCCTTGGTCTGATAATTCCAAATCAAAACATCAAACACACCCGTAGCTAATTTTAAATGTTGCTGTTCAGCACCCATCGTTTTAATAGCCTGCAACGTGCCCAACTCGATACTATATTTCACTGGAACTCTACCAAACCCTTGCCCAAATGGTTCAAGAGTCGCAATATAATCACAATACTCTTGCACAAGACCTGCATCGGAATCGTGCACTTCAATCACATTAATCGAACCAGGTGTCGAATTCGACCGAGCATATTCTTCAGCGAGACCTACTTCATGAGACAACGCAATTTTAAATTCATGCAAAAATTCTGAATAAATAACACATCCAAGAGCACCTGCATGTCCACCCCACGAAACAAACCATTCAGGGTTTCGACTATGAATTCTCGTCATTGCATTACCCATATGGAACCACTCTGGCGCACGACCAGAGCCATGTAACATATAGCCAGGCTGTACATAGTCATCAGGTACAAGCAAACCATCACCCGTAACTTCATATGAGAACACAACAGCTGGCATATCAAACGCTCCGGTCAACTGACCTGCAACTAATCCAGGATAACCAATACCCGCATCAATCACAGTAACCATAGAATCGTAACCTGTCCACTGAGCCATTGCCGCTTGACTCAACGCATTCGATCTATTTTTGCGATGTTCATTAATAGCCCACAATTCTCTCGCATGCGCTCTAGATATCGTAACATCATCTTCCATGAACACTTGAAACGCATACTTAGACGTAGACATCACACGACGAGACGCATTGAGCATTGGACTGATATAGAATCCAATCGTATCAGCATCAATTCCGTACTTCAATTTACCATTATCTTTTAGTTCTTCCAACAACGCCCAAAGACCCTTAAACAAACGAAGATATTCTTTCGGCGCAGAATTATCCACATAAAAGTTAGACAAATACGACACGGTTTCTTTAACCAAGAAACGATTTTCATCAACCATATCCATCATGTCAGCAACCGCAGAAATACCGGCAAACGGATACAAAGCGTTCACCCATACACGCTCTTGATCAGAACCATGTTGCTTAGCGTACAAACTCATTAATTTATACGCAACTTCACCACCACAAATAGCCTTAAACGGATACGTATTATCATAAAACGAATTCGGATCCACAATCACATCAGCTTCAGGTTCTTCTTCCACACCCGGGTGGTGGTCTGTAACTAACACAACTAAACCTCTCCGTTTAGCCTCAGCGACACCCTCATACGCCTTGATACCATTATCAGTCGTAATAATAACATCAGCATCAGGCATCTCAGACAAGGCTTCATGGAGACTCTCTACAGAAAGCCCATAACCAGTAGCCATTGTGGGATAATATATATGCACGTGAGTCCAACCTAAAACATAAAGAGCGGCGTAAATAATCAAACCAGACATCACACCGTCTGAGTCATAATCTGGAATAATAAGAATCTTCTTACCACGTTGTTTGTGCAAACAATCAATCCATTCCTGCGCACGATGCAATAAAGACCCATCATGCCAATCAGCTACAGTAGAATTCGTTAACGCATGATACCGTTCAGTGGTCATCTCCGTTATTCTGTTAAATTCATCAATTAATCGATTCGTCATATTCATCTTTCTAAATGCCGTCCAAGACGACATTAGCGTGACAAAATAATTAATTTTACAAATAGTCACGCTCGTTCTAAAATACAGTCTAATTATATCATAAACAACTTAAAAATGCCAAAATTTAGCGCGTTTCGCGCTTATTTAATCGTCGACAATCGACAGTAATTTTGGTAAAATAGACTTAAGAACACTCGTCAATAGAATAGAATCTACATTCTATTCATTTTCTATTGTGAAGAAATCATGTATGAAACCTATTAAAGATAGGTTACGTTAAAATCGATTTTACAAACAATTAAGAGTGTTCTAAAAAGAACACTCTTTTTTTTATCTAGAAAGGAAATCAATGGAATATTTAGTATTTGACAATTTTTGGGATATTGAATCCTTTGAAAATGTATATACGGTTGCTTACTACTATCCATCTCGAAAAGCACTCGAAGTCGAATTTATTGATGATGACAACTTAGGTCTAGCAAATCCGCAAGTTCAATACACCACAGCGAAAAAACTTGTGGAATTCTTCAACATCAACCACGAACTAGACATCGACGCCATTCGATTTATCAACTTGAAAACAGTAGCCGGTGCCGTCAACTATATCAAACGTTTCGGTGTTGCCACATCCGACACATTAATCGACCGTACAAAAATCCCAAGTCAAAAATCATTAATCGCAAGTCAACACCAATATCGAATTTTAAAACCGCTCGGTAAATTCGCAAATTGGGACGAATACTGGTACTATCCTGTAAAAGATACAGACCACGATTACGATCCAAACATACACGGTCGTTTCTTCGGATATAACTCAACTAACTATGATGAGACCGTAACATCCGCCGTCATCCACGAACTACTAGCCGAACTAAACGCCGTATTCTCAATCAAAGCCGACAAATCTATCGAGCAAATGATTCAGGAGCACGCTAAAAATGGATTCGCAGACGTAGTGCTCGGTATTACCGCAAAACGTATTCGTCAAACAATCAACAACCCTTTGTTCGATGACTACAAAAACAACATGCCTGAGTTCTTACAATACGAAGATGAAATCAATCAGTATGGTAATACATACAAACGGCGTAATTTCAACTCAGACCGAAACTCAACACGTAGAGCATGGCGTCTAACAAACCGCTTTATTGACGTATCTCGATTAAACGAGAAAATGTCAAAGATTGCATTGAAGCGCGTTATGTCCTATCTCGGACTAACAATCAAAGAAGCTGACACATCAAACAACGTACGCGTTAAAGACTTAGACGATCTTATTGACCGTATCATCTATAACGCATCTGACGTAGTCAACTTACGATATGTATTCGAACATAAAGCATACGCCGTACCTTACGACTTGCACGGAAAACTGCTTGAACGTTATCCACAAACAATCTATATGCACAACGGAGACGAAATCACACCAGATGTCGATCCATTGAAGATTCGCACAAATCGTTTGACTTACGATTCAACATCTGCGAAATTCGTAGAGTTCATCGTATCACCATATAAACCATTGACTGATAACGAAACTGTAAGCTACATGTATCCGTCTAAATCAGCAATCAAACGTATCAAACGTCTAACAGGTAAAACAATTAAACAGTTCGACGTGTTAGAAGAAACACACAAATGGTTCCTCGAAAACGTAACAGACGATCCAACAACTGAAGCATATCAATCATGGATGAACGTATACAACTTCTACGATTCGATCCGTGGTAAAAACTTCAACTCAGGTAAACAATACCGTGAAGATTACCCACACATGGAATTCGATGAACGTACGAAATCGTCTCAATACATTACGGAACTAATGGAAAAATATAACACAAATATTTTCTATTACAACCGTGACCTAACTAAATCATCATGTTATGCAACCATGTCTATCGGTGGTATTCACGGAGCTGAAATTCATCAACGTCGTTATAAATACGATTGCGACCTCGTTGAAATTCACAACCGTAAAGTTCAGCAAATCAAAGACATGACCGAAAACGGAACCGTCAAAGAAGCGCTTAACGACTTACCCGCTAAAGTGACATTACCATCTGGCGAAGAAGTAAAGGTTCGTGATTTCATTAAGAATCCCAAGAAAACACCAACCGGTAACGAAAAGAATCCAAACGAACCATACGGTGAGTGGAAACTTAAAGAAAAACCCGAATTGTTCTCTCTTAAGAAACGCCAAAATTCCGATCTTAAGAAATGGGATCTTGCTGAAAAATACAAATATGTATCAACCGGTATGGCCAACCACGAAGACTTCGCGTCATACTATCCACTTCTTCTATCTATGCTGTCTGCATTTGAAAACGTTGCGCGTGGATTGGACGAAAACGGAGAATACATTGACGTCTACTACGAACTTTACCAAACTCGTCTGACAGAAAAGAACCGCGCCAAAGACTTATCATTACCTGAAGACGTTCGCGATCTCGCAGAAACAACTCAGTTATTGATGAAACTTCTCATCAACGCGGCATCAGGTGTCGGTGACGGAAACTTCGATACAAATCTTCGTGTTAATAACAAAGTTATCGCAATGCGTATCATCGGACAACTTTTCAGTTATCGTATCGGTCAAGCCGAAACGCTCGCTGGTGCAAAAGTACCATCAACAAATACGGATGGTTTGTACACAATGAACATTTCGCCAGAGAAGAACAACAAAGTATTATTCGACACAGTTGCCGATATGTATGTCGATATTGAACCAGAAGTCTTAACAAACTTCATCTCAAAAGACTCAAATAACCGTCTTGAAATTCATATCAGCAAAAAGACTGGCGAAGAAGAAATCGCGGCCGCAAATGGTGGGTCACTAACAGCTTGGCAAGGTCCGGCACCTGTCAACAACTTAGCTCACCCGGCAATCGTCGACCGAATCCTCGCTGAATATTTGTGGAAAAAAGAAAACGCTGCGAATAAACACTTCGATCGTGAATTTGCACGACAACTTTATATTGATTTCGTAAATGATCATCTCGTATCAGACGAAAAACGTTTCGAACTTTCTCGTTTCTATCAATGGATCCTAGCATCAAGTCCAAGTACTCAACGCTATCTATACCAAAAAGAAACGCAAATTGTAAATGAAACGGAAAAAACCGTACTCATTCCAATGCAACACTATAACCGTGGCTTCCTGGTGAAACTCGACTTCCTAAACAAAGTTCGAGAACTTAAAGGTCAACCACAAATCAAGAAACTCGAAACGCTCATCGCATCAAAAGACTCGTCAAAACCAAAAGTCATGGATGCTCCTGAAATCTTAGACGCCATTAAAATCCACAAATTGAATGGCTACTTTGCACACAAAGAAAACCAATATTCGAAAACAGTTAAAGTCAACGGATTGGATCCAAACATGACAGTCTTTATCGACAACGAAACTCAAATCAATAAATGTAAACCAAACCAATATAACGAATTCGGTGCAGACTTTATTGAACACGTTATCGACCACGAAGCCTATCTCGACCTCGTTCAAGATACATTCGAAAGCTCATGGTACAATGTCCAAGAAGAATTTGGTGAATTTGATAAGAAACCAATGACTCGTCTCAAGAAACTTGAGAAAGAACTCGCTAAAAAATAACATGAGGTATACACATGGCAACAGATAAAAATTTAGACGTGATTACGCACAAACAAAAACTAACTACGTATGAAAACTACAAAGCTGTACCATGCACTCAACTCAAACGTAAACGGACGGCCCTCTTTGTAGGGTCTTCTGTTTTGCTTTTACTAAGCGCCATTATTTTAATTTGGCTCATTTTGAGTGTAACAGGTATCATCCACAACGAACAAGTCTGGAAATTTTTCAACAAGTTCAACTAAAAATCACAAAAAAAGTGGGTATTTCGAGACCCCTTTGGATATGAAAAACCCCGAATTGGATACCTATTGGGTCACCCCAAAGTCAGTAACGACAGGCGATTTCGCTTCAAAATACCCAAATACCCATTTTCTTTATATATAATATTATTAAAAAAAATAAAGAAACAAAGTATATGAAATGATGTAGTTTGAAAATACCCTATATATGAATTTTAAAACTGGTGGGTAAACTGGGTATTTGGGTCAAAAATGAACCGCAAGCACCTCACAAATCGCGTAACGACAGCGTTTCTTCGACTTTTTAGGCTGTACCCCGTTATCCAAAAAGTGGGTAAAACACCCGATCCGAAGGATTTTGTACCCAAAATGAAAATTAAAAAGAAATGAGGTGTGAAAATGTCGCAACCTACAACGTTTATCGCACGATCACCCGTCAACGATAAATACGAAAAAATACCAACTACATTCAACAATAACATTATCAAACAAGAAGATGTTTATATGCCTATGCATATCTTCGGAACCGGATCAAGTGGTAACTCTGTTTGGCTGAAAGACTTAAATCTGCTCGTCGATTTAGGTCTTCGTAAAAAAGCATATCTCGATTACGATCCACTCTTTTTCGATAGACTCGAATACATTATCATCACACACCATCACGGCGACCACTTGGAGCCATCAACTTTGTTCTACGTTCTTGAAAACTATCCACACATCAAAGTAATTATTTCGAGCTTCTTGTGGAATTATGTGATGTCTCCGCTTTATAAACCAACGCGTAAGAATGGAATTCCTACGTATCCGTATCAACCTAAGTTTGAAAAATATAAAAATAGGTTCATCGAAGCAAAACCTCAATGGTTGACGCTCAATAAATCTCAAGTAGCGTTACTTCAACCACGAACCATCAAACACGGCGACATCGTAAACATTGCGTTAGAGATCTACCATCGAGAAACAAATCTACGAATGCTTTACTGTACCGATATCGACAACTTAAAAGGTGCGACGTCATTCATTTCTGTATTAAACACAACCGAAAACGTAGACGGTCTCAATCAAGAAACAACTTATAACGTCATGCTTCTAGAGGCTAACTACACCGAAGAGAAAATTGTTGAATGGCTCGAAAACACAAAACAAGCAATCGACAACGATCCCGATCTCACACCGGATGAAAAAATCCACGAATGGAACAACGCCTTAGTTCGTGCAAATAACAACCGTCGACACATCTCTGAAGAGGAGGCACTACCGTACGTTCAACGTATGCTTGATTCAGCAGGCATCTTCGTACCACTGCATCCTTCAAGTATGTTTGGGACATTATTTCAACAATAATGTCTTTTCAATAGCACCTAATCCTCCGATTAGGCGCTTTTTTATTTGACATCTTTCAAGATTTGTGCTATACTTATCTTGTCTGAATGACACAAAAATAATTTTTATAGAAAGGCAGATCAACTATGCCAGAAAATAAACGTATTGCAAACACAGGTCTTCGTGCAGGAGACGAATTTATGTTAGAGGGTATTTTGTCATTTTCACAAACAAAACGCCCACGTAAAAATTCATATAACGCAACTCAATATGAATTCCCTATCACACTTGCTTTCGACGCAGCGCATCCAATTCAAGTACACGTAGATAGTTCACTTCCACAAGCTGAACAAGATCGTATTCGTGCCGCCGCGAACCAATACATTTTGAATGCAGCTAAACCTGATAAACAAAACCCATCAGTTAGCAAAATTTACTTGTCTAAGAAAGCACGTTTCGTATCGACCCCTGATTTCAACGACTACAACGACGTTGTTGCAAAAGTTGATCCAAAATCAATGATTCCAACATTGAAAGAATCAGACAATGGTTATGACGTTTACGAAGGAAACGATCCAGCTCAAGATACAAACCCTGTATCACGCGTAATCATCAACGTTTATGAATACCGTGGACCTCAAGGTCAAACAGGTATCACAGACGGTATCCAATACATCTTGTATCCAAAAGACATGGTTCCATTCGCCGGCGGTGGCGGTATGAAGTCTCAAATTGAAAAATTTGGTGTTCACTTCAACGGAACTGCATCAGTAACTCCAACTGCACCAGCTCAACCAGCTCCTGCAACAAATACTTTTGCGGCTCAACCAGCACCTGCTCCAACACCAGAACCAACTCCATCATTCGGAGCTAACCCATTTGGTGCACCTGCCGGAGCTAGTCCATTTGCGACTCCACAAGATTCTCCATTTGGAAATAACTAATTAACTGAACTAAATAGACCTGACTTTCTCACGAAGGTCAGGTTTTTCTTTAACAATAAAAAAAAGACAAGGAAATAAATATGGTATTTGACGGAAAAAAGAATGACGTATTCGGCGTCGTTCCCCAACAACCACCACATGTATTCGCAAGCAACCCACTTATTGCCAAAATTGCAAATGATGAATCCTGGTCTGTATCTGATAAAAACAAAGTGCCTGTAAACTTTAGACTTTTGCAAGAAACAGGCTCTGTCGTAGGAGCTAAACTCGACAGTAACCCATTCGTAACGCTTCAAACCATCGACAAAGATCCAAACTTTGATATGGTTAACCGTATGTATCGACTATCAGCTCTCGAAAATCGTGTAATGATGATCGACATTGAACCAAAAGAAAAAGATGAAACACTCTTATGGTGGTCTCGTTTTCCAGCCCAATATGCAGAAACATCTAAAAATGGTGGTCTTCACTTACTAATCCAAGTACCTGAAGAATTCATCAACGATGAAAACAGTTATATTTTCGACACATTAGTTCAAATCAAAGAAAACAAAGAAGGTACGTGCGAGTATTTGTTTAATCGACACAATATCACGTTTACTAAACAAATGTTTAATAAACCACAACCTGATTTTCGAAAAGGAACGAATGACGGTATCTGGCTCGAATGGTTGTTAAATCACTTAGTCGAAATCGATAAAGATGCACGTGATCGACGTCTACATTTCGAACACGCGCCCGAATTCAATGAAGCTAATCTACATATGGATTACATCAATCAGCAATTGTCAAAACCAGAAGACGCACCAATGCGGGGGTATATGTTCCATGATGTTATTATGAATAAACGATTTATTGATAACATGCTCGATGAAACACAAAAACCCGACCATTCGGCTCGAGAATATTCCAATCTCTTAAAAATTCACCGACAACTCATCAAAACCGCAAATTCATTAATCAAACAAGATCAATCAATGAACTCAACCTACTACGAATCAAGCGATCACTCTCGTGAAATGACAGCAAACGATTTCATCTATCTCGCTTACAAATACGCTAAAGAACTATTTCCTTATCGAGATAAACATGAAGAACACCGTGATAACTTGCCGTGGTTGCTATATCAAAGCAGACAAGCCTATTATTACATCAAACTAAAAGATCAAGAAAAGGAAGCCCCTGAATATGCCAATTTCTATTCCATTGAGACACATTGATCGAATGTTCCCGTACGAGTTCTACGCTGAACTCTACGAGGCACTCGATGATTACGTGCCATTATTAGACACATTTACCTTGAAAACAATAAACGGATCAGTTCCAAACGAAAAAGAACTCTACACAAAAGAACGAACGGAACTAAAACCTACGTTTAAACAATTATCAAATAACAATGTCATTCACATCACGTCTGAATTGCAAGCATTGATCATTATGCCTGTTATAGCAAAAATACTTGTGCATTATCAACAAGCACCTCTAGAACAAGCCTATATGTTTGTTCAATATTATGACAAATTGCAACAACCTCTTTTTACACAAGAACAGGACATCCAACTCATTCGACAAATTCCTGAAATCTTATGGGACGATCCTAACTTGTTAATCGGCATATACGATCCAAATCAAAGCGACGAAGGTGAAGTTCTGCTCTTCAAAGCACCTGACTTCGTGCTTCAAGAATTACATGAAAAGGACAACCTTTATGACAACTAAAACAAAAATCTTAGCATCATTGAGTGCGATTGTTGCGTTCTTTTCAGCTCAATTCGTACTCATGACTATTTATAACTTCGGTAGAGTTTCGTACACAATACCAAGTTTCTGGGTATTTTCTGCCATAACAATTATTGGCACATGGTATTCGTACATCAAGATCGCCAAATACGATGGCCTTCATGAACGAAAACATGAATACAAGTACCGCTATACTCTCTTAGCCATCATCGCGTACTATGGGTTTATCACAGCAAGTGCGATCATTCTCATGAAATTCGGTATTACACCTCAAACACAAGAAAATCAAAGTGCAATTAATGATCTCATGAAAACAAGCGCCATCCCACTAGTCATTTACGTAACAGCTCTCGCACCAATCATTGAGGAATTACTGTTCAGATACATCATTCCAAAAGTGTTTCGATTTAATGCAAAACGAAATTGGTTCGGTTACGGTCTAGGATTACTCTTATTCATTCTCTTACACGCACCAAATGGAATCTACGGAGCAGTATCTTACACTGGAATGGGTCTGATGTTTACATTTATGCGTGTCTATTACGATAACATCAATGCAAGTATCTTGACACACATCACATGGAATGGTATAGTAGTTCTATTAATGTTAGCGTAAGGAAACAAATTATATGAAAAAGACTATTATTCAAATCGCAACAGTTTGTGGACTAGTATTACTCGCATACGGTGGTTATCATTATATGACATACAATAAACCAATCCAAGATATTGTTGCTAAATCAAATACATCTTATGATCAGGCATCTAAAGTATACTCAACCGTAAAACTTTCAGGCAAAGATCAAAACACACCAAATAAAGACTTTCAACAAATCGCCTCAAAGGCGATTACCGACAAACCGGTCTTGTATATTCTCTACAAAACAGGTTGTGAGAATTGCCAAAAGATGTTCCCTATCGAACAAGAATTCATCAAAAAGTTACCCGCTGAAACTCAAAGTCACGTCTATTACGTGAACGCCCAATCAGATTTGGGGTACGAGTTAAAAGGTAAATACAACCTTAAAACAAATACAGCCGTTATTCTTGAATTAAACGACGGGGAAAACCCACGAGTATACTCACTCAAATATAAATCAGAGCAAAGCAGAGATTCTCTCGCTGACGTTTTTGATTCTTTACGCAGTCGCGTAAACTAAACTCTTTAAAACGAAAGACAATCGTCTTTCGTTTTTTTTTCTTCTTTCACGACTTTCATGGAACGTGCCCTATATGTAGGCACGTTCATTTTCTATTATACGAAAATATTTTAAAGGAGCATCTCATGCCAAATTATACATATACACCAATTCCATTTACGGCGGCGACACCTGTTGTCCGAGCATCTATTTTATCGAACACTGTCCCTATGCTCTTAGGAGCACCAGGTATCGGTAAATCATCAATGCTTCGCGCACTAAGTCGACTTCTTGACGCCGAAGTATTCGCTATTCAAATTAACCAATTAGCCGATCGTAGTGACTTAACAGGCCAACGGATCGATAAAGAAAAACATACAAATCAAGCAGGGGACACTATTGAACGTTCTAAACTTTCATTCTTCCCACACTATACAATCCAACAAGCAATCGACTACGCTATCGAAAACCCAAACAAACTAAGTATTATCTTCCTCGATGAAATTAACCGTGCTAGTAGCGATATCACTTCAGCCGCACTTTCACTAAGTACAGAACGTACAATCGGTGGACAAAAATTCCCTGAGAATGTACGTATTGTTGCAGCAGGTAACGATGAAGGTAACGTTATTGCTCTTGACTCAGCATCACGCACTCGTTTCCGTTTCATCAAAGTAACACCTGACGCTGAAACGCTATTAGCGAACATCCCCGATCTAAACCCCTTCATCAAAGAAGTTATCACAAGCTTCCCACAACTTGTCGAAAACTATGGAAATCTAACAAACACAATCACAACCGATCCAGGCTCATCTAACAATGACCCAGACGATGACGATGAAGAATCATTCGAATTAGATTTCGACATGGACGAAGACGGATTCTCTCAAATGTGTGTACCTCGTACAATTGAATATCTGTCAAAATACTTGAACACGTCTAATCTTGATGATAGTAAATCAGCTGCATCTCGTGCAAGCTTTATCCAACATATGGAAACAATGCCTGACGGAAAAACATTGCTACAAGTCGTTGTTGAAGGATCCGTAGGAACTAACGATTTCACCAACAAATTGCTCGACAAAATGTCAGACTTTTACCGTGATCTATTGCAATCAGCAAACACAACTCAACAATCACTTAGCAGTTTGCCACCGTTCGATAAAGCATCCTTCATGCAAATCGCAACTACAGGTCAAATCGATTTAGAAACATCCGTTATCGATAGTCTCGACGCTGATACACGTATCAACATTCTCACATCGTTGCTCATCCAACAAAATGTAAATCAAATCAACGATAACGCTCTCGTAAAACGTACAATCAACAATATCTTGTTGAAAAACGATCCACTACCATTCGCAATCAAAAACAGCTTATTCCAACTCGCTACAACGGATCCAACATTGCTTTCTAAAATGGCAATCGACGAAGTAGCATCGAATTCAGCAAACACAGCCTTTTCTGATATTCTTCCAACTCTGACACAAGCTGTAAGTTACTAGAAAGAAAAAAAAACCCATGAAATTAACAGTACAAGGAACACCGAGCAACCCACAATTCTATTCATGGGGCTCGGTGCAACCTGATAGAAATCAACCATACGATGAACTCATCAAGCAACATTACATCGAACCAATGATGCAAAATGTCAAGATTTTCGATGGTTCTCAAGAAATTACGTCTGATGAATTATCAAACGCCATTCAAGATTTATGGTTTAATGACAAAGTTGATCCCAATCTCGATCAAGAACTGCGTGAAATTTATAACAAATTAACACCGTTCAACTTTAACGACACCAACCTTATTGATGACCTTTATGGACTTCAAGCGTTAAATGTCAACCAATTGCCACATCCATCTAACGATAAAAAGCAAATGGTGATTTACACAATCGAAGATGACATCATTCCGTCTACCAACAACCTCTACTCAAAATGGGGTCACGGTGCTATGAGTTTATTCTTCGCGAGCCTCTACGGTTTCACTAAAACACGTAACTACGGAAACGTGCTTTTCGTTGCAATCAACTCAGATAGCGAATGGCAACTTTATAAAGAAACTGTAACTCAACAAGCTCAAGCTTTGGGCGATCCACAACTAATCGCAAAAGCATCACAATTTGCAACGTTCCCGTTTGCTGGACAAATCTCACAATCAGTAATTCTTCAAGAAAACATGGCAACTAATTCATTCGAACATTGTTTATTACAAGCAATTCACGAATTAGAACCAACTCAAAAACTGTTTCCATGTCCAACAAACATCAAGGCTCAAATCATGCCAGCCATGATCGTTTACCTCAATATCAGTGAACTACAAGGCGCAAATCCTGTTGAAATTTCAAACGATTTAAAACAAATCCAACAAGCAAGCATCCTAAGTAAATCACTCAAAATGATCACATCGCAACGTTTACGAACAGCTCAATCCATCGTTCCTAAACAGAATCACCATTCGCAAGCGAATAATAAAAAGAGCCATATTGTTCGTCGTCAAAATAGAAAAATCTCAAGCAAACCCTTGTCAGCTAAACGACAACTTGAATGGATTATCAAGACCGTTAAAAAATATTTAACAAATCGACAATCTCAAAACGTGTATAAAACACAAACAAAAACATTTATGAGACCAAATCGACGCAATCCATTTGACCCTAACTTAATGGGTTCTTCTACGAAGACAAGTTATAGACCCGATATTCACATCTTTTTCGATACATCAGGGTCTATCACAGAAGACAACTACAAAGCAGCGGCAATCAACATCATCAAACTCGCTCTTAAAATGAATGTCGATATTTACGTTAGCTTCTTCTCTCACGTTATTACAAAACCGGTAAAATTACACGTCAAAGGACGCACCGCTAAGCAAATCTTCAACGAATTCATCCGCTTACCGAAAGTCGGCGGTGGTACAGATTTCAATCAATTCTGGGATCAAATCAACTTAGTTGACGCTCACAATCGAAAATCAGGTAAATCATATCGTTTGAATTTTGTCATCACAGACTTTTGTGACCGTGTTCCTCGTAGTCGTGTATTCACACAAGAAGAAGCAGCCGTCAAGAACACATTCTACCTTCCAATCATGCCAACCAGTAACAGTTGGGATACATATGACGACATTGTAGAATACGCAAAAGAATTCGCACAAGCCATGTATCAGAAAGGTATCGACATCTATCCAAAACTCATCATGTAATTAGCCCCTAAAACGCCTTCTAAGCGTTTTTAGGTGTTGATGATATATTTAGACCACCTCGCACTTAAAATCGCTCAGAAAGGAAAATAATGGCCTTAGAATTGATTACAGACAAGTCATCCATTCATGACTTTTCGAAAAAACCAAAAGACGATCCAAATTCGAACTCAAATGGATCAAACTCATCATCAAATCCCGATCCAAATACAAACGCTCAGTTTTTCATGGGCGGAGGGTTTAACCCCTACAACGGAGGCGGACAATCCGACGACGACGTACCACCTGAACTTGTAAATCTCACAGAGAAAGCCCGTAACGGTGAATTACAAAAAGCTCTCTTCCGTGACGAAGAAACACTAGCTTTAATTAAATCATTATCTCGTAAAAAGAAATCAAATGCTCTTCTTATGGGTGACGCGGGTGTCGGAAAAACACAACTCGTAGAAAATCTAGCCCTTTTAATGGCTAACAAAGATCCAATTGTTATTGATATGATTGGTGAACATGAAATCTACGAAATGCCTCTATCTCAACTCGTAGCGGGTAAAGGTATCGTGGGGCAATTGGAAGATTCGGTAAACAACATTATCGAATTCTTATTAGCAACAGAATCGATTGTCTTCATCGATGAAATCCATATGCTCTTCGATAATCGAGATTCACAAACCTATTCAAAAATTGCACAAATCTTAAAACCAGCTCTTGCACGAAACCTCAAAACAATCGGTGCGACAACTAGTTCTGAGGGGACAAACATTCTTAAAGATCCAGCGATTAATCGCCGTTTCTCTACAATCAATGTTCCCGAACTATCTATCGAACAAACAACTCAAATTATTGATTTGATTATGGACGATTACGCCAAATTCCACAACGTTTTGATTCAAACACAACAACGTTCATCCATTATTGATGCTATCATCACACAGTCTGAACTATACAAAAAATCAAATAACCATAGACCTGATACAGCTATCACTCTCATGGATACAGCTTTTGCTGAGACAAAAATGAGATACACAATCACGCCCGTACCTCAGAATTTCACAGCGCCACCCCACTTTGTAACCGTGAACGATATCAAGAAATCAGCCTTATCTCAATTCCAAATGGTTGAACTAACACCACAACTTGTTTCGAACATCGCACAAGAATTAAACCAAAACATCATTGGTCAAGATCACGTCAAATCGACAATCGAACAAGCACTCAAACGTCAAAGTTTAAATCTCGTTCGACAAAAACGACCAAATGTGTTCTTATTTGCAGGTCCAACCGGTACAGGGAAAACACAAATCGCTCGAGAAATCGCGAAAAGCTTATTCGGTACAGAAGAATCTCTCATCTATATCAACATGAGCGAATACGCAAACCACGGTGACTTAAACGCTATCGTGGGATCACCCGCAGGATATATCGGTTCCGACGATAACTCAGAACTACCACTCCAGCCATTAAACAATAACCCGTTTTCAATCGTACTTCTCGATGAATTCGAAAAAGCCCACACTGAAGTTCAACAATTCTTCATGCAGGCTTTCGATAACGGTAAAATCAAAATGAAACGTCGTAGTGAAGAAATCGACACATCTCGCGCAATTTTCATCTTGACAACAAACGCCGGAGCTCAGGACTTCAACAAAAAGACTATTGGTTTCGGTGCAACACAAACACACTCGAAGAAAGAAATTTCAGATATTCTTGAACAAAACTTCAAACCTGAATTGCTAAACCGCATGACCTACAAGTTTGTTTTCGATCCAATCACAAAAGAAGATTTCACAAAGATTCTCGCAGTTAAATACAATAAACTAGTTGCTGAAGCTCAAGATCTTCACCCAGAATTCACACTCACACCAGCATCGCTCGACACGCAAAACCAACAAGATATGGATTTGTTGAAACCGATTGCTGATGAATTCTACAATCCAAACGAAAACGGACGTCCTGCTGAACGTGCTATTCAAGAATATATTGAATCTCAAATTCTAAACCAATACAACCAAACACAAATCGCGTTATTCTAAGTAAGGCTTTGCTTAGAATAACCATTTATTGAAAGGATTATTCTAACATGCCAGTAACAATTACTCAAAATAACGACGGTTCTATGAAGATTACAGGTAAAGTCTCTAAAACTCAAAAGATTTCGCCTAAATTCTTCAACGCAACACTAACCGGTTCATCACAATCTGCAACACGTGGCTATTTCAACGCAACATCGCACACATTCGAACACAAGGCTCAAGAAAACATGGTCATTCCCGATGAACAACTAGCGACCTTTCAAAATCGAATTGCCTATCGTTCTGCCAACTATGCCACAAACGCTTATGTTGACAACACTAACTATGTATTCGTAGAAGCAACACCTGTACAACTCGTACCGACTTTTTATCAAATCGGCAACACCGATGACATTCCTTTTTACGGCACAGATTTGTCAAAAGAAACAAGTCAATCAAACTTCAACCGTATTGATAAATGGTCAAAAGTCTATGAATGTTCTGACTTCACAGTATACGCCTCTATCGACATCTTGCAAATTGGTGAATTCCGTGTAAAAGACAAAACAGGCACAAATCAAAAACAATTTGATTATTTGACACAATCCAACATGGCAATCATTACTGGTGATCTCGACGATGTAACGTCAATTCGTTACGTAAGCGATGACTCTGTAACAATCACAGCAAACAACGAAGTTCGATACCCACTTAATCGAAAATTCTCGGATAATACAACTGCATTAATCGTATCAGCACCCACTGCGACTCGACTTATGCAAATCATGTCAACATCACACGTCGATAAACAACTATTCAATGCATCTTTAGAATCTCTCGAAGCAACACAAAGCGTATATTCAAATATCCTATATCACGCAGACAAACTTTCAACAGATCGCGTTAAACAATTAACAGAATTCTTCGATATTGTCCATGCGAATCACACAAACATGACTGAGAAACAATTGTTCAATATTCTCAAACGAACAATGACGCATGTCAACTACTTTGATAAGAAAGATAAATCATTCTTTACAATTTCTGATATGACGGACATTTACGAACAATTGCTTCGCTTTAAACCATTGCTTTCAAATGCATACTTCGAACATTTGTTGAAACAAAATATTCGTGTACTTCTTGCATCGAACATCTCAAAACTTCGCGCGAATAAACCAAATCTGTACAAACCAGATACAACAACACCTGAATGGCAAGCAACCGAAGCAAAATGGCAAACAAACCCTGACTATTCACCACAACAACGCGCAATCATCTTATCAAAAGAACCATTGATTATTGCACAAGCTGGTGCAGGGTCGGGTAAAAGCCACACAGTTGTAGGACGATTAAGTTATCTTCAAGAACAAAAAGAAAATCTCAACAACGCCCTCGTATTGTCATTCACAAACGCAGCTGCTGACAACATTAAGGATCGCTTCCCAGACATCCAATCAGAAACACTTGCGCGTATGTTCGATAACATCTACCGTGAAACATATCCAAGTCAAGAACTTGTATCGATCGAGACTTTGCACAACACATTGAAATTGTTAGATCTAAGCTCAAATGTCTTCCAAAACATTCCATCTGATGAAGATCCTAACAAGAATTACACACAAGACCAACTTGATCAAATCATTGACGTCTTTAAAACAATTACAAAAAATTATGTTCAATCCCAAATCAGTTTCAAGAAGATTGACCATAACGAATTGTCTGCTAAACTAATCGCACTCGTCGCTAAATACAAAAACGCAATCGAAGCAATTTTGAATGCAATCGGTCAGACAACTCTAGAACTAGAACCTGTAATGATTCATCATCATTTGGCAAACGGCGGCGGTCAATTGTCAATTCCAAAAGAATACAGTCAGATCAATTATATCATTACCGATGAAAGTCAAGATATCTCTACATTCGAGTACAACCTATTGCTTGAATTCGTAAACGAAAACAAGGCTCAACTTCTTATTGTCGGTGACGGTTCACAAACTCTTTATGAATTTCGTTCCAGCGATCCTCGCTATATGAACGCTCTTGAAGCATCTCAAGTATTTGCAACATACAAACTCGAAACAAACTATCGTTCGAAACAAGCAATTTTGTCATACGCTAACGAATTTCTTAAAGTTATTTCCGCTAATGATATTGCGCAAATTCAATTGCAATCTAACGATAAAACACCACTTACCTGGGCTGATTATAAGAAAGCCGTTGAAATCCAAGACATCAATGTTCGTGGAACAAGTGACTATAACGATGCACTAAAAGATGTATTCCAATACGATAAAGTCAAAAATTATGTTCTCACAAAACTTAAAAATGGTGAACAAGTGGCTCTCGTGGGCTACACTCGTCAAGAATTGATGATTATTAGACAAGCATTGGAACAAGTATTAGCTGATAACAACTTGAACATTCCGATCACATCGCTCGTTCAAGATAAAGCAGGTATTGCAGCAATTTGGACAACAGCTCTTGCTCGTGGAAATAGTGACTTGAAATCGCTCGCTGTAACACCAACGATCAACAACGACATTCGTCGTATTCTCCTAGATGCGGTCGATAACTCATATCGTTCACGTTCTCAAAAACAACGTGCTTTCTATCAATCAAAAATGAATGAAACTCTTGATCAACTCTTCGTGTCACCACAATGGATTTATCTAAAGAATCAATTGCTGGCTCGTAAAATCAAGGTATCGAATCTCCGTTCATACTTGTATGGATACATGGTACGTGTTGAAAAACGAGAAATCTCCGCAAGCAATTATCTTCAATCTAAAGAAACGCCAAACGTTAAGGACGCACAAATCGTCCTATCGACGATTCATCGCGTAAAAGGGTTCGAGTTCGATAACGTCGTAGTCTTCCATAACGCATTTAAGACGAAAAGCGCACAAGGATCGAACTTGCAAGAATTATTCCGCATGTATTTCGTAGCATTATCACGTGCCAAGAATTCTGAATTGATTGTAAACGTTGGACCTATGCAAAAGCTTATTTCTGAACACACAATGTTCGAATACCCAATGGAAACAGCCAATCTACTCTTGAAACAAGAACTGCAACCGTGATATAATTAAAGAAAATAACGAAAGGAACACTTTTACAAAATGTCCGCAAATGAAATTTCAACAAGCATCGCGACGTTAGCTGTAAACACACAGCTAACTCCGTCGCCTGAGCTTCAAAAACAACTAGATACCGTCAAAACTAAAGCGACTTACGTACAACAATTGTTGAGTGATTATCGTAGCGATCCTGATAAATTCATGGAAACAAACGATGAAAAATCCATCACTGCTTTGACTAAAGAATTGGAAGAAGTTCTTAAAATTAAAAAGACCATCGAAGATGATCAAAAAGATTTAAAGAATTTCTTGAAAAAACAAACTGAAGCAATCCAAACAACAATAGCAGAAACATTCTCAAATAATGGATTTGACGAATTGAAGAAAGCAAAAGACGATATGCAAATCATCAAAAACGAATTGCAATATCGCCGTAAAGAAAAACGTTGGGCTGAAGTTGAACCTGTATTTTTGGAAACACTTAGCAAATATCCAAACATCAAGCAATATGCGCCTGAATTGACGGACTTCTCTAAGTTTAAAATCAACAACTCTAAGCTGATTAGTGGTGCTGTTAAACAATCACCCGCTATGTCAACTGTTTTGAAAAACGTTCGTGCGCTCATTGCTGATATGGACGCCGCTTTGACTCTTATGATTGAAAATCCGTGGGGTTTAAACGGTTCTAAACAAGCTCTACTTTTGCAAGAGTTTAAACAAAATCCGTCAACACAATACGTAAACGCAAACGGACCAATCCACAAACAACGTCAACATGACGAAGAAGAACAAGCTCGTGTCCAAAAAGAACTTCTTGAACGTCAACAAGCTGAACTGCAATTAAAGCAAGAAAAAGAACGACAAGAAGCACAACGTCTCGAAGAACAACGCAAAATTGCTCAAATGCAAAAAGACGCTCTTGCTCAACAAGCACTAGCCGAACAACAACGTCGTGCCGAAGAAGCTCGCGCCGAAGCTGAAAAACAAGCTAAATTGCTAGAGGCTCAGTTGAACGAATTCAAACAAACAGTTGTACCAAGTTCGATTGCCGCTAAATATCCAGCTTACATTGAAGACCTCTTCCGTCGCAACACCAATACGCAATTGCAAAATAACGATGTTGCGAAAGCAAATGAGTTATGGCATTTATTGAGTAACGTAGTACAGAATAAGCAATCACCTGCTTATCTATCCACGAACGGTCAACCATCTGCGATTCTTGAAATTGCACGATTTATCATTGATTTATAATAGAGATGTGTGGCTTAGCCATGCATCTTTTTTAATATGCGAAAAAAGAGACCTCTTTCGAGATCTCTTCAAAGATGTTCTGTACGCAACATCTTACGCCAATGTTCAATCTTTGACCTTTGTCCAACTTTTACTACAACTCTATTATACACTAAACTAAATTAATGTCAAATAATAAAAACGTATTGGAGATTCAAAATGACACCAAAAGAATTATTCTTTGAGAGAATCCAAACAGCTCTCAAAACAAACAAACCCTCGAAAGTGTTTAAAACCCGCACTTGGAAGAAAGCTCTTACACTATTCGAGACAACATATCTCGATAATAACCTACCTGACGAACTCATCGTTATGTCGACAAAACATTTGTTTACACCAGACGAGATTCGCGAATTTAAGACGTATCTCGATGAACATCGAAAAACGGTGGCTATTCAAAATCAAACACCAAAACATATTATTGATTTGTATTACAATCGATGGCTTAATGTTCTTGCGGCCGATAAATTAACAAAAATGCCATTATGTCGATATCTTCTGGACGAACTCGAATTACATAAAGATGATGCTAAATTCTTCGGAGACCACATTCTTAGAACCTGGAAACAATACGAACTTCCGTCACCCGAAGCTATCATTCTAACATCTGATTTATTCTCAATCGAAGAAACCAGCGACTTATTATATTACGCAAATCGACTGAACGATATTTCAGTAGAATACACAAAACGACACGAAGATATCGACACCGCAATCATTTATGCTCAATCGAAAAAAGCAAAAAACGTTCGAACTCAACGCCAACAGTGTCGAAAGAAATCCACACATAAACAAGTACTCGAAGCTGAAATTGAGATGCATGCTCTCTAATTAAAAATCACAAAAAAAGTGGGTATTTGAAGACCCCTTTGGATATGAAAAACCCCGAATTGGATACCTATTGGGTCACCCCAAAGTCAGTAACGACGCGCGATTTCGCTTCAAAATACCCAAATACCCATTTTCTTTATATATAATATTATTAAAAAAAATAAAGAAACAAAGTATATGAAATGATGTAGTTTGAAAATACCCTATATATGAATTTTAAAACTGCTGGGTAAACTGGGTATTTGGGTCAAAAATGAACCGCAAGCACCTCACAAATCGCGTAACGACAGCGTTTCTTCGACTTTTGAGGTCGTACCCAGTTATCCAAAAAGTGGGTAAAACACCCGATCCGAAGGATTTTGTACCCAAAATAAAAATTCAAAAGAAAATCGTAAAAAAATGTTGACAAACTTTAAAGTTTGTGATATCATTACAATATGCGAAAAACTTAATTAGAAAGCAGGTTCTAACCTATGCACCAACTTCGAAATAAAGATAAAAATATGTATCGATTTCTACTTCGCTTCGACGACTCCCTTCGAAAAAAAATGGTTGAGATCGGTGAACGCGAATCACGCAGTTTGAACTATTTAATCAATGAGGCTATTGCGGAATACGTAGAACGCCATTCATCATGAGGTGATGTATATGAGCGTAACAATTACTCCAAACCTAAATATAATCCACGATAAGATTCCGCGATATAGTCAGGAGCTAGATCCCTATATCTTTGAATTTTTCGACTACGTCCAAACAAACTTATCTACACCTTTTACTGTTCAAAATCACAACGAGTTAATTGTTCATATCACAGATGTTATTGCGAATCTAATCCGCGTCCACATTGGGCAAGAAGCTATTCGTAACGGAAAAGACCCGGATTACTCAAAAGCACACAATATGAAACCACGTATCGATGAACTAACGATGCTCTTCCACGTGTACTTCCCAACAATTCGACTTTCACTAACACGCGATTCATCCGAAAGCGATATTGCGGTTTATGAATACTTCGGACCACGCGCAGGAACATATACTTTTGATCCAACACGCATCGAAAGTCTTTTGTATGATATTCAAGCAAATAGCACCTTATCAGCAATTAAATCGTATCAAAATGCGATTCTTTCAACAGCACCTTACGCTCTTGAAACACATGATCCAAATATTGTTCCTGTAGGAAACGGACTCTACAATAAAAAAACAAAACAGTTAGAACCGTTTCGACCTGAGTATATTACAACTACAAAGATTGCAACCAATTACAACCCGAGCGCATCTAAAATTGTCATTCACAATGATGACGATGGTACAGATTGGGATGTTGAATCATGGTTAGCGGATATTGCAGGCGGATTGTCAAACGCATTCGATAAAGACACATATGATTTGTTTTGGCAAATTATTGCGGGGTCAATCAATCCTGGACAAATCAACGCCAAAGCTGTATTCTTCTACTCATCTGTCGGTAACAACGGTAAAGGAACATACGGACAACTTCTTAAAAATCTTGTCGGTAAAGACAACTACTCGTCTCTTGCAATCCCTGCTTTTAAACATGAATTCATGAAAGCTAAACTGATTGGTAAAACAATTAATATTGCGGACGAAAACCCTGTCGACATCTATCTAGATGACGTACAAGACTTTAAGGCGATGATTACGGGCGATGACATCATGATTAACCGTAAACATAAAGATCCAATTACAGCTCAAATCAAAGCTATCAACATTCAAATGTTGAATGGTCTTCCAAAAACACGTGATAAATCTGACTCATTTTATCGACGTCTAATCATCGTACCATTCTTGTACTCGTTCACAGGCAAAGGCGAGAGAGCTTATATCAAATACGACTATATTGCTCGTCAAGAAGTATTAGAATACGTTCTTAAAACAGCACTTGAGCTCCCACACTTCAACGAGTTTATAACACCAGAACGGTCAAAGATCGCATTAGACCAGTACAAAGAAGATAATAACTCGGCTGTAGAATTTTGGAATGAATTTAAAAATCAATTCAGTTGGGACGTACTCCCACCAAACTTCTTGTATGATTTATATCTAGCATGGTTCAACATCGAACACGGCGGCGAACGTGGAAGTTATTTCTCAAAGAAAACGTTCTTGAGTCATCTTCAAATGTATCTAATTGCTGATGACGAATGGGAATTCAAAGCAACACACGCAACCAGTGCTAGTAGTTTTAACACAGGATCAATGATGGACGCGGACGAACCTCTTATCACGGATTACAATCTTGTTAATTTCTTCGATAAGAATTATTCGGGTAAAGACCTTGAACTAAAACGAGCTTTCCCTCGACCTGCACGTGTTCGTGGCATTGTCAGAAAGCAAAAACAAACAACTTAGAAAGACCTATATGAAACTCAAAAAAACAACAAATGATTTAATCGAAAGCGATTTTGAATTAGAAACCGGCGATGTTTTTGATAACGCACAATATCAGCGCATCCACGACTTGTACTTCAAAGATCATGTTCAAGATGCGTCCTTAGCGGGGCGTGTCGTGCATGATCGCACACGAGTACTTATCTCTCACGATGACGATATTGTTCACACATATGAAATTGCATTGAGCGTCCAATATGACGAAACAGGAACCCCTGTTGATGGAGGGCTATTCTTGGCAGATATTTATCAACCACCACAGTTGAACGATAATGTGTATACATTCTCCCAAGATTTCTCAGAAATTGATATTGATCATCCAATTTTTGATGCTCTAAAAGGACAACCACTCATCAACATTCATCCCGACGAACAACTAATGGACGCAGAACTTGCATCAGCTTTGTTCTTAGGTTCTTATGAAGATATCGAAAACGAACTCATCCTCCAATTCATGGCAGGACATATCGCTTGGATCAACTTTATAACGGTGTAAATATGAAAAACTTAGTAAACACTTTAGAACAGTTAAAAGCCACGTCTAAGATTTCTGAAAAAACAGCCTTATTAGAAACAATCCAAGACCCTACTATCAAACGGGTCTTGAACTTTCTAGGCGATCCAAATCAAGTCGTTGGCATTTCAACGAAGAAACTTCAAAAAAATATTGAACCGATACCCCACACCTTATCCTTTAGCGAGCTTCTCGATTACTTGCTCGTACATAACACAGGTACTGAAAATGAAGTCGGAATGGCACTGTACACGATCAACCAATACGACCAACCTACACAAGACGTGTTACGACAAATTATTGGAAAATCGTGGACGACCACTGTCGGTGCCGCTCTGTTAAACAAAGTCTTCGGCGACAACTTTATAGAAGTCTTCAGCGTACAACTTGCCTATCCTTATGAGAAAAAAATCAACGGTTATTCCGATGATACTTACTTCTTCGTCACTCAAAAACTAGATGGTTTTCGAGCAGTCGTTGAAGTAAACAAAGGTAAAGTTATTTCCGTTAAGACACGTAAAGGAAAAGCAATCGACGGTCTTACCGAACTCAGAACAGACATCGAAAGCGTTCTCGACAAGACCATCGGACATATGGTCTTCGATGGTGAACTTCTCTTAGAAGATACTGACGACAATCTCACAAGCGTTGAACGATTCCAAAAAACCGGACAGCAACTCTCCGCAGATGGCGAGTGCCAAAACATCGGATTCAACATCTTTGACGCTCTCCCATATGATGAGTTCAAGCAAGGCATCTCTCAGCGTTCCTATAAAGAGCGCCGCGAGTTGTATCTAACACCGTTTACTGCGGGACAACTTGTCCGCGTTATCCCAATACTCGGGCGCACAACAAAACACGATATCCATAAATGGAGCGATTATGCAACAGAGCATAGATTCGAAGGTGTTATGTTAAATGATCCTGATGCGAAATATGAAACTAAACGCGTCAAAGGACTTCTCAAAGTGAAAAAGATGCATACAGCGGATTTACCGATTGTTGGTTTTGAAGAAGCCATTGACGGCAAAAACCGAGGCGGTCTCAAATCACTCATCGTACAACTCGATGACGAAAATACTGTCAACGTAGCATCTGGGCTGACTGAACAACAACGAGAAGATATCTGGAACAACCAAGAAGATTATCTCGGACGAATCATCGAAGTACAATACTTCGAAGAAACTCAAAACAAAAACGGCGGTCGATCGCTCCGATTCCCCGTCGTACGAAGTTTCCGCGATGATAAGACGATCGAGGACATCAACGTAGATTAATCTTAAGAATATCGCCGTAAATCGACTCTGAAGATGTCAACGTAGATTAACTTCAAAGACACACACAAACCAACTAGAAAGGCAACTTTTACAACAACTTTTATGATTTTATTTAACTTACTGCTAAGTACAGCGCTACTGATCACAACACCCGATGCATCTGGCGAATACAAAAAGGTTCAAATTCCGCCAACAACGCATCATGCGGTAAAACTTGCAAAAAAACAATCAACAGTAAAACCTGTTGAAAAACCTGAACCAAACACGCTCGCCTTTGACGGTGTAAAATTACATGTAGGGGAACTCGTAGCGGGAAATCTCTTCGTAGATCGTGGCCCGAATCTTCAAAATTACATCAATCAAGGATTCATCGGCCAAGCATGGCACGCTCTCAACAACAATGACGGTCTCGTCACATACATGGCGGGTCATAATCCTGGCGTAATGAGTCCTCTCGCGGCCTATGTTGCTGTTGGGAAATCCGTGCAAGTAACAGACGCGCAAGGTTCTTCGCGCGAGTATGTCTTTACGGATGTCTTAGAAACGCCTATGAATGTGCATCAAAACGGTGTCAATCAAGCTGTTGTCGACTACACATACTATCACATGGACGATCACGAAGGTATCGTAATCCAGTTCTGTAGACCTGAACGAGGCATCATGCAACTATGGATTGCCTCACCCAAATAAACTTTGAAAGGACGCCTAGAGATGGATCTAGTACTACTTCAACTAATACCTTGGTGTTTAGGCTTCATAGTATTCTATGCCTATCTCATCTTTGGCGACAAATATCGAGATAATCATACGCAAATACTAACAATTTTGTTAGTCATTCTCACAGTTTTAACGATTGGCTTATTCTTCACATTAGGATACCAATCGTTTTCTGTGCATTAGAAAGGATACCATGACTAAACAGAAAACATTAGCTTTATTCAAACCCGATGTTATTGAACAAAATCTTTCGTTAAAACTAATTGAATTGATTTACCAACACGGTTTCGTTATTCTTGCAATGGAAACTGTACATCCATCGAAAGAATTATTATCAAAACACTATAACGAATTAGTGGATAAACCTTTCTTTCCGGCATTGCTTAAATATATGACATCACAACCGATCACTGCGCTTATTCTCGAAAAAGAAAATGCAATAGAGGATTGGCGCAAACTCATGGGTGCGACCAATCCAGATAATGCGCAACCAGGTACTATTCGAGGTGATTACGGTCAAAAGCACCAAATGGGCAATACTTTAAAAAATCTCGTACACGGATCTGACTCAATCGAGAACGCTGAACGTGAAATTAATTTGTGGTTCCCTAAATTTGGACTTGTATCGACATCTGAATAATGATATACTAGAAATCACGAAAGGACAAATGTAATGATCTATCCAAACTCAGCTAATTGGTTTCTTGCAAACGAACAAATGGATGCAAAACGCCTAATGGCATACATGTATTTTTTCCATGCATGGTCATGTGCGCTCATTAGTGATTACGATGATGATCTTGAATTTAGAGTGACACCAAACGGCGTCACTGAAACCACGATTAAAAAGGACTTTGTACTTAACGAATTCGATTATCCTACAGAAGAACCATCTGTCAAGAACAAATGGCTTTACGAATCGATTCTTGAAACGTACAAAGACTATAAAACATCGGAGCTCTATGAGATTATCAAATCCGACGAGCCCTACAATTGGGCTAAGCAACGAAAGAAACTCAAAAATATTATCACTAATAATGAACTACAAAAATTCTATCGATTTTTGTACAAAAAATCTAGGTAGGTGCCTTCGCACCTACCGTGATGTATTATGATAATAAATTAATAAAAAAGGAAGTATTAACTCTATGAAGAAATCTACTAAACAAACAATTACCCTTGGTGCTACTGTTCTCGCAGCAACTGCCGCTACAAATGCCGTTCATGCCGACGAAGTCGTAACACCTGTCGCTCAACCACAAGTTGAAACCACTGTAACAACTACAGCACAACCACAAGAAGTAACTCAAAAAACTGTGGATGAAGCAAAATCAAAAGCTGACGAAACTGCAAAAGCTGTCTCTGAACAAGAAACAGTCGTAAAAGACGCAACCGCTAAGGCAACAGAAGCTGAAACTCAAGAACATGCTGCTTCAGAAGCTTATGCAAAAACAAAAGAAGCTGCTGAAAAAGCAACTCCTGAAACAATTGCTAAAGCTGAAGAAACAGTCAAAACAAAAGAAACTGAAGTAAAAACAGCTAATGATGGTGTTAAATCTGCGGAAGAAGGCGTTCAAAAAGCAACTGACGCTGAAACTAAATCAAAACAAACTCTTGACGATGCACACTCAAAAGTTGCAACTGAAGAAGCTAAAGTAAAAGATGCTCAAAACAAAGTAAACGACGCTGAAAAAGCTTACGAAGCGACTACACCAACAAAAGCTCAAGAAGCTGTAACTAAATCTGAATTGAAAGCAAAAGATGCTGAATCAACACACAAAGCAGCTCAAGATGAATTGACTCGTGCAAAAGAATTCGACGCATCTCGTCAAGCTAAAATTAATGAAACAAAATCAACTCTCGATAAAGAACGCACTGAAAAGAATATTCCAGCTCTCGAAGATAGCCTTGCATCTGCAAAAGCTAACGTAGAAGCTAAAGAAAAAGCTCTTGCTGAAACAAAAGCTAAAGCCGGTGTCGCTCAAGCTGAAGTTGATGCTGCTCAAAAAGCACTCGATGCTGCAAATGCGGCTTATCAAGAAAAAGTTGCTAAATTGCAACAAGACGAAGCTCTCCGTAAAATCGTTATTCCGGCTGAATACGCAAAACACGACATTAAAGATTACGCATGGTTCATCTCTCATGCAGATGAATTCATGAAATTGCAACCTGAAATTAACTGGGATGCATACAACAAAACAGCTCTTGGAACAAACAAAGACAAAGTTGACCTTGAAAACCTTACAGCTGCTCAACGTAAAGAAATCGCTGAATTCGTATCTCAAATGTTGAACGACCTTAACCAACAATACTGGTCTCAACGCGAACCGGGTAAAGCACACACACCAATCCAATTAACAGTTGGTGGTCAAGAATTTGCAGACGCTATCGCGCGTGGATACTCTAAGTTCTACGCAGACAACGGCGGAACACCTGACAAATTCAACTTCGCTAAAAACTGGGGTCACCAATACTCAGTTCTCCGTCCGTATAACGCAGCTGAATCCCTCGGTGGACTTTTGCCTGAATGGCACAAAGAAAACATGGGCGGATACAACATGTTGAACTTGAAACAAGACATCGCAAACGTTATTCGCAAAATGATGTTTGCTGACGGCGACCAAGCAAATGGTCACGCTAAACACTTGATTTCACTTGAAGGTACAGGTATCGGATTTAGCGTAAGCTCAGGTTCTGTTCACATCTTGTCAACAAACCGTCCAACAAACCAAGACAAAGGTGACTACATCAGCACTGACGCTGAATACAAAGCATCTTTGACATCATCTGTTGAAGCAGAAGAACAAGCTCTTCAAACAGCTAAAGATAAGAAAGCAACTGCTGACCAAGTCGTTAAATCTGCTGAAAACGACCTTGCTTCTGCTAAATCAGCTCAAGTTGATGCTCAAACGGCATTGAACGCCGCTCAAAACGCTATCGCGAAAGCTCAAAAAGCATACGACGACGCTCTTGCTGTAAAAGAACAAACACCTTCAGCACAAGCTAAGGTGACTGAAACTGCAAAAGCTCTTGAAACAGCTAAAGCTGAACTTGCAACAGCTAAATCAAATCTTGCAAACTTGCAACAAGTTCGTGCACAACGCGAATCTGAATTGAAAGACGCTAAAGCTAAATTGATTGCTCAAGAAGAAGCTCTTAAAGTAGCTCTCAAATCAGCAATCGATGCTGAAAACGATTTGAAAGCAAAAGGTCTTGCAACAACTGAAGCTAAAGCTCAAGTTGAACGTGCTAAACAAGCTGTCAAATCAGCTGAACAAGCAGTAAAAGAATCAAAAGATTATCTTGAATTGCTTAAGAACGCACCTGTAAAACTTGCTGAAGCTGAAAAAGTATTGACTGAAGCAAAAGCTAAAACAGCTGAAGCCAAAGCAACTCTTGAAACTGAAATTGCAAAACTCGAAGCTTTGAAATTGAAAGCAAAAGCGTCTCAAGAAGATTACAAACGTGTCTTCGAAGCTTACCAAAAACTCGTTCAAGCGAAGCAATTGGAAGAAACAATTCGTCGTGAGCAAGAACGTATCAAACACGAAAACGAAACTCGTCGCAACGAACCAGTTCGTCATGAATCTACTCAAAACAAAGTAATCAAGACAACTACCCCAACCTCAACAACTAAAACAGCGACAGTAACACCTGGTGCAATCACACCAGCAACACCTCAAGTTAAACAAACTAAACAAGCAAGCACTAAAGAATTGCCTTCAACTGGTGAATCTGCAAGTGCACTTGGACTTATGGGCGTAGCTATGATGGCTCTAGGTCTTGCTGGATTGAAACGCAAACGCGAATCAAAATAATAAAATAAGACTGAGGAAACTCAGTCTTTCTTTTTTTTGTAAAAAAATCTAATAGAAAGGAATTCCTATGTCTACAGCCTATATCGGTATTTTAGACCAAGCTGGATATAATTACGCTCTCGTTACAGAAAACACAACGCCTGACAAAGCATATCCCATTCTAAACACCTATTACAATAATCCCTCAAAAATCTATGAACTTTTAACAACATACGAAACAAGCACTCAATTCAAACCAATGAAAGATCGCTTGCTAAATAACGAAATGCGATACTCTATCAAGTATTTCATCGCTAATCAAAAAGACAAACCTGATTACGCCTATGTATTTAACACTAAAACACAAAAATGGTACTGTTTCGATTCTGAGAAAAATGGATTTGTCTCTTTCACAAAATTATTAAAATATGTCTAAGCTATGGTAAATAAACAATACACATCCGATCCAAAAATCGCAATTTTATCACAACTATATGATGTTGCGCCTTCAGCAATTCACAAAAATTCAAACAACAAGTTTCGTATACGTCATAAAAAATACCGCGTATACACACTACACCAACTTTTCGAAAACGAAACCAATATACCCGAATACGATTACATTGTAACATTCGGATATGAACAATATTATATCAAAAAGGAAAAATAAATGACTCAAGATTATTATCACAACGTCACAGTTCGAGAACTTATTGAAACACTCGAACAATTTGACCCAAATGATACCATTGAAGTCGTCGACATCGTTCCTGATGGGCACGATCGCTATGACGAATTCGCTCAAGCCGGCTATAAAGTAATGTGGCAACCTGTAACTACTCCAACCATGCAACTGCAACGCTACGGCCTCCTCATTGCCGATTACTTAGTTACACTCCGTAGCGAAGAAAACAAATAAGAAAGGAACCCCATGCAACAAACACCGCATCGAGTATTACAACAATACATTCCGCTTAAAAAGCTAAAATGGTTCACACAAGACGAACTAAAACAACTACAATACGGAGCTATCAAAATTGACACCGTTTTCATTTTAGCTCAAGTCAACTATAACGATCGTCTATTTGAAGCTTTCGACCAATGGTTACAAGGTATCACAACCTTCAATAAAAAAGGAACCTATACTAAGACAGACGTTTTAGACTGGTTTAATACAATAAACACATACACTGGTGTCGAACTATATGCTAAAATTGAATCACTCTTAAATCCACTCACAAATAGCGAATCAACAATCGACGAATGTATCGACACAATCGGCTCAAATATCACATCACAAAATTAGCCTCTAAAATCGTTTCTAAGCGATTTTAACCTAAGGTGGTACAATCAACCGACCAACTCAATAAAACGCAATGTGGGTCAAAATAGAGCCATTTAAACGCAAATTAAAAGAGAAGCAATTGCTTCTCTTTTTTTATTTACAACGATGGTTCACTATAACGAACACCTTCGTTATTTAAAACACCATCTAGAGCCATACGATAGCGTTTATTGATTTGAACCTTATCCTTCAATAATTCTTTTGAAACAACCGGTTCTTCCAAAATATCGTAGTACTTGCGATTGTACATTCGTTTTACTTCGTTATAGGATTCGCCTGGTTGTAATTGATAAGGCTCTAACGAAGCCATATTGTCATTAACAATTGATAACACATTCGCATTATGATCAACAACACGCATATTGAAATCTTTGTATTTAAAGGTCTGACTACTATATTTGTAATCCAAATAATCGGAATAAACCGTTTTAGACACCGATGACAAATAGTCATATACTTCTAAATCATCCCAAACAATATCACCAATATGCATCAAATTCGCTTCAATTGTTGGCTGAGCATCAACCATCTTATCATTTCCGTTGATATAACCCGCCTCTAAGCAGCCATCAATTTTCTGCAACAACAATTGGTCATATAGCATATTTGAATAATGATAATGAGCCACCATCGCAGGCGGTTCGAAACCTTTTGGATACAAGTTGAACTCGTTATCATAAATTTGCATATACAATTGATGATAAACATTCGGATGATTCTTCATTTGATTATAAATCATAGACATCTTATCAAAATGTTCCGCAGTTTGTTGACGATATTCCATAACGGTAATCTCAAACGGATCTCGTTCACCTGATGAAATTTCACGAACAATATCAGGGCATTGGAGGCGATAGCCTCCGTTACCCTCAAAAACATTCTGTTTCGAATGACGTTCGGAATAATCAATGAACTTCCACATTGTCGGAACATCTTTCTTAGAACTATAAACTAAAGTCATGATCATCCTCCGCTTCAACTTCAACTGTTGGAGTTGTGACCGTTTTAACAGTTGGTGTTTCTACTACAACTTCAGACTCAACTTCGCGATCAATTGTCAACTTACGTTGATCATCTTGTTCAAGTTCTGTCAAACGAGTCTTAATTTCTTCGAATGAATTTTGTTTTTGAACAAGAACATCCGGACGAGCCATAATAACAGACTTGTCTTTAATTGCATTTGGAACAACCGCACGGTCGATGTCGTTTTCGTCTCTGAAAAGACATTCGCTCATAACCGCACCGTGGCACAACGCGGCGACACCACCCATTTTCGTATTAGAATCATCATACAAGGTATAATTATTACGAACACTACCACCAAATGATAATTTATTGAAATACGATGTTTTCTCGTTAAAGGCTTCAGACAAAGTCATCATATCGCCATTCTCTCTAGACATAGCCTTACCGAGAACTTGAAGATGCTCCTCATTATAATCCAAACCTAACAACTTAAGCTCAGACCCTACTTTCGCAATCCATTCTTTAGATGAAATACGAGCACCTTTACTCATACCATTTGACGCGCGTTCATTATCTGGATTTTGACCTTTAATAAACAATTGCGAAATGTTACCATTATTGCTAAATTGTTTATTAATGTCATAAGCTTGTACGGCATTGTGTTTAATTTGAAGAGTCATTTGGGTAGGTTTATAGAAAATCTCCATAGCCTCGCGTAACGCTTCATTACGAAAAGCAGCCGTTGCATCCTGCATCATAGTACCAGGACGACCTGTATTATCAGATTTCGTAGCAGTCGCATATTGAACAGCTAAACGATCCTTATCCGTCGCAAATGTTTCAATAGCAGGCGCATCAACATTTAATACGTCAATCAACATTCCCTCTTTGACATCACCCAACAATTCAGTAACAACTTCAACGTTCGTGGCTTGATGCGTATCGCTCGATACATAATTAATTGGTTCATTAACATTTACTGTGTCAAATTGAACGCCAACTAATTGTGCACCCTCATATTTAGCGCACTCAAGTAAATGACTAGCTTTACCTTTGGCTTTCTTATTGACAATCTTACCAAGACTTGTCATAACCGTTTGACTATCGGTCAAATCAACATAATCCGTTGCAAAGTTTTCATCACTGCGCAAAGCCGTATGAACATATTCATTCAAAACATTAAGAATTTCTTTACGATCAACTGATGGGTCATTTGCCATAATGGTTGCTTTCTTACGAAGTTCTTCTGGATCATCTTTGCCATTTTCTTTAAAAGCATGACTGCTTGAAGCAACGTCCATGCCGTCATTCACAAACAACGGATAATACTTTTCACCATCAATTTCAACTTGACCGTCACCATAGTTCAAAATATTAGCTTCATGCGACAATAACGTATCTAATTCTTTAAGAGCTTCTTCAGATTTCAATGCAACAAAACCATACGCATCACCGTCAAAGTCTCCATCATGCGATTTATCCATAAGTGGATTCATTGCAAAACCAGTAACACTATCATCGATCGTGATTTCAAAACTACGAACAGCACCTGTGCGCCACGTAGGGTCGCGCCAACCAAGAACTTTAGATCCTTCTTCAAGACCCATTTTCTCAGCCGTTTCTCTTGAAATCGCAATTTGATTTACACCAAGACGCGGATCAGCACACGCAACAAGTGTCGCTGAATTATTCATACGTTTAGACGTAATCTTATCACGAATCAAAGAATGCTTACCATTCGCACCTGGACCATCAATCTTCGGCGCAGTATCCGTTTGAATACGTTCATAATAACGTTGTGCATTTTGCCATAACTTAGTTTGTTGGCTCTTTAACTTAGCAATTTCAGCTTCATCACCACCATTTGCTTGAAGTTCTTTAATCTTATCAGATACTTCAATATAAGATGCGGCACGTTTATAAATTTCAATATAGTGATCAGTCACATCATGAGTCGCAGTCGAACCGTCCATCATTTCAGTAGAACGACGTAACGCCCCTGATAACACAGGAATACCAAATTCACCATTTTCATCACGAGTAAATGAACGAACATCATAACCTTTAAGTAAACGTGGGTTTTCACCAGTAATAAGAATATTGTTCAATCGGTTATTAATCAACGGGAATGGCAAGTTCAAAATACCACCATTATTCGCGATTTCTTTCATGAAATCATCGGCTGATTTATTTGGATCAACTTTAAAATGAAGACGCTCTTCACCTTCTTGCGGATGATATCCCATTTTCAAATTACCATCATGATCAATATCAACCCCTTGAACCAACGCATATTCACGCAAGTCAGTCCACGGTGTTACGTTGTTACCATAAACTTCGTTGATGATGCCTTTCGCACCAAGTGCTTGCAAGTTCAACATCAACAATGTTGAAACCGAACGACCTTTACCTTTAGCAACATCCGATTTGTCATAAACGTGTGATTTCTTATCAACCGTCATATCCGTAATCATCATTGGCATGAACCCAATACCATTCGGTTTAACTTCACCGCGAAGAGGATCGACCAGATCAATCGTTTTCGTATCACGTGCTTGTTTCAATACAGACATATTATTACGAGAAAGTGTTGCATAAGGACCCATTACAACATCCAACTCAGGATTTGCTTTAAAGAATTGAACTTCTTTCCAAATACCTTGCGCACGAGCTTCTTCCTCACTCATATTACGGTCAATAATAAGATTGGCAACCCCTTTATTTGAACCGAAGTCAGATTGCTTGTCACCTTTACGTTGCGCACGCATTGCTCCGTTTTCATCTTCATAAACAGGTACTTGATATTTCTCAGCATATTCTTTCGAAATAACCATACCGTCATCATATGTCCAACCACCGAAGTTCATAAACGCAACTCCTACAGGTTCTGTTACCTGAAGTGCCACAAGAGCTTGCTTGGTTGCCATCATTTGACGGTCACTCGGCATAGAATCAATATATTTGAATGATTCTTGTTTTGTCATTGCTACACGGTCACGTTCCAATTTACCCGTAAATGGATTTTCCCAACCATCAGACGCTTTAACCGTTCCGTCAGCATTAACAACCGCACCATCAACTAAGTAACGTTCAACCCCTTGGTTCTTACCAGAACCCAACATATAAGGATCAAAAATGTTATTCCACTTAGGATCAACCACACGAAGGTTTTCACCGACCAATTTAGCTTCGTTGAAACCATCTTGTTGAACATAATCGTCAAAGTTCGTACCTGAAATATCACCATAACGGTTAGGGAAACGAACACGATTACGAAGTGTGCGAATATTGGCTTTCAATTCATCTTCAGACCGAAGTTCCAAGAACCGTTTCGTATAATCAGGATCTAATTTGAAACCTTGCAACTGACTACGATAAACCTTATTGAGTGATGATGCGCCCATGGTATCTACAAAGTTATCATAACGGTCATCACCACGACCACCTAGATAAGCACCCTGCATTTGTTCAACCATGTTCTTATCAATTTCAGCCATAATAGCTTGCTCATAAGAACGTAAACGCAAACGTGCACGACGTTCATCATCAGTCTCTAAACCAGCCACAATCTTATGCGTTTCACCCGGTACAAAATACGCTTCATAACCCGGAACGAAACCAAATGATTCAGACGCTACAAATTTAGTTTGAATAATACCGTATTCGTCTTCGTTAAATACTTGACCAATTTGGTTAGTCATTCGTTGAGTCGAACCATCTTTGCCGAAAATATTTGGACGGTCATATGAATACTGAATAACACCATTATCGTCAATTTGAATATCAACGTTCGAAATATTATCTACGTCCAAATGTTCTTGAACACGCAACATCGCTTTCGTTTGATATTCCTTTTGTTCTGGATCAGAAGCCAACACATCCGCAAGACTACGAGCAGTTTCAGGATCAAACTCAATCATACGATCTCGCAAACGATCCACAGCCATTTCATTACCGATCAATTTAGATTGATCATAACCTGAACGTTTAATAGCTGCTTCAACAGCATAACTCAAACGTGGACGATTTTCATCCGCACCAAGTTCTGCTACAATTGCAGGATTGAATCCATTTTCGAAATCACCAAGATGTGTCGCAATAAAGACTTTATGCAATTCTTCAAGCGCCTGTTCTGGATCAGTGAACCCATCAGCCGAAGCCTTAATAAAGTCTTCCAATTCCAACTTAACATCTTCATCAGGAATAGATGTCAACTCAAACTTACGAGTAGCATTGTAGACTTCAGGATGCGCCATATAATGACGAATTTGAACCATATCATCGAACAACTCAGATTGAGATAAACTATAACGATTATCAAACAAGTGCTCTACATGCGCGTTTGCCTCTTCTAACAAAGCACGAGCTTCTTTCTTTTGATCATTCGTATAAGCACGATTATCCAAAATCTCACGAGCCTGCTCAACAACTACAGCGGCTTCAGACAATTCATCAAACTTAATACTATCCCTATAAGCAACAGTCGCCAAATCAATTTGACGTTTCAAAAACTCGGTTGCTGCATCTTTTGATTCAAATGATACTGATTTCGCACTATTTCCACGAGGTGCACTATAAACATTATATCGCACAGGACGTTCAACACCATCAACAACCTCAGTCGCCGTTGGATGATCTAGCGTAATATCTGTAAAGCGATAGTTTGAATATGCCGCACCATTCGTATTCTTATTGAATTCAGCCAATGTGTCATCCGCACGACCATTGTTTCGAGAATAACGGTGTTGAGACAATGTAGAGACTGTACGACCTGTAACCGCGTCCAACAAACGCATCGAATCTTGTACAGATGGTGCAAATGTACTATTCAATTCCTCAAGAATCGCTTTACCTTTACCTTCCGCTTGCCAATAATACATACGTGTTGGTGTTTGTACGCGTCCAACATATTCAGGATTAGATTCGTCATACAAACGAAGAACTGTATTGTTATCAATACGCACATTCAATTGAGCCACATCGCCAAGATATGATAATGGTTCTTGAACAGAAACATCATAACCATTTTTACGAAGCTCATTGAACATATTCACAATGTATTGAGCACGGTCAGAACGAATTTCTGTATCGCTAAACACTCGAGACATAATAGCACGATCTTCTTTACTGATGAGCGTATCCATCATATCTTTAAGACCCGGCTCTACTTCACCGTTTTCTAACTTACGACCATTCCAACCATAAACAGTATAGACCTCTTCAGTCGGCATATCTGGACGAGCTACTTTAGTTTTACCTTCACGACTCAACTTACGAGTTGGCCGAACAAACTCATCATCCAAATTCACAACAGCGCGTGGAAGAATATTATCAACCGAATTACCATTAGATTTAGCATCAATAAATTTGGCGTAATCTGCACGATTCACATAAAAAACAGCATTATCAATATTACCATCATTCAAATATTGACCATAATCTTCATTGATAGCCGTAACTGGAATCGTTGTCAAGTCAATAACATTTCCATTACCGTCTTCAATCGGCGCAGCTGTCTTACGAAATTCCTTAATAGCAACACCCCAATCATTTAATAGATTTTCTCTATTAAAAATTTGAGCAACATTAATAGATGAATCAATTTGTTCATCTTGAATCAACAATTGCTGAACAACTGCATCATAAGACTCTAAACCAAATTCCGAACCTTTAATCTCACGAACCTCGTTCGCCAAGCGACGAAGTTTCGAAGGAGATAAAGGCTGAAGACCCATCTTCGCACGTGCATCTTGCATAGAACGCACCCAAAGATATTCCCGCTCAAGTTGAGGGATAAATGCATATTCCATATTTATTCTCACTTTCTGACTCGATCTAAAATCGAGTTCGTTTTATTTTATGTATGCTTTTATTATATCAAAATTGAAAATAAAAATGCAAGTACCCTAAAAAAGTTGACACATAATAGATATATGATATAATAGACAATTGAGAAAAAAAAACTAGAAAGGACAATAATAATGACAAATAAACAAATCACACTAAAACTTGAAAATACAGGCGAAGTAATTCCCGTTAAAATCACATCCGAATTCGTAGACGAACAAGGAAATACACGTTATCGTGGCGTCTACAACAACACGGGCATGTCACGTATTTTCGAATTTTACCCAGCAGCTATCGTAGCCGAACATAACTAAAAAAGATACTCGTAAGAGTATCTTTTATTTTTTTTTATTTTTCATCACGTTTGCGAAGACCTAAATAAGTAGCCAAACCACCGAGCCCTACAACTGACAATAATACGACAATCGCAGTATTACGTTGTTTAGCTTGCTCACTAGTCTTAGGTAGTTCTTTTGGTGTTTCTTTCTTTTCTACTGGTTTGTAGTAGTGAATAGTGTTTCCACCTTCATCCTTCGTTTCAACGAATTCATAACCCGGAATATCCTTCTTAGGTTGTTTACCATCTTCTTGTTTAGAAATTTCTTTTCCGGTTGTGATATCGATATGTTTCGTGATCACTTTCTCAGCAGGTTTTTCTACAGGTTTGTAGTAGTGAATAGTGTTTCCGCCTTCGTCCTTCGTCTCAACGAATTCATATCCCGGAATATCTTTCTTAGGCTGTTTACCGTCTTCTTGTTTAGAAATTTCTTTTCCGGTTGTAATATCGATGTGTTTCGTAATCACTTTTTCGGCAGGCTTTTCTACAGGTTTGTAGTAGTGAATTGTATTTCCGCCTTCATCCTTCGTCTCAACGAATTCATATCCCGGAATATCTTTCTTAGGTTGTTTACCGTCTTCTTGCTTAGAAATTTCTTTTCCGGTTGTAATATCGATGTGTTTCGTAATCACCATCCGAGCATCAAAAACATCAATAGAAATATCTTGACCACTTGATTTTACAGGAGACGGTGCCGTCGGTGCTTTTGGTTCGACAGGTTTCTTTTCTTTAAAGACGTTCAGATTAACAGCCGCCGATTTACCAAACAATTGATATGTGTAGCCGGCTTTCTTATAGATGTCAATATCGCCAGTAGTTTTAGACTGATTCCATGTCGTAAGAAGATGATTTGCGAGTTTAGCACGATCTAAAGTCGTATTCGGTCTAAATTGATGACGAATTGTATCTCCGATACCGACTGAAACGAACGAACCTTTCGGAATCGCATTAGCGTTATCGACACCTTCATTAAACTTCGAAACTACTGCACCACCCTGCAATTCAGATTCAGATCCTTGAGGAATCAATGTGATTGCAGATTTAATAGTAGAATATTCTAACAGTGAAGACTGATAGTTATCTAAGTCTGATTCAATATTAGCAGTCAATAGTTCTACTGGCTTACCCGTCTTTTGATCTACAAATTTAAAATCTAGATCACTATTATCAGAGTTACGAGCATCAACGTTGATAGCACCTTCTGTGCCGAACTTATGGAACGAGAAGTTTCCGTATTTCTGATCATTGATTCCAGGTTCTGTCAAAAGCGGATTGAAGCTTTCTCTGAATGTGACAATCATGTCGAGCTTAACACCATCAGTTGTAGTCGCAACATTCGTAAGTTTGAACGAATCACCTTTAGTATAATCATTCGCGTTCAACCAAGTGCGATCACCAGAATTCGAATTATTATAGACAGCTTTCTTAACTTTCACATCAGTAATAACTGAATCATCGTGATAGCCAATATAGTCGCCGTCTTTAACAAATGACAAGTTCGGATATTTATTGTAGTCTGACAATCCTACACCAATCTGACCGAAGTATTTAACAGATCCTTTATTCGCTTCATCGTACTTACCGTAGACAACAATGCCATCTTTGCTAGACAAAATATCATTACGTTTCGTCAAATCTTGCTGATCCTTCTGGAATTTAGCAAGACCTTCAGTGTACGATTTCAACTTCTTATCATATTCAGCTTTATCTTTGTTATATTGATCCAAAGCCTTGTCGTATTCGGCTTTAGCTTTTTTATACGCTTCATCTTCTTGACCACGAACTTTTTTAAGTTCAACTGCTTTAGCTGAAGCGTCTTTCAATTTCGCAATAGTATCTTTGACATAAGCATCTAACTCTTCACGAGATTGAAACAATTTTGTTTCACCCGTTTTAACAGAAACGCCTAACGCTTTTGCATCGTCAATGGCTTTCGTAAGATCCAACGATTCAGATTTAACCTCAGTTTTTTCTTCAGCAAACACAGATAACGGTTGCGCCAACGGTGCAATGAACCCAATACCCGTCGTAATAAGCATTACGTGCGTCATTGTTTTAAACAATTTATTTTTCATATAAAAATCCTTCTTTAATATGTAATTGATAAAATCATTATAACATTAAAATTTTGCGAAATCAACTATTACGAATATTCGTATTCATAAACACGATCGCCAATCTCATTCACGATTTCTTGCATATCGTTGCGCATTGCATAGAACAACGCCAAACGAGCAGCTGCACGAACATCTTGGTGATGCGATTTATCGAACTTCCACAAACCACACGCACGTAATACACTATCCGGAACATCTGTCCCGTATCCCATATTAGCTTGCTCTACAATATTCGGTACTAATTTCTTAATAATCTCAACCGTCTGAACAACGGAATTATCACGTGCACTATTACCTTGACGAACAATGAATTTTTCTACAATAGCAATATCATAATCAATTGTCACACCGATAGTCCGCCACCAGTCACTAAAATTATCCACGCCGTATGGTACAACCCAATAATTAATCAATTTGGTATTATCTAACAAGACAATACCTGTAGTTGATGTACTAATACGATTACTGGACGGATCAATTGATAGAATTCTTGTCATTAAAATTTCCTCCGATATCATCATTATAGCAAACTTTATCGAAAAATGCAAAAAAAGAAGCTCAAACGAGCTTCTTTTAAAGATGATTATTTTTCATCACGTTTGCGAAGACCTAGATAAGTCGCTAAACCACCAAGTCCTACAACTGACAATAATGCAACAATCGCAGTATTACGTTGTTTCGCTTGTTCACTAGTCTTAGGTAGTTGCTTAGGTGTTTCTTTGGCTTTAGGTTCTTCCGTTGTCTTCGGTTGCTCAGCCTTAGGTTCTTCAACTTTAGGTTCCTCTTTTTTAGGAGTTTCCGTAGTCTTAGGCGTTTCCACTTTAGGCTCTTCTTTTGGAACTTCAGGTTTCTTAGTACCAACTTCTACAATTTGAACTTTAGGCTCATCCACTTTTTCAATAGTTGATTCTTTAACTTTACCTGTCTTTTCGTCTAAAGTATATGTCGTAGTCGTTGTTTTCTTACCAGCTTGACCTTCTTGAACAACTTTTCGCTCACCTTCAGGTAATTCAGGGTTTTCACGAACTTCCTCTTTAAACGGCACTTCCTCTTCAACAACTTTCGGCTTCGTACCTACTTTGATTACTTTAGGAGAACCAGGATCAATTTCTTTTCCAGTTACATCAAATTTAGGCTTTTTACCTTCATCAACAACTGTTTGTTTACCAGGCTCTTCTTCAGGATCAGGAATGTATTTCACGATCAAATCACCATCTTTATTTTCACCGGTACCACGTTCAACAATACGATTCTTAGGATCTTTAGTTGTTACTTTTTCAGTTGGTTTCACTTCACCAGTCTTCGGATCCATCGTATAAGTCGTTGTAGTTGTCTTTTTACCTTTTTCACCTTCTTGGATTACATTTTCAGTTCCTTTAGGCAACTTAGGATTTTCACGAACTTCCTCTTTAAAAGGAATTTCCTCTTCAACAACTTTCGGTTTCGTACCAACCTTAATAACCTTAGGCTTACCTGGATCTGTAACTTTACCCGTAACATCTAATTTAGGTTTAGATCCTTCGTCAACAACCGTTTGTTTACCAGGATCATTTTCAGGATCTGGAATATACGTTACAACGATTTCACCGTCAACGTCTTCTCCCGTACCACGCTCAATAATACGATTCTTCGGATCTTTAGTTTCAACTTTATCCTCAGACGTCACCTTACCTGTTTTCGGATCCAATGTATAAGTTGTTGTTGTTTTCTTTTTACCTTTTTCACCTTCTTGAATTACGAATTCCGTTCCTTTAGGCAACTTAGGATTTTCTCGAACTTCCTCTTTAAAAGGAATGTCCTCTTCAACAACTTTCGGTTTCGTACCAACCTTAATTACTTTAGGCTTACCGGGATCTTTAACTTTTCCAGTAACATCACGTTTCGGTTTCTTACCTTCATCAACAATAGTCTGTTTACCAGGCTCGTTTTCAGGATCTGGAATATAATTCACGATTAAATCACCGTCTTTATCTTCACCAGTACCACGTTCAATAATGCGGTTCTTAGGCTCTTTAGTCGTTACTTTTTCGGATGATGTGACTTTACCAGTCTTTTCATCTAAAGTATAAGTAGTTGTCGTCGTTTTCTTACCTTTTTCACCTTCTTGAATCACATTTTCTGTTCCTTTTGGCAATTTCGGATTTTCACGAACCTCCTCTTTAAAAGGAATTTCCTCTTCAACTACTTTCGGCTTCGTACCGACTTTGATTACTTTTGGTTTACCAGGATCCTTAACTTTTCCAGTGACATCCAATTTAGGTTTTTTACCTTCGTCGACAATCGTTTGTTTACCGGGTTCGTTTTCAGGATCTGGAATGTAATTCACAATCAGATCACCATCTTTATCTTCGCCAGTACCGCGTTCAATAATGCGATTCTTAGGATCTTTAGTTGTTACTTTTTCAGATGGTGTAACATCACCTGTTTTCGGATCAACAGTATAAGTAGTTGTCGTTGTCTTTTTACCTTTTTCGCCTTCTTGAATTACATTTTCAATTCCTTTCGGCAATTTAGGATTTTCACGAACTTCCTCTTTAAAAGGAATTTCCTCTTCAACAACTTTCGGCTTCGTACCTACATGAATTCTAGACGGATCATCAGGATCTGGAACTTTTTCACCAGCATTATATTTCGGATCGGGAATATAGGTGACATTCCGAGAATAAGTTAACGTTACAATATTTTCACCCGTACCCACAGCCAATTTCAAATCTTTATCAGCTTTTACAAATTTATAACCGGCAATCTCTTTAGGAGTGATTGTAACTTGCTCGTACCACGGTTTATTTTCAGCGATTGTTTCAATTGGATTACCCGGAATTTCAGCACCCGATTCATCAACATATTTAACTTTTACTGTACCATTTGTTTGATCACCCACTGCGACATTTCTATTTTTTCTAAAGAAAAGAGACATATTGTTAGATTTTCCCAAAACAGAACCATCTCGAACAACAGAAACACCCGTATCATTATAACGTTTACTGAATTCAGGATCAGACGATTCCGTGAACGTCTTAAGATCATCCGTTGTCAAAACACTTGTAATAGATCGATTTAATCCAACTTTATCAACAATGCCGCTCAGCGCTTTATTATCAGTAAACGGCAAATACACCTCGACTTCCGTTTTCGGATTAATATACACATCCTGCTCGACAACACCTTCAATAAGCGAATCTTCTAATTTAGTTAACTTAAAAGAAACATTCGATTCTTTTGCTGATTCACGCACTCGTTCAAAAACCTTATAATCAGTTGTATCGGAAAATCGATTTTTCTTCTCAACATAAGAAGACGGCGTTGTTTCTTTAACGATTAACGATAAAGAATCACCCACAGAAACACCCTTTTTGTATTTCAGCGAAAGAACATCAGGTATCTTATACCGAATAACATCACCCGTCTTCAAATAAAGTGCCTTGTTAGACCCTTCTTGCACATTTTGACCGCTATGCGATGAAAGTGTATAAATAAAACCATTCCGCAAACCAAAATAAGATTCAATCCATTGTGGTTTATTCGCATCAGAATCAATTGACGATCGCACAAGTTGATCACCGTATGTATCATATGTAAATGGTTTAGACCCGATTGTCGTAATATCCTTAGTAGAAAGAACAGTACGAACTTCACCCGATTTTACATACTTATCGCCTAATCCAACGCCCGTTCTAAACGTGCGATCCGGAAACAATAAATCAAAACTCGCAGGTTTATCCACATACGACAAAGGTTTATACCCATTAGATCCCGATCCATACTTATAATAAGATCGCACATTAACAACAAATTCAAAACTACGATTAGTATTCGTTTTTGAAAACAAATCCTTTGACGTAAACTCAATAGCATCAAATACCGCATAATCTTTAGATGTCAACGATTTCCACAATGAACTATACTCTGACGCCGTTTGAATATCATTAAATTTAAGCTCGGTGTCAATCGATGCTTCGCTTCGCATACGAACTGTATTCAATCCACCAATAACAGAACCAGCACTATTCAAAACATTACTAGAATCTAATGATAATGCATCCTGTGCAATATTCGTATTGAAACGTAAAATACCACCCTCCGGAATCGAATAACCATCATGCAATGTCACTTTATAACGATACGCATTACCCGATTGAGACACAAGCTCAATACTTTTAATCTGACTATTATAAGTACCCTTGGCATCAGGTGTATTCGATGGCGTCATGTCGTTTTCGATTTTCGTTGGATAAGCCGTTTCAGCATTCGCCACACGTTCTTCAGCGAACGCGGGTTGAACGCCACTAACAACAACAGGCGCAATCGCCAAACTAAGCATAGAAACATTCACTAAATGTTTTCCAATCTTGCGCATTTTAAAAGTTTCTTTTAACATTTGAATCACCCTTCAGTAATTTAATTAATTCGATTACATTATATCATAAGATTCTTTTTTACGCAATAATCCCATAAATTTCGAAAAAGTGTCAACCGTTTGTTGACACATTCTTTATTATGTGCTATAATGCATATATCAAAAATAATTAATAGAAGGTGATTTTAATTATGAAATTAAAAACTATCTTAGCGTCAGCTGCCGCTCTTGCAGCTACTGTCACTGTTGCAACAACAGTATCTGCTGCAACTTACACATTTGCAGGCTTTGATCAAGGTTTTGCACTTGTTAAAGACGAAAACGGTAACGTTCGTCCAGGTGCTGAATTGAAAGATGGTAAAGCCGATCTTACTAAATATGGTCTCGGTGTCATTGATACTAACCAAGAATCTCCTTTGACAGATAAAGAAAAAGAAGAAATCTTTGCTCCATCTGAAGAAGAAAAATTCATCAAAGAACACGGTCTTGACAAAGGAACTGACGGAAACCCATCAGTACGTTTGGACGATCAAAAAGATGGAAACAAACCAACTGACACTAAGAAACCGGAAGACAAGAAAAACATCAATGAAGATGTAAACAAAGCTAAAGAAGCTGAAAAGAATCTTCCACAAGGCAAAACAACTCCAAAACAATTGCCTAAAACTTCAGCTGTAAAATAATTACAGCAAAGACGAACTCGTAAGAGTTCGTCTTTTTTTTTTGTTCAAAAAAGAAGCTCAAACGAGCTTCTTTTAAAGATGATTATTTCTCATCACGTTTACGAAGACCTAAGTAAGTCGCTAAACCACCAAGCCCTACAACTGACAACAGTGCGATAATCGCAGTATTGCGTTGTTTAGCTTGTTCACTAGTCTTAGGTAGTTCTTTTGGTTTCGCATACACAGCTTCGATGACTTGTTCTTGGTCCGTTACTTTACCTGAAACCTTACGTTCTTTAGAACCAGTTTGTTTGATTCCAACAAAGGCGTATTTAACACCATCTTTTTCGATTGTTTCAGGAGCTTCACCAGTAAACTCAGTATCTACTTCAACGTTTTCGCCAGTCAATACTTTCTTCTCAGCGATTTCAGATCCAGATTCATCAACAAATTTCAACGTTACAGGTTTACCAATCTTCACAGCCACGAATGTAACCAACACGTCACGGTCAGCAACTTTACCAGTCGCAGGTACACTGTCTTTCGCAAGCTCAAGAC